>Ga0209208_10000898_pt1 | contig 40536 bp, 33 predicted proteins | sample S1TSphfallax_3_FD_187694 | JGI IMG/M metagenome (GOLD analysis project Ga0209208, IMG submission 187694) | Host-associated microbial communities from peat moss isolated from Minnesota, USA - S1T2_Fd - Sphagnum fallax MG (SPAdes) (version 2) | ecosystem: Host-associated > Plants > Peat moss >... | reverse complement strand
TAACTGCAGAACTAAAAAGTGTACAGGTATGGCTTTTGCTCAGCCCCTACTGCTTTGTGGCATGTATGGCTTGCTGGAATGTGAATGATTGGGATGTAAAGTTTGACACTGAAGCCATTTCAATACCAATTCTTTTGGCAGAAAACACTGGAATGCACTCAAGAAACTCTCAGTGAAACAAATGAAAACCTTCAGCAAGCCAAGTACAGTATTGAGGAGAGAGACTTTGTTATTGCCAACCAGCAGGAAGCAGGTCAGCTACTAATTACTATTAATATGTTGCACTTTAACTTCATTATTGTAGTTTTAGTTTTGTTTAATCACCTAAACTCTTATGTTTTGCTCCAGAGAAAGTTCTTGCTGGTACGGCGGCTGATTTACGTAAGGAGCTGGAGACAACTGTTCAAGATGTTGAGGGATTGTTTGCGAAGATTGGTAAAAAGATTTATTCTTACTCTTGTCCCTTACTCCCTATGCATCCCTTAATCTATAGCTGCATTGCATGCCCTTCTGAGTTAGCTGCTCATAGAAAGTGCTTGTGGACAGAGAGGAAACAGCAGCTGGAGGCTAGAAACCAAAGGGTGGTTCAGAGTTTTCAATCATGTCTGACAAAACAGCTGCAAGAGCTGCGGAGTTTGGTGCTTGGAGGTGTTTCTCAACAGCAAGAACAACTTTTCACTCTGGAGAATCACCTTCAATCTTTCCTTGACTTCAAAAACAAGGTCTTCTTGTGTTCTGAGTGAACTTCCAACTTACATTCAACAGTTTGGCTCTGTTTATCAGCTCTCTTCCCTTTTACATAGTTTTTCTGATGTGTTCTCATCTGCCAGGCTGTGGAGGAGTTAAAGGAGAAGTTGAAGAGTTTAAATGCTCTATACACATCACAATTGCAGTCAATGCACAATGTGGTGTATGCACATGAAGCCATATCGAGCTCCACATTGAAGGCACTCGATAATACAGTTTCTGCTCATCCTTTTGCTCTTGAAGAGGTATATTACTTAGAACCTACTCAGTTCCAATGTCTCTTCCTGTAAGCCCACATTCTGTCTTTCCCTGTTCTTTTTCCCTTTCTGTCTTTCTTTGTTGCGGGGTCTGTTGCTAGTCGGTAGTGTGGCTGTGTCTTCCCGTCGCTTCTGGAATTGCAGCAGAAACTCAGTTCGTAGGTTAGTGCTTGTCACCTGCCTTTACCCACTGTAGGGAGCTGATGAACTCAGTAGGGAAGTTGTGATAGTCATGTCACTATCATACATACTACTGTTGATGGTCCCTGAACAGGTGTCAGGCTGGCACTTTTGTTCATATGGGTGTGTGATTTTCGTTTTTTGTTTGTTTTCTGTCTTCTCTAGTTTGGTTCTTTCTGTGGCTTCCTGAGGAAGTGTTAACCTTTCTGTTTCTTCTTCATTTCGAGAATGGAGATTTCTCTATTCTTATGAAAGATATAGTTCCAATGTCTATTGTAGACAAGTTTTCAGTATACCATTCTTTACAGGTAGGAAAACTTGTTTCATTTTCTTGAATTATGAATGTGGGTGGGTCATGTGGGTGGTTTTGGTAGTTGTTGGTTCAAGCTGTTGCAGATGCAGAGATGGTTTTACAGAGTCTGCATGGAGCCCTATCCAGCCAAGGGCAGGAATTGGCTTCTTTTTCAAAACAGCAACATGAGGTTAGAGACTTGGTTCTGGGGTCCAAGTAGAACTGGATGTTTTCTCTGTTCAGAACATGAAGACCATTTTGATTGTAGCTATCCCAGGTTTCCGTATAAAAGGATAGTGCCAATTTTTGTCAGATCAAATTAGGTTATGCTCCAGGGGACCTGATAGTGTTCATTTTCTTTCATGGTTGTCAATTGAATTGCAGGCTGCACAACGGGCCTTTGATGCGACAAGATTGATGTCTGAAACTATCATGGCAACATTATCAAATATGGAGATTGATGCAGCACAGTTGGACTCGCACATAGGTGCAAGCTGTAGTGCACACAGCCAAGGTCTTGCACAGCTTGCAGTTGCTTATGAGGTGGGCCTAGTTCCAATTACTAACCCCCTTGCAGTGGATGGTCAGTAACAAAAGTTAAATGTTATGCCCAATCAAATTATGATATCTGATATCTGGTCGTTCTGTGTGCCTGATATGGCATTATTCATTATCCTGTGATGGCCAAAAGGGGTTAGCAAAACCTTCCAGCTGTGGAAACTTACTAGATAATGGTGGCTTGGCAGGAACATGCGCAAAAAGAGCATTCTGAGCTTCTGGCAAGCATAACTGCGATGTTGACCACTGCATTGTCACAAAGGACCAAACTTGTAAGTTGTAGCTTGGTTGATTGATTATGCACAGTGATGGTACCAGCTTGATCTGATAATGTTCTACAATGAAGCTGTAGGTAACTTGAATGTGTATATCTCTCTGTGCCTTCCTATATTAAAGAAGTTTCTCTCTCCAGTGTGTTTTACTTAACCTCCACCCTGCTGTTCATGTTGGCTGCAGGTACAAACTCATGTCAATAAGCTGAGTGAAAGTGTCAGCAGGGATGCACTGGTGGTTCAGCAAGGTCTTGGGAATATGCAGCATGTGGCTGTGGTTGCAAAGTCAGACTTACAAGGTTTCATTACAAGAGCAGAAGGTTCTGCAGCTGAAGTTTCAAGTCTGTTAGATTCCAAGCAATGCAGTATGGAAAATATACTCCAGACGTGGTATGTTGTGCTGAATCTTGTAGGCAGGGATGCAAATGCAGTTCTAAGTGGTTGGTCCCATTAGTGATTTCCGTTCATTTGCATTCAGGAGAACTGACCTTCGATTCCCATTTCGCCCCAATTCCCAAAATGTGGTTGTCCTATGTCACAAGATACGTAGTACTGTTAGGCCTTCTGGTTAGGTTTCATTGAGAGTAAATAACTGAGCTTTGACAACTAGTTTCGGGAGCTTTTTGATTTGTCATGCACTCATCTTAATTTTGCACTCATCTGAGGTATCTGCTGGTATTATGCAGTGTGGAGCACACATCAAATGCTGGAAGGCAGTGGAAGATTGCACATGATTCAGTGCAGAAACTGGAGGAAGCACATACCTCTGTGATCAAGTCCGTTATTGGGTCAGGATTCATCCATGTCTGACAGTTGTTTTCATCTCTGGCAAGTTGGATTCAAGGTTTGCTTTATGCAGTGATGGCCAACGTACGTCACAGTCTTTGTTTTTGAATAATGATCAGTGTAATGCATTCTCCTGACAGAAGTCAACTTGTATTCACAGGGAAGGGTTAAATGCAAATGTGAGTGTCACAGCAAGGCTCCATCAAATGCATGACACAGCAATGTCTGACATTGAGGAAGAAAACCACTCTGCTCTGGCCTTCATAAATAGTAAGTGTTCTTAACATATTCATGAAGATTTGTTTGGGCAAAACTGGATCAGTGAGTAAACCTAGTACCCCCTTCATACCTTTTACAGGTAACTCCACAGTGGAGCATGAAGCAGTTGCAAGAATGCGAACCAGTATCAAAGCACAAGAAGTTGGAGCATCAGACTTTCAGAATAGCCATGACACCAACTTGGGTTCCCTACAGTCCCACACAGATCACTGCTTTAACGAGGAATACATGGTATGATAAACTGGCCTGAACCTCATTTGGCCTGGCAGGCATAGAATAAAGAATATTTTCTTTTGCTTCAATTCATGGTAATAATTTATACAAATTGATCATGGGAGCTGTGTGGTGTTTCAGGAGGATTCATCCACTGCCACAACCCCAAGAAAGAGGCAAATTCACGTTCCTAGCCAGTTCTCCATTGATGCATTGTGCACACCACCCTTGGAGACATTGCTACTGCAGTTCAGGACTAAGAACCCAACACAAGGATGTGATAGACATAACAAGCTCTTCTTATCAGAGGATGCTGTAGCAGTGCGGGATTCTCGAACACCTCTCATGACACTCAACTAGACTAGGTACAAAAATCTGCTTGTTCAGTTCAGTCACTCATTATGTCACTGCCACTCAAAGTATTGATGTAACTTATAGACCTGCCTATGATGATGTTCACTGCAACCAGGTAGCCACCCAAGTACTAGAATCACAGATATGCATCTCTCAATGCATATCAGTAAGTACAGCAAAAGAGGTGGTAAAAAATAGAAATGATTTGATCAGATGTTACAACTTCCATAGGACACAATCTTTGGGTAAGAGCTGTAGTGATTTGTTTGCCTTTCAAAAGATGTTGAATCCTCTGAAAAGTTCATGGTTTGCAGAGTCCCCAGAGACTGGTCCTGTACTGTCCTATGAATTATGTCCAATTTTTTTCTGCTCTGCCTTACGGAGGCAGAGACTTGGTTTCGTGATTGTTGACTGACCCTTCTGTATGATACATATGGTGGTGGGCCCTCTCAAGTTGGAGAGACAGCTTCAAAAGTTTGAATGGTTAAATGAAGTAATTAAGTTCAGAAATTATTAGTTTGGAGTTACAGAAATTTGGAGTAAAAAGAAACAGGTATATTATTAATGTCATGATTATTAATTAGTAAATTAGATTGTTGGCAATTGAATAAATTTGAAAAGTATGCCAAATTTTATTTCAGGTTCTTAAGAAAGTGACTCCAATATCAACCTCTTACACCATGCCGAATGTTTCTGCCAACAAAACTGTAAGCCCTAAACCCTTAAAACAGCTTCCTTGCTGAACTACCCTAATTCCCATGGGGAGCCTCATTGCCTCACTCTGGATATTGTCTGTGGGGTTTTGCTCTGTAACTACAGTTCCAAAATGCCCACGGTCCCATTAACCTCACAGTGCAACATACGGAACAAAGAAACACACATGTTTCTTACTTCCTTACAGCATATACAATTTCCTCTTCAAATTCAGGTGTTGATGATGGAGCTTTAGCATCAGCTTGTTCTTCTCCTTCACTTGTTTCAACTATAGATGACTCCTTATCCTGGATTTGCTCATTCTCCATGGGTCTGTTATCATTCCCATTTTCAACAACAGTTTGCCCTTCTTCTTCATCACTTTGCTGAGAGCACATGGTTTCATCATCCTCATCTGATGTCTCAGTCTCAACCTCAGTCAATGTTTCTTGAGAGCTTTCCACTTCTGTATAACCCCAGCATCAGAAGACTGTTCCTTAGTCTCACTATTATTTGCAGCTCGTTTTCCCAGTCTGATAGCCCCAGTTGTATCTTCAGTGTCTGCTGCTGCTGTATTTGCATGTTGTTGCTGTGAGATAATCTCATCAGCATCTGGTACTATTTCTGGGATTGGAGAACAAGCAGGGATGGGTGAGAATGTAAGGGTACTCTGAGATTACTCCTGCATGGACCAAGGATAGAATTCCTCTGCATTTGGGTTCATGGGCACACTGCGAAATCGTGCAAAAATGTGAGCCATGTATGGACCATTTCCCAGCAGTGATGATGTCTGGGTTGAACCATCAACCATTGGTAATCTGAAATAGTGAGGAGGTATGAAGATGGGCATGCCTGGTTGCTGAGGCATGATATACTGTGGACCTGCTGCTGCTGTGATGAATCTCCCCTGGGGGAAAGGTGCCAAAGGTGGTGGGGATGTGTGGATTCGTGTCACTGCAGCCGTATTTGTAATGTTGTTGGACAGTAGAGGTAGACTCACTGGAAGCCCATTGAGTGGAGAACCCTTTCCATCCTTGAATGGGGTCATTGCAGCAGTTGTGGGAACTAATCCAGGTGCATTATCATGATTGAAGGAAGGAGCTTCTCCAGAAAGCATCTTGTGACTTGCAATATCAATGGCAGCAGCATCTTTGTCATGTGCCATAGAGTCTTTTACTTCATCTTCAGCATCTGCATTTACTCTCATTTCAAGAGAAGCTCTTTTGTTGGAAACTGCTGCTGCTGCCACAACAGTCTCCTCAACTGACTCATGCAAGCTGCAAGTTTCTGAGTCATCATTTGAAGTAGGGCTCACATTTGTGTCTGAAACCTCCACTATCAGAGGTGCTGCTGCTGTTGTGTAAGAACTGGCAATAACAGCAATGTGAGTTTCTGATCTGTCATCCAACGAAGGCTGTGCTACAGTCAGATCTGTGGTCATAGGACTCGTAGCATCTACTGTGACTTCTTTGGAAACAGCAACTTCAGCCTCTTCAGGTGAAATCTTTCCTGACTTCTCTGAGTCAGACATCATAGGAGTTGAGGTCTGCTTTTTTGGCAACAGCTTCTCTGATGTCACTGGTTCCTCTGATTTCTCATTTGAAGTGGTTGCAGTCAGGTGTTCCAACTCAGGCCAGATGGATGTGTGAGTGCCAGGTTGAGCCACTGCTACATCCTTGTAAGAAAACATTGTCCTTCCTGCATGAGTTGAAGCAGCAGCAGCTTTAGAAGCTCTGGAAGTGTTGTCCAATAATAGCATGTGCTTTGGTCCTCCATATTGTGTAGTAGTTGTTGTGACCTGGGTGGTCACTGAAGCACCAGCAGTTTTATTCTTTGAGCTTCTGTCCTGTTTGCGGGAGATGGAATTTGTCACTTGATGTCCAATGGTTTCTTTTTCAGGAATCAACACATGAGAGTAAGAAGCAATTTTGCTGAGAGATCCTCTGTCCCGATTGTTTGCACCAGTTGATATTTGCTTCCTGATGATTCCTACAGAAGAGCTTGTCAGAAGTGGCAAAATGCTCCCATTCACTAGCTCTTTCTTTCTAGGAACCTGGTTGTTGTGGTTTCCCTTTTCTTGATGGATGACATTGCCTCCTCTCAGAATCCCAGCATCATATCTGTGGTGGACATCATTTTGCACAGACCCTCCTCCTCCTCCACTGTAGTTTTGACTCAAACCATTCACACCACTCTTGTGTGTGGATAACCTGCTGGTAGAAGCCACAGACACTCATCCCTTTGGACCAGCTTCCTGCCAGCATTCTTCATCCTCTTCACAATTTTCAACCACCCACAACTTACAACAGTGGTTTCTTCCAGAGTTTTGCAAGATGGGATCAGTCTGTACATGATGTGGTGGTGGTGGTTGAAGAATCACCCTTGCTGCTACTGTGGATGTGGCAACAGTTGTAGCTTCCTGCTGTGAGTAATCGGACATACTCTTTTCTTCTTCGTCTCAGACAAGAAACATGGCAGCTTCTTTGTTGAACTCATCTGGACTGCTGGGCCTTGATGATGGCTTGATACCAACAGACTAGTAGCCTGTTGACCTTTTGACTGTGATGGCTGCCACCAACAAAAAAAAAACAACACATTGTGTGAAGCAACTCTTCCAGCGACAACAGAAACATCCCAAAATGCAGAGGAAATTGTACCATACAAAAAGATAAACTATTCAGCAAAAATCTCTACAAAAATGTGACAGTGATCTGATGTTACCTTAGTTCGGCGGGTTTTGCATTTGCTATTCTCCATCTTTGTTTCCTTTCTCTCTGCTTCATTAATGAACTCCAAGAGATCTGAGACACTGAATCCAATTGCACAAAGTCTCACAGTTGCTCCTCAAATTCAACTGGAAGCTGCCACTCTTGATGTGCTCATACTTCCATTTTACATGGACCCAATTTCAACTCTGATCACATGGGATGTACAGGATTTGTACATGAGTAAGGATTATTTGTACCTGAGATGACCTTTGCTAGCAATGGAAGCATCTGGCTTTGGGGTGCCCATTCGTGCAGCCTCTTGTTGCTCCACTGCCTTGGAGTCAAAGTACTCCAACCATGCTGCTGCATCCTGCCACAAACCAGGAACAAAACAAGACACTGAAAAGAATTCAACCAAAAAAAAAAGACACATCAGATCAAAGTGGGATTACCAAAGGGAAGAAGCTCAGGGACTCAACTCTGTGTAATTATTGAGTATCCTTGTGTTCAGAGGGTATATCCTTCCTACGTAATTCTAAATGGAACATGAATGTCAATATGAAACATTCATTTACCAATAAATCCAGTAAAATTTGCTAACTGATTGCTACAATATTAAATTCGTTTAACAAGTGAACCCACATCTTTCACTACATTTTGAAATTCTTGTTTATTTAAAAAAGAAATAACTTCATTTTTAAATATTTTCCATAGGCCAGCCAATTTACTTTCTAAATTTTGATGTTTACAAAATTTATCTCCAAAAAGCTGGTATATTATATATGAATCTCATTCTTTCCTTACCACAATTTTCCAGTAGCAATTGGGTTGCAAAAACTTTTGTTTCCACAATCTTTGCTTATAAAATGTCAAAAATTGAAATGTTCACAGCTGGTGATACAGAGGAGCAAACAGTTGGTATTGAGCAAGCAAGTCATTGGGAAGAAGTAAGCACTAATGAAGATCCTCATGAGGAGTCCCAAGAAACAGATGCAAAGTTGAAGGCACAACTTCCTCACAGGGCATTTGCTTGGCTCAAGGACTCTGGCACAGGCTGGCAAGGTGAGAGAGATCCGGGACTTCAACCGATTGCTAGACTTTTGTGATTGTTTGTTAGTCCTTTGTTCCTCTGTAATGTCACTCAAGCAGATCTAGTGCCATGACCACATGCAAAAAGAATGCTTTTTATTCATCATGTCAAAGAAATCTTTGTTGATTTGTGCTTGCTTGCTGGCTGTGTTTGAACAGTCTGTTGAAGAGCTAATGGAAGGAGCTCAGAAATACTATGAAGATGTTGCCCTGCCCAAGCTGGTATGTAAGACACTGGTACCCTCTTTATAGTCTAGAGCAGCCCAGACTTGTCAGACATATCTGTTTGCAAGTGACGTTTGTTAACAGGGTGCTGAGGCAGAGGAGCCAGCTGGAAATCAATTCTGAAAGTGACGATCCTCTGGCAGGCTCAATCATCACAGGTGGAGGTTTTGGATCCTTGGAGCTGTCACCAGTTGATGGGTGCACCTTGACCGATTTCATGCACACCCGAGGTCTCAGGATGCACTCTCTGGGCAGTGTGGTGAGTTTTATTGTCTGGCTGTTCTTAAGTGAGCTTTCTGCCAACTTCTGAATCCCTTAGTGATTTTCTCTACAGGCATTTTTATTTCATATCTTGTCCCTTTTTTTAAAAATTGTGGAAAACAAAAGAATGTTGATTTCTTTCAAAGCCTTATTACAGATCCTTGAAATTATAACATCAAATTGGATGCCCCAAAAAAAGAATTACTTTGTGTTGCAGTTTTTTTCTGAGTTGACAAGGTGGGTCTGCTGCTTTCTTTGGCAGGCAGAGTTGGCTGTGAAATTACCCCATGTTCACTCTCTTTGTTTCCATGAAATGATGGCTCGTGCTTATAAGCATGTTTTGCAAGCTGTGATTGCGGCTTCAAATGTCAAGGCTGATCTAGCAGTCAACATTGCTACCACTCTGAGCATGATGCTTGGAACTCCAGAAAAACAAGACCCAAACATGCAATCATCCTTGATCTGGAATTGGGTGGAGACTTTTCTCTGCAAGCGTTTTGGCTGGAAGCTAACCAAGGAGACAACCTGCTCAGACATTCACAAATATGCCATCCTCCGAGGCCTTTGCCACAAGGTTTAACATACATACACTCATGTGCCATTCGGCTTTGGAAGTTCACTACATATTGGGTAAACCCATGTTGGACGAGTATTACTTTGATATCTAATTATATGTGGGATGAATATCAATATCTACTATTATCTATTGATGAATATGGTAAATTTTGACAATTGATAAATATAAAACTTATTTATAAACTGAAAAAAGAAAACAACTTTAAGTATAGGTTCAAAATCATCTTTTAAAAACAATTTGTTTGCAAGATTAATTAATGGGGCATAATTAAATCTTTATAAGACTCACCTCCAAAGCAAAAAAAAATTGATACTTTATTTTGAACTGATGATTCTTCTTTTATAGAAATGTAAGTGACCTCCTGGCCATGTCATTTTTGCAGTGCTTTTGTCCACTCTTGACTGCTGTAGTTCTCTGCCTTTCTGCAACAGGTGGGTATTGAGATTGCACCTCGGGACTATGACTTGGAGGGTTCAACACCATTCAAGAAAACAGATATCATTAGCATGATTCCTGTATACAAGGTATATAGATAGTCAGCTTCTTGCCATGTAAGAATTAATAAATACTAAATTGTATCATCATTTTAAATTTGGATTATGAAAATGGATTAATTAAAGAAAGAGTATTAATGGATTATGACATATTAATTAATTAATTATATGTTGACATGCTTGTCCATCTCAAATGTGTCAATGGCATGACTGAAATTATTTTGCACTAATTTTCCATGCTGTAAGAAAATAGAGTTACATGGAGACTATCTCAAAGGGATAAAATTCAGAAAGAACTTTGCTAATCAATCAAGTATTGGGTGGCTTCATCATCTCCTTGCACGCAGCAAGCTGCATGTTCATCAGCAGATGGGAAAACACTGCTAGAATCTTCGAAAACAGCTCTTGACAAGGGCAAGCTGGACGATGCAGTCAATTATGGAATTAAGGTGTGGTTCCTTTGCCCACAACATTGATTGCAACAAGGAATAGATTAACCAATGGTGACAGACAGAGCACGATTCTACAGCCCGATCAGCTCACAGATGAAACCACCTTGAGTTGATTGCACAAGGAGGTCACTTACATTTCTATAAAAATGACATCAGTTCAGAATAAGTTATTTGTGGCCCACAAATTTTCTTCAAACTCTACGAATAATTAATGGCTATCTATTAATTTTAATTGTGTCAACAAGGGTTGTTGTTTCTTGTTTGTCCAGGCCTTGGCAAAGCTAGTGGCTGTTTGTGGACCTTATCATCGAATGACTGCAGGTGCATATAGCCTACTAGCAGTTGTGCTTTACCACACGGGTGACTTCAATCAGGTGACCACAACAAGAACATTATAATTTATGGTTTACCTTGCATCAATTGTGACAATTATTTGTTTTGAATAAGTGATGTATATTTGACAGAGCCACAACGGTTCATGACACAATTTGTCAGGGATAAAGTTTGTGGCTTCACGACATTTCCAATATAAAAAAATTTGTGGGGGTAAATCTTGTGGTTTCATCCATTTCAAACATGAAACACATGTGTGGTGTGTACCATAGTAATTTTGACATTATTGTAGTATGTGCTGTTACCACACTCAAGGGCGACTTGAGGCCATATTTTGTTGTAGTCCAACCCCGGATTAGCATCAACAAATATTAACTAAACCCTCAAACCCTAAACCCCCAATTATTATTCCTGGGTTTGGGTCATCCATATATTTTACTTCTGTTGAACTCTTTGAGTAAGAACAAAGAGGTTGAGCAAAATCCATGCTTGACACTCCATTGATTTTTGTTTGATGATAACATGAGCTGCACATGTGGGGGGTGGGGGAGGGCAATGGAGCACTTTGCAGGCAACTATCTATCAACAGAAGGCATTGGACATCAATGAGCAAGAGCTAGGATTAGATCATCCTGACACTATGAAGAGCTATGGTGACTTAGCAGTCTTTTACTACCGACTTCAGCACACTGAGTTGGCACTGAAGTAAGTGGGAGATTGCCATTTGCCTAAAATCCAAGACATCAAGAAAACACCAAAACTTGCAAGTGAGCTCTTTATAAGAATTTAATAGTTTTTAGTTCACAACTTGTTGAAAGAATATTTAACATAGAAAAATTATGGGTATTCACTCATGCAGGTATGTGAACTGTGCATTGTACCTGCTGCACTTGACATGTGGTCCTTCACACCCAAATACAGCAGCCACTTACATCAATGTAGCCACGATGGAGGAGGGCCTTGGCAATGTCCATATTGCTCTGCACTACCTCCATGAAGCTCTCAAATGCAACCAACATCTACTTGGTGCTGATCACATTCAGGTATTTAATATGTTTTTCAAAAAAAAAAAAAATTGCTTGAATTGAATAGTGCCCACCACCATGCATTTCTCTTAAGTTCAAGAAATTTGTAAAGGACTCATGTGAGGACTAACTAACTAATATAATTCTTGGCTTGGGTATACATGTGGGTTTAGACTGCAGCAAGCTACCATGCTATTGCAATTGCACTATCAATAATGGAGGCATATTCTCTTAGTGTCCAGCACGAGCAAACCACATTGCAGATTCAATAGTCAAACTTGGTACTGATGACCTCCGCACACAGGTACATAAATTATCACACAATAGTTCCAAGACTCTAGATGACTATCAGAAACATTGTGTTTTTTATTACTTGCCAGGGCAGGTATTACTGGCTTGCTCTGGGTAGAGTTTGGGTTTGATCCAGTTTCTGAAGCAGCATTTTTGGTGTTGGTTTTGTGGCTTTCCTGGCAGCAGCTGATTCTTTGGGTTCATGGGCATCAGGTTTTTCCTTCTGATCAGCTGCAGCAGCAGCACAAGTAGTCTGCAAGTGTTAGACCCAGCAAGCACCAAGCTCCCACCAGATGCACAGGAATTCATTGAACTTATTTTCTTCTTGCTCCAATGATGCCAAGCTCTGCTTCAAGACTGTAGTAATCAATTGCCACTGTGTGCTTCGGAGATCATCTTCATCCAAAGAGTGCTGTGCAGGAGGAGGAGGTGGATTGGCACCACTACTACTAGTGTGAAGCAAAGTGCGGAGACTGCATTGACCAAAAAAAAACAACTCAAACCCAAAATGTTTACTGTCTTGTACAGGCCCCCTTGTTAAACCCTAGACCCTAACAACGAATGCCTCCCTCATTGTTGGGAAAAACCAGAAGCAAACTGAGAGGAGAGAAGTGGGGGGTGGAAAGTATGAGACCTATTCACATTCAGCGCATTGGCTCCACCGTCAATCTGCTCATCGATGGCCAGATCAGTTGGGAGCTCTTCTCCTTCCTCAGGTTTTGGACCTGCTGCCTCTACAAGAACAGTATACCCCTGGTGGCGCACAATTACTGTACCTAGAGTTGTTGTGTCCTTTGACAAGCAATGACCCAATTCATTAGTCAGTAAATAAATCCACTGCCCACTGCAGAGAAGAGAGAAAGGAGCTTGCTTGACACATTCCTCAGCATAATTTCTGTGATAATTTATTATGTTGGAGCAATTCTGCTGCAGCAAAAAGGAAGGAAATATGATGCAGTAAACAAAAATGTTGGAGTGGAAGGGGAGAGAGAAATTTGTGTTTTTACATGAATACATGTGTTCTCATCAGCCGTGATTCCTTTCAACAAATTCTTCTTGGCAAGTGCATGGTGATCATCATTGCAGAGCTTGAGTGCTTCTTGATGGCTTGCATGAATCTTGACATCAGTCTTCTTGCTAGCATCTGCAATGTCTCTGCAAACTGAGAACTTCATGTTACCTCTCTCCTCCTCCATCACGAGGTGCTCTTTCTCCATGTGCAACAACAAAAATTGATTTTCCTTGCTTTAATTTTTGGTCAACTCCTTGTATGATTGCGGCTGCCTGCAGATTCATCAAGCTCCAACAGACCAAAAAAAGACCATGAGTTTACTACTACTACACTTTCAAGCTAAGTCCAACCACCCACCCTTGAAGATCTCTCTAATGAACAGTCTATAATTTGTCTGCATCTGAGAAACAAAGAAAGGTGGTGCAAGTGATGGAAGAAGAAAGAAAGAGAGATTTGGACCTGGGTAACGGCAATGTCCACAAACATGTTGTGATGGAGGAAAGCTTTGTGGTCACGGATCTGTCGCTGCTCTGGTGTTTTGCAAGGCATGGCTACAAGGATGGAGAAATCGTCTAACCAAAGACGACAGTAGTTGTTCAATCCATTTCTTTTCTTGTCACAGCTCTCGTCTTGCCCTCTTTCTCCTCCTGCTTCTCCTCCTCCATCTCCACCCCAAGCCTCATCCTCAACTGGTAAGGGTGGGAAAACAGCAGGTGCATCAGCTGCAGATGGTGGGACTACCCAAGTGTTGGAGCGAAAACCAAATGGCAAGTTACCAAACTGTTACAAAAATCCACATGCTCAGCTTTTTCTCTTCTAAGTACAAAAACCCCTAAGCTCTCAAGAATTGTTGCATCAGCAACATCAGCAAGAACAAGAAGAAGCCAGGAGCTTCATGGCATGAGGAGGAGGAGGAGGAAGAGCGTTACAGAAGGAGCAGGGTTGTTCTACTACCTTGTTCCTCTCAGTAAAGGCTTTCATCAGATTATTGTAAGCCTGCACAGCAAGCAAGCAATCCAACAAACAAACAGTTGAATAAGTACACTCCCCCTGCTGTCTGAAAGCTTAATGTGCAAAGAATTCAAGCACCCAATTGGGGTAGCAAGCAAAGCAAGCCAAGTGGAACTAACATTTGCAAAGGCTTTGCTGAGACATTTGAGCAGGAGTACAAGCGAGTGGCAGTGGATGAGCCGTTTGCTGCTGCAACTGTAGAAGCCCTTCTCACCAGCTGTTACTGTCACTAGCTTCCCATTGCACAGCCTCACCTGTGCAGCAATAATGTGGGACCCACAACAGCAGATCTATCCTTAATAATCTTCTTCAAAACTGTGAAAAATCCACAAACTTGAGCAGCAGACAGGCAGGTGAGAAGATATGCAAAATTAACAGCTAATAACAAATGCAAGAAATCTTACATCAAGGACAAAGAAGTCGCACTCTTGCTGCTTGTTGTGATTGACCACAATGGATTGCTTCAATGACCACCGCACAACTGCAGACCAAAAGCACACAATGCACAGAACAATTGAAGGGAGAGAGAGAGAATCCCACAGATATACACAGAGCTCAGGCTCAAGCTCTTGTGTATGTGTTTGTGTGTGGGTTTGTCTGGAGCTCACATTGAAAAGGTGGAATGAGATGTGAGAAGGACAGAAACTCATAGAATTAGCCAAGCTTGGAAGATGGTGAGCACATCCCTGTGATGTCTCCTTTCTCTTTGGCTTCTTTGGCAGCAGCCATTGCTGCAATTGCTTCATTCTTGGTGTTCAATATCCCTTTTCTGCTGCTGCTGCTGTTGTTGTTGGAGATGATGAGCTCCTCTTCCACATTGCTAGCTGAAAGTTTGCTGCTTGCCTCCAGCTGGTTTTCCCCTTGAAGCTCGGTGGTGATTCCTGCAGAAGGAATCTTGGTGTGAACTGATGATGATGATGATGATGATGAGGTTTCCACTTTTTGTTGTTGTTTCTCAGACTGCCCAAAGGAGGTGGTGCAGGCAATAATGTCAAGTAGTCGCCTAACATGTGCAATTGCAAGCTCTTGAGTGTAATCCTCTGGAAAACAAACAACAAAACAGAAAAACAAATAAACAAAAATTGCATTCAGATTCTCACCTCCCATGAATGAATGAGCTTCTTCATTCACCCATGAAAAACCGGGGTGGGAGCTGCTGCAATCATGCACTTTTCTTTCTTTTATTACCTTCGATGACAGTCAGAACACATGGCTTCAATGCACAAACCTGTAGTGAGTCACAGAGCTTGCTTCCCCGCACCTGCATTAGCCATCATCATGATCATCATCCAACACCCAACTGTCACAAAAATAAATAAATAAAATTTCAAAAAAAATTACACATGCTTCTTTCTTCTCTGCAAGATTTTTGCACATTCTTGTGCAGAAGATCTCCAAACCCAACATAAACCCCAATTCCAGTCCGAGGAGGAGGAGAAACAAGATCCGAGGAGCAAGCTGATGAACAATTGTGCATGTGCGGGTGTGTGCGTTTTGCTTGCCTCATGGTGGAAGGAGATGTTTGTCAGGTGGCAAGTCTCCACATCGACTGCAAGTAGCCTCCTGACATCAAGCACCTTGTCTGTTGTGATCCCCTGCATGCACACACATACACACATCCAGTTCTTCACACTTGTTTGCTGAGGAGTCCCAGGCACCAAAAAAGAATCACAACAATTCCTCAATCCAACAATTCTTCTTCAATTTCTTCAATTCTTCAATCCTCAAACTGTTAGACACAGAGAAGATCTCTGAGAGAGAAAAATCACATTTCTTCAATCCAAGAATTGCTCTTCAATTCTTCAATTCTCAAATTGTTAAAGAGACAGAGAAGATCTGAGACCTTGAGAGTGACTTGCTTTCCAGGAGGAGGCAGCACATTATTGATGATGATGTCGATTACAGCTGGTAGAACTGAACAGATCCAACAAAACAACCAACCAAATCCAACCTTTGTTTGAGCAGTCTCTTTGTTATGGCACATTCCAGTCACAAATCATCTGTGCAGGAGAGAGAGAGAGAGAGAGAGAATGTGAAACACACACACACAGGCACATCCTTCGTTTACCTTTCTCCTCTTTTTTCTTTCTCTTGCCTTTGGCTTTGTTGTGGGCCTTGTTGGTGGCACGCCCTATCCGAGGTGCCATTCCAACAAATCAAAACTAGTGAAATTATGAGCTATACTCCAAATTCCAAGCTTCTTCTCCTCCTTCTTAAAGAATGCAAGTGAAAATGGCCACCACCATTGTAGCTCCTTCTCCTTCCCCTCCTTCTGAAAGAATGGAAGTGAAAATGGCCACCATTGTAGCTCCTTCTCCTTCTCCTTCTTCTGCAAGAATGGAAGGGAAGAAGATGGGCCACTAAGCTAGCTCCAAAACTTGCTTGGGTGATCAAATTCCAGCACCAGTGTGGAATTTTATCCGTATGCTACACAAAGCCCAACCCCTTTAATTTTTTTAATTAAAAAAAAAAAAGCCTCTCTCTCTCTCTCTTAATTAATTAATTTCCTTATTTTTTAATAATTATTTTAGCCACTTCCTTCTTCACTCATCATTCAAGGGCATGTTCTGTACCACTTCAAAAATTATTTCATAGTATACCTTCAATTTTTTTTAATGATTGTTTTAGATTCACCCCAAACATAAATAAAAGGCCACAAGGCAAAGAGTAAAACCTAATTAATTATGATAGCCTTACTTGTTAAAGATAGTTTGGAGCTACATTAAGAAGTGTGTTTTTAAAAAACTTTGTTAAACAAAAAAAATTCAACATCAAGAATGTCCATATGTAAACCAAAAGGATTGGCCCCATGGCACTGAAACTCCTCTAACTCTTGTAACACAGTTAGTAGAGCATCTCCACCGGTGCTCAGTAACGCTGGATAATAAAATTAATTGTCTACGTTTAGCTTTTTCTTTTTGGCAACCCCACCAATAAAACTGTAACTGGATGGGTCTAAGTCTAACTTTTTTTTCTTTTGACAATGAGCCAATTTGATTGGCCCATCACAAAACAAAGTAGAAACTAAGGAGGCTCCCCAAAATATAACTCTGGGAAGATGGAGTGCCTCTCCCTTTGGCCAGCTATATAGGTAAGAAGGGGAGGACTTTGGGCAAAACATATGGGATTTAAGTGAGGTGGTATTGGGAACACCCTTGGGGAACATATTGAGAACCTGATGAGAACCCATTGGGAACTTAGGGGAACAAAGGAAAAATGAAAAACCCTCAGCCCCTCCCAAATTATTAGTTATTGTAATATAATGCATATAAGTTTGTCCAATATGATTTTATCCATCTTTTGACATTTACTTCTAACCTTGTTGATCCATGTATATGTTGTTTAGTAGTGAATATTTATCTTAAAACTATCATTTTAAAATTAAAAAATCATGAAAGGGATTACAAAAATTAATGATCTTTGTTACTAAAAATTAGATAAAATATCATCCCAAATATAAAAATTATAAAAATCTTGAACACATTGATATAAAAAAAAAATCATTTGCATTAATTTCCAAATATTGTGCAGCTTCAAACTTCCATGTTTTCAAGAATGAACTATTTGAAGAATAAAATATATTGAAAAACTTTAAACCAAAAAATCATCAAACTTCACCAAAATTGTCATCATAATAATATAACCAAAATCACCAATCCTCAGTGTTCACCATAATAGTGCACCAAAATTCATCAAATTGTTTTGTAGTTATGAGATCCACTGAACCTGGATGTGGCCATTTTCACAGTGGTGTGACAAATAAAAGGGAAATTTTGGATTTTTTTTTATTATGTTTTATAAGTGAAAATTTGGAAAGAATTGCCACAAAAATTGGAATTTTTTTTGCCAAACTTTGTTATGACAAAATTTGTCATAATTTCCAATGTTGGGTGGGTGGTTACCCAATTTGGCCTGTTAGAATTGTCAGTTTTGGCTTCAGTTAATTCCCAACACTAATTTCTGGGAACTGGAACCATAATTCAGGTGCCAAAATTAAGATTTCAAATTTAAATAATTATTTGACAGTTTGTTGCCGAAATGGTAAAGGTATTACGCAATTTTATTTTTTTAAGGACATTTTTTTGGCAGCCAAAGTTGCAATCATCCATAGGAACATGTAGAAAAAGTGACAATTGTCCCTAAAAAGATTTAGCCAAATCTGGCTATAATCTATAAATAAAGTACAAATTTCATAATCAAGATCTATATTTTTGGCTACACAACAAAAAACCAAGTATACGAATCTGGTGATTTTTATATTTAGTTTCTCTCACTTCTGGATACTTAAAACTTCCAAAATAAATTCATTTTTCAAAAAATAAAAAATAAAATAATTTTTTTTCTTTTTGGTAATGCCCTCATCCAAGGGTCTTTTGCAACATAAAATTCCTCCCACAAAAGTTTAGACACACCAAAAAAGGATCCATAAGAAATGGAAGATCCTGCCACAAACCTAATTTTCCTTTTGTGGTTCACACTCAACTAGTGCATTTGAGCAAGCTCACCAGCCATCACTCCAACAAGAACACACCACATCCAAGTGTGAGGAGCCTCAAAGCCTGAGGCTCAAGCCAAGTCATGTGAGCTTACAACAATTGCATCAAAGAAGACAAGAGCGGGTCCAACTTGTGGGGCTCCCATTGCAAAATCTTCTAGCTATTTTTGTGCAAAAGAAAATGCAATACCATCCTTCGCTTAACTCAGTCCTTTCTCCATGAACTTCAATCTCCTTACCTTTAGTACTAGGGGTTTAGGGTTTAGGGTTTAGGGGGCTCAATGAGGACCTTAAGAATCAAATTTTGAGTACATATAATCAATCCCTTTCTCCATCAATATATGTACTTCTCCAAGAACATAAGTTATGATTGGACAAAACCAACAATCTTGGAAAGAAATTTTGGTGTGCTTAGCACGTTGCTAGATCCTCAAGGGCTCCTTAGGGTATTTGAATGATCATAACAAGCTAGGTGTTGGCAAAGAAGGCATTTGCACACTTGTATTTCACAATTAGTCCCACCTTGTTAGGGAATTTGGCAATCTTTGTGGTAACACGGAATTATGGCTTAAGTTAAGTGGATTGTCAAGTAATGACTAATGATCTTAACATTTTAAACATTTACACGTACAACAATGTTGGAACTTGTTGTCAACTTTGGGATGGAATCTCCTCATATCTCCTTCAAGATTGTACGTGGACCATTGGAGGTGACTTCAACATGGTGGAGTCTTGTATCAATAGATCGAATAATTACGAAATGTTTATTGATGAACATAAATAATTGCATTGGTTCCAACTAAAACAAGTTCTACAAGTTGAGGATTAGCTTTCCCATCAAGGGGGTTCAAATACACTTGGGATAACCATAGGTTGAATGATGGCATCTTTCGGCACAATTCAATGGATTTTACACACCAAACTTATTTTCATTACCGTGTAGTGATTCAATCAAGATATCCACATACATCGTAAAAGGTGACGAGGTGTATTCTTATCATTTGATCATCTTCATGTCCATCCAACTCAATAAACATCAACAACAACACTAGTCATTTTGGAAGATGAACGGTCATTATTTCCAGGATGCAAACTCCAACATACCCAAATATGAAACAATCTTCCATCATCTAACAACTTATTTGCCAAGTTAATATGAATTTTTACATTTTTTTTGCAAACAACGCATTACAAAATATCGAAAACAAGAAGCTGAACATCATAACCTTGAGTTTTCCCAATTGCAGTTATAATCCTTTCCACAAGATCACATTTGGTAACAAGATGTTAGGAGGTTCAAATTTCAATTGCAGCAACCTAAAAATATTAAAGTTGATAGTCAATGTGTAAAAGTTAAATTATGATAGGAAACCATTACCAATCAATGTTAAAGGAGTTTTTCCAAGCAATTGGTGAATGACTTCAAAAATCATTGTTACTTAGTTTACAAAGTCAAATGGTTAACTATCATCTAATCAATTCAATTTAGAACGAGTTTGTGAAAACTTTTATTGAGATTTGTACCAAGCTCCATTGGAATCTTTCAACTTTTACTAAACACAAGTTAACATTATAAAGAACTTATTTAAAAAATTAAGACCTATCATGAAACACACATTGATGCAACCCATATCTAAAAATGAGCTTCACCTAGTTCTTTTGGACATGGCCCAAGGTAAGTGCCTAGAATTTGATGGCATCATTATTGAATTTTACAAACATTTTTAGTCCCTCATTAGTCATGATTAATATTGATTAAGGATCTCACACGTGTTTAACATAAGTTGATTCCCAACAAAGGACACCATAAATCTTATCATCCTCATTCACAAAGGTGGCAAAAGGAAGAATTAACCAATTGGAGACCAATTGCATTACTCAATGTAATGTATAAAATATATGCAAAGGTTTTCCAAAAATGTTAAGTCAAACCATCCTAAGCAAAAAAAAATTGATCAAAAGCAATATATAAAATTTTTGTTAATGAAATACATTCTTAATAAATATTATAGTCTTACACTTGACTTTGAATGGCCAAGGCAATCTAGACAATATTTAATCTTTTTTAAATTAGATTTTTAAAAAACTTTTGACTGTGTTTTCTTGCCTTTTTCTTTGGGTCCAAGTACAATACGCAAAACACCTAGGCCAAGGCCACAATGTTTTTTTCTTACAAAGTACCCATGTAACTTCCATGTATCAAATAATTTTCCCCAAAATTAAATGGAAACATATTACATTCAATATTTATCATCCATTTCATGAAAATTTTCATAACTTTAAAGACATTCAATGTTAATTTCTTGTACCCACATTAATTTGGCATAATGTGTTTCAATGTTTAGGAAAATTGATGTTGAAACAACAAATAACATGTATGTATTAATAGACTATTTTTTTACAGTACCAAAATTTGCATTAAATATCACAATTTTGATAATTATCCATGCAATTTTCAAAATGGAATATTGATCAAACATAATAACACATCTAATTTTCATAAAAATTTAACTAACCTTTTTTTATATTAAAAATAACTCTTTTTTTCAAAGAAAGAAATTCTTCAAATTATGTATTTTCAAGTTTCAAAATCTTGTTTAAAGTACATCAATGTAACACCACATGTTATTCAACCTGTCTTTCAATTTTAGGCTATCATAATCATCAATATATGGACTTTTATGCATTTTGAGAATCAATGTTTCAATTCCACATAAAATGAAACACATTTGAAAATTTTAAAACCTCGTCAACGACTATTTACCCATATCCTTATATTAATAAATGAAACATTTTGAGATTTCACAAAAATTATTGAGATATAAACTCATTAATATATAAACCTTGTCCACCAAAAAAAAATACATTAAATTTTTTAGAACTCATGTAATTCATTTTCAAAGTTATGGGGGTACATGATTTTTCAAAATCAATGTAGTTTTTGGTTTTATTAGCGTATTTGGACCCTTTTATTATTGAGATCATATAGGATTCCTTGAAGAATTTTTTTGGCACTAGCTTGAATTTTTTTATTCATAAATGCTCAAGCAACAATTCAAATCAATGGTCACCATACATTTTTTTCCCCAATTTATAGTGGTGTCAAGCAAGGTTTTGCCCTTTGGCCCCTTACATAATTTTATAGTAAGTGAAGCTTTGAATCAAAATATCAAGTAGGAACCTTGTTCATGGGAGAATCCAAAAAATCATTATCCTTAACAACTAATCTTTTGAATTCATCTCACAATATGCAAATGATATTTCTTTCATTGTTAAATGTGATAGGGAATCAATTACTGTCTTCATAAGAACTCTCCAATCCTTTGGCGAGGCTTCTAAATTAATATCAATTGGCAAAAGCAAATTACTTACTAATATGGTCAAAATTTCATCAACCTTAAGTAGTTAGAGGAGTTTCAATGACATGGGGCCAAGGAAGGAGAGTTGTTAAAATTATTAGGCACTCCTTTTGGTTTACATATGGACATTATTGATGTTGAATTTTTTTTTGTTTAACAAAGTTTTTAAAAAACATACTTTTTAATATAGCTCCAAACTTATCTTTGACAAGTAAGGCTATCATAATTAAATAGGTTTTACTTTTACCTTGTGGTATTTTATTTATGTTTGGGGCAATTCTAAAACAATCATTAAAAAAATAAAAGGGTTATATTATGAAATAATTTTTGAAGTGGTACAAAACATGGCCCCATTCTTCAACCACACGAAAGAAACTCCAAAAGGTAAAAGGAAAACCCAATTTACATCTCCCATAATTTGCTTCTCAATGGGGTTTTTTTTTTTTTTTTTTTTTTTCTGAACAGAAATAGTGGTAGGAGTTTTTGATGGATCTTTTACAACAATGAAATCTCATGCAAAGGAGGTAACATAACATTAATCTTATCATACTTCATATGTCAATTGGATCATATTCTTATCGATGTCAATCTTATTGTTTTTTGTGGTTTTTTTTTTGGCCTCTCGGGTCGGTTCTTTGATACCAGGACCAGTCAATATACCCGGGTTCCAAACCTGATACCCGGAAAACACTGGTTTGGACTCGATAGAAAGTGCAGATTTGCTGGACATCATTGTGATCTTCATTGTGGTTGTTAGTGCTGGGGGAAAGCTCTCAGAGTTCAGATTGACTAGGGAGGAGGTGGCTGCAAATGGGTAGAATGAATGGGTTTTCTGCAGAACAGGTGGAGCAGCTGGAGCAGCTGGAGATGGTCAGGTTGACATTGGTCTTTGAAACACAGAGACATTTTTAGGTTAGGCCACAACTGTGAAGTTAGTTGGGGATGAAGGACCCAATCTGGGCTTTTACGTACATATGTAGCTTTCCATGCTTATTATGTCCATCAGTTGTTGTTTGCATTGCTCTCTCTTTCTTTCTCTGATTTTGCAATCTGCACCAGTAAATTTGTGGAAGGCATTGTTGTTGATGCGGTTGTTGTTCATGGTTTCAGGTATAGGGTAATTGCTTAAGGGTAAACCCAGCTGCTAAAGAGATAAAAGAGTGAAAGTGGAGTCTTTGTTTACAAATCTTCAGGGGAGCAAATTACTGGAGACGAGGTTGCCACAATTTCAGGGACAGTTTCAGTAGCTACAACCCATGTCTGCAAGAATGTACTCACTACATCAGCAGGTTAGCCTCTTTGCATGAACCTTCTTTGGTTTTCACAAATAGGTATCAGAAAATTACAAATGTTTTTAAACGTCAACAACCATCATCACATGATTAATACAGGTATCAACACGTTGTCTCAGATCTAGCTAGACTTGGGAGTTGTTATGCAGTCGGTTTTAGAGGTTTAGGGTTTAGGCTTTGTAGGTCCAAAGAAGGGTTCTTTGCTGCAGCTCAAATGGTCGAGTTTCTTCATTCTTTCAAAGAAACAAGGGTTATTAGTTTTTACTCTTTGAAGCCTTTTTTCCCTTCAGAAGTTATGCCAACAAAGAGGGTTCATAGATGATATATATATATATTTCTTCCCGGTATCCCTGATTTCTCCAACTTCATCCATCTAGAAGAAAAGACTCTATTGGTGGTGGTATCAGGGTTTTTTTTTTCCAATTTTGTGATGTAGCTCAAGTGGTGATCATCCATAAGATGATTTAGCCAGATAAATATCCTTTCGTGAGCTGAATCAGACTTCTAATGGCTTCGCCTTCAATTTCTTGGATTTGGTAATATATCTCAAGATTCCAAAGGCTTAAAGCATTCACATTTTTTGACAAGGTGTTTTCAACGAGAATAATATGCGCATATTATAACAGGATTCATATACCTCATGTGGATTCCAGTATTTGAGATACTGTGAAATTTGGAGTAGTCAATAGACAGTTTTCTTAGGGCTTTGCAGCTCCAAAGAGTTTCTTCAAAACCCAAAGCACCAGGCTTAAGTAGTCTGTTGAAGAATAAGGGCTATGCTTTAAAGTTTCTTTTGAACAAACCAGAGGTTTTGCTTATCAAAGAAAGGTTTTTGGAGTTTCTGCTTTTGGAATCTTTAAAATGGTCATTTCAAAGGTTTGTCATTCCTAAGTGAGGAGCTTGTTGGGGTAGTTTTTATTTCCTGGCCTTTTTCCCTTTCTATGTTAGTCTTTTTACTTGTGGTCTTCGGGTATTCTTTTCCTTGAGTTAGCTCCTGAGTTTTCCTGTTGTTATTTAGTCTTATGACAGAAACCCAGTACATTGGTCCCTGTTTGACATTAACCTGCCATCCATTTCCAGGAACTGATGAAGTCGGTGGGTATGTTAGGGTAGCTGGTCAATGCCATACATCTTGCTGTTGAAGGTCCAAGTCAAGTCTTCATGGGCAAGTCTTTCCTTTTACCTCCAGACTTGTAACAGAAGAAGCTCCATATGCTGGTTACTCTGGAACATGTGAGCTGTAACCATTTCCAGGTGTTGATGAAGTCACTTGAAATTTTTGCAGTAAACTCTACCTATTCACGTCCCTACATGCTGTCACTACTTACTAAACTATGTGGGGCTGTGAAATGCAGATAGATAGGTGCATCAGCAGCAGCAACAGCTTTCACAGCTGCTAATGTGAGATAGCAGCACACCAGTTGCTGCTTGTTGTTTGCCTTGGATTGGAATGCAGCAGCCCCACCCTTTACAGAGCTTGAAGGTGAGTTGTGGTCAACCAGAGAGCAGTTGCAAGAGCATGATGCTACAGTGCATGCAAGTGATAATCTTTTTGATCATGCAAATTCTTGCTGTCATCTTGGTGTGTGCCTGCCACCTCTGAGGACTGTCTGTAGATGCAAAATGCAGTAAACTGCAATGAATTCAGTGATCCATGGGTCATCATGTTTTTATTTCTTCTTCCCATCTTTGAAGTTGCCATTTCCAAATCTGCTTTAACCTGCAGGAGGAGCTTTATCAGCTGTGGACTGAGTTTTGTCAGCTGCCGGTGCATGCAAGCATCTCTGCTAAATTATTTTTCCAAACTTGATGGACTAGCTGAAACTTTTCTAGATCTCAGGTCTGAATGCTACACATGTATGTGCAGGCATCAAAGTGGTATGAAGATCATTTTCTATTTTTTCTTCAAAATGTTCAATTTTTTGGCTTATTACAATCTTGCTCACAATTGGTTGCCAAGGAACAACACACTTGATGGAAAACCCTAAAACCCAATTGCCCAACCAGTTTTATGCTTCCTGCTTTGCTGAAGAAACACAATCTCTCTCTCTCTCTCTTCTTTCTGGGTTTAGAGTTTAGGGTTCACCCTGGGCATGGAGATGGACTGAGGTTGTCAAACAATTTTGCTGCTATATTGAGGAAATCCATATGATGGCCTATAGTTGCTGATTTTGCTGATTTGTGTAAAATCCATGGCAAAAGAAGTGCAGACTCAGAATTGCACTGCACAACTGAACTGTAGATTCATGACTATGGGAAAAAGGTTAGTTCTGGTGCCAAAATACTCCTTCCTCATGGTGGTGATGGGTGCTGCCAAAATCTCTTTCTTCTTGTTCTTCCTTCTTCTGTGGGGTGGGCAGGGGGATGCAGAGCAGAGAAAAAAGAAATGAAAATGGCATGATGATCCCTAAATTCTAAATTCAGGGCTCCTCAAAGAGTTACAGAATCTCATCCATGTTTTAGAAGATCCGATTTTGTTGCCGTAACAGGAGAATATCTATAACGAATTCCGTACTGGAATGAATTTGACCAGCAGTTTTTTTGGGTCAGTTTGTTGTTCTGGCAGAAACAACAAGAAGAGGCAATCAGAGACAAAAAAAAACAATCCTCCCATACGAAGATTGGATTCTTCTTCAGATTCTGCCGCCGCCGCTGCTTCCTACTGTTGTCGTTCCTCGTTAAAAGAAAAAAAAAAACCCAAGAAAAAAAATGACCAAAAAAAGGAATCCAAAAGAGAAAAGGACGTACGACTGGATCTAATGGAGAGAGAAGAGGCGTGTGAGGTGATTGGATCCCCGTTCTCTGTCTGCTGCAGGTGCAGTTGCAACATGGCTTTGTCAGATTGGACGCTGTGCTATGCGCAGGCACGCAGGCAGACGGACGTCGTAATTTATTTAAAAGTTGTTGCAATGGAAAAGATGGTCCTCGGAAGACTGAAGAGGAAGAAGCTCCTTCCAGTATTCTTCTTCTTCTCTTCCTTGGCTGTTGTGGGTCTTCTTCTTCTTCTTGTTGCTGCTGCTGTTTCCGCAGCAGCAGGCTCAACAGAGGAGGATGTAGAGGATGGTAGCTGTTGTTATTGTCGTCGTCGTCAAGAAGATGAAGAAGAAGATGAGGTCACAGCTGCGGCTGCTGTGACACGATGATGAGGCGGTTATAGAGAATCAGAAAAGACGGGTGGCGGGGGTTGGGGAGGCCATACAGCTGGGTTTTCGGGTTTGCAGGCAGGCAGACTGCCGGTCGGATGTGTGAGAGCAGGTGTTGTGGTGGTGCTGGGAGAGAGAGAGAGGGAGTAAGGGAGGAGGAAGAAGAAAGACAGGAAAGCGTAACACAAGGTTTGTAATGGTTTGCCGTTTGTTGAAGGAGGACGGAGACCACGGATCCGCTTCGCCAGGAGGAGGAGGAGGAGGATATGGGGCGGGGGAAGATAGAGATCAAGAGGATTGAGAATCCCACCAGCAGGCAAGTCACATTCTCCAAGCGCCGCGGTGGTCTATTGAAAAAGGCACACGAGCTTGCGGTGCTGTGTGATGCAGAGGTGGCGCTCATCATCTTCTCCAGCACAGGGAAGCTGTTCGAGTTCGCCAGCTCAGGCAGGTACGCAGCAAGGAAGAAAGAAAGAAGGAAAGAAGAAGACATGCCATCCCTTTGAATTTCCCCATTGCTTCTTTGCTACCTCTCTCTCTCTCTCTCTCGCAAGCTTCAATATCAAGATGAGGAAGAACAAGATTATACCTAGCAGCTTCCCTTTTTCACAACATAAAAAAATCAGAGAAAGTGGTCAGGGGGTTAAGAAGGACATCTCTGCTGAATTCCTCAGTGAAGTTTGTCATTTTCCTTCTTGCTACCCTATCTGAGGGACTGGAAGAAGTTTAGGGTTTTGTATTAGGGTTTTAGGGTTCTGAGGTGGTCATTTGCACTCTATATATATATAATGTTCATGTGCTCTTTACTCCAGGTGGCGATTGCTATGGAAGCTAGCATCTTGAGGTTTGATCCCCTGCCCACAAATTTCTACAATGTGATGCTGCAATCTTGTGATTTGACATGCCATCCTTGTCATTCATGGTGTACAGCATGCAGGCCATCCTTGAACGATACAGCAGGAGCTCAGAAGGAGCACAGCAGCCTGGCAATAACAGCGAAGTAAGAAAACACACTCTGATGGAACCAACCTGTGTCTTCTTTTGCTCTACACTGATATTGTTATCATCTTTGCAGGAAATTGTACCTCATCTGGTTATTTCTGGGGGAATGTGTTTGATCTTCTCAAGGGTCTGTACCATCACAGGAGGCATAGAAGTGTGTTAATGGAACCTGAAACACTTTGGTCATTAACTTTGGTGTGGATCTGCTAGTTCATGGGACGTGAAGTTGTTAGGTTGAGGCAACAACTGGACCACTTGGAAAACTCACAGAGGTATCATCTCTCTCTGCCTTTTTTGGGGGGGAAGGAAAAGGCTGCAAACTGCTGCGCAAAGAGAAAGGATTATGTCATTGTCACGAACCTGTTTCATTCCAAGGATGTTGGATAAGGGATGTGTTCTCTGAAACGTTAGCAAATGAACTGCTCAGGCTGATTAGATGTGTTGCAGAGTCCTTGAGGCAGAAATAGTCATTGTGAACTTGAAGGTCACCCTGAATTTTCCACCCTTGAACCTTCTATCTTCTTCTATGTTGACAAGCCTGGATGCTTTGAGGAACTGGGGATTCAGTGGGCAGGTAAAGGATTTGTAATTAGTGTTGCTATGGTTTCAAGGTTTAGGTCATGATAGCTCTCTCCATCTATATGTTTTTTCACCTTATTGGCTGGCTTCTCCTCCTCATGCAGGCACATGCTGGGAGAGAATCTCTCAGTGTTGACAGTGCCTGACCTGCTGCTGCTAGAACAACAACTTGACATGGGAGTCTCTCGCATTCGTGCAAAGAAGGCAAGTGCCAGGTCGTTACTAAAAGCGAAGAAGGCCAGATGAACTCTATGTAGTGAAAAGAGAGTGGGAGCAGCATAGAGAAACAAGAGTGTCACCAGCTCAAAAATATTTCTCCTCTCTTTCCTTTTCTGTTTTCCTTTCCCATGCCAATGGTTGTTGCATGTTGTTATGCATGTGCAAAATGGGTCCAGTGTTGAAATCTCACAAGCTTGTTTCAGCTCGAGTGAGGATTTTTTAAAGATATTAGCTATGCCTCTTGAGTGCTAGTCAACATGATGATGGAGTCTTCCTGTTGCTTCCAGAAATGCAGCAGGAACTCAGGGCACAGATGTTTGTATAATGGTTTGCCCCAAAATCTGGGCAGATTATTATTTTCTATGCCCACTGTTGACAGCTGATGAAGTCAGTGGGGAGTCATTGCAGCTCGTCACTGCTATTCACAATCATGATGAGGGTGATGGTCTCACACTTTGTGAGTGACAGTCATAAGGTTATGACAGCATTGTGTCTTGTCAGAGTTAGTTGTGGTTTTGCTGGAACTGACAGAATGGTTTTGCCTTCAAAAGTGTTGTTGTCTTCTCTGGATTCTGATAGATATGTTGAAATTTTCTGTTGTGGTGGCAGGAGGCTCCAGTCACAAGTATTTTTGCAGACCACTCTGATCTCTTTTGTTCAGATCTTTGCATTGAGTGAGATGAATGTTGACTACACAGACAGGTCATAGTTTGACTGGGAAGAGATTTAATTATTCTTGCTAGCTTCTTGTCAGTGCTAGCTGATGTCATGGCTGACTTTTCCACTACTTCCACAAAGGTCACTGCAACATAGTACACAGATATTCTGGTAATGGTATGACCAGGCAATTCACTTGTTATTGTGTATTCATCTACCTCTACTCTCCAGTGCTGATGAAGGCAATGGAGAGTGATGGTCCCATAGATGTTGCTGTGGAAGGTCCCTGAAAGTGTATATGATCTTCACTCTTGTTCAAACAGCTCCTCAATTCTGTCATGTGGTCCTGTTTTCTCTTTTTTTTAGGGTGGTGGAGGTTTCATCTTTTTCATGCTGGCTGATGGGTTGTAATTATGTTGTCAAATTTGAACTATTTATTTAACCTTGTTATTGGGTCATCCCCCAGTTCATTCCAGGTTGAGTTAAAGGTATTTAAGTATCGACAATTTTCACTACTTATGAAGATATACAATGCTATGCTGTGTCATTTTATCTCTGTCTACATGCACTTTCCATAACTGATGAAATCAGTGGTAACTTGTCCTGCTAATACACATGACAAAGGTGAATGTCTGACGTTTAATAAAGACAAGAGTTAAGACCACAATCTGTTCAATTGTATTTTGTTTCTTATGTGAAACAATGCAATGGGACTCTTGTTATCTTCTACATGTTGTGTTCTATACATCTGTATTCACATGATTAGATTTGCCCTTACTGCATTGTCAGTGTGCAAGGAGTGGACAATGGTGTTCTTGAAGACACACATTGAGGTGGCTGAAGGCCCAAACCCGTAAATTTTTCACAGACCACCTTGAGACTTTTTATTGGATCTTCTCTTGAATGCTAGCTGAAATCATGGCTAAGTTTCAATGCTACATCTGAAGATGTGAAAGAAAAACTCCATAGTGAGTGCTTATATCAATGTTAAATGCCCCAGCAATTGAGCTGTAATTATGCATTTGTCTACATCCAGAGCTGATGAAGTCAGTTCACTAATAGCCGCTTGTCTTGGCCATATTCTTTTCAAGAGTTGCTAAAGTGGATCCCACAAGCTGTTCTGTTGTATTTGTTTTGGTGTTACCTGGACCAATGCAATATTTTTTTTCTGTTTATCTGGTTATGTCCTTATCTATATGCACCATCAGGAGCTGATAATGTCAGAGGGGAGTGATGGCAGCCAGTCACCACTGTTCTGGATCAGGGTGACAGTCTGATTCCTTGTGAGTGACACTCATAAGGTTATGACTGCAACTCATTCTTGTTGCATTAGTTTTGGCTTTTCTGGAACTGATACAACATTTATCTTCAATGTTTTACTGTGGAGTTTTCTTTACAATCTCATAGATATAGTTTCCTCATTACCTTCAATGCATGGAAGCTCACCTTGGCATTTCTCTGGGGTGGCCTATTTCAGAATCAGCTCCTGCTTGAAGAGATTGACAATCTTCGGAGGAAGGTATTTGTTTCTCATTGAGCTTCTGATTGAGACTTGCTATTAGGAATGTGCATCAATGTGCTTTTCATTGAAATCAGTTCTCTCCAGGAAAGGCCAATGAGTGCACCTGTTTGGACCAGTGGGTTATCTGTTGCTGATTGATGTGTTCAACCCTAAGTTATGAAGAACTGTTCTAATATTTCTTTCAGCATTTTTTTCTCCATTTAGAATGGGCAGATCAGATGAATCAGTGCTTGTTTTGCAGGAACGTGACTTGCAGCAGGTAAATGAAGAACTGCGTCAAAAGGCATTAGAATTGCAGCAGGTAAATGAAGAACAGCGCCAGAAGGCATTAGAATTGCAGCAGGAACATGAAGTAGTCATTCATCCTTAAAACTACTGAATTTTTTCACCTCAACTCCCTTGATGTGCCCATCTTTCCTAACTCAATATAGCTGCTCAATACATGAAGGAAACTCTGGTTTTGATGGGTTCTTATACATTTTAGTTCTACTTTCTGTACTGTCCAGTTCATGGTTAGGTTGTGCTGGAGTATACAGTTAGTTTCCTGTGTGGATGCCCTTTGTGTTACTCACCTTCTTATCTGTAACTCAGTCTGTGTATGTTCATAGCTTGCAGATGCCAGTGAAATGGCAGAAGCTGTAGCCAGGGCTCTTCCCTTGGTGGGTCAAGGGCAAATTACCACATTGGCATCTCATGAGCCCGGAGGGAGCTCACAAACACCCAGAGTGTACCCCACCCATCCAAACTTGCAGGATCCACAGACTTCACAGACTTCACTACATTTGGGGTATGTTTCTGCATTCAATGCAAACAAAGTCCATCATGGTTGGAATTAACCGCTGTTGTTGAAGAGTATGCAGCCGAGACTTTGGTTTGTCTGTAGTTCCTGAGGAACACTGTTGTAAAAGATGAATCTGTTCTGGTCCTCAGCATATTACAAACAGTAGTCTGAAGATGTTGATTGGTTGATAAGAGGTATCAATGTATTGACTTTGGAGCCTTCCTGTGTTTGATACGTTATGTACATGAAACAGGCTGTTTTCAGAAACATTCCCTCGGAGGTCCAGTGGACAAATGTCTGAGCAAAGTCAAGTTGAGGCAGAAGGTAGCAGCATTGGGCTGCACACCTCTCAGTGGATGTGAAAGTACACTACTGGGTAACCTGACTCCTCTCACGCACTTTTTTTGGAGATTGAAATTAGATAGAAAAGATTAACCCATATCTTGTGGTTGATTGTAGACTTGATAAAGTCAATTGAAACATCCCAGTTGCTAGTAATTGTCCTTTGTTTCCATTTCTGTTTTCCAATTAGAGAGTATTTCTTTTGCCTTCCTGCAGTTTGCAATGATATATATCGAGAATTTCTCAGTTCTTCAGAAGAAACTGATTGTATGCTAGCTAGCTTGCTCTTTGACAGACCTTATTGGATTTTAGCCCTGCATGTACCTGTTTAGAATTTGTTTAAGCTCAGTACATTGCTGCAAGATGAGTTTATAATTGTCATCTATCAACAGGAATCTCTGCATTGGAACTATTGTTATTTTCAGAATTGGCATGCCTCCTTCATTCGCAGCATTAGGGCTAATAAAGGAGGTCTTTGATTATTTTGTGGTTTCTTCTTGCAGGGAAACACCACTATCAAAGTCAGAAATAGACTCCATGCATTTTATTCCACCATGTTGTGGGATATCTGAGAAGTAACACGGTTTTTGATAGGCTCTTCTGAGAGAGAAGAGTCTTCTTTGAAGAGTAGAGAGGCCTTCTCTTGGAGCTAATGCTGCTCCTTTGACTTGTGTCCTACTCCTCTGTGGGTTGTTATATTCCTTCTTTTGGTCTAAGTTGGAAGGGACTATATTCATGCAGGAACTAAGATGTCCGTGCCTTAAGGATTTGATGGCATTTCTACCAGTCAAGTTTATGAAGGCAGCCATAAAGTCATATAAGGGATGAGCTGAAGAGTACACATGCTGCTCTTGGGTATGCAGTGGATGCAGCTTGTCTTTTGTCAGGATTCTGTAATGTGGCAACATACACAATTGTTGGACACTACTTTGTATTACCTGTGTCTCATAAGTGGAGCCTAATAACACAGGACTTTCTGCAGGCACTTAGATTCCATTTCTAGGTCTTCAAAGCTGCATACAGTCTCTCTTCTGTTTAGTCTCTCTATAAACATTCTCTTGTTTCCCCCAAGGCACATGCTCAGCTAGGATGGGTGTCTGGCAGTGCTCAGTGAGGTGGGGCCCTCCTTTGTCCTTTGCTTTTAGATTTCAGTTGCCTCCTCTGGTTCATCTATTTTTTTCTGTTTCCCATTTTTGTTTGCTTCTTCACCATTCTATCATGTTGCCCCCTGCTGATAATGGGCCTAGGCTCCTCTTGTCACAACTTTGTGATAGGTGGGCTGTCCTTGTGGCCCCTTTCCATCACAAGTGTTTTTTTTGCTGTGTTTGTCTTTGTTGCTCTTGTAATAAAGTTTATATGCTTATAGAATGTAGAAGAACACATGTGAGTATCCAGATGTACATGTGTGTATGTTTTTCTCATGCTCTTGGTTTACAGTTGATGTATGAATGCCATCGTATATGATGTGCATAGAAATCTCAATGATTGTTCCTTTGGAAAAAACTTTGGGCTCTTCATTCAGTGGGATTTGTAAAAATGCTGTTATACAGATAACTGTACAAGAGAGCCGTGTACTTCATGACCCTGGGTACTGGTGGTAAATGTTCAAATTCAGACCTACTTTGTTTTGGTGACTCAAATTGAGATTGTGTAGCTGATGCCTTTATTTGCATCAATTGTACCATAAATCTTAACATATGTAGATCACAGGTCAATAGGAGTCAGATGGATCTTACACCAACTATTTAGGTGCGTGATAGTTCCTACACCTATGAGTAAGGCAAACAACCCCTTTGCAGCACTCCTAAATAGTAGCCACAAGGTCCCTACTCTTTTCTAGGAGTGATTCACTCATATAAAGTGCCCTCCAAAGACAATAGCAAATTTCTCCAAATGTGTAATGGTGCAAATAAGTTCAAAGACTGAAAAACTGAGAAGCAATACCTTTAGCTAATCAGGGACCATTAGAATGGAACCTGTGTTTGGGGAGGTTGGGATCTAACAAAAGTTTTTTCAAATTAAATTGGTTTTCTTTAAACCATTTCCATTTCTTGATAATAGTTCTCCATACTTGCAAATTTGCAAAGACTTTCTATGGAACTTTCATAGCTAACTTAGCAAAAGAAGTTGGGAATGATTACATTAATATCAACTGGTTTTTTTGGGTAAACATCTACAAAGTGATGTATTTGACAGCATTGTGGAGATTCCAAATAGGTGCTAGAAACTTTAAAACTCTTGAGCTTCTCCAATTTTGCTCCAGTGTCAGATCTTGGAACCACGTTTTGATGTCCATGGAACCTGGAATGATCTCACAGTTCACCCATTTTTGTGCCTTACAGAATGGGAAAAGGATGATGCAAGAAGAGGCATTGACTGCCCTAGCTTCAGTTGCTGACTCTGTGCAGGTATTCTTGTTAACATCACTCTTTAAATGGTTTTTGTTGTGGCAGCATCAAAATCTCAGATGGAATATGTCAAATCATGAAACAACTGATAACTCCCATTATTCAGTTGCACTTTCAAAAGCACAATAATACAGTGACACCATGCTTGAAGTCCATATTGGTGCATGCCAATGAAAACAAACACACATGCTACAGGCAAAGTCCATGGAATGCATCAGTTTGGTAGGGCTTGGCTGTTGGCAATGATAAATTCTGTGATGATGCCAATTATGTATGTGTTTTTCCCCTAGTCTTTACTGGATACTCTTGCTTGAAAGCACCCAGTGATTGAGAAACGTTTAAGCAGAGCTAAGCATTCCATTTAATCTTGGGGACTGGGTCTTGATTAGTTATTAGCTTTGTTCTGCCATTTTTTCATGTCTGTCTCAATACAAAATATGTGTTGCCCTGTTTAGGTTATGGAGGTCCAATGTAGTGTCAATCCATATGCCCTGTTTAGCTTAAACTTGATGTCACCATGACAGATACTGATGCTGAACGTAAAGGCAATGAGTCAGATGATCAAAATGTGTGTTTTGATTGAACTGGTTAAAGATTTTCAAGTCCAGCATAACATATATGTAAGTTCTAGTAATTCACATTAGGTTTTTGTGCTATAACAATTATACTTGATGTACCAAATTCATGAGTGATCACTGATAAGATATTTGTTGTTGTGATAGTAATCAGTGTACTGTTTTCACATAGTGTGGAGACGATCACAATTGGAGACAAGAAAATCAGCATCCACACAAGTGTCTTGGAAGAGAAAACCACTGCCTGCAATATGCTGTGTTGCTATGTGGATGAGCTCAAGGAGGGCTTCTTTCCTTGGATTGATCTGGTCAACATTCTCCATTATGTAGTGTCCCCTTTAGGGATAGAGCACTGTGATGAGCTGAGGTGTTGAACTCTGATTTCCTCAGAGAACTGGAATGTTTTTGTGGGCAGGATCTTCCTTGGTGCATGATACAGTTCTAGGTGGTGACAAATAGACATGCTTATTGATATGGTTTTCATATACTGGCTAATTTGTTAAGACTGTTTCACTGGGCATGACTTTTACATTTGTGGCAAGTTGCACCCATTCTTATGCCTCTCCTTAAATTCTACTTCCACGAGGAAGTTTGCAAGCTGTCTCTGGTAAGTGTCAGCTTGTTGAATGTAAAGAGCCACCATGACAAGTACAGATTTGAATGCACATGCTGATTGCTTGAATGAGTGGGGGTGCAGGGCTTTGAGGCCTCCAACATACACTGAGTCAGTTTTGGCAACAAGTTTGCAGCTGAATTTTGTATGTTGTCAGTATGGTTGTAATAGTGATAATTTTGTGTAGTTGTTGTTTCCAACTATGCCTGAGATTTTATGGTCAGGCAAGTTGGCAGTGGAGAAGGGAAAAGCAGAGTGACATGATGAAGCTTATGTGAAACAGTCAGTCGACTTCATAATTCAACCCACTTGTGGAAGCCATGCATGCTATGACAAAAGAAGTGAGATGAAGCATTCTATGGCTAGGTTAGATATTTCCTAGCATTTCTGTTTCAGTTAGCAGTGCTTGCTGACATCTCTTGAGTTCCTGGCATCAGGAAAGGGAGAAATTGATGTGAAATATTGAGTCACTGTGAGCTTCTGAAGTGTTCAGAATGATCATCTCAAGTTTAGTATCTCTGATATTTTCATTGGTATAGAAATTGCTTTCCTGACAGTGCTGTAGGACTTGACTCTGTGTGTATGATCAGATTGGGAAGCATAATGGGTGAACTTGCAACTATTTTTACCAAGAAGAAGGGCTGAGGGTGAAACTGCGGATAGAGAAAAGAACTTACAGCTCTCTGGAGCTAAGTGTCCGCTACAACTTCAAGGTACATGCCTCATCCATTGGCTCTCCTTGGCTCTCCTGTATCTGCCACTTATTGACTGTCCTATTTCAATAAAATTGAAAACTCTTGAGGCACTCCAGATCACCTAAAGGAAATAGAAACATGGAAAGACAACGGGTCCTCTTCTCAACATACAAACATGAGAACTAGTGCCTTCAAGAAATAAATCTCATTGGAAACTGAAACAACATAATACTTCTTACAAACAAAACCAACATAAAAATATGTTTCTCCCATGTAGGTAATAACAGAAGAATGCAGGAATACATACAAGGTGTTTGGAATCAACACAAGATAATAGAACTGATGAGGAAGCACTAACAGGTCTAAGTGGTAAACAACTTCTCATTTCCTTTAAGTCAAGATTCAATGCACTCCCAGCATCTCTTCTTGCTTTAAGAACACAAATTTTTAAGAGCTTTTTCCACAGATTCTTGAAGGGAGACTGGTAGGAAAAGACCAACTAAACTTAGTACCCCCAGAAATGACTTGATCAAATTACATCTTAAATGCATTATTACTGGCTCTGCTGATTGCCGGAACCAGAGAGTGAAATTTGCTCAGGTACGTTGGATGCTCTGCTGAAACCACTGGAGTTTGTACTAACAAGCTAATACAATAGTGTAAGATTAGCCAAAGATTATTTAAATAGTGTTTAAATAATCATAAAACATTGTTGAAAAATGTGTATTTTATGTTTATTGAATTCATTTCAAATTTATCCACATGTTGTGTGTAATTCACTAGCTTAAATCATTATGGAACTTATAAAAGTAAATAAATTCAGCCCACCCTAAGACAAAACCATCTTTTGGTGGTACCACTTGGAACCATTTCACCAAAATCCAAGGGAAGGTGAACCCAATACATGGATAACTGCAGTGATAATTTTGTCTTTTAATGTAAAAAAATTTCTTCAACTTTCTCTGATTTTAATTCTCCAGTAGGTACAGATGAGGTTTCAACTCTTTCAAAGTCGGAAATCCTTAAACTTGATCATTCATTTAATAAGGGTCTCAATTCTAGTGGTGCAAAGTTTTGGTTTGATTCATCTCTTTCTTTGTGCCATCTAGAAGTTCTATATGATGTACATTAATATCACTCACCACCAAAAAAATTATTACAAAACTCCACCCATAACTTTAGTTGTGAAGCATATTTGCAATTTTTCATATTTTGTGACATGTATTTTTTCGACACAAATATATTTCATATGTTCAAGTTTGTAAATGTTTGTTGGAGTTTCTTTTAAAATAGACTAGTTTAAGTCTAAAGTTAATGCAATATGCTTGAAGCAAGCAAAAATAATCCAAAATGCGATATCCATATGTACCCAAAAAAACCAAATGCAAAATTTATGTTTATGTGATTACAATTTTTGGGGGGTGTAGTGTGTTTTCACTCACATCCACCATGATATATCAAAGTTTCATAGGTATCGAAAATTGTTAAAATGTGACAATTTTTTGTCTACACTATAATGTGCTTTCACCCATAACATATGGTTGAACAACAATCTAGGAAAAAGGGAACTTGCTCAAGTACATAATAACTTTAAATAATTATGTTCAAGATTTCAAGCAAACAACGTTGTATTATGATTTCAAAAAGGGTGGTCCATTAAGTTAAAGGCCTAATAGGAGTGAAATTATCCTTCATAAAACAACCCAATTTGGTGGCCTGAATCAACTTACAAATGCAATTCTAAAATATGCATTGGGCTCATCTTTCACAATAAAAATTGCACATATGGAAGTAAGAGATCTTTGGCTCTTGCAAAATAGAAGCTTGACTTGCCTCTAGGATCAGAAGGGGATTCACATAAACACAATTGTGTCAATTTTTCTTGACCACGTGTCAACACCCAAATTGGAAAAGTGAATTTGCAATGTGAATGACCTTCCTATTGCACTAATTCATATGAAGTTGTGGATACCATCAATGGCAATGTTGAGGTCGTTAAAACTCGTTACAAAAATGGAGTCTTGCATATGAAACAATGCCCCCCCCACCTTGCATGTCTCATGTTCAACATTGCAAAACATCACCAATTATTCTTGTACCACAAGGATTATTACAAAGTCAATTGCCATTGGTGTTCTTGCCCCTACTTACTTTGGTTTGTCTTCTCAATTCTTGGAACCCCTCAAGCTTCACAAGTTTTGGTTATATGCAAATGGCATGAATCATTGCGTGGGGGGCATGAAATGTACATGTATGCAATGGAAACACTAGTAGTTTTATCGATTTAGCCTATGCAAAAAGGGACCAATCTCTCACACAATGAAGTGAAGTCTATTGAGGAAATAGGTTTTGTTCTCAATAAATAACAACCTATCCTTGAAGCTTTTTTGTCAGGGAGAAATTTGTTCCAATAAATCGATCGGTTGATGCAATGTTGTGGCCCAAAACACAAAATGGGAAGCCTATTTGATGCACACAACCATTTACCATGTCAAAACAACACTACAATCAGTGGGAGGCTATCCAACTTCTTCTGGCCACTTTCTAGCCACCGTTGGAGGTTCTTGGTTATGGACAAATCTATAAGATTTTATGCGGCAAGATTTCAAACAAAAGGCAATATGAAATTACAATTGGGAATTTCTTCAACTACACTTGCATAGATTTTATGACTATGGTTTCAAGATCATTTGGCAAATGAAGGAAATGGGTACCATGTAAACAAATGTATTATGTATTACAACAAGTCATGTTTTGTGGCCAATTTGAAATTTTCATCCATTTATTGACTTTGAGTTCCAATGAAGTTCATGGTTTATTGGCTCATTTTCTTGCTTTTACATAGGTAGGAATAATAATCAATAATGACACCAAAATGTAAAAGTAGTGTTCATTGTAATACTCAACATGATGCTATGTGTTTTGTGCCATGGTCACAAATTATGCCAAATATTGTAGTTCTGAATTTAACATGTTTTGATATGCTAAATGATTGGGATAATGTCTATTCATAAATTTGGTAAATAGGAATCATGTTTCATTATGTGAAAAATCACACATCATATTGAATGTGTTAGTTAAATATCAACTACATTATATTGGGTGGTTTAATTACCTCGTTTTAACCTTAAATTGTAAACAAAATTAGAGGAATATTATTTCCTCGATTGGAATGTTCCATCCATGTAGATGGGAATATTTTGCCATGTAGATATAACATTTATATGCATGGCAAAAATATACTATGAACATGACAAACATATTTTGTGGAGGTGTCACAAATATCCTTACCATGTGGTAAAAATATACCCACAAGATTCCTTTGTGCTCATTATAGCCAGTTCACATGCTCATTACTCACCACTCACATTCATGCGTTCACCCAACATTTATACTACCTTAAGAATATCCAAGATTTTAATGAAAAAACCTTCCTCTAATAACCCTAATTTTTCTTTCTACCATGGGATACTTGTCTAACAAACCCTAACTGCCACAGCCATCAAACATCTTACTAATTCTTTGTTGTTGAGCCCAACTTTGAAGATCTTGACATTTTGCAACCTTAACATGATCATAAACATGGATGAATGAAGTGGAATTTATTGCATCATTGCCCAACTCATAAATACAAAAGTAACAAAAGCGGCGTGTGCACCCATACTCTTTTCTAAAGACATTAACAACCTTTGTAAAACATGGATTGATTCGTTCACTTGTTGGTGCTACTTGTGGGGGTTGTTCGAGAGGTAACTATAGTTGGATGGATGTTGCATCATGGTGTTTAATGAAAACAATCAAGAGGCATTTGGTTGCCATGAAATAAAATTGGTCCCCTTTGCTTTAACACTACAACTTCTTTTCAATTAATAGAGTTCAACAATAAGTGTAATCTACAAGAAAGGTGGAAGCCCAATTAGCTACCTTGAAACTTTCTTACCGCACACGTGCTAATGCAAGTTAGTAATGTGCAAGAAGAATGTACAACATACTAAGTTCATGTGCACACACCTATGTCACAAATAAGTTAATAAATTGACACACAACAAATTGAAGTGGATTTCAACCATGGCATTTTATGCAAATGTTGATTTCAACAATTTGAATGATTGTTTGATGCCTACTACATTGGAGCTACAATTTTTGGATGCTTCAAAAGTTATCATATCCAATCTATGTGGCCCCTTGTTTAAATAGCTACCACAAAGCACAAAAAAAAAAAAAAACAAATAACTCGTCTAGTGGATTTTTTCAATTTCGAACTTCTTTGCAATGAGGTTGTAAAACTTTAGACCCTAAAGCTAAAGATCTTTCATCATAATGTTTAGAAACAAAATGTCGTCCTATTTCAAATTGAGCTTCATTTGGGGAAATAAAATTAAAATTGACCAATCTTGGGCCAAAATGTGGCCACAAGAATGCAAAGTTAGGCATCCGACACCAATATATGAATAGACTTATGTTTCCTTATGTATTTCTTTTTCATTTGTTTACACAACCACCATAGAAACTTCTTGGGCCATTTTTCCAAAATTCAAGTTTTTTATTGGGACAAACCAATTGGAAAAGTGTTGTCAAAAACCAAAATGAGGGCATAGGAAAAGTGTGAAATAAAAAAAAGAACCCTATTTAGAAGAACTTGCAACTTGATCCAACTTGCTCTAATGCCATCTGGTTTTGATCCAACTGAAAAGAAGATAAAACTTGTGTAGGTAAAAGAATAGTTCTTCAACACAAATTTGACC
>Ga0209208_10000897_pt1 | contig 40551 bp, 36 predicted proteins | sample S1TSphfallax_3_FD_187694 | JGI IMG/M metagenome (GOLD analysis project Ga0209208, IMG submission 187694) | Host-associated microbial communities from peat moss isolated from Minnesota, USA - S1T2_Fd - Sphagnum fallax MG (SPAdes) (version 2) | ecosystem: Host-associated > Plants > Peat moss >... | reverse complement strand
GATTTTGATAGTTTAGAAAATGGATGATACCAACTTTTTTATATAGTAATTTAAAGCTTAGATTTTTAGATATAATCATTGTTTCTTGAATAACATTTGAGTGTTCAAGTGTTTTTTAATGAATTTTTGTAGTTTATTTTGTTTGGAATGAAATAATACCTTTGCAAAAACATTTTTGTTTCAACATTTTTTCTTTGAAAAAATTGAATTCAATTGCAAAGATTTGTAAATCTATTTGATCATTATTTTCAAGAATGGTTCTTTTGTAGCTTAATTATATTAACATTTTAATAAACTTGAAAATTTGTCACTATTTATGGAAATATGTTTCAATATAAGTTTTCATGTAAACTCACTTGGTAGATTTTTAAAAGGTTTTTTTACAATATCCACAATCAAATTGAGGGGTCCATTCACGATTGGGGTACCAAAAAGAACTTCAAGGGGTGGGTGTAATCACAATCAAACAAGCCAAAAAACATGTCGGGAAACCGCCAAAACTCTATAAAAACTATAATTTTGTTAAATATATTTTTGTGGTGCCACTTTAATGCCATGTTAATCATGGAATGTAATGCAAAATGACTAATATGAATGTTGAAGAACTCAAAATAATCTTTTAAAAATAAATAAATTGGGTGTTGGTTTTAATAAAGGACCTTTGAAATGGAACAATAGTTGCATAAAAAACAATCAATTTTGTAAAATAATAAGCTAAAGATTATCTTTATAAAGGAATTTTGATGAGAAAAAAATTGAGGTGATGTTAATTGATTATCCACATTTAAAAACACACTCACAATTTGAAAGTTGTGAAATCTTAAAATTTTTAAAATTAAAAATCTATTGAACAAAATTTCAAAATTTCAAAAGTCCTTTACCACATGTAAATGGGGTGTAATGTACATGACATCTTTTTTTAAAAAAAAGTTTATGAAAAAATAAAAAAATAAAAAAATAATTAACATATTTTCATACAATTTGAAATTAAAATAATTTTTCAAAATGAAATGAAAAATTTCATAAATTTTGTACACTTTTCAAAATTCTTAGTTATTCATGAAAAATTAATACAAAAAATGTGATCTATTGAAAAAATTATATATATATATAACAGATTGCAAAAGATTTCATCCCAAAAGTCCTTTTTATGAGAAAATGAAAATGACCACAAAAAAAATTGTAGTCCTTGAATCTTTTGTCACCGTTGGCTCACTTGAATGTGATCACACTTGGGCAACTTTGGTTTCTTTTTGTATTTGCATCATTATAATTGTATTGGATTTAATATGCAAATAGATAAAATGATGTCATGAACAAATTAATAAAACCATTAAAAAATATTTTGGACATTTTATAGATGTCTTTTTTAATATCTTTTAAATTAACTACATGAGGCATTCAAATTGCCTCTTTATAAAAGGAATCAAAATGAATGCATTAAATAATGCAATTGAATAAATAATGCTTATGTCTCTGTTTGGCCATGTTCATTGGAAGCATTTGATCACATAATAAACCATATGAAAATTTAGGCAACATAATTCAATCTTTGGGGATGTAGGGAAAATAATAATTACTTTTAACCATTTAGTTGATTTTTTGTATTCATTAGGCTTAAATTTTGTAATTCAAAATGTAGGTCACATGTGTAGGAAATAGTCATGCAAATAAAAAAATCAAATTGTCCATGTACAAGTTTATTCAAACATTATTTGCATTTCTATCTTTGAACCAAAGTATACTTGCACATTCATGTACACATGTGAAAATGAATGCCATCACATGAATTATCTTACTTTGGACTATTCAAAATTTCTCATTCAAATTTGTATCATGTAAATGTTCTTTGTAAAAATTAAGTTTTAAAAATCCTAACATCCTTTTTCCTTTTTTTGGAACCCCAACTTTGAATGAACCTTGACTCATACACATTTATAAATAACCATTACAAAACCTTGTTGATTTTTTCATGCCAAGTTAAAAGTCTCATTGGTCTTGAGAAATATGAGTTTTTGTGAAAGTAGGTTCTTATTTTTCATTGATTATGAACTCAAAATATTCCTTTCCCATTAAGAAATTCATCATCTTGAATTTCCACAGTTGGAAATTATTTTTGTTTAGTTTTTCATTGGCAATTTGGGATAGACCATTGCCATTTCCCAAAGTTACAAATTCAATCTCCCTTTGAATTCTAATATTTTTTTTTCCAAAACATTTCTTTTGCATTTGGTTTCCTTTAGAGTTTAGGGTTTTGGACATGAAATTTTGGTGTGAACCTTTTAACAATACAATTTGGGGAACACTATGCTTTGCAACTCCAACAAAAAAATTGTGTGCCCGTGGGAGAAAAAACTCCAAAGGTTCTACAAAAAAAGGTTGAAAGGTATAAGTTCATTACTCCATGTTACCCATCCAAATGTGAAAGACAATTTTAATACTTATGTACATCATCATGGGTATAACATATGTACCCCCAAAATAAAAACCAATGTTTGATACACATACACATATATTAACTCATACAATAAGTGGTTTATATATACAACCTTGTACAATATGTTTTTTTTTTGTATGTTTATTTTAAAATGTAGGTATTTGTATCATATTTTGTATGAAAATTTGAACATGTCAAATTTTTTAACATCAATGTCTTCCACATTCAATGTTAATTCTCTTTCGAACATTGTTAAAATGCTTTTGCACACAATTTTCAATCTAAGCACCTAAGAAAATGAACATTTCAAGCTTTTCCAAACCTGAGCATGAACTTAACGAAGAGTTCCAACAATTTTTCTTCACATTCAACTTTTGATTCAAAATCATTTACATTCAACCTACAATCAATGTGCTTGTGATTCTCAACAATGTCATTCTTGCAAAAACAACACTATTGTAATCAAAGGCACCATAAACACAATCTTGAACTTTTGCCCAACTACTACCCCATTTCATCACACTTCTTCACACACAAAGTTCCATGGATTTCTATGGCAATCTTTTGCCAACCTCAGAGTCTTAGAAAGGTCCTCACGTAAAACAATCTAAACAACATTCATTACCCAAAAAACCAACCCAGTTGACTCAAGGTTTTGCCATGCTCCAATGCCTATTCTTCTAATATTTCCATTCCTATAAATTCAAATGGAATTTATTTTCCATTTTTCTTTTGATCACACACTCCAAGATCTTTGTAGGTTTTTTCCCAACTATGAAGATGAAAACAACTCTTTCACTTCAAGTGATTGAAATCCAATCTCTTCACTCACTAAACCATGCTTCAATACCATGTTTAATAATTAAGCGATGACTCAAATGGAAATGAAGAAAACTTTATGCAAGAAATGAAACACACAAAAGTGATGGTGCTCACATTCATGGGGCCACAAATCCAAGCACACTCTCCAAGTTTCTCACCTACAACAACAATCAAACTTATAGTAAAGGTTTTGCAACTATGAATTGAAATACCCATGGGAAATACCCACCCATACATGCCCTAGGGAAATAAATTGTCTTATAGGTGATTGTTAGTTCAACTATATAACAAAATAAAATAAAATAAAATAATAAAATTGCTAGTTATCAACCCCACCTACTTACCTACTTACCCGTTTACCTATCAATCATTCATCATGTATTTACTTATCACTCATTCACTCACCCATCCTCACCTACCTACTTACCTATTTACCTACCTACCAACTATCCAACATAATAAAAATGAAAATGTACACACAAAAAAAAAAAACTTATCATCATCATAGACGTGAATGATGATAAAAAAAAACCATTTAAAGTTTAACATTAACCCAGCCGTTTGTAGGCATTTAAACATCATAAATGTGAATGAAAATTATAAGAACTAACTTAACATTGTATTTTATATGATAAGTAGGTTTAGGTCCTAAACAAATAGCTTAGTGTTTATGGACTTAAAAACTAGAAAATACCTAACACCAAATGTACTTGGAGAAATAGAGAGAAAGAGTTTTGGGGTCAAGGGTTCCTAGTTCCTTACCTACCTTGTCAACCCAAAACTGTCTCTTAAGGTTAAGAGTTACCTACCTACCTAAGGTCAAGAGTTACCTACCTACCTAAGGTTAAGAGGTAGGTGGTTAAGAGTTACCTACCTACCTAAGGTTAAGAGTGACCTACCTACCTAAGGTTAAGAGTTACATACCCTACTAAGGTCAAGAGTTACCTACCTACCTAAGGTTAAGAGTTACCTACCTACCTAAGGTTAAGAGTTAGCTACCTACCTAAGGTTAAGAGTTAGCTACCCTACTAAGGTCAAGAGTTAGCTACCTACCTAAGGTTAAGAGTTACCTACCTACCTAAGGTTAAGAGTTACCTAGCCTACTAAGGTCAAGAGTTAGCTACCAACCTAAGGTTAAGAGTTACCTACCTACCTAAGGTTAAGAGTTACCTACCCTACTAAGGTCAAGAGTTAGCTACCTACCTAAGGTTAAGAGTTACCTACCTACCTACCTATTTCTAAGCACGTTGTACGTGATGGGGGGTGGGGTGGGGTCGTTTTGAATCAGGAATCCGTTGTCTCAAGACTGTTCACAATTGCAGAGAGAGATGTTGCAGCGATTGTTGCAGCAGAGAAGAAGAGGAGGGAACGAGAGAGAGAGAGAGAGAGAGTGTTGTGTGGTGTTTTTTGGTGCTAGTTTTTTCTTCATGGGTGTTTTGAAAGGATCAGCAGCAGTAGGAGGTGAACGTGAGAGGAGGACTTTGTCGGCGAAGAAGAATCCTGGGAGGTCGGATGGGACTGGTGGAGAGTATGGCAGGATCATCATCAACAGCAGCCAGGAAGAGATCAGAGTGGGTATGGAGCTGCTGTTGTCTGATGGGAGGCTTTCTTGTGTTACTGCTTTTGCTCACTTGCATAGGAGCGGTACTGTGGCTGGTGTTTCGACCTCATTCCCCCACTCTCTCTCTCCAAGCCCTCAACATCACGTCTCTCACTGTAAGTTGTCGTTGCCACTTCTTCTCCCCCCCTTTCTCTCCCTCCCTCCCTCTCTTGCTCTTGTTGTTCGTCACACCCATTGGCTGTTTTTCTTGGAATTCAATAGCAATTTCAACAAATTGTGTGGATTCTCCTCAATGGACACAATACAAACCCTGAGGAAACAAATTGTGAAGAGCATTTTGAAAGTCCAAGTGTGGCCTGCATGCTGCCAAGAAAGAAATGTCCTGCTGAAGTCCAATACAATGATGTCCCAAATCCTAAAACTAGGTGAGGCTTTTACAGGAATTGAATTTGCACTATTATCATGGTATGAGAATCAGATCCCTGTGCTGTAGAATGGCAAATGGACTTGCACCAGGAAACACTAGGGGATGGCAACAGACTGCACCAGGAAAACAGTTTATGAGTTTCTCATAAGTCTGTTTGTGCTGCCAATCTCTTGTAAAAGCATGTCCAGTTGTGCTGCCAATCTTCTGTAAGAGAATTTCCAGTTGTGCTGCCAATCTCCTGTAAAAGCATGTCAATCAACACCCACAAAACCCTAAAATGTGATCCTTATGGATGTGCACTGATCAGATATATCTGGTATGGGATGATTAGAAAAGCTTTAGCAGTTAATGAGGTTGTTCATAAGACAATTGTTCTGCCCAAGATCTAATGATAAAGAAAGCAAGCCAATCAACAGTTGTAACCCTGAAATTTCAACCCTTCTTGTTTTGTAATGGATTTTTGTGGTCCCAACACTGTGTGAGAATCTCATGGATCATGAAGTGATGGGGATCAATTTGTTAGCTCCAACCTACAGCAATGCTGAAGAAGGAATGGGCAACAATGTACTTACAGGTGAAACAAATGACACATGGAAAGACTGCAGCAGATGAATCATCTGCACTGTTGTCCATGAACTCAACATTGGTGTTTTCTGCCACAAACACAAACCGGTTCAGTGTCAGCTATTCAGCCATGATTCTGAATGCCACGTACCAAGATGTGGCAGTTGGCCATGCTTTGGTGGCTGCTTTAAAACAAGAATCAAACAGCAAAGTGATGGTATCGACAGTTCTGATAGTTGACAAGGTGAACCTCAATCAACTCACTGGCATTGATATACTCAAAGATGCTACAAATGATCACTTGCCATTGAACCTCACAGGGATAGTGGACACACGTGTTCACACTTTTGGGTTCAAAACTCCCCAGCTTCAGGTACATGTGCTCCAACTCAATTTCTTGAATTGCTGTTTGTGCTGGTTTCATGTGCAGGTGACCAACTATAAGTGTCTGGAAATTTTTTTGAGTCAGTTCCTGAATTCAGATAAACCACTGTACGTTGTGTGCAATGGCATATTTTTAATTGTGCAGATTGAATTGAGGTGTGCGATTGTCCTAAGATATCATGAGCTTCAACTTGCAAGCATGCAGTGTGGCACAAATGTTGTCCATTAATTTGATGACCTGACATGGGAACCTCTGTCTCCAAAGCTCTTGTCTGCACTACTAGAGGATTTTCTTCGATCCCTCAAAACAGTGACTGACGGCACTCCCAGGTGAGGAACATTCACAGCATACACCCTACAACAAGCTACAGTTCTTCTTTTGCCCCTCACTTGGAGCATCATATAGGATATTTTTGCTTGCAAAAAGAAATTTTATCTCTTACTCTTGTGGACCCTCATCTCTCTTTCCAGCAAAAAAATCACAATGTAAGGCAGAGTCTTGGTGAGACTACTAAAACTCAAGAAAACAATTAAATTCCAGTTACAGAAATATAGTACCATGATAATGGACAGTGCTATAGATATTACTGTGCAAGACCAAATAGTGCACAAAATTGTAGGTCACACAGCCATTTAGGTACACCTTCCTTTGGAGTTTCAGAAAGGAGAGCAATGTTATTCTCGGTGTTGTCATTGAGCCTGTATACTATTGATATGGAAAATGACTAGAGACTTCAACATAGAGGCAGCAGCAAATTTCAACAGCATGTTGCCATGTTTTTGGATGTATAGATGGACAGCACCAGGTCTACCATGTGGTCATCATGCAATAGAATGTTCTGTTGTTTGAGTGCCTTCCAATAATTTGAAGGTAGAAAGAATAGCTCATCTATAAAGTCATAATGATTATAACATGTCCTCAATAGGTAGAGTATTCTGTTTTGAGTAAAGTGACTACACTATGCAAACAAAAGAATGGGACTGAATACCTGTTGTGGCTGAGGTAGGTGCACCAGGTCTTCTATTCCTGGAGGGCTTGCTCCATGACAATTCCTGAGACATTTCTGTTGTCCATAGCTATGAACTGCACAAAAAGCATGGACAGAACCACTCAAATTCAAAAATTACTTAATTCACAAATAAGGTTCAATACATCTTAAAATCCCAAATCCAATGCTCTCAGCCGGATGCTACTCTCACAACTAAAATAAGAACACATTCAAGTAAAATAGGGATCAAATCAATCAACCTGTCTTGCTGCCATTTTCAACTTCCCATTCATTATCCAGAAGACAATAAACATCAGCCTCTCAAGTTCTCTACTACTCATTTGCTACATCCTTTGTCTAAAGCAGTAGTCTTCTTGTTTTCCGAAGTCACATAATAGCATGTTAGATAGTGGAAAGAATCTGAACAACTACCACCCTAGCTTTCAAGTACAAATGCACTTATATACACATACCCTCTGTGTGCAAAAGCCCTAGAAGGCATATATACACATCAAGAGGACTTCCATCCAGCTCTTCAGACTCCACTATCAATGAATGTATGACCAGATGATCCCCCAAGTGGTGGCAGAAAATAGTCTTGAAGGAAAAATTTCTGTTGAAAAAACTTGAGCAGAAAACAACGGTCACACAGTGAGCATAACCCAATATCTGAACCATAAGGGTTTTTGCTTGATCACACAATTTGAACTGCAACTACTGAGAACAGTCTCCGTGATCCATATCAATCTCCTCTCCATTATCTCCATCTCCTTCAATGTCTTGCTCAGCAACATCTTCATCACTGCTAGAGTCCTCACGACCTTCATGGGCCAACAGCAATCTCGCCACAGCAATATTCCCAAGCAAAGCATTCAAAAGTGCATGATTCCTACGGAGGACTCGGCTGACTCTGAGGTGCCTAATACGCTCTGCAAATGAATGCCAGCCACTTCCCATGGATTCCACTTCAGATGACATGCATGTGCCCACAGCTTCTGCAACAGTCTCCTGTGCCTTCATCTTCCCTAGATACTCAAGAATATGGCGATTCTGCTCAGCACAAATGTGCAACTTAAAGTTTGAAAGTGACCGGCCAATTGCACTAACGTAACATATACTGCAATCCAAGAAACCCAACACCCACAGCAATCAATAATTTTTAGGGCCCAAACAGAGAACTGGAATGAAACAACTATATATTTTTCCTAATGCAGACCAGCTTGCGGGGATTTCTATCTACAGAAAGTGAGGCAGCTGGGCCAAATCATCTCTAGCTCACTAGGAATTAAGGCACAGGGAAGTAAAATAGACAAAAATGAAAGCCTTTGAATGTCAAACAAAATCTGGAATTAATTTGGCAGGTCAAAGAAACCAAGATTACAACTGCATTTACCAAATGTAGTAGAGCTGATCAATAGCCTGAGTCTGCACCCGGCCCAAAAGCTCCACCTGAAGAACACCTCCAATACACAGCACAGGGTGTGGCAGCTTGAAGACTTGGATGGAATCCACCTGCCAATTTCCCCTCATCAGTTCTCTTAGTTCCTTTACTGAAACCTTAGTTCCACAATGTCCCTAACTGATCAGGGTGGCATACCAGCCGTTCACCTCAATCAGTACTAATGGCAGGCAACAGAATTGAACCACATACATTGACCACTTTGGTGGCTGACCAAGACAGTTGAGATCCACTGGGTCAGAAAACCAAATAACCTAGAACATTCCAAAAGTCAAACATCTGCAATGAGGGCAGTGGCAAATATGAATCCTACCACTGTTGCCTTCTCACATCAAACTTGCAAACAAATCTAGTTTCCACCAAGTCCTGAATCAGTTGATACTTACTAAGAAAACTTCATACCTGACTGTCAACTTCAAACAAACAAATCTTTCTAAAATAAATGGTTTGCACCCAAATATCCTCTCACAATTTCCTGCTAACTTTCTCCTCTGGCAAAGATGAGAAAAGGTTGCAACTGCCGACACACTAAATCCAGACATACCTGCTCCATGGAGAACTTTGGTGACTCATACATCCACAAAAACTCCTCTGCAGGGATGCACTGAGAGGCTTTGTTAACTATACTCTTACTCCTTGATGGTTCAATTGAGTGGCCCAGCCGAATCCGCACATACTGGGCTGAGTAAATTGGTTGATCAGGCTGGAAAAAGGCTGTCATGTTCAATAGACACGAAAAAGCAGATTCACATACTGAGATCAAGCACATCAAATATATACCTGAATATAGACTTAGAACAAAAGCCAATGGATAACATAAATGCTGGATGGAGTGGTGAACCTCCCAACAAGTCTTTCCATATACAGTACCCAGAGTGTCCAGAATGTGCAACATAGCACACTACAGAAACAAAAGTCCAGAGAGATTGAACATTGGTCATTGCAAAATTTGAGAACATCTTCCAGGTCATCAGGGGAAGGTGACATGGAAACCCTTAAATACCACATTTTCTGGAGCACAATGTACTTGTAGACCAAAGGCAGATCTATCAAAGTGCAGAGACAAGTCCACAACAACACTCACACCTTGAAAGTGTGATTGTGTACAAGTTGGTAGTATTGTCACTCAAGCTGGAACAAGCTTTTTATGAGCAGACCTAAGACATTGACTAGCTGCAAAACTTTCTTTGATTAATGCAGCATAAAGAGGTCTTCACTGAACAGAATAATTAGTCAGCTTTGACAATCTTCTGGCTCCTCTACATATTCTTGGGACATTTCAAAGATTGACTTACAGGTCTGAAAAACATACAGCATTTACTGGCTCCAATATTATAGATTATATAGATTGTATAGATCACTCCTCAATCTCTAAGAGGACATAGGTTGGCAAGAATTTTGCAATGCTCTTGCCTCAAGAGTCAGAGACTATGGAGTGACATTATTTGGAAATTAGAAAGGTGGGTTGTATGCACAAATTCCTGACAGGAAATCTGGTAAGACAAGCAATTTTCATGAATTAACCACAATATACCTATCAGTTCTTTCTGCTTTCATCATCATATGCTTGCCTTGGCTCTTTGATAGACCACATCATGCAATAATTTGCTCTTTCTGTGGCCCCAAGTTTAGTTTTTCAGACTTTTGATCTAAGAGAGCTCCACCCCTAGTTCAAACAACAGCCTCACAGTGAAGTACAAGTTAATGCCAAATTCATCACCATACCTTGAAATGGCTGGATATGGACCTCATGAACAACGCAGAGGGAGGACACCAGATTATAGGTCAAAGTCTCTGGAACATTAATATCACGTTCACCAGTACTTGACCAATAGGATGGTGTCTGTTCATCAGAATAGCGAGGTCTAGCATACAAGGTCTGGAATATGCTCTCTTGTGGATAATTGTCTGTGCTTGAAGCACAAACAGCTTCCTTGATGCAGCTCTTTTCAAACAAAGGCTCGCACTTGAGCTCATAGAAGAGGTTGCGATAAATACGATCCTCCCTCTCCAAATTTTGTCTGAATGAGGACCCACTTGAACCTGCTGCTTCACTGTCCCGCATTACATCTGTCTCCAGTAATTCATCAAACCTCCTCACCTCTGGGAACTCCTTGACACATAAGCCATTCCACAGTTGCCCTTCAAGCACTGAGAGCCAGAGAAAAACACAATAGTGAGCATTCACAAACTGTCATCATGTGCATACATTCTTGTCATACATACCACACCTCCACAGAGGTTCATTCAAAATAGAAAGGCTATGGAAAGCTACAGTTAGATCTGACAGGAGCAGATGTGTAGTGCAAAATCACTGAAGAGCATGTCAAACTTGACACAGACAGTTGTAACTTCTGCAACAATTTGTGGTTTACCTAAGTTCATAACCATTGAAGATTATGATGAAATTTCTCACCTTCAATTACTTGAGGAAAATAGAGAGATGCCAATCAAGTGAAGGTGAGGGAGAAACACTAACCAAAACGACGCCATGTACGGCACACTGCAGAGGCACATGCAATGTCCTTAGCAGTGTTGAGATACTGCAGAACATGAATAGCCACATCATTGTCCAATCGCCTCATCATGTCACCTCTCCCTTCCATCATGAATTCACTGCTTTCTTCCATCTCCATCTTTGATCAGCTACAAGGCAATGAGAACAACCACTGCCCATAAGACCACCATGTTGCATGATGGCCTCCAGCACATAAAACAAACAGCAGTGGCACACAATCCAACCAGCATGTATTCAATTCAAGAAGAAACCTGGGACAAGAATCTGGAGTGACAATGGTAGGGTGAGAGAATGAGGAAACTAATCCAATCTGCATACTTAACATCTTCAAAGCCTTCCTCTGCTTAGCCACATGCTGACACCATTATGGATAGTACAATCAAAGAGAAGAACCAACAAACCAAGAAGTCCCATACTAAGCTTCAAAACTCAAAACCTGAGGAAGAAAGCAAAGAAAGATGATAAACCTGGCTCCATGGAACACCAGGAAAACGACCTAGAAAGTAAAGTGCTGCAAGTGAATTGAATAACACAGTCCATAATCTGACAAAGGGGGGTTACAGCCAAAAACAGTATACACCCCTTCTTGCTATGCACCCGTGGGTCCCATCCAAAACAGCTTCATGAATTTAAACTGTAAAAAAATCATCCACTACTGTACCCAAAAATTTGTACAAAGTACATCCAGCACACCCGAACCACAAGAAAAAGAAGAAGAAGAATTGGTTAACCTGACAACTCTGGGAAGTATGTAACAAATCCCCAAAACAGTCAGATCCATGAAGCGATACAAACACGAGCAGACAAAGAGAAAAGAGACAGACTCCAGGCTTCAAAACTTCTTAAAGGATGACGAAAAACCTGCCTGAAATCTGACACTCTCCTCTTTCTCTATTGCCAACATCGCCAAACACGAACCAAGAAAAAGAGACCGAACCAGATAGATTCGAGTAAAGCACAACCCACGGAGCAGCTGTTCTTAATCTCCACATTAAAAAAACGGACAACAATAATTTGGAAACTTGCCATACATAAAAACCCAAAAATCAGTTCGCAACTAACACAAACGCAACAAGAAAAACATTTTAATTGCTTCAAACGCTTCTCTACAACAACTCCGATAAGGCAGCGCGGCGGGAAAGAGATTAAAAGCGCTGAAGAAGAGAAAAAGAACATCGCACTTATTAGGTTATGCAGATCTTGTTTCAAATTGCTCCACCAAAGGCCAAAAGAAAAAAAAGTCGTGTCAGAAAGATCACCGGAAGAAGACAGAGAAAAAAGGACGAGAGAGAGAGAGAGAGAGACGGACGGACGGACAAACAGAAACAAGAAAAATCAATCAGGAAAACAGAAGCAGAACAACAAATAACCAAGGCTGAAAGAAAAATCAGAGAACGTACATGCTCCAGGCCACAGCAGACTTGTGATCTTGAGTTTCTTGAGACTTGAGTAGTAGAGCTCCCAGCAGACGACGACGACGACGATGCTCCTGCTCCTGCTCCTCCTCCTCCTCCACCTCCTCCGCACCTCGGGCTACCGGTCTTTCTGCTGCTGCTACTACTGCTGTTGCTGCTGCTGCTGTTGCTGGTTCTATATCTAGTACTTCTACTAATACTACTACTGGGGATTGCAACCCCATCTGAAACCAGAAGACACAACGCCAACAAACGTCCGAGGGAGAGACCAGAGAGGGACACGAGAGAGAAGAGAGAGAGAGAGAGAGAAAGGGAAGGGCACAAGCGAGAGAGAGAGAGAGAGATAGGAGTGCATTTTGCGCAGCAACGACAACCAGATCCGGGTATTAGAACGGGTATAAAAACGGGTATCTCCACGATTGTCATGGATATCTATCATCGCCAGATTTATTTATTTATTTTAAAGGCTTTTTATTTATTTATATTTTGTTGGGGTCCATTTTGTGATGTGGCTAAATAAAGTGGTTATCATCCCCATCCATAGGAAGATTTAGCCAGATTTGGCTACAAGCTAAATATGAAAGGAAATTTTTTTTTGGAAACATCTTTCTCTCTTTTTGGTTATCTACCTACTTGAGAACTGAGTTTTTTTCTTTTTTTTTCTTTTCTTTTCTTTTTTATGCCATAAATAATTTTTTCTTAGCAAACAGTTTTTTTTTTTTTCTTTTTCCAAAAAATAAATCCGCCAAAAATGAGGTTTTTTGTATTAAAAGAATAGCTGAAGATAGCCACAATTGCTTGCAATATGAAAGGGTGCTCAGCATGATTTTCTACTTTCGTAATTTTTTTAATATTATGAAATCAATTTTTATTTTTAAAAAAATTAGAATTCTGGCTATAGAAAATCTTAAGAAACACTTGATTTTAGCAGTTTTAATTTATTTTTTATTTCGCTTTTTAGCAATATATAACCAGAGAAAAAAAGGCTGGAATTCTGGGCAGCCCAAGGAACTGTTTTTTTCTATTTTTGTGTTAATATCAAAAATTTGTCCAAATATTTCCCCAAAAACTAGGAAAATTAGGTAGTCCAATTTTCACAAGAAAAACAGAAAAGTAGGATTTAATTTTTTTCATTTTATGGGTTTTTTAATTTAAAAATTGTCCAAAATAATCACTTATTTGGGGCCCCAATTTCCAAGGGTATTTTTTGGTGGCGGATTTTTGCCATTTTGCTATTTGTAGGACCAATGTTTTTTTTTTTTTTTCTCAAATTCTGATTTTTGGCAAAATTATTATAATATGGGAATTTCCATTCACAAATTCTCTACGACATATAATGATGAACCCCTTTGATGAAAAAATGCCCCAAATTTGTCATTTTTTTTTTTCGCAAAAATTGCCAAATTCTCCAGATTTCTACAGATTATAGGAAGATGCTTATAATATTTTTATTTCCATATCTAGTTTATAGCCATATTTGGCTAAACCTTCTTTTTTAATATACATCACAAAAATTGATAAAAGAAAATCCTTGAGGGGGGTCTGGTGCTTACTCTGCACAGGCGGGTATTTGACTGTTTTAATAACCGTCATTCTCAGATGTTTTCGTATAATTTTAGAATCAGAGAACCGCAGGTTCTCATATTTGGACGAATGTAAAAATGAAAGAAAATCCGATTCCAGTTCATTTTCAAAAAAACCCTCAAAAGAAATGTCGGGAACTCGAGAACCGGAAAAAGAACCAGTGGTGTTGGGGCGGTTATTTGACTTGTTGAAATTTTTGGGAACCGCGGTGAATCATGGGAACCGGGTATTTGTGGATGAAACCCTAGCAAAACTTTCATTAAACAAGGTGTGTTTGTTATACACACAATGGCCTTGTCATTCATTTAACATGAACAATGAATATTGTATGATAATTTTGATCATAAGTGAGGAGGAAATTTTTATTTTTTTAAAATAATAATTTTAAAAAATCTATTTTAATGTACATTATCATCATCATGTTGTTGTTATAAAAGAATATTTTATTATGATTTATTTTTCAAAAAAATTTAATTTCACATTAGTTAACAAAGGGGAGGGAACCCAAGACAAGGTGGGTAGTCCAATTGGGCCTCATTGTTTCGAGATGTTCCCACTTGTGTGGGCCTTACACATTATAAACAACGAGGTGAACTTAATTGTAAGTCTAAAAACTAAATGAATGTCTATACCAAGGAAATTACTACCTTGGAAAATTACTTAAAAAAATTTATGCTTATATTAATGCAATTTTTAAATCCAAAACAATCACATTCAACAATTATAATTCCCATATGTTACATAAGATAGTATAATTAGTTAAGTCTCCAAAATTTCCCTTTCGTTCAAATGAGTTTTCAATTTTCTCTAATTCTTTTTTAAAATCAATTTATGTCTCAATTAACTCCACAAGTTAGAAAAATACTTCTAGTTGATCCTACAATTTTTAAAAAACCAACTTTTACTTATAAATATTAAGTTTTAAAAATCATATTATTGAAGCTTGTATTTACTTGAATTAATAAATATTTTAACAATGGAAAAAATCTCTTCATTTCAATTTGTGATCCTATAATGCCCAAAATTTGATGAAAAATAAACCAACAATGAAAAACTTAGACTTTAATTTATCTCATAATTGTATAAAACATTAAATTTCTTTCACATTCATTTAATATCACATGAATATCGATAATTATTTATTGATAAGCTTTTTGGCTAGTTCAATTTGTGTTTGTAATCATCTTGAAAATATCCAAATTTTCAATATTCATCATTTCCTCCCTTTTTCCATAATTGCTTACAAATTGTAGTTACAATTGTTGATGCCATTACAAGAGCATAAGAATTAAAGATTTTTTTTTGTCATACTCCTTCACAATATCAACACCTTATTCATGGCCAATAAATGAAAAAATTAGATGAAAAAGTAAATGCATCATAAGGTGAATTAAAAATAGGAAAAAACTCATCCACTAAAGTCCATTTCACATTATAATTTTACATTGCTTCACAACATGACACAATGCATAAGGATATTGAAATTACGAGTGTTAATTTTTTTTTGCCATTGAAAACTTATTCAATCTAATGACTAAGATATATGTACACAAATTTCAACATGAATCACCTTATTCTCAATATGTTATAAATTTTTGAAAAAACTTCCTTTAAACAAATATTCATAATTTAAAATTTTAATTTGATAAAACATGAATCTATTCAATATTGTTTTCATCATTACATTGTATAAATAAAACTAAATCCTTAACCCTAATTAAAATCCAACAATTTTTTTTCACCAATGTTATGTTTCATAATGTTGGGATGTCTTGTGTGTGACATTTTAAGCTTTGTAAGCAAAATTATATTCCATGTATGTTGATTCAACAATTTGTTTTATTCAAGATTTTTTTTAAAGACTTCATACATGCTTGATTACACACATGATTTTATGAGATTGTGATGGTGTTCATTTGATTTGGACCCACATAACATTTATGCTTAGACCACATACGTCACATGACATTTAGGTTAAACCTTGGTTAAACCTTTGCTCAATTAAAATTTGACTAAACCTTGAATAAAATTTTGCCTAAAATTTGGTGAAATTCAAACTTGGCCAAATTTTGACAAAAATACAATTGGGTTAAAATTTGTTTAAACTAAAACTTGGCTAAACATTGTTTTAAAAAAATTGGTTAAATTAAAATTTGTTTAAACCTTGACAAATAAAAATTTGGCTAAATAAGAATGTAACTACACAATGGTTAAATTTTAATTTGAATGAATTTTGGTGAATAAAAAAAATTGGCCAAACCTTCACCAAACTAAAACTTAGTTAAACCTAGGCTAAATCCAAGTTAGATTAAAACTTGATTAAATTTTGACTTAACAAAAATTTGGCTAAACTTTGGTTAAAGTTCAATAAATCTTTAATTAATATTTGACACCATTGTTAAGTTTGCACAATCATTTATTTTTATACATGTTGGTACAACTTTGAATGGGAACATAATATATCAACATTAGATATAATCATAATATATCTTGATAGAACTTGAACATATTTTCAATGCAATTTTAATGCACATGTATACCCTTTTTTAAAACATTAATAAATCTAATATACGCTTAATAACTTAAATAAAAATATATACCTATGATGTATTCATAATACAACCTAAATAAATTTATTTTTTAATTGCATTTTGGTTACTAATGCGACTAATGGGATTTAGTAGTTATTCATGAATGAAATACATTTGAAAGTCATTCACATGAAAGGATAAAACTTCAATTAGTTATAATGTAATTACAACATAATTATAAAATTCTCAAAAATGGTTAATAGTTGTGAAAAAAATGTTGCAAGTGACACATAATCACATGTAGGTACAAAATGATTTGTTACAAAATACAAGATTTTTTGTAATGCGCATGACCATTATAAATAAAAATATAGTCAATGAATTGACAATTTTGGAACATGTAAGTTGAATGAACATGTGTTGTGTTCTTTCACTCTTCACCATCAAGCAAACATGTTGAAGATGATAATGCTTACGAATGTGGAGACAACAATGAAACCTCCTTATGATGCACAGTTATTGACTTGGTTTTGAGAAACCATTGAAGTTTCATGAGTTTGGAGGATTATCATGCTTAAGTACTTCTCAAGGTTATAAAAATAAATGTTGTTTGAGTTCATGGGAGTGTTGAAGATGAATGTACATTCTTGAGATTGGCTTTTATTAAATCTAAGATTTGAATCATTTGGTGAAACATTTTGATACAACTATTGAAATATATTTCCAAATACATTGTTACCTTAAATAACTTTCCATATCATGCAATCTAAAATGCATGGCGTGCAATCCTTGGAAATTGTACACTTTAGTTAGAATTTGACGTGTTGTTTCCTAGTTTTTATTAAAACTTCCTTTGATGATTCTTATGGTTAACTTGTAGATACCTATAAATTGTGAACAAATTGCATATAAATATATGTGGACAATTCTTATATTTTTTAATGATTGTCTCATTTGCAACATTTTGTATGTGGATGATATCAAATAAAGGTTTTATTATTTTCCCTCTAGTTTGGATTTGTAGTTTATTTTTTTGTATTTGGTCGTTTAAACTTATTGATATTTATATGTTATTTTATAATGGTCTTACATGTTAGGGAATGAAAAAACATTGAGAATACCTTAGTTAATAATAATCATCTATTTTGTTAACCATAAAAATCTGCCAAATTTTGATTTATGGAAGAAACTTGGAGCTTGATCATCATTTTGTTAAATATTTTGTTGCCCAATCACTTCTTTTCAAAGTTGAAAATATCATCACTTTCAACAAAAAGAAAAAGCTATCATTGCAAGTTTCTTCATGGTTTTTGATATTGTAATATGTAAGCTAGTTCAATTCCAAGGTGCCTAATAATAATAATATTTTTTCGTCAATTATTTTTTAGTAGTAAAAAAATTAGACGCTATACTAAATAATGAAGCTAGTGCATGCTTGAGAGTTTCTTTTTTATTTTTAACATGTTAGGTAGGTTTTTTTTATAAAAAAACTGGTAATTCAAAAAATACTTAATTAAATGCTAGAACCAACCTAGGTACTAAGGTAGTAGCCACATTCACTTTGTTTACTTAGAAAATGTTGCCACATTTGCACCATTAAAAAATCCTTTAAAAAATACATTGCTATGTGTCAATATTTGGGGTTACAATAAACTAGTTGAAAGTTACAAAATTCATAATGAACACATGGCATGGGTTATTCACTTATTGGCAACTATAAATTTGACACATGACATCACCATGTTCATTAAATAAATTTAAATATTGAACAAAAAGTGAATAGAAGAAGCAATCTAAGAAACTTTTAAAAGAAGCAACCCGAAAGCTTCTAAAGGAAGCAACCTTAAAAGTTAAACATCTTAGCTTAAAACTCAAAAATCTTAAAAACTTATTCTTAAGTGAGAGCATCTCCACCGTTGCTGAGTATGTCAGTCTGCATAATAAAATTAAATGTCTAAGTTTAGCTGTTTTTCTTTTGGCAACCCCACCAATAAAACTGTAACAGGAACTGCATATATGTGAGGACTACCAATAGCAAACCACCTGGACCAATCATTATGATCGACCAATCAGAAATACTGAGCTACAGTTAGGTCCAATTTATTACACTATTTTTCGGAGGTGCACAACTGTGTTGCGAGTTTTACCCGCCACGGCAAGCTGTACGAATTTGGCACAGGAAAACCAATTTGCTGACCTAAACCGACACATTTTGACTTTCCTGCAATAAATTTTGATGTCCGGAGTCACATACTGTGCACCCTTGGAGATGCTCTAAGAACCTATTTGCCCCTAGACTAGCCCTCTAAACATTAGACCCGAAACCTATAATTGAGAACTATCATTGGGAATCTTTAATTACCCTAGGCAGTTTTTAGATTTTATTTTTATTTTGTAAAAATGGTGGTTCACCAATGGTTGGTGATACCCTTAGGCTACATACTAGATATGAATGTTGGGGCAAATAATAATAATAATAATAAATAAATAAATAAATAAATAATGGTGGAACTGATCATAAAAATCTGGCGATTTGGATTTTTCTTCTCTTCAAAATCTGGCTAATGTGGGCCATTTTTTTTTTTGCCAATGAAAAATCCTTTTGTAGAGGTTAAAATCATATTTTTTTAGGTCCAAAAAAATTGGCGGAAAAAAAACAAGGGGGTGTGTCACACGGAAACGGTGTCCTTGCCATTTACATTAAAAAGTATCTTAAAGGGAAAAAAAGAAGAGTTATGGAAACTCAAATATTTCACCATGCAAAAATATAACCTTTGGAAAAAAAAAAAACCCCCTCTAAAAAAACCCAAAATCCTTTAAAATATTATTATTATAACTCTATAATTAATTAATTTTGAAATGTTCATTTCATCAAATGGAATATTCCTAAATATTCCTCATTTTCCTTCGCAATATCTTTTGATTTGGAGCAAATAATTTTTGAAAATTTCAACATTTCTAAAAATAATATAATTAGTGTCGAATTGGCCAGGATATCGCCGTCGTCGGCGTCCTCGTCGTCCTCGTCGTCGTCGTTGCACTTGTCGCCGTCGCATCGCCGTCGCACTTGTCGCCGTCGACGCTCTTCTTGTTCGTCGTCGTCCTCGTCGTCTGGATCTTCTTCTTCTTTTCTTTCTTTCTTTCTTTGATTCTTTCGTGTTCTTTGTCCGGATGAGAGGATTGGCATCGAGTTCGCGATTCTTTTTTGTCGCAAATTCCTCGTTGCATTTGTCGTCGGGCTTTTGGTTTTCTCCGGCGGCTTTGGATCGAGCTCCTTCTTCTTCTTCTGCTACTGCGCCAATCTATTCTTCTCTCTTGCCTCGCCTCATGACACAGGTATATTACAATAACGCAAGTAGTTCGGATTTGTATCAACAATTGCTGTGATCAAGTTTGTGGGTGCGCGTTTTGCGCGTGCCTTTTTCTCTTCTTGTGTTGGAAGTGTCTGATTCCCCTCTTCTTCTTTTTTTTCCTCTCAATTGTTTTCTTGGGTCCTGGAGATGGTTCTTTAGCTAAACCCCAGCTAGGGTTTGGGACTTTGCTGGTCGGCTCACTGCTTGTGTGTGTGTGTGTGTGTGTGTGTGTTTTCTTTTGTTGCAGCGTCATTCAAGTAAAAAAACACATGGGAAATCCAAGCCCAAATTCGGAGGATCACAAGTTGCTGGTGGAGATTCAGTTGCTGCTGACGCTGCAGTGAGAGGACAGACTCAGAGTCCTCTTGCTCCAGGGGCTCAAACCGGCAATCCTATCCAGCAGCAGTCCGGACTCTCAGAGGCACTGAGGGATATCCGTTTGGATCAAGGACCTGTACCTTCTTCTTCGTCTCATGGGGGGGGCGCCTCACTCGCTGCAGCAAAGATAGGCAAGAGTCCTGGTGATCACCATGGTCATCGTCATCATGGGAGAGATGATTTGGCAGGTCCAACAAGTCATGAATTATGGGTGAGGAAACAGTCAGCTGCAGCAATTACTGTAGAAGACACAAGTGTAGTGCCTGGGGGGGCCACAGCCACTGCATTGACTACTAGTGCAGGAGCCTCCTCACAGACCCAGGTTGTTGCACCTCCCACCAACAGAGCAGATCATATTCATTACCCCAGCTTGAAGAAATTGAAGGAGACTGTTACTCATGCACAGCTGAGGGCAACTTTTTACCCTAAGTTTGAGAATGAGAAATCTGATCAAGAGGTAAGAAATCTACAGCTCTCCCTCATGGTCTTGATCACATATCTCAGCTCAGAAATGTTGTTGTTCTAAAGTGGGATTGGTCCTTTGCATCTGAAGACAAAAGTTGTTCAAAGGTTCTGGTCCGAAGAAGAAGAACATGAATCAGCATTATCCCTGCAGGCTCAGCTCATGTGAGTCTTGACCTGAGGTCTATTGAGTTTCTCTGAAAGGCAGAACAAAGACCAACAGTTGGGTTATCTAGGTTTTGCCCCCAATAACTATCCCTGATTAACATTCAGAATCTAGAACCATAATTCTCGCCTTGAGGACTTGGATACATGTAGGTTATCACACTTCTGATGACTTCTCAATTTGATTACCAGATTAGATTCATGTTGGTATCACCGAGCAGGGATGTACAGTGAGTATTGAACTTGGAACCAACACGACTGGTACCCATTGTGCCACCAGGTCTACAGACATGATGCTGGGCTCAGACCTGTAGCCATTGTTTGAAAAAAACTAGGAGCAAGTTTGGTTTTTCATGGCTTTTGGCTCATGGCTGTTGCTGTGTGATGCGCAACAGGTGCGGTCAAGGATCATTGAGGTGGTCTCTGCTGGGCAAGGAGTTTTGGAGGTATGTCTTTCTGCCAAGGCTTACACTGTCTCCTACTTGGCAGTATATGACACAATCAGATCAGATTTTGTTAGAGTTTGATCTTTGAGCAGAACTAGTATCAGAGGTATTGGAACCCTGACACATGGATTCATCAGGTGTGGAACTGCGTGTGTCTAGACTCTCTATGCCAACTGGCTTTGTTATATTCATGTATGCCTTGAACACCATTTGCAGGTTTTCTGCCTCTGGCTTCTTAAATGTGGAATTGTTTTTTGGTTTTCTTGAAGGTGACATTGAAACACTCTGGTTCACTTTTCTTGTACTCAGGCGATAATGGTGGAGCATATGCAAAAAACAGCTACGGGAATCTGTATGTCTATCTTTCAACCCGTGCACATCTTGGTCAATCAATGCCCATAGGCATGATCACGCAAATTTGGAAGTACTTGTGTCTACCATTGGTTGAGGAATTAGCAATGTGCCAACACACCGGAATAGTCACAATAGTGGAGGACAACTAGAAGAGGCTGGTGCATGTTTGTAGCAAGTCAGGTCAATTAATCTGCTCGGGGTACTTCACTGTATGTTGCCTGCAGGTACACAGCTGTGGGTGTGTTTGTGTTGGGACGAACTTTGCAGGAAGCATGGGGGTCACATGCAGCTCAGAAGCAGAAAGAGTTCAATGCTCACCTACAGGTGTTCTTTTAGCACCCATCTTAGCTCAGAGTAACCTGCTTGAATGGTCACAAGCTGTTTCAGTCATTTGTTCAAAACATAGCAGACTGGTAACACTGTGGGTGCTCTTTTGCCTTTGTTGGTATGACCTTCCCAATGCTGTTATGCTCAGCTCTCTTGCTGCACATGGGACTGGCAGTTCAATGTTCAACACAAGAAGCTTATCAGTTTTCAACATTTTCAATGCTAACAATCAGAAACAATGACAGGAACATCACATCTGCATTGGCATGGAGCTTGTAACTGCTGTTTTGGGGGATCATGGACAACGCCCTTTGCATGACTATGGTATTCCCTCAATACCTGCATCCTCTTGCTCTTGGTGTTGTCATTGGCTGGTGTCTCTCAGCTTCAGCATGAAGGTTGCTATGGTGGATTTGCTGTTTGGGATATCCAGTCAGACAGATCAACTGGATCTAGATTGCATGAAGTCTCAGCTCAGCTCCAATAGGTGCTGGCTCCCTCATTGCTGCCTTTGTGGCCCTGATAATCTTATCTCAACTTTTCTACCCAATTTCTCAAAGTTTCCTGCCAATTTTAAGCAGCTCTTAGTGTTCCAACTTTGGATATCATTCCAGGGGTGAGCATGGCTTTTACAGCATTGTGTTTTTAATTCATCCTTTGCAGCTGTGCTCATTGCCACAGTACTGAAAGGCCATTAGAGAATGGTGGTGACATTGGTGGGTGTGACCAGTGGTAGTAACTGCAGTCACCAAATTGAAAGGACGGCCACTCTTTTACTCCACTCCTGATGTAGTAGCATTCTGCCATAAATGGAGACTGCCAACAAATCATTACTGGTTATTTTCAACAAGGTATGCACTCAGTAGCATACATGAAACAAAGCAGGGGTCAAAGAACTTCCTTGGTGTATTGGTAGGACCCAGCAAGAAATCCTACTGTCGTATTTAGGTGTGCTGCTTATTCTGACTTGACACTAGAATGACATGGAGCATCTTTGAGGGCTTCATTCATCTAACGTGCTTGGGATGAGTATAGTGGTCTGGAATTTTCTCATGGGGTTCCCATGAGAATATTTTCCCAAGAGAGGCCCCATGTGCTGAAACCCAGTTTCTCACGGGTCTGGAATTTGCCAGCAATCAAGATTCTTTGTTGTTAAGTAGGCATCATTGTTTAGTCATCTGGCATAGCTGGACCGTGGATACCCAGGTCTTTGAGTATGCTACATCTTGTTTTAAACATGCTGTCCTCACCAGCAATTGTGATGAAATTCCTATCTGTGCTCATGCAAGTTGCAATTAGAGGAATAACATTGCACAGCCTCTGATTATGGTCTTTCATGTGAATAAATTGGAAGGAACTCTGTGTCAACATTCTTTGCTGCCTATGATGCACTCTGTGAAGAGGGGCTTGCAAGCACAGTCACTAAGAGCTTGACTGAGATTGCAGACACATCCTTGCCAGGTTCCTTTCTGCCCCAAATATTGTTTTTTCCCATATGTTCCAGCTTTTGTTGAAGTGCCTTTTTTGGGATTGTCAGTGGTCTACAATCTGAATTTGCAGTTGTGGTGGAGGAGACTGTGGTAGGAGCAACTACTTAGAGTTCATCAGGGACTGTTTGGGGTTTGGATAGACCTTCTGTAATTTCATGCTTTTGCTTTCAATTCTCAGATTGTATCTATATTCATGTCCAAAGCAATGTGATGTCTGTGCTACAAGAATGTCCATTACATTTCACATGCAGAGTGGCATGCATAGAAAGCTGTGGATTCACCTCTAGAAGCATTAGTATTTTTCTATTTAATGGTTGGCAATGGCAGACAGAGCTTAACTCCAGGAACAAAGACAGTTGTCATACCGTATGGCTTGATGCCTAGGGGTATGTAGCATTGATGTGTTGAGTTTGTATCTGGGAATTGCAGCAACAAAGAGACATGAGGATATTCAAGGGGAGATTCTGGAAGGGCTTGTGGCTCGTGTTGTGGCTGCTAACAGCACTACATGTCTACAACATACTTTGCACCAGTTCCCACGGCCTTCTTGCTCTAAAGGTACTGGAATGTACTGCAGTTCACATCAAGCAAGCTCTTCCTGTGCCTCTTTCCAACACCGTTCTGGTGTAGGATGGAATCTAATGTTGTATTGTTCTGTACATTTTCCAGCTTTGTTGCATTCGGGGCATGGCCTTCGGGAAATATTTTCAGCCAACCGGGAAAGTGAGAAGAAGGTACCTTATATTGCCTCGTAGATGTGTGTTTCAGTTGTGGGGGAGGTGTTGCTTGATGATTTCACTTGTACACACTGTCTAAGTGGCATAAGATAGCATATTTCATCTCACTGCAGTCAGCTCTGTAGAGGGTCACAGTACTCTGCTGAATCACCTAAGTCATGATCATGGTCACTGCAGTGCATTGTAGATAAGGTTGATGGCAGGTTGGAACTGAAAGAAAAATGTGAACATGGTTGCAGCAAGTGGAAGCCCTTCTGCAGGCTGTGGGTCCAGCAATGTGCTCAAATTTGGCAGATTGGCTTGAGGATGAAGTCTCTGAAGTTGATTTAGCAAAGAAGCCAGGAGCTCCCCCTATGTTGGAGAGCTTTTTGCATTCAACTCCTGCAGATCTGGGTACCCTGAAACTTCAAGTAAGTCCTGTCCCCTACATTCATCTGTGTAGAAGATATTAGGTACTTGCCTGGGCCTATATCCATTCACAAAAGATTCATGTGTGATGATGGCTTCCACCCTTCCCTCACAGGAGCTTTTGTATTTTTCAAAATGGTGCAATGCACAAATGCAGCTGTGAGTAGAGTTTTTAGTGTGTGACATTTGCTATAAGTGTGTGAGCACTTGGCATTCATATGTTTCTTCATGCAGGAAATGGTTCGAGTGGTTCACAAGGCAAAACTTCCTGTCCGCTTCAAATGCCGGATGAATCTGCTTCAACAGACTGATATGGCTCACAACAATGTATTGTCCCATTTCAAAATGACTGTACATGTTTTGTCCGATTCAGCCTTCCGTCGCTACCAGAAGGAAATGAGGTATCAAGCATTCTGTAACAAGAACTTGGTATCAAGTTAGCATCTGAGAGATTTGGTGCTATGTCCCTCCTGTGCTAGCCAACATCTTCATGACTGGGTCTTCCCATTGCTTCTGGAAATGCAACAAGAGACTCAGGCTGCAGATATTGGTATAATGGTTTGCCCAAAATTTTGGGTGTATGTTACTATATCCACATCTACACCCACCATCAGGAGCTGAGGAAGTTAGTGGGGAGTCATGGCAGGTTGTCACTGCTTATTCATGATGAAGATTATAGCCTGACATGTTGTGAGTGAGACTCGCAAGGTTATGGCTGCACTCATTCTTGTCATGTTAATCTGGTTTTGCTGGAACTGATAACATGGTCCCGTTCAAAGTGTTTTCAGTGTCTTCTCTGCAATCTCGTAGATATATGTCATAGAGATTTTGTGCCTTCCTTGCAAACTTTGCTTGATGCAAGTTTCAGACAGAAGCTCACTTTTGCATGTCTCAGCTGAAATCAAATCTACCTCAAGAACTTATCTTGTTACAAGTAGAGTTTGGTGTGCTGTTCTTGCTTCTGGCTGAACACAAGTAGTGTGGTTCCTCTCCAAGGATCCTTGAGCCAGTTTGATTTGGATTGAGTATGCATTTCTGGGTCTCTTACACTGTGAGCTTCCCTTGTTGATTTTGTGTCATATTGCAGCAAGCATGCAGGTCTTTGGCCTCTGTATAGAGGTATGCCTCTTAGACCCTTGTGGAGCCACTTTCAATGCCAGTCATGAATTGGACATCTTATCTGACTAAGTTGGCTGTAGGGGATGGTTATATGCATACTTTGACACAAGACAAAAAGCAAAGATGTGATGAATTGCAACAATTTTTTGCTATAACTGTTTGCAGGATTCTTTGTGGATATTTCCATATACAATGCAACTGCAGTTGCCCCATCTTTGATAGAAGAGAGAGCTTCTCTAGTAGACGGAAATGAAGCGGACACAGGGGATGATGTGTTGGCTGATGGAAGTGAAAACTTGATGCTTAAGCTGAAATTTCTGCCTTACAAGGTACAATCTCAGTTACCAATGAGTCAGTACAGAACCTGTAATGTTCTTTTAGCTATCAACCAGGGAGTTTGAAGGTTTGGTTCTGTATTCTGGGACCTAGTTATACCTCACCCAGGCCTAAAAAGAGTTTACTGCTTCTGTTTGCAGCTTCGTACTTTCCTCATTCGAAATGGCTTAGCAATTCTCTTCGGCAAAGGATTTCCTGCTTACAAAGATTACTATATGAGGTGAGAGTATGGTACAGATTCTCTGATGGTTGACATGATCCATTCTGTCTGCACACATCACTAGAAAGGATTTGTGCTTTCTGATCTTCATGACATTCACTTCCTGTCATTCATATAAGCCTATTGGGTGCAAAGTGAAACTAGTTGTTTAAATAAGGCTCCTATTCATTTCCAATAGCTCTTTGAGCTGCGCTTTGAGGCCTTGTTTCTCTTGTGTGTTCCCTCTCTGTTCCAGCCATCATGTTTCCTCGAGTTGACAAAAACCCACATGTGGATGATCATGTAACAGGCAAATGAAAATCTGGGGCACATCAACAGAAAAGCAACGGGAACTCAGTCAGCTATTAAGTGAATGGTACTACTCTTATTTGGTTTGTTCATGCTGTTCTCTTTGGAATCTTTTGCAAGTTAGAAAGGTCAAAGGTGCTGGATTCTTTCCAGTTCCATCCATCATTACCCTCTATAGTAAAATGCCCCATGAAGTTCGTTTACTTTGATTATAAGCCAAATTTCTGTGAACACTTTGAATGTTTGAAATGCAAACTCAGTGTGCCATAAGCTTAAAACTGGACTTAGCTAAGTTCTGGAAACTCTACATTTCATTGCTTGAGAAATAATTCGGTGCTCTGACTGATTTGTCTATCATGTGTTAGAAATGACTGCTTTGTGACAATAGAATCCACTTTTGTTGACTGTTAATTTTTTTTCTACTCTCACAGGGCTACATACATCACAAAGAGAATGAAGGGAAAGAAGCTCAGTTCTGATACGTACTTGACAGAGACAGAACCATTTCTGAAGCAATTTGCTCTGCGAAGTGCAAAGAACCAGCAGTTGGTGGGAGTAGCTGGATCGCATATAAATGTTGAGGATTTTCTGGCAGATGTAGCTAGACAGCAGAATATTAATGCTGACAATGAGGATGGAGATTTGGGTGTTCCAGAGGAGCATGTCTCTACAGAAATTGAGATATCTTCTCATGCTCCACAAGCTGCAAAGATGCAAGGAATGCTTGTATTCTTTCCTGGTAAACAAAATCATGTCTTTCTTGCTGCAACACAATCCAAATTGTGCTTGACTTCCATACGGTTTTGATCTAAGTTATGCCACTTAGAACTATTGTCTGTGTTCATGGATAACCCTGTCACTTTCTTCCACATCTGATCTTTCTGCTATTTGGGTGGGAATGACCAGGCATACCAGGGTGTGCCAAGTCAGCCCTCTGCAAAGAGCTCCTTGCTGCACCAGACAGCCTGAGCAATAAACTTCCCATGCACAGTCTAATGGGCGATCTTGTTAAGGGTATGGTCTCACTCTATTACCTGTGGAAGAGCATTCCAGAGTGCAAAGAAGCTTTATTTGAGTCATACTGTGCATAGAGAACAAGTTATGCCAGAAACTTTGCTGAACACAGTTGCTTCTACAGTTTGATAACAGCTCAGAGAGTGGACCCAATTGCTCTACAGCAAATGAGCTGGGAACTGTAGATCAAGGACACATTATTGTACTTAGAAGTTTTTGTATATCATTCTGCTGCTTGCAGGCAAGTACTGGCAAAAGTTGAAATCTGAGCGGGAGAAGCAACCAGCCAGAATATCGTTAGCTGACAAGAATGCACCTAATGATGAAGTCTGGCAGCAGGTAGACAATCCAACTTTTAGCAGTTTTGGTGATGTTCTCACAGTTTTGGAGATCATGACACTACCTGCATGCCTACCCATGACATTCTAGTCCTATGTCCAGTGCAACTCTCTGTATGGACCAAATAGTGCAGCCAGGAGGTGCAGTTTCAGGAACTTTGCATCTAATTCACTGAGGGACATTGATTTGTCAGTTTTTATTGAAGGTGCTGTCAAGTTATGAATTGAGCTCTTAGCATTGCTGTACATGTATTGCAGATTCAAAGTATGTGTGAGAGCACTCATGCAGTTGGTGTGCCCGTGGTTCCTGACTCTGAAGGTGTGTTTTGGCATCCTACACTATTGTTGTCGAATATTGCACACTTCTTTTGCATGAGGAACAGAATGAGCAACTGCTAGATACAGTATCCACACAGCTAATGGTGTCCTGTCTCAATTTCTCTTGTCATGTTCTGGCTTCACTTGTAGAATTATGTGTTTCCTTGCCACAAGGTACATGTAAAGGAAACATGTGCAATACGCAGTTTTCATCTTAGTCCTGTCCAAGGGAACTCTGCATATTCCTGACAGGACAGGACTATCACTGGTCTGCAGGTGCAACATCAAATCCTTATTCACATGATGACCTGGCTATTTTTCTCTTTCGTGTCCTTCAAAGAACAGATCATCCGGTAAACTAATCCTATACACATTATTGTCTTGTTGTTTACCTCATGTTTTCTGTGCAGATGCCTTTTTCTCTGCTCATAGAGAACTTGATTCTAAATGGGTACTAACAACTTCTCTCCTGTATGGAAAGTTATTACAACATGCAGAGTCCTCACATGCTGTTTGCTATGCAGGGACATCTCGACAAGAACTCTCCAAACCCTGGATTTGTGCTGTTGACATTCTACAACCTTCATGAAGGCAAGGTGAGAAACTTTGGACAGATAAGTGATGCATAGATTGGGTTTGTTTTGTATTCTGTGTAAGTTAGCAATGGCAACACAGTACACAACTACCCATCATAGGAATGCTTGATCTTAGAGAAATAGGTCCAGGTACAGTTACACTTCTTTAAGCAAAAGATAAAAAGAAACAGTTCTCATAGAGTCCCTGTCTATTTCTGTGGATTCAACCTCAGGACCGGAAGGAGTTTGAAAATGAGCTGCTGAACAGATTTGGTCATCTTGTTAAGATGCCCCTGCTCAAACCTGACAGGTTAGTGAAGCTAAAAGCCTTTCAGACACCCTGCTTTCAGCGCAGCAAGAAATGGTTTCATAAGTGCATTTTCAATGATGAAATGTCAAAAGAGAGAGACAGCTCATTGTATATACTGGTGGCATGGTCCCAGTGGAGGTATTTGTGGTGTGAAAGCTAGATTGTCATGGAGAGATTCCAAAATTTCTATGGTGAGATTAAAGTTTCAGGTTGTAGGGTTCATATAACTTTATTGGCTTGGAGTTTTCAGGGCGCCAATGCCTTCAGCCATTCTGGAGATTCTTGAGGAAGGACTGCAACTCTACAGACGCCACACTAACAAGCACAAAAGGTATGTTCATATGAATACCTATGTTATGTCCAGATATGGTCTAGTGCTTCTTGGATTCATTGACTCTTGGCCAGTGGAGTTAGGGGACTCCAGTTCAGTGTATTAGTAGTTCTTGGTCGTATAAGTCTTGGTCACAAGATTTTGGGGCTCCCTGATAAGTTAATATCTGGAGAACCCAGTTGTCCAGGGGTCATGACTTGCCAATGTCAGGGAGGATGACAGCCCAATTTGCTGCTACTTGGAGTTACCCAATCAAATTTGAATAGCAGGCTTTTTTAGAGTAATTTGCAAAACCAGTGTACTCCATGGAAATCCATGTGATTCACTGATAGGCTATTAGCACCATTGAATATATGCAGGCTAGGCTGAGCAGATTCAGAATCTAGCTTATCTACAGAGGTGGCCACTGTGATTAAGATCATTCTGACATCAAAGTCAGCCAACCCTTTTGCAAGCTCTTGGCTCTTTATAGGAGTTTTCACTGGTGGGATGTCAACATTGCTGAATTTGTTTTACAGGCTGGAGAGTCTACAAGGCTCATTCACAAAAGAGTGGTCAACGTGGGAGAAAAGCCTAAAAGATGTTCTTTTTGCACATGCCAACTACCTCAATGATGTCCAGGTGATCATCATTTCACATCTCCAATGATTAAGTCCTTCTGATGCACATGTTGCACTCATCTGTTCAGTACTTATTCTTGTACTAATATGTCAGTGAACAATGCAATGCTGGTTTAGGTCCCCTTCAAAGAGGTGGTGAGTACAGTGCAGCAGCAACTCCAGGCAATTGCTAATGGTAATTTTAGAATGCATATACCAGTGGAAGCTGAAGAGCGATCATTCAGGACTTTCACATTTGTGGCCATTGCTTTACAGCCAAACCAAGTGCTGGATGCGCTGAAAGAGGTCTGTAGCAAAAAGCTCTTCCTTTGACCACCTTATGTATTCATCATGATGTGGGGAGCCTGTCAAAAGTGGTCTTTTGATTTCACAAAGCTGCTCTAAGTTCTTGCTCTCATGTGACAAGATTCAGAATTGGCACGTACTTCTAGCTCACTTCTCTAATCACGCAGTGGAGTTTTGTCTTGTTCAGATAACAGCCAAGTCCCCTGAGATTGGGAAAATTCTGGCTGATGTGAACCTCAAAGACTCACTGGGGAGAGCACATGTAACCCTCGCACATAAGCGGGTGCATGGAGTAGCTGCAGTAGCAGCCTTTGGGGCTCTGCGAGGTTGTCAAACTTCAGTGGAATTAACAGCAGTTCTCTTCTCTGAAAAGCTTTGTGCGCTAGAGGTCCGCTTGGGTGATCAAACAATTCGGTCTCATAATACCTGGCCTCATGTGACAGTATGTTCAAACCTATCTCCTATCATTATGGTGTATCTTTCCTTTTTCTCAGCCCTCATAACTAATTTGTATGGAGGTATTTTCACCTGACCAGTAGAGGTTGTGGCATTCACCATCAAGTTGGTAATGAAAGAAAGAACTAGCAGAACTGGAACATCTTCATCTATATCAGGCCACGCATTGCAAATGTGGATCTACTGAATGGGCTTGACTTTGAGCAGGTGTGGACTGAACCTGGAGTTGCAGCCAAGGAAGCAAACCTGTTGCCGATTATGGTGTCTGAAGACCAAGCCAAACGTGTTGAGTTCAAACCTATCAGCTTGACGGGAGTTATCAATTTCTTCTGAACAGTCTGTTTTTAGACACATACAAGGGTGTTTACAATAACCATTTTGGGTACTGAGGGCAATTCAAAAGCAGCAGAAGTTTTTGGCAGATCTTATTCTACAATCAGCATTGGAGTAGGAACTTGAGGGACATGTAAGCAAATATGAGCTGTACACTGTACACGGGTGCAACTTTGAAACTAACAGAGCACAAAGAATTTTGTTCAATTCCAATTAGAAAATGGTTCAATAAAAAAAAGGGTACATTGGAACGGTTTTCATTATACGATCCAAGAGTATGACTCAGAGAGAAGAGGACAGAAAATTGGAAGGTCACAATTTGCTTGCAACAGATTTTCCTTTTGCCTTTTTCTCTTCAATTGACAACTTGAGAGCTTCTTTGCGGCGGGCACTAGCTAGCAGCTTCTGGTCATATGCACTCAATCCCTTGTCCTCCTCTACCTTCTTCTCCTCTGGTGGGGGTGGTTTGCGTTTCCCAGCTTGTGCTTCTGGCTGCCCAAGTACTCCCAACATTGTGCCAGAAGCTGTCGCAGCAACAAACCACCTGCAACACAACATACCTAATACTTTTCTTCACGAGTCCAGATCCAATGTGTCTAATTGTATAGAGAAATTAGGCAAATACTCACTGAACTGAAAATTTCCACTTGGAATTGCAGAAGCTTTGCTGGTGTATACAGGCATGTACAAGATTGCAAATGAAAAGGAACTAAAAGAAATCCTATGGGAGACCTGGCAGAGAGAAACACAGATTATGTTTGTCTTCTTGAGTTGGAGATCATCTACAGGAAAAGACTGGGGACTTACAAGAGGAGAATTTCAGGTACTACATATGTGATCTTGTACACAAATCAAGACAGACAGGAAGAGGGGGAAAAAACCAACCTCCGAGAGACATCAAAAGCAATTGCTTGGGATTGGTCGCCTTCCAGCTGACATACAAGCTGTGGATAAGCCCTGGTCACGAGGTTGGGTCTGTATCCAACCAAATCTTTGCTGTGGGATTCATACTGTACTGATTGCAAAACATTGGGGCAAAAGAATCCAGAAGTTGATATCCCCACTTTTGCCACTGCAAGTGTCATGACGTTCTTCTTCCCACTTTATATCTGCAAATCAGGAACAATGTTAAAGTCTGGCACCATGCTAATGCTGCAGTAAGTCTTTTGCCTCTGATAATCTCTGGCTGGCTGGGTTTGTATCCCAGCAGATATCACAGGTGCTGGCGAGTTGATGGATCCATGAGAGCATGGGAAATTTACCATCCTTCAGGTCATTAAGGAGGTGATCAGATGCAATTTCTGTATGCCCAAATTAGGTCTTGAAGTCACAGAATTTCAACATGTTTTGCATCTTCAATCATGATGGATGTGCACTGCAATAAGTTGCAAAATCTACTGGCTTCTACAAATCTTCTTGACTCGTGAGGAGAGCCCAGGGATGCATAGCTTCTATGATGAGTCACACAATTCAAGAGGAAAACTAAAAACAGACTGCTGAAACAAGAAAAATCATGGAAGCAAAAGTCCTTTTACCCTTCCTGTGCAAAAGACAATAATTGTCCATGCAAAATTGGGCCTAACACAAAAGAGGACACAGAAATACTGCAACTAAAAACTCAAAGGTAGAAAGAAAGTCTTGGGCCTGGAGAAACACGAAAAAAAAAACTTATTTCAAGTAGACCAAGAGAACAGGGGAGAGCTAAAGTCAATTGCAATTTGGAACCAAACAAGAGCCAGCAAGCAAACTCAAGCTCAATTTTTGTTGTAAGAAGATAATTTGCAACCAGATTTTGTCTGAGGAGAAAATGCAGCCCTCCTGTGCTATCTCTCTCCCACAGTTATGTCTAATACTCATATATATAGATATACCTTCGCCCAAGCCCAAAATGTTATGTGACAGAAGAAAAAGCAAAAAAGCCTTCAAAAGAATCTTCTCTTTTTCCCTCTTTTTGCTTCCAGACCAATCAATGAATGCCCAACAAAAGAAAGAATGGAGTTTCATGAATGCTGCCTGGCACCCACTAAGCCCAGAAAACCCATCTCACCCATTAACAAGAAAAAATCCTCTTGTCTCAACCTCCAGGGGAAAAAAAACAAACAAACAAACTCACATTGCAGATGGGGAGGTGAAACCCAATCTGGGTAGTGAGCAATAAGCTCCAAAATATCAGGTACCTCTCTGTCCCACCTCCTTGCTTGCTTGCTTGCTTGCTTGCTTGCTTGCTTGCAAATGTGAAGCTGATCTCAAGAGATGGCTGCTGCAACTTTTGCCCTCAAGTGGAGAGCATCTATTAACTTTGCTAGTAGCAAAATGTGGGGAGTTTTGCTTTTTTTGTATTGATGTGTGTGTGTAGAGTGTTTTCAGAGCTCTCTTTCTCTCTTCTCTTGCATCATTGAAAGACAAGGACTGGGAAAACATTTGGGGATAGGGGAGGGGAGGGAAGGGGAGAGGAGGGATCAAAATGGGATGAAAAGTAAGGAAGTACCCAATAAAAAAGCCTTGTTTGTTGGGATGGTGTGGCAAAGCAGGAATGGTGTGGGAGAAGTCTGGATATGGCATATACTGACAACTGACATGGCAATGCTTGAAGCATCCATATCCCCAAGTAGCTAGCCTATTATCCACTTATCAGCTTTCTTTTCACTAGTTTTTTTCTAGTTGCTCATAAGTTATAAAGGTATCATCATCACCCACTCACTCTCCAAGCTATGTCACATAGTTCACCAAGCTTGCCCTTAATTGCCACAAGAACTTCCCCTCTTCACCCTAACCCTTAAACCCTTCTTAGGGCTAATGCACAACTTGACCAGGTTGTTAAGGGGATAAAGAAAATAGGTTGTGCATAAACAAGGAATAGTTTAGTTAGTAACTAATGAGTTATTGCTTTTTAAATTGAGGTTTTGGCAAGAATTTTTGGAACATTTTATTTTTTTCACCCCTTGTTCATTCATGGGTATTTGAATATATAATTTTTGAAAGAGCTTGAAAAAAAAAATGTGTGTGCATGTTTTTATATTTCTGAGGTCTTGATGCAAGGTTTGAAAATTTTCATCAAAAAATTGTTGTAAATTTATAAAATTATTTGTAAAAATTTAGACTACAACAATGAGTACATGTAAGAATTGTATCTATCTATATTGAATTTAAGTATGTAATCAATTTGCATGTAGATTTGTTGTTGCAAAAACCTTTTATACACTTATTTTAAAGAAATGTGATCAAGAATTAAAGAATCTTTACTTATTTCTGAGATCTTAGTTGGCCTCCACTTTAGGGTTTTTTTTTCCTATTGGGTCTTCCACCTATCACTTTTAGGGTTAACCTCTCTTTTCACTAATCCTTTGGGTGATTTGTATTTGTGTTATGTTTTAACCCAAGTGGGGATTTATGGCTCATGGGTAAGCCCCTTTTCTGGAACCTGAAATCACAAAAGGTCATGGGTTCAAACCATCATTGGGTTTTTGGATACATCTTTTTGTGATATCCGTCAAATAAAGATATCTGAACAAATTTATTTATCCAAACCAGATATTAGAAAATTAATTTTTTTTCATTTAATTATCCAGGTCAAATACCATACTTCCAAGTTTTTTTTTTTTGATGTCAATCTACCGGATATGGACTGTTATTTAATAGTCAGATATCAACATCTTGGATTTCACATATATTTTGTAAGAAAAATGCCTTGAAGACTTCTTTTTTAAAAAGTAAATATAAAAGAAAAAAATTTGCGAACAATAAGACATAAAAAAAATTTATTTACATGTCCACAATATATTTTGTCTCCATCAAAAGATCCTTCAAACTACTCCAATCCTACATGAGCCTCTATGAGTTCCACCAAATTGGTGGAAGAGAAACCTACGTCCCTAAGGTCGTCTAGCTAGTTTTTATTCACAAAGATGAATCTCTCTAGGTTATCTCTTTGCAAATGACATCTCCTAAAGTTTGTAAAGGTATCAACCAAAGAAAATATCCTCTTGTCTCTATTTGAGATCCAACAATACACAAGATTTGGTGGGTTAGAAAGGCAATTGTAAGAAACATGGACTCGTGCTTAGCCCACCAATCCAAAAGGCACTCAATTTAGGATATCTCTTAATTAGATCCACCTCTTGTTTCATCAACTCTTTGGAAGGCTCACTTGTTTCCAAAAATCATCTAAAAAATGTCAAGGTTAGAGTCTTTGTCACTTGCTCTTCTTGTCACAAATTCAAAAGTAATCAAGGATGCCAAAAGTAATAGGTCTTCAAAACGTAAGGAAGAAGACTTTCTTGTCATAATCCCAACATCAACAACTCCTAGTTCCTTACCAACAAAAATAAAAACTATTTTAAGGTTCTTGTATCTCATATTCAACATCAATGCAAGCATATTATGAGTTTTTCTTTGATCAAACTTTTTATAAAAATAAATAAAAGCTTCCAAAACATTACAAACTTCTCTTTAGAAGTTGGAAGTCTACAAATCCAACTCAACAACTATTACATATTCTTCCATTAAGTTATTTAGAAAAAGGTTTGTTTGTGGCTTTTATTTTAACTTGCAACTGATGGCTATGTTTATAAACAATGCATCAGTCAAAAGCCAATGACCCTTATTTTAGTTCATAACATAAGTACTAACAATTAATAAAAGGACATCAACCAAAACTTTTTAAATATGTTAAGTAAGGGGAGGAGGGACTTGACCAAATATTGTAATTGTGTTTTGCTTATTATAACACAAGGTTATAACTTCATGAAACTACAAAATTATCTACAACAAAATGACTTTGCTAACAAACTTGAAATTTCAACAAATGAAACATTAGATGTAAAATTCATTTAAAAACAAAACACACAAAAAAAAAAAAAAAAATTAAATGAAAAGTTTATTTTGTTTTCATTAGAGTATTCAATTTTCTAGGTCGAATTTCAAAATTTATGCAAGCTTTATTCCATTCTTACCTTCCTTTCTCAAACCTCTTGGACCATGTTATGCACTTTTGCAAATGTGCCTAGGTAGATTTAATGGTAACCTGTTTTAGGCTTCTACGAAAAAATTCATTAGTAGTTACACCTTGACATGCTTTAAAAATGAATGTCAAAAGCAAGTTCCCTTGTAACTTTCTTCAAGTCCTAATGCTTCACAATTCACAACTAATTTCAAAACATCATTCATATTGTTGATATTAGATTCTTCATCCTTAACATAAGTCGATTTTAAAAAAAAACAATATGGATAAAATAATTCAATCAAATTTTTAACTAAACCATGTTTAGTTATCTCATTAGTTTCAAATACTCCAATAATGACATGTTTGGATTGCCAATTAACTCTTAAGAATTTAACAACCAAAGCCAAAATGGCATGTACCCTTTTGAACATCTAGAGATAAAAGCTTGTTGTTACAATTATACAATCATATAGTAAAGGTAAAACATTTTGTTTAGTTTTCTTTACTAAACTCAACATAACATTGTTTGAAATTTTTTTTCAAGATGTAAACTGCACTCAAGGACATAAATGCATAAAAAGCCTCTTCATCCAAACATTTTCGACAAATTATATTGGTAAATTACCTCTAGTAACCAACAAACCAAAATCCTCTAAAGAGCATTGTTATTCAACATCAACATCACATTGTTTATAAGGGGTTTTAGCAACAAAGAAATCAAACTAATGACCCAAATATGTTTGGACATTCCACTGGCTAGTCTCTCCACATTTCCTCTCAAAATTATTGACCTCTTCTTCTTCTTCTTTTGTACAAAACAACATGATTTGCATCCACATGATTTTTCAAGGAAATTATTTCGTTTGTCTTGTAATAAGATATAAACATTTACTGGATTTCGTTGTTTTATTACATGTTTCAATAGGTTCAAGATAACAAAAAAAAATCTCATTAGTTGATGGAATTTGTTATCTATGTTTTCATTATCATTCACACACAAAAAACGAAGAAAATGAAATTCAATTGTGGCCTCTCCATTTTTTCCTTTAATTCATTAACTTTTCCAGTTGTAATTTTTTAATTTTTATTTCATCTTCTATAACAACATTTTCTTGGGTTTGTAAGTCGAGATTTTCTTTGTTCATTAGGTTTGTTTCAATTTTTGTTTCATTCATGAATATTTCATATGGTACATTTTCCATTCCACTTTAACATTATTCTACAAATAAAGGAAAAAACCAAAGCAAAAGTAATGTTTACAAAATGTTTCAAAAAAAGTCATAAAGTTTAATGTGTGTGCATGCAAACATTTACAAAAAATTTACAAAAAGCATGAGCATTAACTTTTCATTCTTCACATAGTAAAAAATGATTATGACAAGCCAAAAGTAAAAAATATAAATGATCTTCTACAATATGAAGTGTGAAAAAATCAAAAAGTTCCTATAGTCATACAATTTACAAAAAATTAAACTAAATTAAATCTAAAAAAAAAAAGATAGTTGTAAAAATAATAATAGAAACAAGAAAAAAACACAAGAAATTTCAAATTAAAAAAAGAAAAAAAAATAGAGAACAAAACTGAAACAAAGTTGAACCAAAATAAAAACAAAGATACATTATTTTTTAAAAATTAATATTTAACCTTTTAAAAATACATAAAAACGTAAAAAATTAAAATTAAAAAATTAAAATAGTAATTTTTTTTGAAGCAAACATAAACAAAAATATAATATAACAATAGTAAAGGTTAGGATGGGAAAAAATGAAACAAAAAAGGAAATAGAATAAAATCATTTAAAAAGAAAAAATAGCAAAAATGGATTACAAAAACAAAAATCAATCAAAGGATTTTTAAAAAGTATACTAATGAAAAGAAACACACTTGAAAAAAAATGAAGTTTGTCTTATATTTTCTTTCTTCAAACCTACATCTAAAAAAACAAAAATACAAAAGTGAAAAAAAAGAACACTTCATTTTTATTATGTACTAATCATAAAAAAACCAAAAAAGGAAATATATATATTAAACCAAAAATTAATTAATTAAAGGAAAAAAAAACATAAACCAAAAATCACTATGAGAAATTGTGTCCATTGAAACCACACTACCCTACAACTAAAATTCAAAAAACAATTCACATACAACTATTGTGCAATTATCCCTTTGGAAATAAGATGTATTAATAAATAAATTGTCATGTTAAAAAATTAATTAGTTGTATTATAGTTGCAAATGAGTTGAAAATGGGTCTTCTATATGATAATTTACATACATCATACATACATATGTAGTCAACCATGTTTGACTTTTTCAAAATTACATTATAGTTGCATGTGACAGTTACTTTAGAACTATTGTAAATGTGCCCCTAAAGTAACAACTATGTTGGAACTAGCATACAATGTACATACATGCAATCATGCCATGTGTTCACATTTCTACCACCCATTATGAGATACATTTGCAACTATTTTTTTATTATGATTCCCTTTGATACAATTAGTACAACCACTAGTACGGCACTATTAAAGTACTACTATTCAACTATGTCATGACTATAATACAACTACTTACAATTAACTTAATAAGAATGCATGTTCATTAATTATTCATATTTTCATCATATGTGTTTCATTTTGAGTGGTTTAAAATGTTATGGGAATGCTACTTCAAGCTCTAAAAATCGTCTTTGAAGTGCAAAGGAAAAGGAATAATGAAAAAATAACAAGAAGATAAATGAATTTTCCAATTTACAAAACACATTTTTTCCCAAATTTTTCCTGTTTCTACCCCTATAACTTTCAAACTTCATAACATTCTTATATTTTATTCATTTCAAACGATTTAAAATGCTATAAAAATGCCACTTGAAGTTCTACAAATCATTTTTACATTGTAACAACAAAACAACATACAAGGATTTGTTGGGTGTTTGGGAACTAGCATTTATAGTGTTGGGTGGTTTTTTTAAAAGTTATTAGCCCCCTCTACTTTAATTTGGGGGGTTGTAACTTTTTCAATTCTATTCCAATTTCAATAATTCTTAATGCATTAAATGCACCAATAAGAGGGGTTCAAGTTTTCTTTGGACACCAAAAATAATGGAGCCCTCCCCTTAAATTTAACATGCCCTAAGCACTTAAATATTATAGTTGTAACTCAATTTGCAACTAAGGAACGTTGATTAATAACTAAATTTATTTTAATTGTGATGTAGTTGTTACATGCAATTAAAGTGCAACTTATCAACAAAGTCAAATATGGTTGACTAAAATCGTATATATAATGTGTACATTGTATTGTATAAACATACATCTTGCAACTGCAATACAACTCCTTGATTTTTTGACATGGAAACTTTTATATTAATTTGTCATATTTCCATGGGATAGTTGCAATGCAGTTGTATATTAGTTGTTTTGGAACTCTAGTTATACAATAATCTAATTGTCGTGGACACAACTTCTCATAGTGTAATTTGCTTCATGCAACTTCTTTAGTTGGTAATGTTACAAGAGACTAATCATTAAAAATACATTAATTAAAGTGATGAAAACAAAACACAAGAAGAAGGGGAAAGAAACCAACAACACCAAATAACACAACCTTAAAGGAGGTTTGTTTTTTCAACCATAATAACATATTCAACCTAACAAGTTGTTAACATCCCCAAGTTCATTGGTAGAAGGCCAGTAGGAATTTCACTTACACACCATTAGGTTTGAACCAATGTTGGGTGGATATCCAAAAAAATTGATATCCTTTCTGAATATCAACCCGAATATTACCTAGGATATTTTATGAATGTCACGTTAAATAATATGTAGGGGCTATGTTAGATATAAAGATTTTAATATCTGAGCTAAATATCAAATCTAAGCCTAGATAAGAATATCATGTCTAAAATTAAGTTAGGTTAATAGTTAGGTTAGGTTGTTAGGTTAAATAAGTGACTAGGTTAGGAAAAAAAAGAGGTTGTAATTGTCACAACCTAACATATTTGTTGGGAGAACATAAAAAAGCCACAATTGGCCTTTTTAATCCTCTTTCACTCTTTAATTTCTTTCTACCTTTCTCCTCCTCCTTCCTTCCCCCCCTTTTTTTCCTTCATTTTACTCTCACATTTTCATCACCCCTTCATTTCCCTCTTGCAAGTTGTTATAACATTTGAAGTAAATGTTTTTTTGTTTTTTTTTTTTTTTTTTTTTTAAAAATAAAACATTTTTTTTTTTTTTTTTTTTTTTTTTTTTT
>Ga0209208_10000896_pt1 | contig 40555 bp, 38 predicted proteins | sample S1TSphfallax_3_FD_187694 | JGI IMG/M metagenome (GOLD analysis project Ga0209208, IMG submission 187694) | Host-associated microbial communities from peat moss isolated from Minnesota, USA - S1T2_Fd - Sphagnum fallax MG (SPAdes) (version 2) | ecosystem: Host-associated > Plants > Peat moss >... | reverse complement strand
CCAGGTCCCCCCCCCCCCGCGCCCCCCTAATAATGTGCTTTCACCCCTAGTTCAAACCAATTTTGTGGGAGCAACAAGTTCAATCCACTTGATAAAGTGTTCCACCATCACAAAAACACATTTGACACCTCATATATGGTTATTAATGGGCATGCAAAATCTAAGCTCCATTAACTAATAATTAGTTAATGCCATAAAGGGCAAATGCCAATTGCGGTGATAATGTGCTAAATTTTGACCTCACTTGACCATATGCTTCACACCCACCCACATGAATAATGACTTGTTGGTACACACATGCCCACCAATATTGATTCCACAACATTGAATGGGTATGTTGCACACCAAAGTAATTTTATTTTTCATGCACATATACACCTAATGAATTATAAGCATTGATCCAACCTTGGGACCATTTTTCTTATCCCATCCATTGTGATATAACATGCTTCCCTCCCAATGGAACCTAACCACTCTATGTGCACTATCCAATCTTGCTATTGGGAAGTGGCATTAGTGGGATATGTTATATGTTGTAATTGATATAAGACTTTAAGTTCTTTCCACACATTAGTTGTACATGAGTTTTTTCCCACTCTTGGCCATCAAAAACATCAATTACAAAAAAAATATTGTTGATTGGCCAAATCTTGCTTCAACCATCCACGTTAAATAATAGAGGTATGCCATCTAGGCATCGTTTTTTGGTTTGAGATACCATGCCATTGAGCTCCTTTAAAATCTTCTTGTAGTGGGTTGAATTGTGATTCGAACAATTTGTATCTAGGTTTTGGAATCCTACTTTGTGAATGATTGTAAAATCATACTCTTATAATAATAATGTCCATCTTGCCAACTTCCATGTCAGTTTGTCTCATTCGATGAACCATTTCAGTGATTGGTGGTCAATCATTTGTGTGAAGGTTAATAAGGACAAAAGTGAGTCACAACCCACACTATTGCTAAACATTCACCTTAATATGATGAATATTTGGATTCAACTTCATTATTGTTTTGTAACGCATAAACAATCACAACCTCCTTGCCATCATCATCTTTTTAAATGAACATAACTCCAAGTTCAAGCATGTTCCGATTAGTGTGTAATTGGAATGGATGACATGTGTTAGATCTCCTAAACATTAGTGTTGATCTTAATTTTAATTCAAAGCCTTGAATGCTTCATTTTTGGTAGCACCCCATTCATAATCATGTCTAGTTGTGTTAATTGAATAAGTGGTATTGCAATGATCCATGTGAAATTTTGAACAAATCTACAGTAGTAATTTGTTAAGCCCATAAAAACATGCAATCTTGGCACATCCATGAATATGAGAATCCTAAATTGAGGGCCTCTACTTTCACTTGTTGAACTCTTAATCTCCTAATGTGAACATGTGTCCCAAGTAAGCAAACCTACCATGGAAAAACTTGCATTTTCCATGGTGCAAGTGTGGTTCCAAAGCTTGAAGGCATTCAAGCACTTGTTGTAGGTGTTTAACATGCTCCTTTGGTGTATGATTAAAGATGATCACATCATATATGTAACATTGTGCAAATAACAAGCCCTTAAGGACTTGATCCATAACACACTAAAATTCAATTAGTGCATTTTTAAATCCAAAAGGTAGGAATTTCCAAGTATTAAGTTATCCTTGCCATCTTCATCCACACCCTAAAATTCAATGTTCATTCAATCTTCTAGCTTCAATGTGAATTGGTGATATCTAAACCAAAGATCCAAGGTATTAAACATGTTAGCTTCACCCAAAGAGTCAAATAATTCCTTTAGTGTTGGCATTAGGCAATGTTCAAACTTGATTTTCTTGTTTACCAATTGTTAATTACCACACGTGTTTTTTTATCCAATTGTTGAAGATATCTTTCTTTGTAAGCAATTGCACTTGCATACTTTCCATCTAAAAGTTCAACCAAACCAATTGTAAAAAGCTCATTACATTAGGGCCTTTAATCCTCCTTTCTTTAATATGTTCAATTTACAAGGATGCAAAATAAAAGGTGGTCATCCTCTAATTGAATTCGAATTGATTTTCCTTTGTAGCCTTTTAAATCTATGAAATTGAAGCAAAAGAATCTTTGTATGAGCGAATGAATGCTTGCAAGTTTTGTGCTTCAACACCTTAAAGTCCCTTGCCTATGTTGTGACAAACACAAAAATTATCAAGATAACATGAATTTCAAAGGACATGAACCAACCATGACAAAAAACAAGCTTGGTTTTAAGTTTAAACTCAAAACACAAAAACCAAGGATGAGAACATGAAGTGTGCAAAATTCAGGTTCAAATAAAACTTTATTATGGAACTATGAAAAGAACAAAACACAACTATGATGCAAGATTATACCCAAAAGTGGTGTTGAATAGATTGAAGAAGCTATGAAAATTACCTCAATTTATACATTGTTAAGGACCTAGCTCAAGGGAAAATATTTCAACATATTCCAAAATATCTCACACAACTCAAGATGTTTCAAAATATTTCAACACTACTACAATTCATGGTTTTAAAAAGTTGTCCAAGATGACTGCTTTATCCCCCAAAAAGGTCACTTTTACTTTATTCCAAATAGAATGCAAAAATATATATGGTGCAACTTATTGATTTTTAAAAAATGTATATAAGGTGCTTATTTTTATATACTTCAAATATACTCAAAATATGCCATTATTTCATAACAAACTAAAATTACCCTTTTATATCAAATGTTTTTTAATATATATGAATGGTTACCTCCATGAGCTTTATCCATCTTGACTAATGAATTCTTGTCTATTTTGAATAAATACTTTTGGCCTAAATGACAAGCATATATTTTTATTAGTGAACTTGACTGAAACAATTTATTTGATTTTCTCTTAAAATAAACTTCAAGTCAAAATGAAGAAAAACTTACCATTATGATCAAAATGGCCAATGAGTTTTAATCAAGTGAAACATCTAGTTAAGTTGAATAGAAAAGAATGACATGTTTGATCAAAATGACCAAGTCAAATTGGACATCCCATGTTGATTTTCAATTAAACTAACTAGTTACTACCTAAGAACTAAATAGGTAACTTAAGTCTACCTACCTACATAGGCCTACATGTACCTATTACCAAACCTAAGCATGTAGATTTAAGCAAGTAGGTAACCTAGGCTTTATATCTACCTACTAAGGCCTAATCTCCTAGTCTCCAAATTAAAAAACCACCTCAATTGCAATAAGGGATCCAAGGACATTTTACCTTTTTCATGGACTCTCCCCATTATCAATAACAAAAATGCTAGAATCCCAACCAATCATGCGATTCACACATATCTTCTTTTATAATGGCTCCATTAAAATACCACCATGTTCAAATTGTACCAAACAAGGATTGAATGTCCCATTTATTTTACAATCCTAATAGGCATGACAAAGCCTTCTATGCTATAATTAAAGGTCTAGTCAAATCAATTTCTTCGTGTGTTTTTCCATTGATTGAGTCTAGTGAAGAAGGCATGTGCATTTTTTATTAACCATTGTCCAATGCATGCATCCCTTGATCCCACAATTCTTCAAATTACATTAACCTAAACACTCTCGGCCTTGAAACCTTTGAAATTTAGATTTGTTAATCCATGTTTTTGAAGCACCTTCACAAGCAAAGACCACATGAGGCATTGTGAATCAGCATGGGTAAAAGCACATTGCATTGTCAATAAAATGTTATCACAAGGCAATTTTTACAAGATTTTGAAAATTGTGATTGGCCATGTGATTAAATAGAAATGATTAAGTTGATAAAGGATCCACAACACTACAATGATATAATAATAATCACATTAAGTATGATTTTTTTGAATAGTTTTTGAATTGTCATAACATGATGGACTTTTTAAGAGGTACCCAAAAACTTGTAACAATCCATAATCAATGAATATGGACTTCATGCACCTTCATATTTTGATTGAATAAAGGATTCAATGATAGTATGGTGTGATAAATTGATACTAGAAAAAACTTTTTGAGAGGATTTTGATGACCAAATTTTTTTATGTACTTTGAATTATGGTTTTTCCCCATTAATTCTTTTCTTTAGTGGAAGTAATAATTTAGGAGATTATATTTCACATTTAAGTTCTCCGTAAGGTAAATTAAGGTTGGGGTTTTTTAAATAATGAAAATATAATGATAACTTGCAAAAATAACTTGTGTGATTCAAGGTATCATGTCTTCACATTACTTTCATAATGTTAATTTAGGCAATTATGGAAGTTTCCATATGTGTCTAAAACTATTACACCTTAATGGGCTTTCACCCGCATCTTCAAACTATATGTCACAAATAGCAATAGTCATCACACAATAGTATGTCATGTCATAAACATGACAAACCATTGTAGTCCATCCATGAACACATTTGACATGATCAAACATGATGGGTATGTGGATAGTGGATCCTAAACCCTAAACCCATCATGTTCGTGGGTAGTTCATCCTGGAGTTGAAAATAAAAGTAGGTACAATTATATCTAAGAGAGTGTGTTCCTAGGCCAAGGTTCGCCTAAGGTGTATATTTTAAAGATGCCAACATATGGCATTGCAAGTGGTGTTGACTTGGTGAGGCAAATGCAACCCGGTGGGGACCTTGAAAATTTGTGGATCATCTTTGATCATGTCAAATGTGTTCAGGGGTGGACTACAATGGCTTGTATGTGGACACATAAATTATTTCTTGTGTATTGGACATTTTGAGAGCTCAAAATTAAGAATTTGTCCATGACAAAAGCCAAAAAAGATCCTTTCAACAATACATGTGTATCATTGTCCTTTGTGAAAAGGTGTTGTGACAAGAATTCCTTGCTTACTACCAATTGAATTGAAGAAATTTTGGCATTTGACAGATTCAAAGATTTTATAGATTCAAGGATGCCACAACTTGGGTGAAGCTGTGATGGTGACCTTGACTCCAGGAGGTGATGGAGCTTCAGACATGAAGAGAAGCATGGTGACCTTGACACCAGGAGGTGATAATGGAGCTTCAGAGACAAAGAGAAGCAGGCTTGCAGCTTTACATTGTAAACACACTACTGTTGTTGCTACAACCACTCCTTCACCCTCCAAGCAACCCCCTCCTTCCTCTTTGCATGCTTCCTTCTGAATTTTCAGCACTGTTGTTGCTTCTCTCTCCCTCACTGCACTTTGACACTTGTGTAGCTTTGGCATGGATTATCTGGTTGGAATCTTGGGTCCATAGGAGATTGATTAGGACCTATGTATATTCATTTCAGACTGCTCATTTATATGTGATTTGATGCAGTGTAACCCTGTCTTTTGCAGAGATTGATCCAATTGATTTGTATCTGATTTGATCCACTACATTACTGTCTGTTGCAGAGACTGTTTCAAGTGATTTGAATTATGCCAAGCTTTGCCCATCTGCGTTCAATGGTCCTCTTGTAACTCAGTTAATGGTATGCAATTGGTGTTTTTGGAATTTATTTTTTTAGTCATTTTCACAAGGAGTTATTGTTGGAGTTTTGAGCAGATGAAATTTTATGGTTTAGACTCTAATGTGGCTGCTGTAAAATCTATCCTTTGCAAGAGAGCTATACATTCAGCATTTTTGGGTTAGCTCTCAGGAACTGCAGAATTTCATGTGCAAGGTCTGTGTATTAAATACTCTGGATTTTTGCAAGATGGCCCCATGTTCATGCGGTTGAGGAATGTTAAATGTTGCTGTTGACACAGGAGTTGCTTGAAAGCAATGCAAAGACATAAGGCAAGATCAGGGGCAGAATACAGACTCGTGCAGGATTGAATTCTGTTTTTGGATATATCAAAAATGTTTCATACATCAGTTGCATGTTTGGCTTTACATGACTCAGTCTTGATCTCATCGTCAATTACTTGTTGTCACAAAGTGTTCAACCTTTGCACAGAAACTGAGAAGCATATACCAGCTCTACAGGTTAGTGTGTTCATAATTCAGAGTGTATCAATGTTTCTCTCTCCAGCTTTACAAGGCCATTGTCATGTACTATCAGAGATTTTCCTCATAACAAATTTCCTAAATTAAACTCACTTGAGATTCACCTACAGGGGTGTGTACATTGCCCACGGTGCAACCGTGTGCAACCGTGGGTACTGGGTAACATAACCAATTTCATTGGATAAATATCCACAAGATTAGAGAGAAACTTTCACAGCTCCAATTTGAAGGTGGCTTGAAATTGCTAAATTCCATGGGCAGAGAGGACTTTTGTCTATGAACTTCTAATGTCTATGAGATTGCAAATACCTTCACAACAACACTTTCACGATAACTTGAAAAACACCGCATCATAATGTTACAGATCGCGCACAAAGTGTATATACTAGATGACCAAGAAAATAGTTCACAACTTTTACTGCATCACATTCTGAAAAAAACTAGCAGGTCAAAAATTCAACAGCTTCACATCAATATTATAACTATTCCAGCAATCCACAAAATCCTTGCAGTTACCAAAGGATTCACAAAAAACATTTACCAACATTTACAGCCCTTAAAGAAGCTGAGATATTTGAAGGAACAACAGGGCAGAAAACCATAGGCCTCAAGTCCATGTATTCCGGAACTCTAGATATCAAATCAAGTATCCCCATTCCCAATGATAATTTCCTAAACTTTAGAAACCCACTGATTGCTGCAACTTCTCAAGTTGTGTGCAAGCTAATACATCAACACTTGACTTCCTTCAAAGCATCAGCAAAGTAAAGGAATGTGGGATCTGTTTTCCCTTCTTTGTAATAAGCAAAGACAGTTGAAGAATCATCTTTCATGCTCTCACCAACAAAACTGCACACAGCACATATAGATATCAGCACAACAAACAACTGTTGGGAGAACAAGCATCTTCTGGCACTTTCAACCTAGCATCAAAGATTGGCACCAACAAAAATGCGCAATGCTCAGAGATACAACCTATCAAATGAAAAAAGGTTCTCGATCCAAAGCTCACAATGCACTTGAAGTAAGAAGAAAGTGATACTCAATATCTTCACAAACAATGCTAGTAGAATAGATAAAACAGATAAACCCTGCGAAAACCATAAACAGAGGCAGAGTATAACCCCAGACATACAATTGGAAGTCGCTCAACTTGGAGAGCAAGAACTTCACTGCACCTTCAACATCCTTCTTGAAGGTTGCTTGGCGCTCCTCAGGCACAAGTGGAGTCAGAGTCTTCAAATACTTCTTAATGTATGCCATGAACCCCTTCTTGTCATATGCCGGTTGCTCCTGGTAACCAAAACAGTACCAAAAGTTCAGTATTGCCCAGCTTCACATCACAGTCAGAAAGAAACAAGGAAGCATTTGAAAACAATTACAGTGCGGATAAAAACATTATTTAAATGGAGACCCAAACCTGCAGTCTGAAAGTGTCAACAATGTCAACAACTTTAGCTGCTTGGTCATCAGCTCCCTCATCTTCTCCACCCTCAGCTGAAGGGTTCGCTCCAATCAGACTGTCCACATCAAGAGCACCCTTCACAACCCACTGCACCCTCCCCAAAGAAACACATTCATCACATCAGCCATCTACATAGAACTGCAAACCAACACTAGAACCACTGGAATTAACTAGAGAGCTACCTAAAGAGCCTTATTCTTGGCATTACATTACTTGACAATGATCACACTACATTATGCATATGGAGGCCAGGAAATGAAACCAGCCATAGAATAAGATCTTCATAGTACTGAGAACTTAAACCTACAATTAAAGTAAAGTCTGAACAGAATTGAGAAACACCTGACAACAATGTTATAAAGAATACTTCGGACCTGACATAGTATCAGCAATCAATCGGACCATACACGTGAAGAGAAAACCCAACCCTGACTAAAAGACACAACTGCAAAACAAATCTGAGATTGCAATTTCACTGAAGCAAAGAACAAACGAATTTCAGCAGGGTCAACAACACCATCATAAATTTAAGGGTAAGAGAAACCAAAGATGCAAGATGGCTCTCACCTTGCCCTCAACCTCCCAGATGACACCATTGTGGATCTCAACATAAGGGAAAGAGTCCGACAGCAACTCATCTCCTGTGAATAAGATAAACGCGTTATTGCAATATAATGACAGGCAGCATACAGCACAAGGTGATGACTATGGAGAGTACTTTGCATTCAGGGAGAAGAGATCCAAACTTCTGATGCTGCATAAACAGTATCCAAAAATTTAAGATTCCACAAACAGAACTCGATGCCCTCTGGAGTTGCAGATGAATCAGAAGTCCAAGACAGAGCTCAGAACCAAAAGCTCGAGAATGAGTCCCTTGATAAAAGAGCTCTACTTGCTTTCTAACGCATCTGAACCTATCGTTTCCAGATACCGAAAAAGATGAAAAACCGGCATGTATCGAGCAAAGTTCTTAGGCATTCGTGAAACACATATACAAGGAGTTCTTCGAATCTTATGCGAAAATTTGACCCCGAAAAACCAATAAAAAATATAGATCGAAAAGTTTCCTCGCTTCGCCACTGTTGGATGCCAAACAAAAGCGTAGTAACATGCTAAGGCGGCTAGAAACAAACGGAACTCGTTGTTTAGGTATAGACGTCTACTAGAACTCTAAAAGAAAATTTCAGGAGACATTTCAATCTTAACAAGAGAAAAACACACAGGAAATTTCAAGCTCAAGGAGTCTCAGGGCAACAAACATGCAGAAAAGAAAACATAAAAAAAAGCCTTAAGCGTCGAAAAGGAAACAAACAAACAAACAAAACATACACAACTCGCACAAATTCCACTGGACGAAGAAAACAAGTTTGCCTACTTCAAAACACCTACCTGAAACCTTGTCCTGATACACGAGCATCTTGAAGCACTAGCTGATGGAGCTCCGGTGGAGCCGAGCCGGGATCGTCGAAGGCGCAGCGGAGAGAGACGGGCACAGCGGAAGCTCGCTCGCTCGCAGCGCAAAGAAAGTCTGTCGTTTTCAAGCTCTTGGATATGCGCCCCTTTGGAGCCGGCGGCCCGGGTCAGGCTTCCAACGGGTGAAATGGCGCGTCACCCGTGCCTCGGGAAACGCAACCAGTGGTAGCCTAATCTTACGCCGGTGGCCTCGGCAACCACGGCCATCCTTGGCACCCGTGCTCCGGCGGCCGGCGCCGCCTTGACTCAACGAATCTGGGAATCGGAATATAGGGATTTAAACTCGGCCCTGTTTACACAAGGGCATAAACCTTAGAATCTCATTGGCTATCTTATCTGCACTGTTCACACTTCTGAGACGGAAACCGCTCTCATTGGCTGCTTTTTGTTAACGCCGAGAGGCTAAGGACGGCCATAGAAAAAACTACCTGTTTCACACGCAACTTACTCTTTTAGGGTTAGGGTTAGGGTTAGGGTTCCGAGCGCGTCTCCTGATTTCCTCTCTCTTCGCCTTGTGGAGGTTTTGTTTTCCCTCCCGGTTTCATTTTTCCACCACTTTCAGGAGTTCTTCGAGCTCACTGTTGGGGATGCTGCTGATAATGAGAATTCAATCGAGGCGGCAAGAAGGAGACGATGGCACTCTTTAACACTCATCAGTTCAAATTTGAAACAAGAGAAATAGAGGACAATGAACAGTGAGCGAGCTGAGAGAGGTGCGTTTTTCTCCCTTCCCTCCCTCCCTCCCTCCCCCCCCTCGAACTTCATTGGGATTCTCAATGGTCAATTTTGGCTGTAACAATAGATTTGTCATGGTGCTTCAATAGTTTGGTGGCGATCAGTTTGTTTGCTGCTTTTACAGTTTGTGGTTAGGAAGTATTTGCTTCTTTTGAAGTAAGACCCAAAATAATTCAGGAGAGAGAACACTTCATTCAGTCTGGCTTGTCTGTAAACACTACAACTCTTCCCTTTGAATTAGTTGGGAGATTTTTTCTAACACCATGGGAGGTTGCTACAGATAACCTGTAACGTGTAATGAATTGCTCAATCCCGATAAACGGGATGGTAAAAAGTTTATTTGATATCCTTATTCGGGAGAATTGCATTTTTAACTAAGGTTGGCCATTGCTGGCAATTGCTGGCAATTGATGGCATTGTTGATTTTCATCAAAATGCCAGTAGTGATGGGTGCTATTATGAATCAAATGAAAAGACATACAGTACTTAAAGTGGTGTGGGTTTAGCACACAGGTGGTAACCCTAATTCTGCTGCCTTCTGTCTCAAAAGGTACCTCACTCTGTTGTCTGAAACCTTCTTGCCATGTACTATCCACAAAACCAGGAGTGGCATTAGTGCCATGGAAGCAATGATGAAGGCAATCCACAGCACTGTCAGTCCAACCTTCAGTGGTGCACAATGGTGCTCTAGAATATCTTCGAATGTTACTTTGACAAAATTGCATGTGATTACCCGGAAGACGGTGGGCAATGTTGTGTAGACGTCCTTTGTTGCATTCATAGCTTGCATTGCCTCCATATATGCAAAATTCGGGATAGGGGTAGGGGTAGCAAGACATGCCTCTATGTCATCTGACTCACAGCGGTATTTGCCATAGTCCTGTGCAGATTAGAAGGAGAGATCATACTGATGATCATCAGAGGATTACATGAAGCTAAATACTTACATAGTAATAGTTGTTATCATTTTTTGTGTTTGAAATGCAACTGAGATCCTGAAATACATGACTATGGGTTGTGTGGAAAAGAGGATGGCTCACATCTTCAAAGTTGGCAAAGGAGCCTTCAGCTGAGCTGCATTCCCTGGGGAGCAATTCAGGTTCAGGTCCAAAAGGGTCACAGACATGAGGGAGGAAGGTGGGATGGTCGATATCTCCTGAGGCTGCCATTCTCTCCTCCTGGTGGTTGAGAAGATCCACTGCATTGTTGGAGCGTTTTATTACAGTTTTAATGGCCTTCTTGGCTCCACTCAGAGCCTCAGCACCTGCTAGTGGTGTGAGGCAAGGCAGGAGCCTTGCGATACTAGAGTTGTGGGGATTCTGATCATATGCTTCCATAGCCTGGCAGCTATCGATCGCAACACTGCACATTCAGTCAGCTCTCAAAACCATAATCCGTGCCATGCCCAATTCACTAGAATTGAACCTCGTTTGGCAGAATGCTATTATGGCATCAGATAACAGATTGTGTTGATCCTGCACATGCATTCTGTTGGCATTGTTGTAACTAAAGTTGCCTTCCAGTGCAGGGAAGGAAGGGAAAATTTGGCAAAAGGACTGGCAAATGTGTGCAGAAGAGAACCTGGCAAGCACAAAAATCACTCCAGAGACCATCCACGAAGCAACCAGTACAACAATTGCTGCTGAATAAATCCTGCATCAACATGGTTTCCTAGTGAGTGTTAGGAAGGTAAATCCCAAGAGAAATGTGAATCTATCCTCTTTGAGCATCAGGCTGATAGTCTTTTCATAAGGCAGCCATCTCAAAGGGAAACAAGATAGATGGCAGAAGGAGCATACATTGTGAGAGCCACATGCCAACTTTTCAGCATACACACTGCATCCACCCCTCCACAACAACCCCGTATGTAGTATGTACCTCAAACTTAGACAGGGACTGTATTGATGCCAGTGACAACCAAGATGACCTACCTGTGCCATTATTTTGTCATCTACAATCTGTATGATATTGGTAGATTACAGGGGACTGTACCTATGCCAGTGACAACCAAGATGACCATACATGATGCTATTATTGCGATCGCCAATTTCCTGCAAAGTGCATCAACTTCAAGTGTTGGATTACATTAGCTCTTGGGTTGAAACAAACAGCAGCATGCTAGTTAGGATACATGGCTTTGTTGTGTTTTTTGTTCTCGTGGATGTTCTGACTCTTATGCACATATCACACTAGATAGCACTCCACAGAATTAGCACCACAATTTTTCATTTCTTATGACTGTTGGTTTGACCTGTGGGAGATGAATTAGTGTCACAATTTTCATATCATTTTCTTATGAATGTTGGTTTGTCCAGTAGGAGATGATGTGCACAGGATTTTGTTGTGGTGGTTTACAACTCCCGAAAGGGAAAACCCCACCCTGCAGCAGTACCAGAAGAGGCAACCTTCTGAAGAAGGAAGCAAGATTGATAGGTCATATAGCATCTGATGTTATTATTCTTATTCATGTTTCTGTGTGCCTGGAGCATGTTTGACATTTTGTTTGATGTCTATGTTAAAGCTGCTTACACAGAGAAGAAGAGATGGTATATGTGTGCTTTGTTTAGCTTTACTTTGCTCATAAGCTCCTGAAATGTGGTGGCCAGGTTGTTACATGCGGATAGGAACTTTTTGGCAATCTCTTGGTTGGCTATTGGTCCAATATTGGCAAGGGGGATCAAATCTATTGCACCATCCACTTGCAACTGCAGGGAACAACTGCCAGAGGCTTGCTTACACCCAAGAAAATTAGCAACTGGAGACAAGTGGGAAATGAGGATATGAGTGTGGGCTGTGTGGAAATGAGAGAGACGAATAAGGAGTGGAGCTCATATTGTTATAGAGAAATATTGCTACTTCTATCATCAGATTTGGGTTTAGGCATTTTCATCTGCAGTTTTACAACATTACTGCAGAGACATGGGGATTGGTATTCTCACCTTGACCTTGTCCACACTCATGACAAGGGTGCTAGCAGTGGCTTTGAGCTCGTCACCAAGTCTGACATTTCCCCAAAAGATGACAGTAGAAGCTGCTCTGCACATTGAGCTGCATTAGTTTAGCCTTACCAGATATATATATGTGCCTTATTGATCTAAAACACTGAGAGTTCAACTTGAATTTCAAACTGTGATCTTCATGGTGAAAGGACTTCTATGGAGAAGCTGAGAGAGCAAAGATGTTGAGCACAGAAATGGGTGAGATGCTGACAATACAAGAACACCGAACTGCAAGACGCAGCAAACAGGCACTCTGTGCCCAGCTTTTGACTCAGGTAACAGGACTTCCTCCTTGAATGAAGTGTCATTGGAGGTGTAGGTCTGCCAGACGAGTAATAGCACTCCACACAGCAGACATACTATTGCCATTGTGTATGCCCAGATGCCAGTGAATGCCACTGACTGTCCACCAGTGCACACAAACCCCCAAACACTTTTGTGTTGTTAATCATTGTGAACCTGCATTGTGTCTGTGTGTTGTAGTGATTTGATATGGAGTAATACTGATTTGATCTACCAGTGTGCTATTTGGCACAAGTGGTTTTGTTGGTTCATTGTGCAATCAGTGAAAACTGAGTCAACCCAAATGTCTGTACCACTGGGTGTTGTAGTAGTAGATGGACCTACACTCCAATAGTGCACATTGGTGACATTGAAGCCCCCAGTGTATCGCTTGAACTTGTGAAGTGGGTCCAAGCGAGGTATTCTGCCAATCACCTTCTCTGGTGTAAGAGCAGATGATGACCTCTTTGCTGATCCTGCTGCCTGAGATGTCTGCTGGTCCCCCGGCCCACATAGCACCACCTCATCAAAGTGGTGTTATGACATGAGATGGATTGTTACAAATCTGAATTTGGCTTTTGGCCACTGGCGAGAGAGAGTCTGTTGCTTGGTTGCTGTTCTTTGACAAAACAGGGCAGCAACTTCAATGTGAGCAAAATTGGTTGCAAAACTGCCATAGAATTATTTTTTAGGGTTACCTTAATCTGCAGCCAACTCAGTTGTCTGTGGGTTGATGTGTGCTGCAGATGGCTTCCGCATAGATGGCTGGAGCTGGTGATGTTGATGTGACTTTCCTCATGTGTACAAAGAACAAGAGTGATGGTGTCCACAGACATGAGCAATACAATCATCACACATACCAACCAATGTAATTGTTGAGTTGTCTTTGAAACTAGTCGTGTCCCTTGACTGCTGTTCCCCATAAAGTTTGTCAATCATCCTTGCAAACTTGAGCTTTCCCTCATCAGTTTCACCATTAATGACTGCATTATTTTCCTCTTCACATGCTCTTGCAACACTGAATTCTGATGTGCTTGATGGCTATTACAGAATTAAGCCACAAAAACCGACTGAGGCTTAGGATGTTGTTGAATCCTCTTTCTTTGATCTTGCTCTTGGGAAAAACTTTGTTGGTTTCCATGATTTTAGGAATGATCAGATCATGAGGAAGAAATCTGACATTGAATATATTATTATCTCCTAGATGGATTGTCTTACTGCCTCAGCCCGGTGTGTATTTGGGGAACACCCTGATTGATTACTGTGCAGCAGTGGCTGATCCTTGAAGTGAGTTTTAATTTTCTGTTGTGCAATAATGGTTCAATTCATTCTTGGCTGGGATGGTTGAAATTTCCTATAGCCAAACTCTGTGTAACAAACCCTAATCACAAGAACAAATACAGCAGTGGTGACCTAGAGCTTTCATGGATGCATACACCAGCGAAGATTTTCAACAACATCAAAATGCACTATGTGATTATTCTTATTATTGTATGAAGTGAAATTAGGGTTTAAAAAATAAGGCTGGCAACAACCTGTGATGTATTGAATGTTGGGGAATTATTATTATTTTCTCATTGCAAGCTCCCTTCAGCTTCTCAACACGATTGAAGTGATTGCAAATTGCATTTTGGGTCTGACATGGATAATCAAATCTGTTATTTCTTACACCATGATGATGTGTGTGCACATCTTCCATGCCTTTTCAGCAGATTTTAGATATGGGCCCATGTTCTCTGCCTCCTCTTTGCAGATTTGCACATGGTAAAAATTGATTTGTGGGTGCTGCAACAGCAACAGCAGCAGCAACAACAGCAACAGCAAGTCTGAACTAGATCATCATAAATTTGCAAATGGATGCAAGCATGGGGAAGGTTACAAATCTGTGCAGAAAAATTTCAATGAGGATGATGACAAAGGAGGAGTGGAAACTAATTACCCTAATATAATAATAATAATAACAATAATAATAATAATAATAATAATAATAATAATAATAATGAGGAAAAGAAAAATGAAAATCCAAAAATTCTGAATGTTTTGTAGAAAATACAACAAATTTTTTTGCCTGAAAAAAAATCACTGGTTATATAACTCATGTACCAGAGGTTATAGTTTATGCATAAATGCAATGTTTATTTTTTAATAATTAAATTCTTTTAAAAAATTGTGTAGGTATACAGACTTTCAGTGATTTTTTGGGAGGTAAAATTTTCTCTTTTTTCAAATAAAAAAAATTGGGTCAATTTGTATTTATTTTGATTTTTTAGTTTAAATTCGACTAATTTTTTATTTTTTGAAAAATTCGCCAATTTTCAGATATCACAAATTTTAAAAAAAAAAAAAAAAAAACCCTGATATATGGAATCCGTAAAAGAAATCCCTGCTTTCTACGTCGTGTATTTATACAGTCTTTTTGTCTTTTATACAAAAATAATACGTACGGTGTGTACACAAACGCTGCTCTGCTTTCCATTGCTATGTGCGCTTTGCTTTGTTAGGAAAATTGGGATTATTATTATTATTATTATTATTATTTTCTAGTGTAAATTCAACTAATTTCTCTATTTTTTGGAAAAAAAAATTTTTTGCAAAAATTTTGATATCACAAAAAAGAAATCCCATATGTACTTATATAGAACAAATCCCGGCCTTTAAACCTCATGTATTTATACATTGTCAGTCCTTATACAAAATCTATACGTACGTGTGTACGTACGTACACTGCTCTGCGTCGCTTCAGTTTGCTGTCAGCTTTTATTTATTTTTGTTGGCGAAATTGGGATTATTATTCTTGGTTTTTCCTTTGTAAATTAGATTTTTTTTGGGCTATTTTCTGAAAAAATAATCGCCAAATTTTTGATATCACAAAAAGGTATGATATGGAAGTATATAGAAGAAATCCTTGCTTTCTACGTCTTGTATTTATACCGTCTTGTATTCATACATCGTCAGTCTTTATACACAACCTGTACGTACACAGAGCTGCTCTTGCTTTCCCTTCGCTGTGAGCTTCGCTTCGTTTGTCTTGTGTGTTCGCGGGAGTGTTGCGCGCATTGCTCGCTCGGTCGCTCGCTCGCTGGGTGCGTCTGCCAACTCTTTGACAGAGGAGGAAGTACAAGACCCGGAGCGCAGGAAATCCGGGGAGTAGGAAGTGCAAGAACAAGGAAGAAATGTGGACGCTTAAAGTTGCGGAGGCTAGGGGTCCATGGATGCAATCTGTGAATGGATTCTCTGGTCGCCAAGTATGGGAGTACTCTTCCGAGGAGAAGACAGATGCGGAGGACTCGCTCGCCGATCGCTTGGCAGTGGACAAAGCTCGAGCTGAGTTCACCAAGAATCGCTACGAGAAACGCCATAGCGCTGACCTCCTCATGCGCTTGCAGGTATGCATGTATCCATGTATGTATGTGTTGTGTGTTGGTGTGTGTGCGATGGGTGCGTGCATGTGTCTATCGGTTCTCTCTTTCTGCTCAGTGAAATGGGTTGCATTGCCATTGCCTGGGTAGTGAGGTGGGGTTTTGTTGGAATACCCAATTGAGGTATTGATGGATTCTTCTGGGTTTATGTGCCAAGTTTGCAAAAGAGAATCCTCTTCCCGAGTTGCCACCACAAGTACAAGTATCCAGCTGCAATGAGCTGACAGAGGAAGCTGTAACCACAACTTTGCGGCGAGGTTTGCGGTTCTACTCCACTCTGCAAGCTCATGATGGTCATTGGCCTGGTGACTATGGAGGACCCCTGTTTCTCATGCCTGGCCTGGTATGCCTATGCACACACATACGTCATCATATGGATCCCATCTTCTTCTTCTTTCTTGGATCCCATCAGCTGTTGTTGATGATCAGTTGCACTCTTCTTTTGTGATGAAAATTTTCTTTCTCTTGCAGGTGATCACACTGTCGGTGACAGGTGCATTGAACAATGTATTGTCACAAGCACATAAAGATGAGATGCGCCGATATCTCTACAACCATCAGGTAACCTCCATTGTCATCGGAGGGGCAATTCATTTCCTGAAGTGGTGTTGGTTTCATCAGGATTCTTACTTACATTTCTTGCTAACAATTTTCTTTACTGCTTTTGTCATGTCTTACAATTCACCCCTGTTATGGTGAGTGAATTCTTCAGAACAAGGATGGAGGCTGGGGATTACACATCGAAGGTAACAGTACCATGTTTGGGTCGGTGCTTAACTATGTCACATTGCGACTCCTTGGTGACAGTCTGGAAGGAGGGGAATTCAACTCACTGGAACGTGGGCGTCAATGGATCCTGGACCATGGTGGTGCCACCTCCATACCCTCATGGGGCAAGTTCTGGCTTTCGGCAAGTGTGCACTGAAGGCCTATCTTCCTTCTTCTCCTTGTGTGTTTGTAGAATCCACACTCCAATTCTTTCATTCCAAAGTTCTGGGCTTTCTGTCACTCTCCCCTAATTTTTTTTTGCTGTCTTCAGGTTCTTGGAGCTTTTGAGTGGTCAGGCAATAACCCATTGCCCCCTGAGATTTGGATGCTGCCCTATTTCCTCCCAATGCATCCAGGTGTGCCTCTCTTTTCCTGGACTCTTCATGTGTACAGTTCTTGGAATTTCTTGCAAAATGCTCACTCTGTCAGCACTTGTTCTGAGTCTTAATAGCATCTCTCACCACAGTGAAGTGTATTTGTGACAGGAAGGATGTGGTGCCACTGCCGGATGGTGTACTTGCCCATGAGCTACATCTATGGAAAGCGATTCACAGGACCCATTACAAACACAGTCAAGGCTCTCAGAGAGGAAATTTTCATACAACCATACTGCAAAATTGACTGGAATAAAGCTCGCAATGAGTGTGCCAAGGTGAGTTTGAAGTTGTTTTTTTTCTTTTTTAACAGCAAGAGTCCCTCCACTTTTTGTTTGGCTTCTGAAGCTGGTGAAAAGGCATATATGAGCAACCACAAGCATGAACAATTCGTCAGATTTGAATTTTTCTTCTAATTTGTTGGGTGTCTTATACGCAGGAAGACTTGTACTACCCACATCCATTAATACAGGACATTCTTTGGGGCACTCTGCACAAGGTAGTGGAACCCATATTGATGCATTGGCCTGGTTCACTTCTTCGTAAAAAGGCCCTTGCCACAGTCATGGAACATGTCCACTACGAGGATGTGAATACCCGATATATAGACATTGGGCCTGTCAACAAGGTATGTGGTCAAATTCTTGTGTTTAGTTGGGTCTTCATTGTGCCAACTCTTTGAGACTGATGAAATGGGTGTTCTTGTTAAGTTTTTTTGTCAACTCTATGAAGACTCTTTGAGGTAAATGTGCAATTTTGAGCCAGATGGGAGAAATCTTCTGATTAAAGCAACTTGCTTTCTATTGCTGATAGAGGCTCCTGTAAATTCTCCTGGGGCATCATGTAATACCAGAGGTACCGATGGTGACTCTGAACAGGTGATGAACATGCTGGCATGTTGGGTGGAGGACCCAAATTCAGAAGCATTCAAGCGTCATCTTCCTCGTATCTATGACTTTCTTTGGGTAGCTGAAGATGGCATGAAGATGCAGGTCTTGTCATTCACCCCTTTCTTCCTTCTGTGCTTGTTCTTTTGGCATTGAGCTTCTTGTCCCTATTTGCTATTGTAGTTCAACCTTCTGACTGCTGGACTGGATTTGAACGGTTTACAATTTGACTAACAGGGTTACAATGGGAGCCAACTTTGGGACACAGCATTTGCAGTGCAAGCACTAAGTGCTACAAACCTGCCTGATGAGTGTTGGAGCATGTTCAAGAAGGCTCATACTTACATTGACAGAAACCAGGTTTTGTCACGATTGCTCTTTATTATTGATTGGGTCATCTCTGAATTCCTTTCTTCTTGGTGATGATGTTGTGTCACAATGAGTCCATAAGAAGTTCTCAGTAGAAATGAAGATAGTCTGCAATACTTATGACAACACAGTACTTATGTATGTCTGGATGAATTTCATGACCATTGTTGTGAAGGTGAGAGATGATTGCCCTGGGGATTTAGCCTATTGGTATCGCCACATCTCTAAAGGTGCCTGGCCTTTTTCAAGTGGAGACCATGGTTGGCCCATATCCGACTGTAGTTCTGAGGGACTCAAGGTGTGCATATGTAGCCTCTCATATTCTTTCTGTCCATTGTGGCATTCTCATGGTGGACATGGAATTTAGCAGCAATGCCCACAAGCTAGCTTTTCATATGCTGAAAGAGAACACCTTCACCCATCAACCATGTTATTGGGTTTGGCAGGCTGCATTGATATTATCCAACTTACCACGTGAGTTGGTTGGGGACCCCATTCCAGTGGAGCGCATTTATGATTGTGTCAATGTTATTCTGTCCTACCAAGTAAGACTCTCATTTTATGGTTGAAATCCATCCATCCACATGGTGCTGCACATTGATTGAAATCCACTCATCTGCTACAATACAATCTTCAGGACTTTTCTCAAGGCACCTTAGGGGGATATAGCATCTGTTTTTCATTTTTCATTTTGATTTCTTTTCTTGTCCATGGATGTTTTGCAGAATGCGCATGGAGGGTCAGCTACTTATGAACGCACCCGATCTTATGCTTGGCTGGAGGTTAACAATTTTTCTTTCCCATTCATTGAAAGAAGCAGCATCATAGAGAGGAATTAGACAGGAGTATCGCAAAGGATTGCCCAATAAGTAAGAAATTCTGTTTAGCTATCTGCACAATAATGACCCCCAGGTGCATAATCCACTTGCCTTGATGATGAACAGCTTATTAACCCAGCGGAGACGTTTGGAGATATTGTCATTGACTACTCGTAAGCACCTAGCATCCATAGTGAGATCTATATTCTGTTATTTGCAATATGCTTGCTCCCCTTCAAGTCCAAAAGTGTGAACTTTGTATTATAGTGCTTAACAAGACCTGCTTTTTTTGAAGGAACAAACACTTTGATGCAATTCTTGCAGTCAACAAACTCTTTTGCAGTGTGTGATCACACACAAGTTTTCATACATGTGAAAAAAAGGGAAGAAAGCTCACAGTCAGCTTTCACATGTTTGGGAATGATGTGGATCCCCCCTGACTGTAGTGGTTGCCCTTAATAAACTCAGGAGTCTTAGATCTCTTCTGGCTCATCGGTTCCACCTACCTGGAAACTGGACAGCTACTGGTTTATAAGAAGGATTCAGTGGTTGCTGATGATTGTCTACAGGTATGTGGAGTGCACATCTGCATGCATTCAGAGCCTATCAGCTTTCAGAAAGCAGTACCCAGAGCACCGTGCTCAGGAGATAGAGTCCTCCATCTGTCGTGCTGCTAAATATATTGAGAGTATTCAAAGGCCAGATGGGTCCTGGTGTGTTATCTCATCAACCCCATCATTGAGTTCCATGTTGAATTCTTTGCATCAAGTTCCATTTTGAGAACCTGTGCAATTCCAACCTCCCATTATATTTGTTCTTGCTGTTGATGAGCATCTACACAGACCTTGTGATGGGTTTTCCCACTTCTGTTCTTTTGTTAACCTTCAAAGCCTGAGCTGTTTTCATGGTTGAAACAGGTATGGCAGTTGGGGCGTATGCTTTACATATGGCACCTGGTTTGGAATGAAGGGATTGCTTGCTGCTGGACGAAGTTATGAAACATCAGCTTCCATTCGGAGTGCATGTGATTTCCTACTCTCAAAGCAGCTAGCTTCTGGTGGCTGGGGAGAGAGCTACCTTTCTTGCCAGGATAAGGTAGTTTCAAAGGAGCTTCTCTTCTTTCTTGAACTCAAGGTTTTAACTTTGAGGATTTTTTTTGCCTTGACTAGACATATGAATAGCTTGGTGTGGTTGTGGTTAAAGTATGCTGCTTGCTATTCTGTCTCAGTATGTATTAACTGCTGCTTCTCCTCCAGGTCTACTCTAGCTTGGAAAGAGATAAATCACACATTGTGAACACGTCATGGGCAATGCTCTCTCTCATAGCTGCTGGACAGGTAATATACCTATTCATGTCTGTAATTTTGTCTTTCAGTCTTGCAGAAAGCAATGGCATAAGCCTGATTTTCTTTGACTTTATTTCCTGGGGTTGTGGTAGATTTGTTTGTTTCTTTTCTTCCTTGTCCTATGTGACACCACTGTGAGGTCATTTTGAATGCATAACCCTGGAGTGTTGTAGCATTGTTGGCCAGGCAGGGTATCTGATTCAACTTGGGTGGGTACAAGTTTGGTGATTTACTCCTGTAAATGTGTTGTTGTTGTCTTCTCCCTAAAACTCTCAACTTGCTGCAAAGGGAAGCCAGCAAAAGACTGATCAAAGTTGGTTGACTTGTTTGCTTTGAATTTCATATCTAACACCCATATCCCTCGATGGTTGTGACAGTGGAAGAGGGACCCGGAACCACTGCACAGAGCAGCCACTGTGCTCATCAATGCACAAATGGAAAATGGTGATTTTCCACAACAGGTATGTGACAAGGTCCCTTTTGTTGAGTGTAAAATCCTGAGAGCTCCATACATGAACAACATGTAAGAGAGAAACATCAGTCTGTTGTACTCATTGCTCCTTATTGCTCCACTTTGTACAATACATATGATCATAGACTTGTAAGGACTTTGTTCTCTGGTTACACCCTGTGCATTGAGATCTGTGACAACAGGAACTTCTTTTACTCAGGGCTCACATCACAAAGCTTTGTTTTTGCAGGAAATCATGGGTGTTTTCAACAATAACTGCATGATCTCCTATTCTGCATATCGTAATATTTTCCCGATTTGGGCACTTGGAGAGTACTGTTCAAATTTGTCAGCAAAGGCATGACTTGAAGAGATGATGAGTAGGGGGTAGCTGCTGGATTGTAGGAAAAAAAGAACCATTCATGCCTGATATGCCTCCAACTATGTGTTTTTGGGGTTGTTGGGTCTCCTAAATTCTTTGATTTTCCACTAGAGAGTACAATCCTACTACATGTTAACTAGGGGTCATTGGCCTATTGAAAAACCCCCAATGGATCATGCATTTTAAGTCAACATACAATTGATGGCAAACACACTGGAGCTTCTTGTTCGTGCAATTCTAGGTTTCTTTCTTCTTTTTTTTGCTGTTTGCACTGAATGACAGGCTGGAGAAGAGAGCTCCAGCAGGAGCCTGACTGGCTGGCTGGCTGGCTGGCTGCAGGCCTTTGTTTTTACTGAGATTTTTATGGTGCAGATCCCAAGTTTCTCTAGTTCCAGATGTTGATTTATGTCAACATATGAAACTTGTTATCAGTGTTGACTTTTCCTTCATTGGAACCTTGCAAGTGCCTCATTGACATACCTACTTTGGAACTGTTCTAGAGTTTGTCCAACTGTTATGCAGGAGATGGGTACTTTGGGCTACACTGCAAATTTAACTGTATGAAAACTGTGACTGGTTTTGCCAGTTTGGTGGACCAAAGGAAAACAACAGTCCTCTACTGTACTGGTAGAAGTGCTAGGGAGCATCATCATGGGTGGACATGAAAGGACTCATCACTGTTGCCTTCAAATCGGTGGTGCCCTTTGGCAGATAGCAAAAGGCTTTACAATTGTCAGCTGAAACTATAACTGCCACCCCTTCATAAGCTCTCTCCTGTCTCACTGCACATGGGAAAAAAATTGGGCCTTGCCACAATCAACACAGTGGCAATCTGAATTTCTCAATTGCAGGATCATCTTGTTTGGTGGAAGCAAGCAAGCAAGCCACTGCTTGCCTTGGGGACTACGTATGGATGGGTGTTCAAAAAGAAAAAGAAGTGCCAGGTACAAAGAGAGAATGTGTGCACAGATCCATCCCTGAATGATATGTTTAAGAAGCTGACATTGACCCCTCTCTGCAAGAGCTTTAGAGTACCTCTCTCTCTTGCTTTCCATCTTCATGACCACTGCTTTCTCTTTTAGCTTATCTAGATGCTGGTCTTTGGCTCAAAAGATTGTTGTAGCAAGGGGGGCCGGGGGGGTGGCACTTGCAGCATTGTTGGTTTGACATGGGTGGTGGAGTGGTGAGAAGGTAAAAGATCTTCCTGTTGCTATTTCTATGTCCTATGTTCCGATCTCCATGTTGCTCACATGCATGAATGCACACTGAATTTTGCTGCATTCAGTAACTTAGGTGTGTCCAAAGTACCACAGTAGTGCATTTGTGATTGTTGAGGGATTTTCTTGTGGTTTACAAGGAATTAAGTATCCAGTTTATGATCTTCATCTCAAATTTCTTGCAATTCCAAGCCTTGTTTTGTCCTCATAATAGTAGTACTCCTCCTCCTTGTTTAATTTTTTTGTGCTGCAATGATGTGCGTGTGAGAGTTCTCTACTTGATCATGGCTGTCCAAGAAACAACCCTACAAGGATCAAGCTGCTTCTACTACAGCCTGGTCAAGTATGTGGGCTTTGTGAAACCAGAAGAATTCAGGATTTCAAGCTAGCCTGGTGATGAAAAAAATCCTGGACTTGGGTAAATTTCATTTCAGCAACTGGCTGCTGTGTGCAAGAGGGAATTCATAGTATGGCTGCTTTCAATCCTTCTTCATCATTTTCAAGAATCACCAGTCGTGGCAGAGCCAGACACAGAAGAGCTTTTGGGGGGAAAGCTGTCCATGGCCAAGCGAAAATGAGCTCTGGCCTAAGAGCATACTCAGCTGTAATAGGTGCTGATCAGCACAAGAAGAAAGCTGTGCTCTGCAATAAACGTTCAGTGTTTTGCAACAACATTGCAGCAAGGATTGAAGCAAGAAAAGCCAAAGTTTCAGCCACAGGAGCTCATGGTAGTACAACATGCAAGATTACCCTCCCCACAAGGCTACCTGGGCAATGTGCTTCTTGTAACACTGCCACCAGCAGCCAGCTTGTAAGCAAGCGACTCCGAGGTGGTGCTGCAGGTTCAAACTGTATTGAACCAGACTCCAGAATCAACAAGTCTCGGGGCATTGGTCCATCATCTTCTTCTGCTAATTATACTACAAATGCAATTGCATGCTCTGTGGGTCCAAGAGCTAGCCAGGCTGGTCTTCACCAGGCAGCAGCTTCAATCTCCAATTCAGCACCCACTCACCATCGGAACGCTGCTACAGATGTATCATCAAGTAGTGCTGGTGCTAGTCTTGGTGTTTGTGGAGGATACAAGATTACAGGTAGCCCTCCAAAATCCTCAAAACTTTTCTACTTGAGCAAAGTAACATAGATACACCCATTGACCTCACCACCCTTTTTTGTTCCTTTCTTTGTTTATCCTGCTGGAAAAGTATAGATATCAGAGAGTGTTGGAGGATCTACCACACACACAAGCTTGTTGCAATGGGATTAAAAAAAATGACTTTTTCTTTTTTTTTCTGTTAGCATTTTCTCTTGATTGCTGGTAGCAACATCAAAATGCTAATCTATGTATTTTGCTTGAATTCTGAGACAACCCAACTGTTGAATTGACTGCAGGGGCAAGGTGTAGTAGGCTTAGCAACAAGGATGATCAACAGCAGCATCAGCAATTGATACCACAACCAGTGGGCAAGTACCAGCTGCAGAAAAGTTTGCAAACTCCTCCTACCTTTGCTAATGCCATAGCCAGAAAATCTCGAATCTGGCATGGTGATCAGCAGCAGCTGATTATGGCACCTGCTTGCAATATGGGAATCGGTAGTTTCCGCAACAACAAAAGCAGCCTTGTAGAGAGCAGTAGCAGCGTGATTTCAAGACCAAGGTGCTGGGACCCACAAAAAAAAGTGTATTCATCAGGGCTTCCTAATAGACTTCTTGGAGGAACAGGAGGCGAAGAAGAAGATTCCACAAGCTGTGATGAGGAAGAGGTCACTCCTGGGCCTGGTGCTTATTCTCCTATTGGAACTTATACCACCTCACCAGCTTACACAATGGCTGCAAGGTTTCGAGATATATCCAGGTACATAAACTTTGAAATGTGGTTTCTCCCCCGAATTCTCCTCACTTCAGTCATGGCTAGTTCCACTAAATTTTTGGTGGATTTCAAATCTCCATGTTTTCATGCTCAATTTGGTACTCACAGTTAGTCAAACATAGCTAACGATTGTTTGCCATGTGAATTAGTGAACCAACCAAGTGCTCTTGGGAAGATTTTGGGTGCTTGCCATATCAGACCATGTTGCTCCCCTTTCTTGATGCTTAAGAAGAATTGGAGCAAGCTGTGATTCAAAATTATTTAGAGCATCTCTACTGGCAGCAGTATAATGGCTTGTATGTACACAGTACTTTGGATGAAGCACAGCCTTTAAATAGCATGAAACTGAGTTTGCACTTGTAAATATGCATATGATACATGGCTCTCCAAAAGGGCCAGTGAATAAATATGATTGGCTTTGATCAGTCACTCACAATGATCAGCCCATGTGGTGGGTGAAACTCAACTAATTCTTCACTCTACATTGTCCTTATTTCATGGGAATGGGTGGGGATGGGGAAATAACTTGGGCACATGTCTTTGGATCTGGTAGTCATGTATCTTGTGCATATTTACATCTCCAAACTCGGTTTCATGTTATTTAAAGCCTTGAACTTCATCCAAATTATTGTTTGTAGGTCATTATATTGTTGCCAATGGGGCTACTCTTATAATAGATACCCATTCAGCCATCTTCCAATTACCATGCTCTTGCTTCTTTTTATGCCCAAAAGATGTGAACCCAAAACTTCCCATAGATTGCAAAAGTTATGATTTGAACAAGAGCATTTGGAGCAGTATTGTCACTTCTCGCAATCTAGTGTTTTTCATGGGTACCTTGAATCATGAGTGTGAGATTCCTTGATACTCACAAGAGTTATTTCAAAAAGTCTTTTACCTCTTGTAAGGAGGTAGTAGCTCTAAAGAAATGTAAGAAAAACATGATCTCATGATTTCACATTTTTTTTCCTCAAAATCTGGTGACTTTGAGCCATGTTTTCCAAAAAAATGCTTTGTAGAAGTCCTATTGGCTTTTCTTTTGTCACCACTTTCACCACAAAAGAAAATGCTGCTTGCAAGGGGAATAGGCTTTTGTGACTCTGGATTGAGTTTTAAAGTGATTGAGTTGCCTTGGACTTCAGAGAAGATCAACCAGGTCCTGGAACATATGATGTTAGAACAAGGGGCTTTGATGGAATTGCCTACAGCATTCCTAAATACAAACGTGACATGGGTCCAGCCTTGATGAACCAAGAAGGTGTTCCAGGCCCTGGAACTTATGATCCAAATTTGGTTTATGCTAATGCACATCCCGCATATAGCATTGCTGGAAAAACAAGGCCATGGAAAGGGGAAGGGACCCCTGGGCCTGGACAATATGAACCCAGATACAAGTCTGGAGCTCCCAAGTTCACCATTGCCTCAGGGAGAAGGCCTTCAGCTACAAGGAGCATGGAGCTCAGTCCTGGCCCTGGAGCTTATCATGCAATCGACCGTTACAGTACACCTGCCTACACAATGGCACAGAGGTATTACCTCAAGGCTGAAGATGACAGGAGCCCAGGCCCTGCAGTGTATGATATTGTCAGAAGTGTTAGAGGTGAGTAAGAACCCTTGAGACCATTTCCCATTCCTTTTGCCCCCAGTTCTCAACAGAGCATGTCTACACTATGGGAGCTGGACTAATTTCTACATTCTGGCTGACTGCCAAGTTTACTAGGGAAAATAAATAGTATTGGATGCTAACATGCATGCACGGACTAGCTCTCATCTCTAGAATTTTCAGCTCACCCATTGCGCATCCAGGAAGTATGAAAAAACCCTAACAAAAACTCATCAAGGAAGCATGAAAAAAACCTGAACAAAAGAATGACCAGTAGTCCACTAATGAACCAGGGATTTCCAATCTTATGCAGGACCTGCCTATACAATGCGTGCACGACACCCACAACATGTTGCATGTGATGATGCAGACATCACTCCAGGGCCTGGAGCATATCTAGAGCCAAAGCCACCCTATACCCCTGCATACACGATTGCTGCGAGATATAAAGCTGTAGGTATGCAATTGGTGGACCTGGATACCCCAGGCCCTGGAGCTTACAGAATTGCAGAACTGAGCTCAATGAGCCCATCCTACAGTTTTCCTTGCAACAAGTATGACAAGAAAATGAATGACATTGGTCCGGGCCCAGGTGCTTATGACACTTCAGCTGCCCCATGTGATAGATCTAGTCCTGCATATAGCATTACTGGAAAAGCAAGGCCACTGCAAGGTGACAGTGATAGAACCCCTGGGCCTGGCCAATATGAACCCAAGAAAGCTCGGAGATTGTCAAGCCCTGCTTATAGCATGGCAAGAAGGTATCATAAGCATTCGCCTACAGATACAACTCCAGGTCCCAGTGCTTATGTAATTCAGGATGGCAGGGTTGTTGCTCCAGGACCTGCTTACACAATTGCAGGAAAAAATCTTGTAAGTGCTGAAAGAGCAGAGAGAAACAATTCTCCGGGTCCAGGGGCATATGACATTGCTACTCATTATGATTCTCCAGCATTCAGTATGGCCAGAAGATACTATAAATCAACTGGATCCGAGGAAGCTCTAATTCCAGGTCCAGGTTCATATCAGCCACTAATGCTTCCATCAAACAGGGCCCCAGCATACACACTAGGAATGCGAACACCAGGGATCAGGGACATGGAGAATGGGCCAGGTCCTGGTGACTATGATCCATGGGATGAGAGATTGGCTTATGGTCCTGCGTATTCATTTACTGCTGCTCATGCAAGAGGTCCTTTGAGCCTCAGGGATGGGAATATTGGTCCTGGGCCTGGCTCTTATGATCTAAAGGATGAGAGATCTGTTGCATCCCCAGCTTATACAATGGCAAGAAGGTATGCTGCAAGAAGTCAGGAGATGAGTCCAGGTCCAGCTGCCTATTGCCCATCTTCCCAAAGCAGAAGCCCGGCGTATTCAATTGCGCAGCGTACACATAGAGCTGTGGTGTTCAGGGGTACCACACCAGGGCCAGGCACATATACACTTGATGTGTCAGACAAGACCCCTGCCTTCACTATTGGAAGCAGGTAGGTATTACTGTTCCATCCTGAAAGTGGTGCACTCCACAAGCACCAGAAGCTAAAGAACATGTCAAGGGTTGTCCTCACATTTGGTGTGGGTCACTGATCCAGATGGTGAAAGAACAAAATTGTGATCCTCGGAGCTGTGAGAGAACGCTATGAGTCCCTATCTGCTGACAAATGTGAAGTCTTGGACTCTTTCATCTCATCCACTTTGACATCTTTGATGTTGGCTCTATGTGTGGCAGGTACCCAAAGAAATTGATTGAGGATGCACCTGGGCCTGGGACTTACTCACCCAATGTGTCAATGCTACGAACATCGCCTGCTTATACCATGCCTAGTGGCAGAAGCAGATGCAAGAAGAAATTGCGCCAAAGAAGGCACCAGCACAGAGACTGAAAGGAACATGTTTTGGGGTTACTCAAGAGGAGGGGAGGAGTCCATAGCTGGATTCCATGTTGTCATTGCAATGCAAATCCAATGCAAAGATCTTCCAAAGCTCCTCGATGAAAGTGTCCAATCCATGAGGCCAGACCCGAAGGACAATGACTCAGTGAGAAAGTGAAATTCTATCTTCAATACAAAATGGGTCATGATGATTCCTTGATGTTCTCCCTTCATGCATCAAAAGTTCCAGGAGACATGTTCACTAGATAACCAGACTCAACCAAGACCATCAAACTGGGATTGACTGTGCAACATACTGATGATGACTTCTTTAGGGTGTCTTGAGCTGTCTCCTCCTCAATGCAAACAGAAACAGCAGACACTGTAGAAAAGAACAGCAGGCAATGATCAACTGCTCAATCATTGTGCAGCTTGTGTTTGTTCACATTTTGTTTTTGTCTGCAAAGCAGCTTTAGTGGGTGCAATTGTTTTTCATTGCAATTATAACCCAATTTGTCCTCTCTATATTCAGCAGTCATGCCTCTAGATCTTGTCTTTTGGAACTCTTTTAGTGGGTTTATATAGCAAGATTCCCTCCTCTTTTCACAAAAGAGTAGTAGGGTAATTGCAGTGTTGGAGCTGTCATTTGAGAGTTGTAGTGACTCGGATTTGTGCTAGATCATTGTGAAGAGCAGTGGAGAAACAAGCGAGGAGGAAGTTGTGGAAATTGCAGAGGTTTTTGATGGCTATCTTCAAAAAGGAGCACAGCTTGATTTCCAGTGGTCCCTCGTGCTGAAGCTGGTTTGGGTGAGAAGAGCAGAAGCAACCTGTTAAGCACAAAGAATACGGTTTTGGAACCTGAATGTTGGACTTAATGGTGAGAACCTGTTTGTCTGTCTGTCTGTTTGTTTGATCTCAAGATTTCCTTGTGGGTTCTCTTGCTTATCAGTTGTTGAAGTAGTAGTATGATCATCCGAGTATTCCACAGAAGAAGAATGGATGCAAAAGCTTGTTGATCTGGAAATAAACCCAAAAAAATTCTTTAAGAAAAAGTTCCTTCAGGATGAGATTCTTGTGGCCATTACCTGTAATGTATAGCAATTCATAAGAGTCTATGATGAATTGCTGGAGCACATATGTTGAAGCTGGACAAACATGGTTCAGTACAGAGTGATCAAGCAAAGTAGTTAGTGCCAAAAAAAAAATGACATTCTTCCATTGATAAATGTGTGTAACAATGTTGTGCAGAAATGGAAAACATCTGTTTTTCAGATTTTGGCTATTCTGGTAGAGACATTTCTTCCTTTGGGATTCAGCTCAACTCTTGCTTGATGGACACAAGTGTGATGGACACAAATCTGGACAACTCCACCCAACTCTTCTTTTTTCAGTTCAGAATGTGGAAAATTATGTGAAATGCGCCCATGAAATATTTGCTCAAGAACTCAGCAGGAAGTTCTTGTGTCCCCAGCACTTGGATGACTGGCTCACACACCCAGTGCCCCCTCAAGCTTTCGTTGTGTGAACAGCAAGAAAAAAGTGACAATGCATCAAATGTGCTTGAACCCACAACGCCTTGCAAGCAAGAGATGGTTATGAACCCATAACTGGGAAGCTGGTTTTGGCTTCTTTTATCCATATGACATTTCAGCCGTAACCAGATTGCAAGATTTGGAGCAGTGTGTGTGTGTATCTCCACCAACAAAAGCTTTTCAGAACTATCACAGCTTCCGATATTTTGATTGGTGCTTGTAAGGTTTTGACCAATTTGGCAGCTTTGCAGCTCTGCAAGTATTATAACTGCACCAATGTAAGGCTTCCTTTCCACATGATTCTGTTCAACTTGCAGAAACATAGCAGTTGTTGGTTTAGCTGTTGCATGCCCCAATGTAGGTACATTGGTAGTATTAAGGCTAGAAAATGGGTACGCTATATTATGACTTCACATCTTATATTGTTTGCAGATTATAATCAAGGTGGTGCCTGCCCAATTGGGCAGAACTTGTTTATCAAGTACAATTGGTCAAGTATGGTTATGGTGACTTTGACCTCAGCATAGAGTAAGAGACAGGATTTCTTTCTGATACCTTGTTTGCACATCCTATGGAGGATGTGGTTGCTATGCCTATTCTTTCTTTGTAAAATGTCTCTTCTAATCACAAATGGCAGCACTGGAACAGTTAATGAGGTTTGCTTATTCAAGTGTTGTTCAGGGTTTATGATGCTTGTGTCAGTAGATGGGGTTTAAGAGGAGTGATGATGCAAGGTGAATGATGGCTGGACCCATTTGTATTTACACTCTTTTTTTGTAAATAACGTGCACTTCTGATTGTGTGGTTGCTTCTTTGTTGGCAGATTGCAGGGATTTGGAATTCATGTATGGAACTTCAGCCAGGTAGTGGGGCTCTTTTGCTGCTTGATCCAGTTCTACATAGTATGTGACAAAAGCACAAGCGAGCGGGTCAACTTTTTTGTCATCCAGTGTTGTGTGTGACATGGTGGCAGTGCTTTCTGCAACTAAATGGATACCTCATGAAGTCAGGCCCCAAGATTCCAATTTACCAAAAATCTTGTGAAATCATCAAAGTGTGTGCATGTGAATGGTAATGGAAACAGACTTCCACAAGTTCCTCAACAAAGATTCTCTTGTGACTTCAACCCTGTGCTTTGCACTTTGGGTCATCGAGATCTTTGACTGTACTATCTGTTTTTCATTCAACACATCACAAATTGATAGCTAGTGAAACTTGTGTCATCATTGGCTTTAATGTCTTTTCCCTTGTAACATGTAACCTTCGGTTTACAAATTCCAATTTAGGATTTGGGTTTGCCATGAGCAATAGCTTGGACAAGCTACATATTGGAAGTTCTTGTTCTCAAAGTTTTCATCTCCTTTTCCAAGGTCAGCCTCATGGTTTTTTGTTCTGTATTCATTTGATTATGTTTTATTTTTATCTCTCCCTTACCCTTTTTTTTCCAACCTTTGTATCTCTTGTTTCAAGATCCTTTGGATTAGTTTATAACCTAAGTTGGATGAACTGTTCTTTGTCAATAAATATGCTAAATTTTGCAGTTGATAATATTTTTTCATAAATGTAAAATCATCTTGAACTACATTGTCCTTAACACACTTTGCTAATGTACCTTATGCACAATTCATGGCAATGGGTTTTCATCCCTATGGTTCTCATCTGATAGGGAAAATTGCATTCTAGGAAAACATGAACTTGAACCTCAACCAAAATTGGAGCTCATTTGTCTCTCTTGAATTTCCTTTGTTCATGATTTCAGTCCAACAAATCATTCACATTTTCCCTCTTCTCCACTTCATGCTCAATTCATTCCCATTTGCACCAAATTGTGATCATCTGGTGGTAATCTGCATCATGATCTGCTGGTACTCTGCCCATGATCTGTGCAACCTGTGCAATAAATTCAAGCATTTACCAAGTTGGTGCAGATTCTGTCTCAAACCCATCGTCTCTAATAAAATCACTGTTTGGATTGCATTTAAAATCTAAGCTTCATTTATGTTACATTTTCTCAGAAATTTGAAATTCTTTTGGTTCCAGTTCCAAAACTCTCTCTGGCATACTATAACCAGTTTACAACAAAAGTGGTGCAATAATAACTTACTGGGTGTGGTGCCTGTGCTGCAAGGTCTGCAGAGGAGTTTGCAATCTTGTCCAAACAAGGATGTCAAGGTCCAAGCTCCTTTGCGCATTATAGAATTTTCTGTCCTGGTGGTGATACAAAAGCTCCAGTCTTTGGTGGAGAAATTCTTCAGTCTTTGGTGGTGATACAAAAGCTTCAGTCTTTGGTGGAGAATTCTACTTCATTCATACACATTCTGCGATCCCTGCTCCTGTGTTATTTCTCAGGCTCCAAGTCCACAAGAAACTGACACTGACATTGGAAGCTCTTTCTTCTTCATTCATGCCACACACCATGATCCTGCTGCTGGGTTTTTTTCTCAGGCACCAAGAAGTCCACAAGAACTGACTGACAAAATCACATGGTGGCTACTTCTGATCTCACCCAGAAAAGAACAGTTGAGAATTGAGGTGTGACGATGTGGATACAGTTGCCATAGCCAATGGATCTTTGCAACCACAAGCCCTTGGATGGAGAAATGGATTTTGGTGCGAGGAATGTCAAACAGTGGTCCCACCCCATACAGTGGCACCTCCTTTGCTTGTAGAACCATGCTCACCATGGACCCACTATTGGGTGGCTGGTAAAACTCCACAACCTGTATAGTAGCACACAATGTAGTTTTGTAGTTGTCTGTAGATTCAGAAAACACATTGTTGATTGTAAAAAACTTATTTGGATAATTCTGAAGATCCTGTGACAAATGTGTTATGAATGCTCCTGAAAATTGATCAAACCATTTTGCAATGCTGCTGTGGCAGCAACAAATGTAGAGAGAGAATATGTATAACAGAAATGTGTGATTTCAGAATTGCTTTTCTAATTTCAGGAGTGAGTGTTTTTGACATAGTAGTACCTTGCCATATGCAATAGATCGCTGCAAGACATGGAGAGCAATGGGACCTGGGTGCACATGCATACCAAACAGCTTGGAAGGATTGCGGAAGCTGAATCCTAGCATTGCATTCACTGACACTATTTTGCAAGGCACATTACTGGCATCCCACCCATCTGTAGTATTCCATGCCTGAATTTCAAAACTCTGCAAAAACGCAACCACCATTGGACAAAAAAAAGCTTCCTCAAGTGTCAGATGTGAAAGATTTCACCGAATTTGCAACTGATCAACGCTTGCTCTTGTGACTGTCAATTGCTGCTATCATCAATCATCATCAGATGATCATGCTTTTCCTAATCTGCAACAATGCTTATGATGTGAATCTTCAATGCTTTTTTTCAGTCTGCAACAACATCATGCATGCATGGTGCAATCTTAATCTTGCAGATGCAAGACTGATCACATTTGAGAGAGAAGCATAAACTGGAGAAAATCAGATGTTGAAGAATTGTTGAAGAGAGCAATTTGCTCATGTACAGGAGTGGGAGATACTTGCTGCTGGATCCTGGATCTTTTGCAAGATGGAATTGCGGCATGGCGAAGATGCAAGAGAACATGTCACAATTCCTCTAGACATGGAGATCTAAACTAAAAAAGTGGGAAAGGTTGTTCTGGGGAGAAGAAGAAGAAGAAGAAAATCAATTTTCCAATTATTTACCTGTATCCTTGTGATGGGTTTGGCACGAGCCAATGACACAGACAACAAGATTGTCATGGCAGTGAAGACAAGAACCAGGAATAAGCAAGTGCCCCAGCATTGTGGCTGACTGCAAATCTCCATTGAAATCACTGCTCTCAAAACCCTAGACATCCTGCTACTGCTATTACTATTATGAGCACTTCTCTCTTTCCAGTGCATGGTGGTGGTGGTACTCTTGGTGTGCTCTTGATGATCAATGGGTTGAGAATTCATTATTGTATGTTTGAAAGAATCCTTCCTCTTGCTTGCACCCACCACCCTCTTACCAGGAATTTGGATTCACAAAACACCCACCCACCCAAAAAAAACCCTACTAAAACAGAAAGAGAAGACAGACAATCCTGATCAAGACAATGAACAACAATCTCTGCATTGGGTCTACATGGGTCTGTGGAAAGAGAGAAAGAGAGAGAGAGAGAGAAGATGGGTTGGATTGCACTAAAGAATGATGGAACACATGGATTGCATGTGTGTGTGTGTGTGTGTGTGAGAGAGAGAGAGAGAGAGAGAGAGAGGAGCAATGTTTTGGTGGCAGAAGTGACAAGAACCCATTTTCAAAACTTGGGAAAACTACTGTTTTTTCAACAGCTAGCTAGCTATCTGCATGCAGACCTAAACCCTAAAACCATGTGGAGAATTTCTTTCTTTTTCTTTCTTGTGGTGAGGGTACTTACAAAAGTGCAACAACAAAACACACTTGCTTTGTATATTTTACTAAGCACTTGAGATAAAAGGGTTTTTAAAGATGCCATGATATAATGAAATATTTAAAATATATTCAAAATACTCTCATAATGGATTATAGACACCTTATTTATATTTGAGTAAATTATGAATTTCACTTTTTTTAATAAATCGCATCTTATATTTTTTTGCACATTGTTTGTAACAAAATGGAAATGATCTGCTTAGCAATGGTTTTTTTTCTTTTTTCATTTTAGTCGAGTCGGCCTCCTTATTTTGGAGCTACAAGATTAAAAAAATTATTAGGTATTATACTTACAAAGGGTTTTTTATTTCCAATTTGTGGTGACTAAGCTATGGGGGAATTGAAACCCTACCCATTGCAATATAAAGCATAACTTGTATAAAAGAAAACATTAATCTTACGTGTTCATCATGAAAAACAAATTGTAATTTGAATAGGCCCAAAAGGAGTTGTTGAAGGTTCACCTTATCCCAAGAAATAGGAATCATGGAAACAAAGTGTAGTTCATTTGTTTTGAAAACATCATCAAAACTCAAGTTGTAATATCGATAAAAAATAGTCAACCAGAAGTCATATGCCCATCCCATCATCCATCGTCCACAACTCATACCCAAAAATGATGTTATAGATTCATAACAATGAACCGCTAAGTGGCAAGAACTTCATTTAAAAACTTGGTACATTTATGTAACACAATTTTAGAACTCACCAAGTCAAAAATTTGGTGGGCCAACAAAGCGGTGAAGCAAGTTGTAACATTTAGATCAAAAATCCAACTTCCAACTTTCCGAATGTTCCAATATCCAACTAGATTGCAAAAAAAAAAGAGAAAAAGTTTCAAGCCCAAGGAATCAAGATTTAGAATATAGAGGAGAAAAATGTGAAACTTGGCCTTCAAATTCCATGTTGGGTTCTATTATCTTTTCAACTTTGAATTGATACTCAAAAAGAAAAGTCTTGCAAAGTGAAAAACTTTTAACTAAACATTCAAATGACTAACTCTAGATGCATAATCAATTTGTTCCTTAGTTTAGTCTTCATGAAGGCAAATGGAAAAAAACAACATTAATCCTCCACAAAAACAATAACTTGCATAACAACAAGTTTAGCCAACTTGATGAACTTAAGGATTTTTGGTACAAAAATCCATGATGAGGAAAGGGTTTTGATTAATGGTAAGGGGGTTCACATCAAAATGTTTTTGCATTGGCAATTTTGAATTGTTCTTCATGGTAAAAACAAACAAAAATCTATGTAGGCCAAAAACAAGGGCTAAAAGTAGTCTTGAAACCCATAAATCATTAGTACTTAGCTTCTTAGGCTACCAATGGGCATCTTTGAGAATTGTCAAATGACTAACAAACTTGCTTCAAGCTTTGGTTGTAAACAATATTGTGGGTACACAATATCAAATGCATCCATTAAGTTTTGGGTTGGCAACTGGCCTTGTAATTCTATAATAAACTAATCAACAACTTCTTCACATTGTTTTTTCACAAATGTAGCCACCACCTCTACATATATAGGTTTTATGACAAAACCAATTGCCCTCGTCTAATCTACAAATGTGGCCCAAATATGTTGCCTAACAAATTCAAATGCCAAATGATGTTCATGTATTTAAATCAATAATCCAATGAATATTTATGTTTTCATCAACACAATTGATCAAGGCTTGAAAATTCTTAATCACATGACCTTGGAAAGAGGAATGGATGTCACAATACATCCAATATATATCCCTCTCACAACTCTTGATTGTTGCAATAAAATCACACATGCACAATTTTACAAATTTGATCAAAGAATGCACTACTTCCAGTAATGGCATAATAACATTTAGCCCCACCAATGTATCAACCATTGTTGTGCATGTAAATGTCAATAATTGTATATAAAACATGTAAATCATGTGTAAGTTTATATACCTTTCATAACAATACCTACTTGTAATCCATATTAATTAATCATGAGTATATCCAATCATGTGTGTGCATCCCAAAACTCAATGCTTTTCTTTTTTGCAATGGGCCACTTTGATTGGCCCTTCACACAAAAATCATGATGCTTTTACTATTCCCAAAATAAAAGCATTTTCTACCAACATGGGACTACGATAGTGCTTCACTTTAGCCACCTATACACAATACAAAAGAAAACTTTTGGGCAAAGGATATGGGACAAATTGTGGCATTATTTTAGGGAATAGCTTGGATGCATATTCTTGGGTGCATTTTGCCTTACCTCATTGTTTGAATAAAATTTTTAACTTTGTAAATCATCATTTTCTCACTAGGAGTTTACAAAAGCTTGGTTACTTATTATGATTCAGTTTAATTGGTTGTCATGCATCCCAAAAAAAAAATGTCTTTAAGGTTTGTCTTTTGCATTTTTTGTTTGCAATGTGCCACTTTGATTGGCATGTCATCAAAAACATTATAAACCCAACCACTTGCCGAATGTAACCTTGTTGCAAGTAAGAAATACAAACTTGACATTTTGGATAGTAACTTTAGTCAATTTTCTCACTTCATGGTTTATGTTTTTCGTCATTTCACAACTAGTCCCATTAGACCAATGTTTATTTGGGGACATTAATGTTTGAAAACTCATAATTTGTCATTGGCTTACCTTTACTCAAGAGGTTAAAAGCAATGAAAAAATTAATATATTTATGGGTGTCTTTCATTGCTTGACCAAGACTAAGTTATTGGAGGACAATTATTATTGATAATCAAGCATAAGCAACTTAATTTTTTGCATGCCCACATTTTGGATGCATAAATCATTTACTATTAGAAAATTTCCTCTTATTTGCATGTTTCTCAATGGAATCCTCTTAGCCACCAAAACTTTTTCCTTCTTTTCAATTTTAGATTAAACATGACACTTGACAAAAGTAACTAGGCCAACTTCATTGAAAATGGGTTTTGTTCATTGCATTTTTAGAACCAAAAAAATTTAAGATTCACATCAATATCAAAAGCCTATCCAATGTCTTTTTCCAATTTTTGGGATTAGAAGCACACATCCTCAACAACAAATGGGGTTAGGGTTTTCAAAGGGTACAAACATTTTAAGAATTATGTTAGAATTTTGAAGGGGAGTAGTTGTCAATTTAAGGTTCTATAGTTGGTTTCTTTGCTCAGCCAAATTTAGGTACATCATAAGAAACAAAGTCATCAAAAGCAAGGGCTTTTCCTAGGACTCAACCACTAATTAAAAAAATAAAATAAACTTATTTGAAATTTGCAACCATGGGAATGTGACTAAAACCATAAATTCAAACTATTTAAAATCTTAATTCTCAAGTAACAAAATTGACTTAGAAATTAAAATTTAAAACGTTTAACATAAAAGGTTCACCTCAAATGTAAATCAACAATACAAAATTCAAGTGCACATGGTAGTGCCTCACTATAATCTATAACTTTGTAACATTTCAAACCAAAAATGTGTGGACTATGTGTTTGTAACCTTACACAAGAAACTCAAACCCAAATGTTAGAAGAGCCTGACCTTAAAGATTTTAGGTCATTATAAGAAATTTGAAGTCCATCAACAAGTGAAAAGCTTAACTTGGCAATTCCACACAAAAAGTTTGAAATTTGAAGCAAAAGTTTAAATAGTGTAATTTTTGAGGTCTTAAGTCATGATTCATTAGTGTGTGTGCTTGCAACTTCGTACAACAAATTTGAACCAAGAGTTTATAATCGTGGGTGCTTATAGCTTCATACAACAAATCTAACCTAGGAGCTTGATGCCATGTGTTCCTTCAATGTTATAAAAAAATTGAACTAGTAACTTAGTGTTGTGTGTGTTTGTAACAATATAAATAAATCCAAATTAGGAGCTTGGCACTACAAAGAACACACACACAAAACTTAGATCATTGATTCTTGAGTCCTAATCCTTGAGCATCAAAAGACCCATGTTCGGAAATAAACACTCAACTCAAAAAAACACTCAAACTCAAAAATTTCAAAGTGAATATAAAACTAAACCTTGAACAATGAGTGAGCAAATGAATGATGGATGATGAAAGAGCAAATGATGAGTGTTGAGTTAAAAGAGACATGAGATTGAACATTACATAGTGCACACATAAGTTCATTAAGGCTTGAATGATAGACTCACTAACTCAAGAAACAACAATGCACACATAAACAACCATGAACATTGAGGTCCAAGATCAAACAACAAGGTGATCATTAAGCAAATAGTGATCCATCGAGCACCAAGGTCTAAGATCAAGCAATGATTCACGATTACAACTTCTAAAGAACTTAGAAGTTGTCAAAAAAATGTACAACTAGAATTAGAACCTTGAATCAAAATCGTGAATTGACTATTCAAGATTCAAGCATATAAGAATTTAAGATTCAAGCTACTCGAGCCTTGAAGGGTTTAAGATTTAAAAACTTAGCTTATTGGTAATATTTTTGTCACTTGAAGGTTGGAGTTTGAATGTTGAGCCACCCCCATATCACCTCGCTTGCAAGCAAATTGCAATTGCCAATGACTCTAAATGGATCAAGAAACAAGCACCACTTTAAAAGCTTTCTGAATTGTGCACAACTTTGACTATTTGAAGAACACTTTTAGCTTGAAACTTGTAGCCTTGCACATTGACAAGTGAAAACAAGTTTCGGGGCGAGGAGGTTTAGCAAAAAGGGTTTGAAGGAGGGGGTTAAGGTTATGAAATGGATAGCCATTAGGATCTAGATCATCCAACAATCTACCTCAAAAGCACCTATAGCATGTGTGAATTGAGATTTTCACTTGGTGTCAAGGAGGCAATACTTGAATGTCCATTCTTTATTTACATCATGGGGATGCCAAAACCCTTTGGATGAGATCTTTGTGAATTTTTGTGTTTTGAAAAAATAAAAATAAAAACCCCTTTGTGATTTGCCATCCCAATATTCAGGTGAAAAAATTACAAAATTTTCATTTAACAAGGAAAAAAAAAGAAAAAAGAAAAAAAAAAACATTGCTCCCCAGGATCTTGTTTGATTTCCTAAGATCTGTTTCTCTGCAAGAGAAAGAGCAAAGTTGCATGCAAACAACCACATTCATGCTTCGAAGTTGAGCCTCTTTGAGCTCTGATGATGATGATGATGATGATGATGTTGATGTTGATGGTGATGATGATGCTTCAGGAGTTCATTCAAGAAGAAGCTGCTTTACAAAACACACCACCAATTTGCTACACTAGATTCATCTGTTGTTGCTGAAGAAGGTGATGGATTGCATCAGGAGGAGCTGCCATACATACATACATACATACATATGTATGTATGTATGTATATGGCCAAAATCATGATCAGCAAACAAACAGCAGCATGAAGTCTAACCCCATGCAAGCATTATGACTACATCATCATAAGGTGCACTCTCTATGTACATATTAATATTCCTAATTGTTGAAATTCTAAAATATTCAATTTGGAACTATAGAATCAGAGTTTTTTTAAAATTTTTTTTTATTATTCTTAATTTTCAAATATTAAATATAATAATTAATTAATTATCTTTATACCAATTATCTCATGTTGGACCAAAAAAGTGGTGATAATCAGCCCACAAGAGTTTTTAGCCAAATATGGCTACAAGACAAATAGGGAAATATAAAAAATATGCCCATATCTTGCAAAAATCTTGGCAATTTGTTTTGAAAATTTTCCAAAAGAGTTTCCTTGGCCATGTTGCTTGTTGGGACATTAAAAAAAGAAAATAAAAAATGGCTAATTTTTTGCCCCAAAAAAACTAAAATCATTGCTGAACCATTGTTTTTTCTTTTTTTTTTTTTGTTGGCAATTTTTTTTGTCATTTGGTAGAAAAATAAAGGAAGGGGCCAACAATGTGAAGGCCCCAAAGGAGGATTCCCAAAAAAATCCACCAAATTCACTAGATTTCTAGGATTTTATTTACTTATTTATTTATTTATTTATTTTTCAAATTCATCGGATTTAATTTAAACAACAAGTCTAGCTTCTTGCCCATCCATAGTAGGATTCCTAAATTTCTTTTTTATACTTGCCTCTCCGATCTTTAGCCAAAATATTGGCTAGCCTCTTTTGGATGATAGCCAGTTCACCTACTTCACAATTATTTTAAAAATAAAATAAAAATAAAACCCTTGTGCAGAACCTTTTTTTAATTTATAAAGTAAAGTAAAGTAAAGTAAAGTAAATAAACAAATAAATAAATAAATATTTCCATAAAATTGTCCATCTTCTTCAATAGGTAGCCTAGTAGTCTTTGTTTTTGGGTTTTTTTTTT
>Ga0209208_10000895_pt1 | contig 40625 bp, 34 predicted proteins | sample S1TSphfallax_3_FD_187694 | JGI IMG/M metagenome (GOLD analysis project Ga0209208, IMG submission 187694) | Host-associated microbial communities from peat moss isolated from Minnesota, USA - S1T2_Fd - Sphagnum fallax MG (SPAdes) (version 2) | ecosystem: Host-associated > Plants > Peat moss >... | reverse complement strand
ACCCCGCCCCTTCCACCCTTCAAAACCCGTGCTTGCAAAGCCAATTTTCAAACAAGGGATGGCCTTGCCATTTAAATTTAAAAATATATATTAAGGCAAAAGAGAATTATGAGAACTCAAATATTTCACCATCCAAAATCATAATCTTCAAAAAATCCTCTTAAAGAAACCAAAATCCTTCAAGATATTACAACTCTATAATTAATCAATCTCAAGTTTCAACACAAGCCAAAATATCATCTTTCGAAAATCCTTTTGCAACAAAACTAAGCATGTTACCTAGGGGCGCCAAAATCCCTTAAGCTACTATACTCTATAATGAATCTAAACACAATAGGTATCCTTGTCTGGGTAGGCAAGGCCAACAAAAACCTTAAACCCTCAACCCAAATATTCGCTATCAAATGCAAATAGATAGCCAGCAATGCATAACCATCCCTTGCAAGAATCTCACTAATGTTGAGCAGGTACCCTAGTACCTTGGCCATTTCAACACATGTCTCTCAAATAATGAATTAATTTTGAAATTTTCATTTCAAAAAATGAAATATTCCTAAATATTCACTAGTATCCTTCACAATATTTTTTTGATTTTGAAGAAAAATATTTGAAAATTTCAACATTTCTGAAAATAATAGAATTAGTGTCAAATTGGCCAAGGTACTAAAGGTACCTGGTTTGATGCATTGGTTATTGCATATAACCTCAACACATCCACACCTTGACTATTCCTAATAACCAACGAGAGAGGTAGCCAACACCTTCTTGTTAACCCAAGTCCAACAATTTGGTTGTCATGCAATTAGACTCTCCTTACCTACCTCAGAAAGTGGGTACATTTAAATCCTAACAATCTTATTTTGACATCAAAACCCTAAACAATCAACTTTCCTTTCTATCCAATTTGTTGTCTTGGAATTTGATTCCCCACCTACCATAGAGGACAAGAACTATTAAACCTTAAAACAATCATACCTTCACACCCAAACCCTAATTTTTGAGTCATTCAATTACACTTTCTTCACCTAACTTTTGAAATGGGTAGCTCTAATCCTAAACAAACTTATTTTCATATGTAAACCCTAAACAAACAAATAAATTTTCTTTCTATGCATTTAATTGTCATGAAATTTTGACTCCCCACCAACCATAAAGCACAAGAACATAAAACCCTAAAACATCATACCCTCACATCAAATCCCTAAATGGGAAACCAATGACATATTCAAAGCAAAAGTCTCAATAATCAACTTTCCTTCCTATTCAATTTGTTATCATGGAATTTGACTTCTCACTTGCCACAAAGAACAAATAATCATTAAACCTTAACCATCATGACTTCTCACCAAAACCCTAAATCTTAAACCCACAACATCTTCAAAGCGATAACATCCTTCCAATGCAATGTGTTGTCAAATAATTTGAGTATATGCTCACCTGGGAAAACAAGTACCTTGACACCGAGGTGTTTTTTTTTGGGTGAAGTTTCACCATTTTTTGACAAAGAAATTGAAAAAAAATAAATAAATGTAAAATTGACTAATTTTGCTCAGTTTTGTTAAAACATTTCAAAAAAATTATATTAAAAAATGAAAAAAAAAAGTTTGACACCCTTTCATATATATATATAGAGAGAGAGAGAGAGAAAAATGTTTAATGTAACCGAAATGGCAGTCGTAAATAACAAGATGTAAAAGTAGTGATGCTCATCCTTAGGAAAATTTAGCCAAATATGACAATATAAACCATACATGAAATAAAATTATTAATCAGTTGATAGTTTTGATTACACATTGAAGATTAAATATAAAATTTTAATGATTTTTATTTTTTTATCACTTTTGACAATAAAAAAACTTTCGAAATCCTTTGTTGTCACCCAAAAACTTTTTTTTACAAATTTTTGCCAATAAGAAAAAGGTTGATATAAATATGTTAGATTAAGTAAACCTTTCAATTAATATTTTTTTTCAATACACAACATTCCACCTATTTTGAAAACAAAGAAATATAAATTTTCAACAAACATATTATCTTACAATTAATCATTGGGTCTTTTAATGTTCTTCATGTGGAGGACACCACATTTTACTTATATTTTTGTAACGGATTGATGCATGTTAAAAACCTTTCAACACCCAAATTACTTTTCAAAACATGTTTCAAGGCTAGGATCTTGGCCTTACTAAAGTTCACAACAATGTTAAATTATTCTAGTCCCTTTTTTTTTCACAATTCCCACAATTAATTCACTTTTCTTCCAGAGTGCAAGTTCAATGTTCACAAATCAAACTTCTAGAATAGAAAGAAGTTCAATGTTTAATGTTCAAAGGTTAGTGCCATGGCCTTTGAAAACATTAAAAAACACATATCTTCCAAGGATAAATGTAGGATGATTACCATTAGTTTCAACATGGTGTCAAACCTCATAAGACATGTTAACATCAAAATGCAGTTCTCTGTGATGGTCATGCAGGCCTATTCCTTCAAATAGTAGGGTTGCTTCTAGAATCAAGAGTTATTGCACAAATCATGAACACAATCTAATAAAATCATAAAGCATAAAAGGGAAAATTACCATAAAATGTTGACCTTTGTCTTTGATTACACTGTATAATTACAACCAAGAAGTCCAAGTTTGAACGTATCTTAAATTGCTTTCATTGCAAAACATAGTACATACTTAAGTTTTGGTGGATATTTCTAGTCGAGGATAATCTTTCCACAAGATCATTGTTTCTAGGAACATATATGACAATCAAGGAAATAAGAAAGGTGTTTAAACTGCCCACTAGACATGTTGGTAACTAAATCCATGACAATGCAAGGACAAAAGCAAAACCACTAACCTCAACAAGGCCCTCAGTCATAAGGTGAGGTGGATGTGTTCCATCCCTAGCTGAAAGCTGATAAACCATGAGATGGCATTCCCAGAAGACCATTTGTTGCTAATGAGAATCCTTTTTCATGAAGTTTAGATGTAGATGCCCTTAGCAATAGAAATCGTTGAAAGTGAATTGTGGGTGATGAATGAAAATCTGTGAATGAAGCAACTAGTGAGGGGTTCAAAGGAGGAGAAGGTGATAGACGAGAAGGTGCATTTCTTAATGAAATTCAAATCAATATATAGTAGCCTACACATTTTACTATGTTTTCTTTTCCAAGTTCAAGCTAACATTACTAAAATGAATCAAAGCAAAAATTAGAGATCACAAAAAAACCATTTTGTTTTTGGATGGATTTGACCTTAGGGGTGTTGTCCTTTTCCATTACAATTGCCCTAATCCCCTACAAGTAGAAACCATACGATGGTATGTGATATGATTGGTTTAAGGTTTTTGCAACCATATGATTGGTTGAAGGCTTTTGAAACATTTAGCAAACTAATGGATTTTTTAAAAAAATCATGCAAAAAATCAATGGTTCAATCTTTATCCTTTTATTTTTCTTGAAAACCTTATCTATGGGTCAAAACCAGTTTTTTGAGATTTTTTTTGTGGTATAATTGCTTGTCAAAGGGTCCACACACCCAAATCAATCACCTATTAGCTTTTTTTGTGACAAAGGGAAACTACCAATTAGTCAAGGCTCCATATATACCTAGCCTATACTTGTTGGTTATTTCTTCGACAAAGAGGAAACTATTTGATCCATGGTTGGTTTTGATTTGGTTCTCCTCATCTAATTTTGAGAAAAGAAGTGAGAGAGAGAGAGAGAGATGTGAAACATACCTCATACAAATCCTTTGAAATTATGCCACATAAAACATTGATTGTGAATTAGTATTCAATGCGCAAACATTCTTGCAACATCTTGTTGCGTGTTTCCCAAATCTGGAACATTCACAACAAAAAAACATTAGTCATGTAAGTAGGTCCATCATAAATAAACAAAACACATAAAAAAAATCATCCAATTTTGTCCTTGTGCCAAAAATAAATAAATTTCACAATATCCAAAAATAAAATAAAATCCAACAACAATTTCATGAACGTTTTTTTTTTGCTTCTCTAAAAAATATTTTCAAAAGGTTTTAAAAATATATATTTAAAGTAAGCAAGAAGATTATTATAACCACGAACATGCAATTTTGTTAAGTATTCCAAAGTAAATGTTGCTTGCTATAAAACATAAGGAATGGAAGCTAACATTATTATTATGTGTGATGTGATTTTCTCATTATCATTATTATTGAAATAAATGTTACTTTCAAACCCATTAAGGATGACCATTTGAAGATTGTGATTGAGTCTTTTACCTAATTGTCATTAGATTTCTTGAATTCTACCTCCTATGATAATTAGTACCAACACCCATTACTCCCAAAAAAATCCTTTATTCAAATGCACTAGATATTTGGAGAAAATAATGACAACAAATAGGGGTTTAAAAAAAAAACTAATAGCATAAGAGCAACACAAAGAGTCAAACTCTTGAGAATTTGCACATACAAGAGCTACCAATATGTCTTTCACATTGTCCTTGCTAAAGATCTTATTGATTACATCATTTCTACAGAAAACGAAATGATGTGTAAATGAACTTGTTTCATCATTTGCTCGAAATGGGGAAAAATATTTGTTCAACCCCTTTGATTATGAGTGTAGTGTCCCCCAAACACTTAGGGTTTAGGGTTTAAACCCTAAAACAACCAACAAATTTTTTTGCCATCATTTATTTAAATGGAAAAATTGTGTGCACTTGTGGAAAATGCTCTTTTATCTAGGAATAGTTGTTAGGTTGCTGAACTCATTTATAGTGTTTACTATTGCAACTAATTTTCTTGTCATTAATAGCAAAAATGTCAAAGGACAATGTACCAAATTAGGCCAACTTAATTTCTTTGCAAAGAAGCTCCATTCACCCTTGAAAGAAACCAAATTGTTTGGGGTGCTCCCTAACAAATATATGAAGTAAAACGCCACCTTTATCAAGAAACTTTGGGTTAAAACTTGGCAACAAACATATTTTGTCAAACAACCCTAATTATTCTAGGCTATGCTAGTTGCCTTGCTTGCATCCAAATTGTATTGCATGCCCTCTGTCACCTACAACCCTCCTTTGTCCTTCTTGAAATCTTTTCACATGACACATTTTGATTTTGAACAAAAAAAAAAAACTAAGAGAAAGCTTTTTGAACATACATACATGCCAACAAGTGGGGTTGGTCAAAAGAAAAAGACCCATATCGCAAGTGGGAGCTCTTAGAGTATGACTTCATTTCTCGTGCAACAGTTTGTAGGCTCTTTCGAATCATCCTCACATAACAAAACAAGTCGTGTGATCTTCCCTTCAACTATGTGACATTGTAGCTTATTTGTGCCCAAACCCCCAAAGCTATTGACCTTTGCATATGGGTATCCATGGTTGTGGTACCAACCTTTAGTCGATTCTTGAATGGTAGACAACATTTTGGCTGACAACTTTGCACTCATTTATAACATATTTGTCATGTGAATATCCATGCTTTTTAGAAAAAGGCATGGAGTGCTAGACCATGCAAGCTCTTGATCATTACCCTCATCATTCCCTACAAGATTACATATCCAAGACCCACATTCATACAATGGAATGCCACAACAACAGTGTGGTGCACATCCTTGACCATGACAATAAGAACAATTCCATCTCCAAGAGGTTTACTCCACAATCCTTTCACACTCTTGTACCATTTGGTTGCTTCCAGTTTGAAGAGTGCCTTTTTGACATTTTCCTTTCCAATCCATTCCCTTGGAGTAATCCTTAGCCTCACTTCCTTCCTCTTCCACCCACATACCTTCAAAATCCACAAATCTTTTCAGCTCCCTTAACATGATGCAAGGCTTTTCATCATGCTCCCTCCCAACAACACAATGAAAAACTTACTGGTTGTTTTCCTTTCTAGGTTTTGGGTTTAAACACGAGTTGTTTCAAAGGTTTTTTCTCACGCACTTACACCTTGACGAAAAGACAAGGGTTTTAAAGGGTTTCTCACAACACTTTCCTTCTGAATCTTCTTCCATGTTCATGACTTTCACATTTGAGCAAAAATGTTTAATTGTAGAATCTAGGTTGCTAGTTCCCATGTATTGTTGCTTCACCTTTTTGCTACCATTTGCATGATGATGATCATCAACAAAAGTGTTTTCCTTTTCATGTCTTTTTGTTGTAGTAGTCTCCAAGGTTTCTATCCACAGATCCCCACTATTACCATCACCTCCCGAAGGATTTCCACCATCTTTCCCACTCCCACCACCTCTCCCATTATCACCTCCTCTTGCTCCTTTTCCTCCTTTTCCTCCTCTTCCTGCTATTAAGCAAATTGCAACATTTCTAGCATTCTTCAAGCCATCAAAGCTTCTTTGAATGGCTATTCTCAATTTGTGGGTTTGTTGCCGTGTAGCTGTTACTTGGCGAAGCAAATTGGAGATGGGTGGCGGTGGTGGTGCATTGAGGTTTGCTATTCTTCTTCCAGACCAACACAACATGATGGCATACATCTAGGCTTGGGAAAAAGAACCCACCCACTTTACAAAAACAGTAGCAACATCTATTTATGTTTGTGTGTGTGTTTCGTGAACAAACCTCTGCTAAGATTATAACACTAGTTTTCTATTTTGAGTTCCAAACCCTAAATTGTGTAATTGCTTTGTGTCCAAGGGGAATTGTTTTACACAATTATGTTATAGAGTTTGTAATTGTCACTCACTACAAATTGTCACAGATCCTACCACAAATTGATAATGAAATTACAAACAAGGATGTAGAAATTGGTTAAAGAAGAGAATCGTTTTAGCTTTTGCGATGGTTATCAAAACTTACAATGTTCAACTACTTGAAAACCTAATGTACTTAACGTTACATCCACCCAAACATGAAAAATTACATCCATGTGAAAATTTTCATTATCTGAACATTTGTCATCTTCACATTGGCCAAGCCAATATTTTATCCGCAAGTCCAAATCTTGGACATATGTGTAATCTTTTCCCTATGGACAACGCCAATAAAAAGCACTTCATCACATAATCACTCTATCCCTATATACTCAAATTAGCAACATCTAAAATAAGAAATATTCATTCAAACTACTAGAGGAACAAGAGTTAAAATAGGAAATGTTCCATGAAGTTCCTACAAAAATGAATTCATTCTGTCTTTCTTATAGACATAATTGCAAAATGCACTAGGCATGCATTAAGGTACATAAATAAAAGAAAAACACTTGACAAGGGAACAAGAGGAAAAAAGTGAAAAAAAAGTCCAAACTAAAAAATGACTAGTCTAGAAATGACAATTTTTGTTGGAAAAAAAAATGGTAATTAATGATGCTATAAAGAATAACCAAAACAAAAAAACACTAGTTTGGGTTAGAGAATTTTTTTTTCAATTTAGTGATTTCCGAGAAAATTTCCAGAAATGGGAAAATTACTTAAATTTACAATATAAAAAGAAATTCTCAAAGTTTTTTTGTCGAAAAACCGAAAAATATTGTTGAAAAAAATTCATCAACTTCTTCTGGGGCCATCTAATTTTTTTAAAAATAAGTTATTTATTGGGTTTTAAATAAAAGAACTTTAGAGCGAGTTAATGGACGGGACACGTGGAGAGTCCGTGCACTGGTACGTCATTTTGAAGCGACTGCCAATGGGACCTGGAGTTTTGGCACCTCGACTAGACGTGCAACGTTCTTTGCTTGCCGGCTTTCTCTCTCTTCCTCTCTCGTTTTCCGCGTCGCTCGATTTCTCACCATTGCTGTCGCAAATCGAAGTATCGCGCGTCAAAATTGCAGCTGTATCGTGTGTCCAAGGAGATTTCAAGCTCCTCGATTTGACGAGAGCTTTCTTTTGATCGTCTTCTCGGCGAAAATGATGCAGTGAACCGCATTCCCGGATTTTTTTCCCTGCTGGAACCTCCTCGTCTTCCAGGTACGTCCGTCTTTGCGGCAGGCGATCAAGAGGACGATCTTGTTCGATGGTTAGTCTTTAAGAACTGTTTTCGTTGTTCGTTTTCTGCTGCCTTTCTCCTTTCTACCTCGTTGCAGTTTTAGGTCTTTTCAGTATGTATGCATCTTCGAAAAAAGAATGTTGTTGTTGTTGGTGTTGTTTTTTTTTGGGCGGTAATAATGTGCAGTTTGGAAGTTCGTGGATTTCGTTCTTCTTGTAGTAGGAATGTGCATTTTGGTTGATAGGGTTTTTTTCCCCCCCTCTGCGGGAGACTGTTTTTTTGTGTCGTGGTGGTGGTTTTGACTCGTAGTAACTCTTGCTCGGTTTCTTCAAGTAAAGCAGCTTTGGCAGTAATAATGTGCATTTTGGAAGTTTGCAGAGATGTCCTTATTTTGTAGTAGGAATGTGCATTTGGTTGGTGGTGCTGAGACAGCAGCATTGGGCTGAAGGAATTCTTTGGCAAATGTGTTGTAATCTTCTAAGGCCTGTTATGTGCTTTGCTTGCTTGCACACTTGGTTGGAATGCCTGCCACATCCTCCTGTTATGTACTTGCATGTTTGCACACATGGATGGAATGGGTTCCACATGCTCCTGTCATGTGCTTGCTTGCTTGCACACCTGGGTGGAATGTGTGCCACATCCTCCTGTTATGTGCTTCAAAAGCTGAGTCCTTTTTGGAGCTGGTTGCAGACTTGGTATTAGGGCTATGATATCAAGGGTATGGGAATTCATGACTCTTTTGTTGAATCTTAAATCCTCCAGTGCAGATTGCAAGCTGGCACAGCCACAGGATGAACTGGGCAATGAGCTTTACTTGATGCTGTGTGCATATAATAGACAAAGAGAATTGGGTTTTGGTTGACAAACTGAGCTGTCAAGGAGCTGGTTACAGCTTTCTACTGACTTCTGGAAGCCAATTCCACCACTGCTCTTTTTCGATGCTCTGATAAGTCCACCTGAAACTGTTGAGAAGCTTCTTCTCACATTCTCCTTGCAAGTACGACACTTGGAGGAGGAAAACACAAAGAGTAGTAGTATTGCAGTGATGATGGCATTTGCAATGGGATCCCTTCCGACTTCATTGTGCCTGTCACATAAGCCACTATATCTCGGGCTATGCTATTCACCTTTGCTCAAAGGACCAACATTCCATGGCTATGTTGGAGCTGCTCCCCTGTGCCCTGCTGTCCAATGCACTGCTCATGAGGAAAGCGACACATTGGTGCAGGAAGAGAAGCATCACAAGGAGGTGGAAAGGAGCCCTTCATGGTCAGATCCTGAGACTCCTACTACTCCTGCTCCTGTTGCTCAACCTCCCCCCTTGCCAGACCAGTATGCTGGTTGGCCACCTGTAGACTCTGACCCCGAAGGGTCATGGAAAGCAGGTGCGCTTTTCTCAAGAGAATCCTTTAAATTTGTGCTTTTCTCATGCTTTTTCCATTCACTGTACCTAGGATGGTTTTCCTTCTAGCATATTGTTTCTCTTCCAGCTCTGCCTCCAACTATAAGGTTGAAGAATGTGGGGTGCTATCATGATGGTCTCGTAGTACCTGAAGTTATCATGCCCACAATTGAGAGATTCAGATTGTCTTAAGATTAGCTCATGTATTTGATATACTGATCAGATGAGACATTGGCAATGTTGGAACAAACTCTATACTCAATTGTTATCAAAGGATGTACAATGGGTGTCTGTGAGTAGGATGTTTTCCAGAGCTTTGTAATAAAAACAGAATAGGTCATCTGCCATGAGAATGGGTAGCAATTGTAAGTTGGGTTTTGTGCCAAAAATGAGATGGATTGGTAGACTCTCACAAAAAAGCTGCTGCTAGTTGTGCAGGTTTGCTAAAAGTTGGGGTAGGATTTATGCTTGCAATTGGCTTCTCTTTTGCAGCATACTCTACTTACTCAAGATTTGGTAATTCTAACATCTTTTGTTGTTTGGCTTTTGATTCTTTATTCATAGACAACTGTTCTTGAAAGCTGGCATTAGTTCTAAGTCTCTTCTTGCAAAGTGTAGCCTTTGTAAATGGCATGTTGTTCATCTGCAGTAAAATGTTTGTGGGTTATGCTCCAATTTTCAATGCTTTCTTCCTTAAAGAAGATTATGGGTTACATGAATTGTTCTGTGATTGATTCTGATTACTTCCAGCTTGTTTAAAAAGGTGGAAAGAGACAAATAGGTGTCACGCCTTTGACGATACAACAACAGCAAGCTTCCATTGCTGCAGAATCAGAATCTCTGGATGCTTCCAGCAACAAGGACATCATTGCTGAATCTGTAGAAGAACCAAAGTATGATTTGCAGAAAGAGAGAGAGGTACTGGATTCTGAAATAGAGGCTGCTTCTGATGGGTCACAGACTGAACCTGGCCAAGGTCAAGGTCCTGAGTCTAGAGAGGAGGTTCCAGTCTTTAGTTCTGGTGGTGATGCAGGAGCTCTTTCTGATAATGCATCTGATGATGTATATCGTGAACAGAATCCAATCAAAGGTTACCCTTCCATCACCAATGCAAATATCAAGGTGGATACTCAAGATGCTGAGAAAGAGGCACAAAAAGCTGCTTCTGAGCCCACGGTGGAATCTGCAGAGAAGACTGGTTTGCCATCTCAGAGTGCTGTCTCTTCATCATCATTTGAGACTGCAGCTGTATCCAGAGTGCATACCCCAGCTTCCACTCAACAGGATGAGATTCAGGAGGGACATTCTATCAGTATTCAGCTTACTGACTTCAAGAAAGGGTCAGACATTTCTTCATCTATTGTGAAGGCCATCAACCCACAAGCTGGGGTTAAAGAACAGGGTCCTCTGGAGGAAGTGAATCTAGTTGAAGGACCGGTGACCACAGGCCAATGGCATCAGGCCCTTGATGAACCTGCCATTTCCAGTAGACCTGCCGTAGGCATGAGTATACTGGAGAACTTGCAGCTTACTCCAAATAAGGAGGCAAAGACTGGTGTTGACAGTCCAGCTGATGAATCAAATGATGATACAGAAGGGAACAGCATCAAAGTTGATCAAACTTTCAGGGGGGCTGACCTTTTGTGGTCTAGCTCTGTTTACATTCCTGCTCCATTATCTGCTGCTGCAGCTGCAAAGTCAAGTCCAGGGAAGGTTTTGATTCCTGCTGTGGTTGATCAGATGCAGCAGCATGCATTAGAAGCACTGCAGGCACTGAAGGTGGGTTTTACTTGTCTGTCCATTCATCTGATTACAGTACATGGCAGTATGGGCATTCTTTCAGGTATATGGAAACAATCTCCTGTGTTCACAAAGTTTGATCACTTGTGCAGGTGATGGACCCAGATATTGTGGCAGGGGATATATGTACAAGGCGGGAGTACGCACGTTGGTTGATTGCATCAAGTGGCAGATTAGCAAGGTATTCCAGACACACTGTACATTGTGTGCAACAATGACATGTTTCTCTTGAGCCTGCTTGAAGTTGTTTGGAAGATGATTGATGATCCTTGGACACCATTGGGACATGATACTTCAAGGTGATAGACCCTGACACAAGCAGCCTTGATGAGTTTGAAGGCATATCTGCTAACAAGGACCACTGGTGTTGTTTGCAGGACCACTGCTCACAAAGTCTTTCCAGCCATGTACATTGAGAATGTGACCCAACATGCATTTGATGATCTTTCTGCTGAAGACCCAGATTTTCCCTTTATCCAAGGTCAAGCAACCATCTTTCATCCTCTTTGTTTACAGTACGAGATTTGAAGTCTCTTCTAAGCTCTTTCTTTCTCCTGGAACTTTGCTTTGGTGTATTGCAGCTGGATGAGGAGCTTTTATCAGATGTCAGAGGATTGTTGGATTTGTCAAGAGACCTGAAAACTGTCTCAACCAAGGAAAATCCTGGGTGGCCAAACTGGTATATTAGTAGTAGGAACTTTGACAAGGTGGCTTTGTTGGGTACATTTTTGTAAACAGCTGAATGTTGTGTTGGATGGTTGCTTGCTGACAGGCCTAGCAGAAGCAGGATTGATTTCAAGTAATCTGACCAAAACAGGTGTGGTGGAAAAGGGCATGCAATCTGGTGTGTTCTTTGAACCCGACAGGTACTCTTATATACTCTAGATGAGATACCACCAGAATGTCCCAAGTTGTGAATTTACCAGTATCATGCATACAGAAGTGATTGCACCTTGTGTTCCCAGGCTGCCAATTACCACAGTGTGGATATCCAACCCTAAATGTATGCAGACACAAAACAGGCATATAGTTTATTAGCCTTAAGAAAGACTCACTTATTGGTTTCCATTTGCATCATTTGCAGCCCCCTTTCAAGACAAGACCTTGTGACCTGGAAAGTGGCACTCGATAGGCACCAGCTCTCCACTATTGATAAGGAGGTATGGGAAAGTTCATGCAAGTAGCCTATGAGAGAGGTTGGGTAGGATATCATGGTGCACCATCATGATATATGTAATTGTGCAAAGTAGTTGTTAGCAAACTACTTGGGTACCAGAATAACACTTTCTTCAAATTTTCTGCTCATGAGAATTGAGTCTTTTCAGAAAGTTCTCCGCCCACTTTTGGTGTTCTGTTTGTTGGCATCCTTGTTGTGATAGATGGGGCTTGCCTTGCATGCAGGCTCTTCAAAAAGAATCTTGCTTTGTTGATGTTGACCAAATTCAAGAAGATGCATGGCCAGCACTGATGGCTGATCTAACTGTGGCCAAGCCTTCTATCATAGCCTCTGCCTTTGGTATGCTATCTTTTTACCTGCCTTTATCTTTCCAAGGTAAACGTGAAAGTAAAAACCAGCACAGTGCAATCAGTACAGAAATTTCTGCAGACAGAATGGGCTTCATTCTCAGAGGAAATGATGGCACTAAAATTCTTGGATGAGTACTTCATACTAAATTCTATGCCATGACTAGTGGATTTATTGATTGTTCTGTACATGCTGTTTGTGCCCAGAACAATGAAAGTTGCAGTTTTCACTTGTCTTTTACTTCTGCTGGTGCTGTTTTTTCAAGTGGGTTTACATTTGGGTGGCTGTGACTCCATGGTATGTGCACCACCCTACACTGAATTTTTCTTTTTGATTACTGTTGCATTGATCCTCTACACAGGGTTCACAAGAAGGTTTCAACCTGAGAAGCCTACCACAAAAGGCCAAGCTGCTATAGCTCTTGCTTCTGGGGATGCTGCAGACAATGTTGCTGAGGAGTTAGCAAGGCTTGAAGCTGAGGCAATGGCAGAAAAGGCTGTTGCTGCTGATATTGCCATGGAACTCCATGCACGAAGGGACATCAGTGACGATTTCAACAAACAGCTTCAAGCAGAGAAAGAGAAGAGGGAGCAGGCGGAGAAGTTGATTGAGGAAGTCAGGTCTGAGTTGCAGAAAGCCAAGGCAGAAAGGGATGAGGAAAGATACTCAGTTCTGAAAGACAGGGCAACGCTCGACTCTGAGAAGGAGCTCTTGAATGTTTTGAGACAGCAGGTTGATGAACAACTACAGGCATTTTCAGGCCTGCGAGTTGAAGTTGCTGCTGAGAAAGAGAGGCTGGAAAAGCTCCGTGTTGAGAGAGAGGAACAACTTAAAGCAATATCTAATTATAAGCTTGAACTTGAAGTGGAGAGAAGAGCTCTTACACTAGTCAGGTTTGTATGTTCACAAAACCTTAAAAATTCTCCTCAAGAAATCTGCACTTGTTTAACACCAAATGTAGTTCTAAGGTGCAGTTTCATCAATCTGGGTTGTAGTCAGTTCTGGAGTTTTGTGCCAAATATCATGGCTCTGGTAGGAGCACTTGTTTGCCCTGTTTGTGTGAATGTGAGGTCATCTATGTGTTTTTCTCATCATCACCATTGTGAGCAGATCATGGGCAGAGGATGAAGCCAAGCAGGCACAAGCACAAGGTCAAATCCTGGAGGAAGCTAGGAAGCGCTGGGAGAATCAAGGTTTTGAAGTGGACACTGACCTCATCAAAGATAACAACCCAGAGCAAAACAAGGACATTAGACGTGAGCTTGAAGACCTATTTCAGCAGGGACCACAGCAAGATGTTGTGGGGGAGGACCTCAAGTCTCAAGTCAATGATGCAATAATCAGATCATGGCAGGCCACTACAAGTGTCTTTTCCAGTCTTCTTCACAGGGTTTCGAGTTTTCTCCAAGAGTTTGGCAAGAAGGTGAATCTACTGCAGAATAATGTCATGTCCAGTGCAGGTGAGAGGGTGCAACATGTCCAGGAAGCTGTGGGTAAGAGTACACAAGATGTCCAAGTAGCTGTTGGTGAACGAGTGCAAGGTGTTCAAGCTGCAGTGGGCAATAAAGCTCAAAATTTACAAGCAACTGTAGCTACAATGTCGACAAATTTTGCAGTACGTTCAAAGAAATTTGCTGATAACTGCAAAGGGGAGGCTGAAAAGTTGGCACAGCGGTTCAAGCATGAGTGATAGGATCTCTCCTCTTGACAGAAGACACCAGGTTTGTGTCTTTGTCAAAACAACTTAGGTTTCTTCACATTTTTGGCATTCACTTTCGTTGTCTTGCCCATTTCTTTTCTCTTGCTAGGTGTACCTATTGAAGTGCAAGCAAAGCCAATGTTAATCATGAGCTGTTTTGGTGAGCCCTCATGTCATGGCAAAATGCACTTTTCATGTAGCTTTAATTTTCATCTGGTGCATTACAGCTTATCATACCAACACCCTAGTTAGTCCTCATGGCTGCTGACCACCTTGTGAATGGGTTTAAACCACTCCAGGTGCATTGGTGTAAACCATAAAATATGCAATCCAACTATGATTGGATGATAGGATGAAATAGTCATGACCAGTGTGAGAATTTGTAAACTTGGGATGACGATTTGGCACCCAGACACATTGTAATCATCAGTAGACAACAACCTCAAAGTCTTCCCCCTAACCTGTTTTTGCAGTTTGGATGATCAGTAGTGTTTTTCCCCTTTTCTTAGAACTTGGGTGTTTGTTTTGGGAGTCATCCTCTTGACAGTGGTTTAGTACAGGAGTGGCCGATTCTGTGCTTATTTTAAAGTGTGCTTTGTAGACTAATACAGTTTGAGAGATGCACAATTTGCATTGATTGAGGTGAAGTGTACACAACACTACATGCCAGTTAGGAAGGAGAAAAATGACCCTACTTATCCAGTTTTGATTGGTGCTTCTGATCTGGAATAGACCAAAGACCCTCTTTGAAGAAGTTTGTATACCTTATTCGTAGATCCAATATCACCACAGGATGTTAGCTGGGAGGGTTAGAGGACATTACTTATGTGGGAGACAAATTAGGAATTTGAGCTGGTGCAATTCCAGCTCAAAGAACTAGCCAGTGCGATTTAGATTTGTTCTCTCTCTGCTGTCTTCAACCATGACTGGAAAAGATCACTATTACAGTCAATGAACTGAGAGAGAAAGAAAATAGCAGTTGGACTGGTGTGCCTGAAGACCCAGAGATTTGGGCTTGGCGTCTGTTGTGGGATTTTGCAGGTTCATGGAATGTTGCCTTTCATTCAGGCTGATGAAAGAGTATCTATTTGAAGCAGACTTGAGGAAGAATTGGTCACTAGTTGTACATTGTTTAAGCTCTGTTGAAGCTTCAGGTACAAACCTTTGGAATATAATCTAGGAAGAGCTATGCACTTGAAGATGGGGACTCAGTATCATCTCCAATATAAAGGACTCAGGCATAAAACTTGCCATAGGGAAGAAGTGGAAGAGGAAGAGAGAGAAAAGCAAATTAAAGAAAATTGCATTCAAAGTATAATGAGGAAATAACTATTTTGGTTTTCACTTTTTCATGTTCTAAATTTTGACTTCTATCTCATCTTCTTAAGGCTATATCTCAAAGCTTTTATTGAAATGAATTAGAGGTTTGGTAACAGACAAAGTGGGGCTTTATATTTAGTGAATTTTCTTATGAAAGGTCTGTAGATGGTATTTGCTAGTTCTCAATATCCTCAATTTCTTTGCTTCATATATTTGGACAAAAACTCTATTGGTGGTGGCGTTTTTGAATGACTTCTTTTCCCATTTTTTGCATTTAGAAATATGTCAAGTTTCAAAAATCTTCAACATTTGACATTTTTGACAAGCATTCTTACCTAGAATATGTAGTATTAACATGATTTACAGTCTATTATGAATCAAGATACATCATGTTCTAACAAAAGTGTAGGAGTCAATACGATAGTTTGATATGCATTTAAGGCATTGTAGTTCAAGAGTTCTCTATAGCTCAAATGAGAAGCCTAACTAGTTTGATAAAAGGAAAAAGATTTCACTTCATGTTTCTATTCAGTTTAACCGTAGGTTTGTTTGACAAGTGGATTTATGCTTGGTATTTGTACCTTTTGGAATCCTCAAAATGATAATTTTGAAGACATTTTACTTCTAAGTAGGAAGCTTTGCAAAACCAACTTTGTCTGATGAGAACACGTTGTGGACAACAAAAACGTGGTGCTCTTACAGTTCTTGTTTTTCTTTGTTTTTTTTCCCCTTTTTAATTTGACTTTTAGAAAACACCGAATCTTGTGCTGTTATTTAAAATTTTCCCTTCTCTTTCTAAGCTTGCCAACATCATGTTTGAGTACATTTTGTTAATTATGACTGTCATGTCCTTGCCCTTTTTCAAGCCTAACTACCTGACTCTGCCAATGTAAAAGCATTCACTCAAAAGATATTAAGTCTCAATAAGTTATCCATGTCCCTGCCATTAGCATATAGGTTGAAAATGATGACAGACAAATGTTGGAATAGAAATTCTGCTCAGCCAAGCCAAAAGTCTCAAGTTTTGTTTTTGGGGCGGGGGATGGTTTTGATTTCTTTCTGTTCCCATTGTCTTCACATCAAGTTCCCAAGGGGTTCTCAACAAGTTCTCAAAGGGTTCCTAAAGTTTTCAATGTGTTCCCAATGGCACCACACTTTTATCCCATATGCTTCTTTGCCAAAGTCGTCATTTTTGTCATGCCTATAGGTGTTATGCAGGCCAAGGGGGAGGCACTTTATAATTTTATCTTGAGAGTTGAAACTTGTATTTTGGGGAGCCTCGAAAGTGAGTTGCTATTGAGAACATGTTGGTGAACATTGGGAACTTGGGCAAGATATTAGAAACTTTGATAGGAACAAACTGAGAACTTATGGGAACACATTGTGGACAACAAAAGCATCCCCTCCCCCCTCCCCCCCAAATTGGGGCCCCTTGTGTGCATGTGACTCACCTCATGGCAGAGCTGAATTTCCAAACCCAACTGTGTGCATGACCTATTTTGGCCTAGGTTAATGACAAGGGCATGAAGTCTCCAAACATGGTGGGAATGTTATGATAGCTGATCATTACCATACACGTTGAAGGCCATTGAAATCATTCAATTGAAAGTTGGGGTTGATCATTATAATTTCAATTTAGATCTCCAACAGTTGAAGGCCATTGAAATCATTCAATTGAAATTTGGGGTTGATCATTATAATTTCAATTTAGATCTCCAACAGTTGAAGGCCATTGAAATCATTCACTTGAAATTTGAGGTTGATCACTATAATTTCAATTAGATCTCCAACAACAACAATGTGCCAAATCCGAAAACATTGAAGCTAAAAGCTGTTCCCAATGACACTCGGAATTGCTATAATATATTCCAGCTTCTCCATCTGTTATTCCAGGCCTCCAAAGTAAGCGTGATTTGCTAGGCTCTCTGTTCTTCTCCACAGAAGCCAGGTCAACTATAGACATGGAGCTAGTCTTTGCACCCAAGCTGCCACAAAGAAACCAGCTGGGTGATTGCTGCAGGGAGCTACCGATCCCTGAAAGTTACTGAGTTTAGAAAGCACTCATGAGGCTCTCTTCCGAACCTCTCCTTTGAGTGGTTGCAAAGCTCGAAATTCCAGCAACTGTAAATTCATCTTTGTAATTGAAAAGCATCTCTGCAGGGAGAACTTCCTATTTCAAATTTATGGGATCGTACAGAAGCTTAAGAAAAAAGGTAGCCTACTACTTTACACTTCTGTAAGTTTCTTGAAATTTTACAAGTTCTCTAGGTTTGGGAAGTAACTCTTTTGAGCTTCGCCTGGATTGGAACCTGCAAATCCAGGAAGAGCCTCAAAGGGGTTCCTTACCATTATACTTAAATAGAAACTGGGGAACAGTTTTCTTATCTGCCTGCATTCAGATCTTGCACAACATAAATACCCCTTAACGAGCTCTGTTCGGTGCTGGTTTCGGGCCTGACAGTGCAGCTCTGTGGAGAATTTGCGTTGTTCTGTCACGTGATGGTATGTATGCCAGTGGTTAGTGCTCTGTTTCCTGCAGGGGAGGAGGTTCAGGCCTCAAACCCTGCGCCTTGATGCAAGATGTTGGAGATAAAACATAGAAAGCAAAGAACATACTCAGAATGTGTTCTTCACTTCCTTTGAAGAACTGAAGAACATTGGAAACCGGGTTGCATGGTTTCTTGCAGAACTCTGCAAGGCCGAAAGGTGTACAAAAAGACAAGGGAAACCAGCGCTGGACAGAGCTCCTTGGGGGGGGGAGGGGGGGGGAGGAGGGGGAATTTAGTATTAAAATCCTGTAAAGCTTTATTAAAAAAATGCATTAGCGTCTTGCTAACATTATTGGGAATGGCAAGGGACTAATCATGGGATATTTGTAATATGCAAAAGCAATTTAAATAGATTTTTGGGGTTTTAACCATGGTGCCCATGTGGGTGCTGGTTCGCCCAAGGCCAAGTGTGGTACCCACCATGTCTTGAATATCTCATCTATCAAAGACTAAAAATCAAGGTCTTTGAGTCCATATCTAACATTTCTTGGGTTGAATAGTTAAGTATGTCGGTCATGAGGAGTCTCTCACAAATGTGAAAGTATTGCAATACCTAGATGGGTTAGTAGGATAAAAATTATAAATGAAAAATAATGTGACCTAGGGGTAGAAGGACGGGTATATAAGAAAATAAATAATTCAATTTATGAATTCATCTTGAGAATCTTTGACTAGGGACATAAGCTTGAACTAAATTAAATTTTTTTTTTTTGTTGATTATTTGGATTTAAACATAGTTGAAAATCAATTATATGAACTTGATTAAATCCTAGTGAAGAAGACTCTAAATAATTGAATGACTTGTTGATAAAAAATGATAGTTTTAGAAAGATAACATGTGGCATAATATTCGTGGTTTGTAGTTTATGAATGAAACATTTAATACATGTGAATGAATGAGGATAATAATCTGTCCATTTCTTCTTTCAAATATATAAAGGATTGTGGGTGAAATTTTAGGGTCATATTTCTCTTTTCATAATTTCATGTTATTATTTTGTGTTAAAAGTTGGATATATATTTTTTTGTGTAAAAACCTATTGCTTAATAAATTTATGTGCCCTTGTCATTATGAAATTGTTCACAAGAACCAATGTACATTTTTTGGTGAGCAATCCTTGTAAAACAAAGTGTTTAGATGTGTGTGATGAACTCCTTAGTGAGTGCAGCTTGCCTAAAGATCAAGTTTTAGGCACATGGGTCCTAGTTCAACAACATGTAGGTTTCATTTCTTGTATTCTTCAAGTCTTCTGGATGGCGTGATTTTAATTGTGCAACCTCCTTATGTGACAATAAGGACTTAATTCAAAATCAACCCTCATAAACCCAAACCCTTCTGAGACTATAATAACATCACTCATATGTGAACATTCATTGTAGCATAAAACCATACTAGGATTTCTTTAATGTATCTAATGGGTATGTTACCCAACATATTTGTTCTTCCACTTTTGAGGGGAATTTCAAAAGATAAAATTCCCGTTCCACAAAGCCTACAGTAGTGATAGTTCCATATTCCCCTTATAGGGGGTTATTTAAAAAAATGTCCAATTTCTTTTTATTGTGATACCTGGTGAATATTATGATAAAAAAAATTGATGTAAGGTTTTATGTGTAATAGAACCTTCAATGATAGGCTTTATCAAAATAAGGGACTGCACAAGGCAAGACCCTTATAAGGGCCCTTGAAAAGCAATAAAACATCTAGCCTTAGGCTTTACCTACTATGAAATGAATGAAATCTCGCTTCAAGGAAAAAAAATTCCAAGGTTTTTTTCTTTGTATTTGAAAGCACGCCTTTGCATGAAAGATTTGTTCTTTATTTGCAGGATCCTATTGTTGATAACATATAGATCTCTTGCAATTTGAATAAAAAAGCTTTCATGCTTGTACCCTTGGGAAGGCTTGCTCCCACATGTCTCGACACTCAGGCTATTATCTTTGAGGCTATGACCGTCAAATTAGGGGAGGTCCTAGGGAGCAAGTTTATGAAATTAAAAAAAAGGCCATGCTTGTGTTAAGTCTTGGCCCAATCATGTTCATCCAATAAGAATCTAGCACCTCAAGAAAACAAACTTTAAACCACAAAAAAAAACTAGGTGGGCTCAAATTTATTTTTATTTACATGTGATTATTCACACACACAAGGTTTATCAATTGCCCCAATAGAACTTGGGTCTAATTATCCATGCATATATAACCACCATATTTATTCATGCATAAATTTTGTGAATCCCACACATACTAGTAAAACACATGTCAAAAGAGTGGGCCAAAGTTCAAGAGGCCATGCCTCCACAAAAATTGCAAACACAAAGATTTGTAATGAAAATCATATTTGGCTTTCTATACATCTCTTTGCAAAAACCTACTTGGTAGAGTTTGTAAACTGGACTCTAGGACTCTTGGACTTGGGCCCAAGCTTTTGAGGTGTGTGATACAAGTACATGTATGCTTTGCAAATTTTCAATGACTGAAGGTTAGATATCCATGAACAATTAGACTTATAAGACAGCCACACTTAGTGGTAACTCAAAGTAAGAATCATGGATTTAATCTCATGGTCACACTTGCAATATTTGGTAGCATAAATTATAACATGGATGCTGCAAGTAGTGGTAATTCAAAGGTAGGAGCCAAAGTAGCTACCATAGAATTATCATGTAATCTACAAAATATGTAGATTTTGGAAAAAAACCTAGTTTTCATTAAACTCTAAAATAGTGTCCATTTAAGTCATTGGTAAATTATCCTACATTATGAGAAAATTACATCCATGGAGACCGCACTAATTTATAATTACACGTGCATATCAACTACATTCCACCTAAGTTGCAACATTAGAAAATGACTAGTTTGCCCATGAGTTCTAAGCAAGTTCCAACGGTATTATTTTTGAACATATTTTGATTGACTATACAATTTTGGTCAATGTGCATTGACTTTGTACTTTAGTTGCTTTATAGTTGTAATTATGCAACTCAGGCACCCAAATGCAATGATGTGCATTGCATGGTCCTTCCCCATACAGACACATCCAAAGTGGGAAATGCCATTTGGCATGAACATTGCCATGCCATATGCATGGCTTTGTGATAACCAGATGTGCAACTACCTTGGAAGTGGAATTCCATTGTGGTAAAATATAAATTGTAATTTCTAACTAGCCAGTTTTTGACTCACACCACCAAGTAGCATGGGTATAATCCTTAATTCCAACATGACTAAATGCCAATCATAATACATCGATGTTTCATCCACTAACCACCTCCATAATAACTTGGTGGCACAATGAAATTTAGATATGAATGTAAATTATCAATGTAGTTCAAGTACATAGTCTAAGATACCCTTAGTTTACCTCAATGCCTTCTAGTTCTCTTCGAATATTTCATTCATAAGAGTTGATTCCTTTGTTAATAATTTCATAGCACATAAAAGATTTAGGCTTTAGAGTTTGTGTGGCATTCTCAAAAAGTTATTTAGCCACGGTGCATCATCATTCATGCAAGCATTGCCACATCATCGATGTGGTTTTTGCAATGACTCCATGTGCAACTATCTTACAACTATAACAAAATTATGTTGCAATCAAAAATCAACTAAATTTGTGATGACATTTGATTTTTCAATTCAATTTCAAGGCAATTATAGGTTGAACACCATCGTTAAGATTCACCAGTTTTATTTGCTTTGAAACCTTTTGTAACATGGAGAAGGTTAATCGCATTACAAGTTGATGAATCCTAATGTGCAAAATGGAGTTTGAAATTTATACCATTATAAGCTTATAAACTTCCATGAGAAGCTTTTATAAGAAGTTTCCATTAGGTGCTTCCATTAGAACTTTCCATAGATCACATGCTTAAAAGAAAGGTTGTCTTGTAGTCAAAAATTGATCATTTCGGATTTAAATAATCTATCCAAGCCATGTCACAGGTTCCATCATCAAGTTGTCCCCAGGGTTCTGACAAATCCATTGATGGGCCACAGACTGCCATGCAAGGTGCACCTTGTCTGTCGAAAGACACTCCCAAAAATTTCATTTCCTCTCTGCCCTCCCTGCCCTCTTCTCTCTCTGCTCTGCCTTGCCTTGCCGTGCCCTGCCCTGCGTTGCTCTGTTCTGATCTCTTTCTTGGATTTTGTTGCTGGAAATCGGCATATAACTGGAATTGAAATTTTTGTTTCGTTCATTCCAGGAATCGGTGCTGAAAGCAGTTGGGATCGATTTTCACTTTGAGAGAGAGACAGACAGAGAGGACTCAGCAGTACAAAGAATGGGTACTATCCATGTCGAGGATCCGGGGATGGATTTCAGTGACATACAAGGGGAGGAGGGAATTTTGCGATTAAGTGGTCGCGGTATGTGGTGGTGGGAATTGGTGGCGTACACGGCAGTGATAGCAGCGGTGTTGTGGGTGGTGCTGGATTTGTGGAGGCAGAGGGGGAAAAAGGGCCCCCTTCGTTTGCCTCTTGTGGGTTCCCTTGTAGAGGTTCTGTGGAACTATCACAGGTTGCATGACTGGAGTGCCTCCTATTTGAAAGATTCTCCTACCCTTCAGGTGGACTTTCCTGATTTCACCATGACTTATACTGTCAACCCTGAAAATGTGGAGCACATACTCAAGAACAATTTCGCCAATTACCCAAAGGTACATATGTATGTACAATGAATGTTCTCCTGTATAGAATCTAGATGATAGATAATCTGCAAGTTCAACAGATGATTTTTCTCCACAAAGTTTTGGTTTCTCAAATTTTGTCCATGATGATGATGGTGATGATATAGGGGGAGATGTTCCAAGAGATTTTCCAAAGTCTTTTAGGTGATGGGATCTTCAATACAGATGGGGAATTGTGGCGCAAGCAAAGGAAGATTGCCAGCTTTGAATTTGCCTCCAAAGTGTTGCGTGACTTCAGCACTGAAGTGTTTAGGGCTTACTCCTTGAAGCTAGCTGTCATTCTTACCCACGCAGCAACTGTGCAGAATACCACAGACATGCAGGTGAGCTTCTTCTTGCTGTCAAATCCACATGTCTGGAAATTAGTTTTTTGTTTTGGAAGCTCCAATTAGTCCTTGAACCTCAAATTATGTGCTTTCTTATTTCTCTTTAGTCCTCTATGTAGCAAAGAACATAGTTCTCAACCTTGCTTGTTGTTTGGTTTTTTTTCTTTGTAGGATCTATTCTTGAGACTCACAATGGAGACAATTTGTCAAGTCAGTTTTGGGATTGGAATTGGAACATTGGAGCCATCTCTTCCTGACATCCCATTTGCAAAAGCTTTTGAGAATGCAAATGAGTTAAGTGCACACCGATTTGTTGACCCCTTATGGAAGCTCAAGAGGTTCTTTAACGTTGGTGCGGAGGCCACTATGGTTAAGAGTATAAAGCAGATTGATGATTTTGCCTATGAAGCGATCTCTGCAAGGAAACGAGAAGTGGCTGCTCAAAAAAAATGTGGAGATGCAAAACCTGGTGAATCTCAGGTGAAGGTCTTGTATATTGTGATGTTTGTGGTTTCACAATCCATAAAGGTTGTCAAACTTGGGTTGAATTTGTGACCTCTAAGTGCATGCATGCATTCTAGCAGGCAGTGATGGTGAGGAGGGATTTTTTTACCAGACTCTTGCTGCTGAATGAAGACAGTGGTCAAGCGACTTTCACAGACAAGGAATTCCGGGACACCATGATCAATTTTCTCATGGCAGGCCGTGACACATCTGCAAGCACTATCTCTTGGTTTGTGTCCATGATGATATTGCATCCTGAGGTTGACAAAAGGATTGAAGAAGAGTTACGGGCCTTTGAGAAAGCAAGAAAGGAAGAAACTGATTACAATGTGGGGCCCATCAAGGATCTGAAGCAATTTATTCCTGGCCTTTGTGATGGAGCTGATGATGATGAAACCAGCTTTAATCTACAAGTTGCGGAATACGCCCAATTGTTGACCTATGACTCTTTACTTAAATTGCAATATTTGTATGCAGCTATTCTGGAAACTCTTCGATTGCATCCCCCAATCCCAGTGGTAAGAACAAGCTCCAAAGAGGCATGGGTATGCTTTTCAATTGTCAATTGTCAGTGTAGAAATTGTACATCTCTTTATAGCACAGGATGAAGCCCATCTTCAAATGGGTCCTGCTTCTGAGGTGGATCATGGTTTTGACTGCAGGATGTCAAAGGTGTGTTGAATGATGATACATTTCCTGATGGAACACATGTGAAGAAAGGCAACCTAGTTGCATACTCTCCCTGGGCTATGGGACGAATGCAATATATCTGGGGTTCTGATGCATGTGATTTCAAGCCTGAGAGGTGGATGAAAGATGGTGTTGTTCAACTAGAATCCCCATTCAAATTCACTGCTTTTCAGGTTGGAAAGTACCCGAATTTTGCATATCTCATTTCATCAGCTGATTAGTACCCAAAAATGTTTGGTTTATAGGTTGAGTCTAAGACTAAACCCTAAACCATAACTTTCTCTTTTCTACGTTGTTATGTTTTGCAGGCAGGACCTCGGATTTGCTTGGGAAAAGACTCAGCACTGTTGCAGTTAAGAATGGTATTAGCGATTCTTTGCAGATTCTATAAGTTCCACTTAGTCCCAGGAGCTATTATCAAATACCGCCAGATGATGTCATTACAACTTGCAAACGGGTTGCCTGTCACTATCACACTGAAGTAAATACAATTACTGTCATCATCAAGCGATCAGCACCTGACTTGGAGAAGATGGATGTATTTGCATATGCACATGGTTTGAGAAATCCAATGGCAGAAGAATGGATTTGTTAACTGGTCCAAATAAATCTGCTTCATTTCCCTGGTCTGCAACCGTTTCTGCAACACAGCTTCACTGGACAAAATACCAACTCAGTGTGCTGGTTCGGTATATATGCAAAGATATGTTGTCAAAGGTGCTAAAACTCTGATGTAATTAGGATTTCTCAAAGCATACATAACCTGGCCCCTGGAACCCTATTTAATCTTTGGGTAGAAATTCCAAAGTCCAGGAGTTACATTCTCCCAAGTACTACCTAATTTGTGTCAGCTTGTGCTGAATTACCGCCTATTTTATTTTACTTTTGAGTTTCTGCTTTGATTATGTACTTATTAACAACCCACTAGCATTGAAATAAGACCAGTGTTGGGCAAGTAAGTAAGCGCTTCCTCACATACCAGTATGGTAAAGAGGATGTGGTAGTATACCTCCAATACTCATTACCAGTGGTCCATAGTGGTAATGGACAACTGGTTGTGAATACTGCAGGTAGCCTTACCGCAGCCTCATACCAACTGGTTTGGTATTGTTTTTGGAATTTCTTACTCACAAGTCCAAGTATTGAACCCAGTACTTCATAATGAAATACCAAACTGGTAAACAGGATGTGGTAGGCTACCTTCGATCTTCATTACTAGTTGTCCATAAACACTATGGACAACTAACTGGTAATGGATATTGAAGGTAGCCGACCACATCCTCATACCAACTTGTTTGGTAAATAATGTTGTTTTTCAAATTTTCATAGTACTCACATAGTCTAAGTATTGACCCCAATACTTCATAATCAAATACCAAATTGGTAAAGAGGATGTGACAAGTGGATCAGGACTCACTAGCACAATAGTTGGCCATTCTGTCCATTGGACGGGGTGAGATTTTTCATCCAATTCTCGAACTTTTTAATCAACATGGTAGTATAGTTAAACTTTTTGGTGTTGACCTTTTACAAAGTTTTTCCCCCTAGTTTTTTCCCCAGCTTTGACCTTTGATTTATTATTATTTTTCCTAGGTTGTTTTTTCCATATTATCCTCCATCTTGGCCCTACCTACCAACTAACAAGCAACCCCGTACCTACCTATTTATCCACCTTCCTATCTACCTATTTATTTATCCACTCACCTACCTACTTATCCATTGTTAACGAGTAAATTTTTTTTGTCTATCTAATTTAAAAGGCCTCCGTATAGTTTATTTAGTTCCTAGTGATAAGTGTAAATTTATTGTCTCGTAGTTATCAAGGAATGAAGTTATTAGTTTATTGATTATTTAGGGACTTGTGAAAAAAATTTAAATGAACTCTTTATTTTGTATGAGAGGATGAGGTGCCTTTGTGCCTAATGGTGATTGGAATACAAGAAAGGGATATTACAAAAAGAGTTGGGCATTGTGAATTTTTTTTGGGGGATTTGTCTTTGTTTTTTTATTTGCAAATAGATGTAATTTTTTCTTGCTTGATGTAGAAGAATATTGTAACTTTTACCCCAAGAAAAAAATAAAAATAAAAAATAAATAAATATTCTTTTTCTTAGTAGGAGTCATTGAATGATAGCTACAATAAGGGGTGGTAGTTTCAAATCGTGAAAGTAGTTTATCCTTCTTAGAAGGACTTGTAACAAAGTTGAAGTTTGGGCAATAAGGTAGTTATCTCTTATGTTGGTTGTTTTGGTTTCAACATATACATATTTTTTAAGAGAGCAAGATTGTCTACGGAAGGAAATTTTCTCAGCTTTTTAATTGTTTGTATACCCAACAAACCTCCCTTAGTGTAGGATTGCTGGGCTTGCAAATATATATTTGACAATCATACTATGAATCTTATTTCAAAACTTTGGTTGGATATAAGTGACCTCTTTGTTTTTTCTTTATTGAAACCAATTTGAGCTTTTGTAATTTTATAAATTATACAATGACAAAAAGCTTTCTCTTGCCAATCATACAATGAGAACTTCCATACACTAGTTCAAAACTCATTAAAAACTTATTATGGCTTAATGTAAAAACTAGTTACACATGTCTCTGAGCTTACTAGAGCAACCCCTTCCTTTAAAATACTTTATTGCAACCCAACAGTTCTCTCTCTCTCTCTCTCTCACACACACACACACCCCCACCACACCACCATATTTTTTTCCTCTTTGATCCTTGGGTAACCAACCTCCCTTACACTTTACTTAGACAGATCCTACTTTCACTCCTCTTACCTTTATCTCCCTAAATTACTACAAAAGGCCCTTTTAAAATGACTAAAAAATAGGTAAACAAAGTTCACTCTACTTGAATAAGTTAAACTCCTACAATAACTACAATTAAAATAATGATAATTATTATTCTTCTCTTAACACCATGATAGTCTACCTCCAATCACTAGATACTCACATGAGAGAATCGTCAAGTGTACAAAACTCCAGAATCAAGAGTAAACTCCATTAATGATGGCAATTACAGGAATACATTATTCAAATCTGCGCCTGCACACAGCAGAAGTTCTGCGTAGATTCACAAAATCACAATCTAGCTCAATCGTATCTCTACTACTATACATGAACCTTTAGTTTCAAATCATTTCTTTCAAAATACATGCACCTTTAGCTTCAAATCAAACCTCTCTGCTATTATACATGGAACCCCTTAGCTTCAAATTAAACCTCGCTGATCTTAGTGCTGAAATTACAGTGCTCGATCGGTTGAATCTAGTCTACTTTCAGCTCCATTGTACCTCTTGATTCAGCTAATACTAGCTTGTTAAACTGTATACTGGAGTGCCTCCTCCTGTCCCATATTAGAACACAGACTGGATTCAAAAGCTGTTGCTGTACATTCATAATTATGCAACCTTGACTTATTTTACGCGTGATGCAGCAGCGTAAATCATGAGTTTACTGCAGCACTAGCTCGCTAGCGCCTGCATCAACTGTCCTAGAGTGCCGCATTGAGGTTGGTGGCCCGGTTCTCCCGTACACCCGCACGCTTTCTGTATTCGACGTCGACAGCACGAGCAATCTTCTGTTTTTTCCTCTCTGCATCATCATTATAAACAATGAAAGAATTCGGTAAGTATTGAGGCCGAGATTGAACCAAAGGAGATTCTAGGATGACGGTAAGAACCACGCACATAACTTTGTAGGACCACGAACTTCATAGTATTACTGTCTACAAGCAGATGCAGAATTTTTCGGTTTGATGTGGTCAGCTTCGAGTGCACCAACAAGTAGATCACAGAAAAGACAAAGATCTTGGAAATCTCTTTAAGTTTCCTCAGAATTCAATCGAAGAGCATGGCCAGTGCAGTTTGGAGTCGTTACAAGTTTAAATTACCCGTGGCAGCAACTTTCTTGTTGGTTGCCGACTCCTTGGCAGCCACTCTGCGGATTGGGTGCAAAGGATGCGCAATGACATAGAAACCCAGACCCATATCGGCCCTGAAGTACGCCATCTTCTCGCTCACCGTGGCTCCGAACACTCTCATTCTTCTTCCAGAAGCCGCCCTCATATCCGTGAACTTGGTCATGGGGCCACCGACGACCTTGTTCTCAGCCACAGCAGCACCCGCATTCTTGCGACTCCGCTTGGCGTTAACTCCAGTGCCATTAGCTGCCGTACTTCTTTTCCCAAACGCCATCAACGTAAAATTTCTTTTTCCGAAACCGCTTTGGATCAAACTTGCGCTAGATGCAACCGAACAAATTTCGGCAGCTTGAGAGAACTAAAATCTGGAAACCTTGCTGAAAAACCCTGGCGCCCAAACAGTATAAAAAAAAGAAGAGAAAACAAAAAGACAACTTTCAGATTAACAAACAAACGAAGAAGATACTGATGATGTCAGAGACTACAATTGCAAATGGAGAGGAATCGTGCGCGAGCGAACAAGGAGAAGAGAACGATGGAGAGAGAGGACCTAAAGAGTTTGCGTTTGTAGTTGTCTGACGACTTTCTATATAGCCATGAGGTCGACGAATGGTTTATCGACACGTGTATAGCTGATTGCACACCTGCCGGTTACCGACGCCTTAATAGATCGAGACCTCCTCGGACGACTGAGAAGGCAATTTGGTGACGTGGCTGAAACGGTGAGTCAGTGTGTACGTGATTCGTTGATCGGAAGGTCTGGCAGTCACATCGTGACACGTGGTGGATTCGGCCACGTGTAGAAACTTGAGAGGGTAGAGAATAGTCACAGCAAGATGACAGATCTTCGTTTGTGAAATATATCCCAAAATAATTCCCATCTAAAAAAAGAAAGACGTGGAAAATAGGAGGAAAATAGGGGAAAATTGGGGAAAAATAGGATATTCTGTTTTGGACACTTCCTATTTTAAAGGGCTGAAATTGCTTCTTCCACATTTCTCTTGAAAATATTGGGCTAAAAATGCTTGCAAGTTTTGTCTTTTAAAATTCTTGGGCTTTAAAGGTACTTGCACATTTTCGGCTTGATTGGGCTACAAAATGCTTGGACATTTTTCTTTGAAAATATTGGGCAAAAGCATGCTTGCAAATTTCTCTATGAAAACATTGGGTTAAAAAACACTTGCAAAATTTCTCTTTGAAAATTTTGGGCTAACAAATCCTTGCACATTTTCTCTTTCAAGATATTGGACTGAAAAATGCTTGCAAATTTTCATTCAGAAACACTTTTCTTTGCAGGAATTCTGAAGGATGAAGGGACATGAAACAATGCTCCATTTATGACATTGCCCATAGATTGTCATTGCTTGATGCTATAGACTATTATTGAATTTTTTTTTTATTAGTTAGGAAACAAGAGATTTGATTTTGTTTAGCATTTGCAATAATCAAGCTTTATAAATTTTTGTCAGAAGGACTCTTTTTTGCATGCCACAAAATTACAATTGTAGTAGAAGGGGGGAGAGAACAATTTGCTCTTCTTGGTATGATTTCTTCAGTTTTTCCAATTGCATTTGGTAGATGAAGACCCACCATCCACACATTTCCAAAAGAAAAAAGGAAATAAAGCTAGGCAACAAAATGGCAAAATGGTCATGGGCAGTTAACCCTGGTATTTTTAGGCCCAACATTTTCTAGCCTAGTGTTTTCAAACACAAATTTTGGAAGAATTTATCAACCCAATATTTTCAAAGAGAAATTTGCAACCATTTTTCTGCCCAATATTTTCAAACACAAATTTTGCAAGAATTTATTAACCCAATATTTTTCAAAGAGAAATTTGCAACCCATTATTCTGCCCAATATTTTCAAACACAAATTTTGCAAGCATCTACTAACCCAATACTTTCAAAGAGAAATTTGCAACCATTTTTCTGCCCCATATTTTCAAAGAAAAATGTCCATGCGTTTTGCAGCCCAATATTTTCAACCAGAAAATATGGAAGCAATTTTAGCCCTTTAAACAAGAACTACCCAAAACAGAAAACCCTAATTTTCCCCAAGTTTTTCCCCACTATTTCTCCTATTTCTCCCCCTTTTTTTCCTCATTTTTTCCATTTTTTTTATTGGGAATAATTTTCCCATTAGTTACGGATACACGAACGAAGGTCTGTTATGTTGTTGTTACGATTCTCCACCCTCTTAAAATTCTACACGTGGAGGAATCCGCCACGCGTCACCAGTTGACTGACTGACTGATTCAGGTTCTGACTACGTCTTTTCTGCCACTTCATTAAATTACAGACTCAGTCATCCGAGTCAGCCACGTCTTTCTCTATCGAATAATGCGTCGGTAACCGCCAGGTGTGAAAGCAGCTATACACGTGGCGCGCACCCACTTGTTGACCTCATGGCTGTAGACAGTCGCCGAACGCATTAGCATCCCAGACGAAAGCAAACCCTTCAGCTCTTCTCTTCTCTCCATCTCTCTCGAACTCTGAACTCCTTGTTTGCACGCACACATTGCTCCCCACTTGGAATTGCATTCTTTGATATCATCAGCATCTTCTTCATTGTTCGTTAATCCAGATTTTAGCTCTCTCTCTCAAGCTGCTGAATTTTTTTCGGTGGTATCTAGCGCAAGTTTGGTCCAAAGAGGTTTCAGAGAAAGAAATTTTGGATTGATGGCTTTTGGGAAAAGTAGTACGACAGCTAATGGCACTGGAGTTCAGGCCAAGCAGAGTCGCAAGGGTGCGGGTGCTGCTGTAGCTGAGAACAAGGTCTTCGGTGGCCCCATGACCAAGTTCACGGATATGAGGGCGGCTTCTGGAAGAAGAATGAGGGTGGTCGGAGCCACTATCGGCGAGAAGATGGCTCACTTCGGAGCCAACATGCGTCTGGGTTTTTACGTCATTGTGCATCCGTTACACCCGATCCGCAGAGTGGCTGCCAGGGAGTCGGCAACAAACAAGAAACTTGCTGCCACAGGTAAAAACTTATAATGACTCCAAGCTGTACTGGTCATGCTCTCCAATCTAGTCTGAGGAAACTTAAAAGAGATTCCGAAGATCTTTGTCTTTTCTGTGATCTACTTGTTGATGCACTCAACGCTGAGCAGATCAAAGCGAGAAATTCTGCACTGATCTACTTGTAGAAAGTAATATTACGTGGTCTAATAGAGTCATGAATGGTGAGGGAGGGCGGCGCCATTCTGTTTTATCGTGGTGTCTGTGGTGCTTACTATCATCCCAGAATACCCTTTAGTTCAATCGCGGCCTCAGGACTTACCGATTGCTTTCACTGTTTAATACAATGATGATGCAGAGAGGAAAAAACAGAAGATCGCCCATGCTATCGACGTTGAATACAGAAAGCGTGCAGGTGTACGGGAGGGCCGGGCCGCCAACCTCAATAAAGCACTCTAAGTGTGATTCAGCTGAACAATATACTGCAATGCTGTTAACTGAATCAAGAAGTACATTGGAGCAGACTAGATTCAACCGATTCAGAACTAAGATCGGCGAGGTAATTTGATTTGACGCTAATAACGACATCTTTCCAGTAGGCCGCTGTGATCACAGATTTTGTGATCACAGCAGCTTTCCATTTTTTCCCCCCAACTAAACTGTGTTCATAGCCATCTCACAGGTTTACCTGGTGACCAATGGCAGGAGCTCTGAGAGCTTTAAGTTGAATTGTGACTTACCATAAAATGACATCTGTTCTTTTTTTCATGAGAACATGTGTTCCTGTAGTTCCTAACATTGATTAATTACATATTTTCAATCCATTTGCAGCTTTCCAATCGAAAGCAACTGTCCCTTTTGCAAGAAACAAGGCCCTATATCAGTAGCTTTCCATTAGGCCACTGTGATTCCTTTGCTTACACCACAATTCCTCATCCATATTGAAGATCCCATCTCCTAAAAGACTTTGGAAAATCTCTTGGAATAATTCCACCTTATCATCATCATCATTATCATGGACAAAATTTGAGAAGCCAAAACTTTGTTGAAGAAATCATGGGTTGAACTTGCAGATTATCTATCATCTAGATTCTCTACAGGAGAACATACATTGTACATACATATGTATGTTTGGGTAATTCGGCAAATTGCTCTTGAGGATGTGTTCTACATTTTCAGGGAGGACAGTGTAAGTGATGGTGACATCAGGAAGCTCCACCTCAAGGGTAGGAGAGTCTTTCATAGAGGAGACAATCCAGTCATGCAACCTGTGATAGTTCCACAGAAGCTCTACAACAGAACCCGCAAGAGGCCAACAAATGGGCCCTCTTCTCCCCCCCTCTGCCTCCACAACTGCAGCAAGGCAGCAAAACTTTTGATAGTTGATGGTGATGGGGGAAAGGCTTTGTGGACGGTTAGCTTTGCTTTTTCTTTGATTTGTTTCTTGCAGGTTATGGGGGATGGTGTTGTTATTGTGACTTTGTATTTCAATGGTGTTTAGCGTCAATTGGCTTATAGTAGTAGTTCTTGATGTGGAGATATATGGATGTGTGTGAGCTATTGTTGCATTGTTGTTTTGAGGATGTGAATTATGGAGCGAGGAGCTTCACAATATATGTATGGCATTATGGATATGGATCGAAAAACAAAGCTAAGTTTTTTTTTTTTCCCTTGGTTGATTGTGTGGGTTGTCTTGGTCATAGAGATCATAGGTGAAAGTTTAAGAGCATTAGAAAAACGGTGTGAGAAGAATGCCCTATTGTTGTTGATTGTTTTGCTTTTGGAGTTATGTTTTTTCATTGCACCATAAGCTTTAGAAGAAAGACGACAGATGTAAATGTAGTGTTTAGGGGTCACATTAAAGGAAATGATGATGCACCCTAAACGTAAAATCAAAAGAAATACAAAATTAAAATTTTGGTGAAAAATAATATAAAAAAATGTAACTTAGAAGTTCATTACATGTTTGTACAATGTAAACCAATAATATGAAAAAGGTTAGTTCATGTCACGAACTCTAGTTGATAAAATGAAAAATAAATTGTTTAATGGATTGCATTATACATGTGTTTATGGTTGAAAATGGGATGGCAAAAAGATGATACAGAAACTTATTTAAATCCTTCTATAGAAGCTTACTATGAAGGGGACATTTTTAAAAAAAAATGTTCATGTGAATGACAAACGGTCAATAATGAATGAATTTGGTTCAAGAGCTATGATTTTAAGGGATCTAGAGGGGGTATAAGAAACCACTTCAACCATAACCATTTTTGAAAATTCATTATATGATAAATGATAACTTCAGTTGAGGTTTTTTTTTTTTGATGAACTTGTATAATAATATGTTTAATTATGTATTTTGGGGGGGGTGCAAACCAGTGAATTTGGTTTTCAAATTTCTCATGTAGCACCATTGGCTAGCATCCTAGGAAGGATTTAGCATTAAATGGCAACAGGCAAGGCAAGGCAATTTTTTTGTATTCGTGCTTTTATTTGGTGACCCACAATAGAAGGGCTTCTAAATCTAGCAAAACCAACTCAAAACCGCTACTCTTTTTTTGCAATTTTTTTTCAAAATTTCAAAGAATCTGTGATAGAATATTCCTTTGAAAATTTTATTTTTCACATTTTGGCAGAATTTTTTTCAAAAAAAATCGCTGGTGCAAACATAATAAAATAAAATAGTTTGATTGTCATTGGTAGTGTGGAGCTCAAATTCCAGTTTGAAATTTTGTTGCATCATTTAATGGTCAAGGAAGATTTGTGTTGGTGAAACAAAAGCTATCTTGCTTTTGGAATTTCATTGTTGATGGTTTTGCTTCTCATATATACCCATTTGAAGGTAGAAGGATTATGAGTAACAATTTCTTTCTATTGGCTTCTTGGTGCACCAAACTTTTGGCATCGTGGATAGCCAAATAGAAACAAAATGTGTCTTTTCAATTATAAATGTTCTCATTGCACTTAAATGTTATCAGTTGGGGTTACAAAATATTGAGCACATTGTCATGCTGATAAAGAATTGGTCTAACAATCCCCACCATGGTTGCATGAATTTCAAGCATCAAACCATGGAGGAGTTTGTAGGCTTGGAAGTTAATCTATATTAAACATTAGAGGATCAATTTGAGAAGGAGGTCTTAGATTTAAAAGATGATGGTGATGAAGAGTTTTTGTAATTGGAACTAAGGCATATTATGTTGTCAATTTTATCTTTGTTGTTTGTGATAGAAGTTTTCGTTTTGAGTTTAATACATGGGAAGGAATATATTTGGATATATTCAAAGTACAATCGAATGAATTTTCTAATTAGTCAATTGGTTATGTGTCATTTGTCATATAACCACTTTATAACATAAATTCTAGAGGTTATTGCATCCTTAATTTTTTTAATAATAAATTTATTACAATGTATCTAGCAAAAGGGGAATATTATCTAATTGATAAACCTCCATCTCTTTCACTATTATTCTTATGTCTTTCTAACTTTTTCAAAGTGAAGCTTAAATTGAAATTTAAAGATTTATTTAACTATTAAAGTACTATTAATAGTACTTTAATACTTAAATAAATCTTTAAATTTCAATTTAAGCTCTACTTTGAAAAAGCTTTTTCCAATCACAAGGTTCATATATATATATATATATATATATATCATGATATCCACCAAGTATCAAGAGAAAAAAGAAATTGGGCACTTTTTTTTGTTCTTGAAATGCCCCCTAAAAGAGAAATATGGAATCATCACAATTTTAGGCTAGCCTGTACCGAGTGGGCATTCTAGCTTTTGAAACACCCCCAAAAAGTGAAGGAACAAAAAGTGAGTTTCTGAAACAGTTCTCATTCGTGTTTGAAGCTAACACTGCATCTAGAGTGAATCCACTACTTGTCTGCATTCTATATGGTGAAGGTAGCAACTAGTGTTGCCCGGATAGATCGAAAATTTCAGATATGAATCTGGATAGTACTTGGATATGCATGTAGTCATATCCAGAATTTGGTTTTTTTCAAATATTCATCCTTATACATATCCGGCATAACATGGTCATGCAATAATTGGTGCTCATCCATATCTGGGCGGGAATTGCCTGTACCAGTACACACATCTAGGCACTCATGGATGGATATGCCTGGATATGCATAATATGAATATGCATATGCATATAGATGCATAATTGACACATTCTGGTTAGGGATTAGGGTTAGGGTTAGATCGAAATGGAGCTTGCAACATTTAGGGTTTAGTGTTTTACACTTTGTGGAGTGCAAAAGTAGTATTGCCAATAAGCTCTGATTGGTTGGACTTGTGATTTGTGATTTTTTGCAACAAAATTTGAGTGTGAAATGTTTTCTATGTTCTCATCTTTTCTACATAGTCTTCTTCTCTTCCATCCTCCTTGCTTCAAGTGCAACTTTTCAACAATGCATCATGTTTGCAATTTTTTTGTGAGGTGAAAGTGTGAACATGGTTTGAGGTATGAACTATGAACTATGAACATTTTCTATGAGGTGTGATCGTGTGAGGTCAGAGGTTCTTTCGCAATTGTTGTCGTCTCAGAGGCCTTCTCTTTTGCATATCCTTCTATCTCTAATGCCTTATCCTTCACTCTCTCGATAGTAAATCCTACCTTCTCCTTGGTAGCTCTTGTTATCTTAAAAGCCTTCTATTTTGTTTCATCTACAATTAAACCAGCACTCTCTTTTGTTTTTCCAACTTTCTCTTGAGCATTTCAATAGTCTCACCAATATTTTGCTACACAATTCTAAAGAATTCAACAACCTTTTGCTTCAATTGTTCCAAAATTGAACCATCACTAGCCTCATATTCCTTGTGAACAACATCATATTGAGCTTCATCTTTTCCAACTTCATCATCCTTGTGCGGCTTCTCATTTGATGCTCCCAAGGTTGAAGCAACACGATCTTTGACTTGACCAACTTTTTCTTTAGTAGCTTAAGTTGTCTCAGACACCTTTTGAACAACGTCCTTTACTTCACTTGCCTTGTTGCTTTGTATGAAGTTGAAGGTCTCAAGTCGAAGGTGTGAAGTTGAAGTTCGAAGGTTTAAGATATGAGGTCATTGTGTTAGGTTTGAAGTTTAAGTCTTTGGTCATTCTATTAGGTTTCAGGTTTGAGTCTTTAGTCACTTTGTTAAGTTTGAGGTCACTATGTCACATTAAAGGTCATTGTGTCAAATCAAAGGTTTAACAAAGTTGAAGGTAGGAACTTTAAGCATTTAAGTGCATTCTTTGTGAGGTCTAAAGTTTAAGGTCAAAGCATTTTTTTTTTTGGTTTGCAACTATTTTCCAAAACAAATGTATGTAGTAGTGGTAGCAATGGATTTGTATGAAAAATTCATGCCTTGGAGCCAAAGTTCCCGCATTCTATGGCATAAACATGATGATGATGAAAAAATTCTTCTTAATGTAAAGATTAAAGTTGGGTTCAAGTTCTTTGTGGAGAGATATATTTCGCATGTGCAATTAGCTGAAACCACCCAACCTGATCAAAGTAAGTATCCATCACCCATTTATTGCCCCCCCAAAAAAAAACCCACATTTTCCCTCTTTCCTTCTCTTTGTGTGATCTTCTTATATTACCAAAAGGAATCATATAGATGTGCAATCAAGCTTCAATCTTCTTCTTCAGCTTGCAAGATGCTTATTAAGTTGAAGTTTTTAGGTTATGTGTTTATTGCATCATCCTTGGTCTTCCAAGCTCTTAATGTGCATGGATGATGGTGGAGCTTTCAACATGTGGAAAAAAACATATATGGTTTTGATTTGGTTGTTGTGGTGATTACATCTACTCGTTTATTGTTTGTTTTGGTATTTTTTACTTTGTAGACAACAATGTTTGTCTATCACCAAGGAACATTTGCACTTGGGTTGTTAGCATGGATTTTGCATCTTAGGTTTCTAATTTGGTTTTTTCTTTGTAGACAACAATAGTGTCATCACCAAGGAACAATGATTCCTAGCTTGTGAATATGATGGAATTTGTTTTGTTTTTTCTTAGGGCTTTTTTGGGCTTTGTAGACAATAGTGAATGTTGTAATATGTAACAAAATATTGGTTGGTTATGTATTGATTGATGAATATGGTTGATGTTATTGGGGTTTTTTTTGTTCTATAAATAACAAACAGTGTCACCAAGCTGATGATGATTTCTTCTATTTGAAGTGTTGATTGAATATGTTTGTTTGCTTTTCTTTTTTGTGTTATGTGTTGTTACTTAGCAGACACTAGTTTCACAAAGCAGCCTTTTTGATTACCTAAACAATTAACACAATCTTTCAAACCAAGCCCAACACCTAATTTTTGTCACCTAATTCACCTAGACTCTACTGCTAATGGTTGATGTATTAATTGAAGTTATTTTCCAATTGGAATGTCTGTAGCTTTGGTGGAGATTCCAGCAATTTGGTTTGCAACAACATTTTTACATCAACAATTGACAAAGTAAGTCCTTTAGACTTCATGTTTCTTTGATTTATTTGTTGTACATATTCAACTCTATTTTATACATATGTCCATGAACCTCTTTTAATTGAATTGTGAACTTCCATGCATTGCCTTGAACTTTTTTTGTTTTTTTCATTTTGTCGATTTTTCAAGGTTAGGTAAGTTTTGGTTTTATAGCAATGAACCATGGCTAAAGATGATGATGTGCAATTGGTTGAGTCCATTGGTGGTATTGATGGAACACCACCAACATTAGATTTTTAAGGTGTGCATATGCATGGTTTTGTTGGTGTTAATTCTACTACTGCTACCTCAAATCATGTTACTAATGCTACTACTTCAAATTTTGCTATTGTTGGTTTAGATTCAACTAAGGTTCAAATGTAATAGTTATCAATTATAGAAGCATAGGCTATACAATCAAACTTCATTGTGTTGGGGTTTTTTTGTTGTAAATGACAACTTACATGTGGATCTTGAAAAGTCATAAATGTTGTGATGCATTATTTATAGAATAGAACAAGTTAGTGCTCTTGATTTATGCCAACTCTTTACTTTACAAAAGGGCCTTATTAAATATGGTAAGATTAATGGGATCACTCCCATGAAAACCCATGTTGAATCTATGCATCCAAAGCTAGTTGCCCACAAAAAGTTGGCCATTATTGAAAAAAGTTGGCCATTGTTGTTGTTACAAATCATAGTCTAGGAAGAAGTGGTTCAGGCCATTTGGGTGTGTAATCACATCATATTTTGGTGCTACAAACCCTTATAAGAAGTCTAACGAGGCACAACAACAATTTTTTGAAGACTTAATCTTGTATACTTGCAAGGGGTACATGCTCTTTTCCACTTGTGACAATATTTGGTTAAGGAGGTTGGTATTATGCCTATACTCACGTGTTGTTTTTCATTCTTGGGCTACGTTTGTAAAAAAAATGCTACTTCCAATGCTTTAAAAAAACCATGCAATTACATGTGTCACCAAGGCTTACTGAGTCAACAACAACATTGTTAGCTAATTTTGATTTTGGATGTCCAAAGTGGCACGAACACCTTTGCCTTGGTAGTCAATTACTTGAATGAATCTTGGATGCCCCAACATGTTACCATTGGTTTATTTAAGGTTCATGAGACCATTGGGCTTTCCATGGCTAATGGTCTCATGGTCTCATTTTTAAAATATATATTAAGAAAATTTCAATGCACTTCACTAATTCATTCTTCATTTTGAAATTTTTATTGACATTACTTTGATGTATTTTTGAATTCACATTTTTCATTTTCTCTACGTGACAAGCGTAATGTTATCATTTCAAAAGTTCATTACAAGTCTATAATCTTCTTAGAATTCATCCAAATTTTTTACAACATGAATAATTAAAAATTTGATAGTGTTAATTTTGAATATGACTTCAGATTTTACATTTGTATGTAATCCAAAATAATTACAAGTGTGATAATATCAACAATCCCATATTCATGCTTTCACCCTATGGAGCACATCAACAACAAGGATGGCTGCTGGTGTGTTGGGTGTGTTTATGTGTTGTGTGAGGTGTATGTGGGGTGTGGTTGGGGCAGAAAACTTGTGCTACATTGGACAGGGTTCTTTAAAAAATCAGGGTTCAAATACCCCACAAATTATTGGTTTTTTTTAATGTTTTCTAATGCTCTAATGCGGTAGGTCTATGACCAAAAAATTAATTCCAAAAGTCAGGACATATTCCTAACCTTTATACACATCCTGTGATTATTGTGAGTTCAAAAACCGGAAAATGAATATCCACCAAAATGAAAAATAAAAATAAAATACATATCCATCTTTCTCAAAAACCTAAGGACCTGTTTCTCCATTACACCAGGATGCATCTTGGCCTCCTGAAACTCATGTTTTCTGTGAGCACCACACATGAATTAGATCACCCTAAGGGAAACAAGACAAAGGATGAAGTCAGGACAACAACCCTTGGTTTTAGAATGCTTACAACAGACACCATTCTAAAGCATCAAGAAGTCATATCATAATTGTGGAGATGACTGTCCTTTTCATGACATTGATCAACAAAATTATGGAGATATACATTCTCATGATACATTCTGGAATGAGCTTGTGGAATCTCCTTGCCGCATGTCACCACATCTCACAGTACTTGAACAGTTTCTCTTGATCTAAATAGCTTGGTTTCAACACATTCATTCAGTATACAGGTTGCCATCCAACCATAAGTCCCACCACTGGAGATGTTCCTACTTGAAAGTCAAATCACACTAACCTCTGGAAGACTAATTTTTTCAGATTACCGCTTTGTGCTTTTTGCTTTTGCAATTTTCTTCTTCTTTTTCTTCAGAGCTTTAGGCACCTTCACCTTGCGTGCTTCTCGCTGTTCTGCCTTTACCTTCTTCTTATTTTCCTTCCGAGCCATTCGAATAGCTTCCTTTTTGGACCCACCAACTGCATTATCAGGATCTGCTTCAGCTTGATGTTCGTGATCTTCATCATCCCCACTGGTACCTTCATCACTACTACTCTCTGAGCTATCCTCATCCTCTTCAACATCATCATCATCATCATCATCATCATCTTCCAAACCCTTGAAGTTTGCAACCCCAGACAATTCTGCAGTCCTCATGGGTGTGATATCTGCTGATGATGGTCCACCATTTACAGAATCGAGGGTTTCACGTGAAGAAGACTGCTCTTGAGCTGCAGTAGACTCTTCCAAGAATGTGGGGCCTTTACGCACACCTGAAAGATCTGCTTTCAGTCCTGTAATCGTTTGGTAATAGATGCCTTCAGTATCTTTCCCACTTGAAATGCGCGTCATATCACCTTCATAAT
>Ga0209208_10000894_pt1 | contig 40660 bp, 34 predicted proteins | sample S1TSphfallax_3_FD_187694 | JGI IMG/M metagenome (GOLD analysis project Ga0209208, IMG submission 187694) | Host-associated microbial communities from peat moss isolated from Minnesota, USA - S1T2_Fd - Sphagnum fallax MG (SPAdes) (version 2) | ecosystem: Host-associated > Plants > Peat moss >... | reverse complement strand
AATGGATCAGGCCACACTAGTTATTATGAAAAGCAAATGGATGTCCTCTACAATATGTATCAACTAAATTCTTCCCTGATATACTTGCCATAAAACAGGCCTATCTTCGGTTGGTTTTTGTTGGGATGAAAGCTGGGGATTGTAGTCTAGGACAAGCAGCTGCTCATTGTGTAATTGGTCTGCTTATAAGGGCAGGTTAAATTAAATTCGCTAGTGATAATAGAACCATGTACCAAAGTTAGAGCACGTACACCCACATCCCCAATTTGCGCCTCTACGAGGAACTATCAAATTCAACATAAGAGTGTTTAATAGTTTCCCCAGGCCCTAGGGACAAATAGGTATATAAGTTTGGATAATTACAATTGAGAGACTCTTTAAATACTACCACCTAAGCCAATGAGAAGCAGTAATTTCTTTGTCCAAATGTCCAGGTCCAAAGTCCTCACCATGTTTGTGCACATAAGTGTCAATGTAAGTGTCAATAGCCGTATATACAGTGTGTAAATCTAATGTAAATCATTGACACTTACACATCCAATCTTTTCACACTTATCCTGTTGCAGTGTATATATATATATAATTTTTTTACACTTACATGAGGCCATTGTAAATCTAAGTCAAATACACTTAACATAGCCCCGTGTAAATGTTTTGAGAGGCATGTAAGCATAAATACTAAAATTATTTGTAAAGTCACCCTCTCTTTGGGCCTCCTTTTACCCCCAAACCCTTATTTCAGGGGTATCCATAAAGTAAGGAAATTTTTATTAAATCTGGGAATGAAATACTGAAAATCAGCATTTAATGCACAAGGTTCAAGACTAATTATAGTAGCTTTACAAAGTAGGAGCAGTGAAAATATATGCAGCAATAATGAAGGCGCTAAAGAAGAAGGAAAGACAGGGTGAAACTCAGTTCACCACAAAAACTGAGGTCCCCCCCACCCTTAAATAATGCTAGTGTTTTTTTATTTTTTTGAATCTCACCCTATTTATGATCAAACTTAGGATTTTAGTGTTGTTTTTCATACTTTATAGATAATTCTATTATATATAATTTAATGACCACACCTTGCAAATTCATATGAATCAATTGTGGGTGTGTATTTTGATGGGTTTTGTTTTTCTTTTTGCAATGGGCCATTTAGCTGACTTATGTTCAAAAAATTATGAAATCTCCCCTCCTCAAGTAAAAATCACATTTTTTACATTGTTATATATTTGCATTGTTTTACATAGCCATATAAAATCATATAAATGATTTAGGGTAAAAATATTTATATATAGTTTTATATATTTACATTGTTTTATCGGACCATGTAAAACTATATATAAATATATATAAATATTACACTTACATGGAGTGTAAGTCCTAAACTATTTACACACACAACACTGGGCCTAACCCACTTTCATGCTATTTCAAAAGCTGTTGTTCATCCACAGTACAGTGAACAGGCCAAATTTTGTCTCACCTCTGCTGGACCTGCGCTTAGGTAATTTGAATGTAGAAAGACTTTGATCAGAAAAGTAACCAAGAAGACACAACTAGGTCTCCGGCTCTCACCTCTCACTCACAAATTGGGTTCAAGTTCAAGCTTTTCTTTTACCCCCAAACTCCTACACCAATACGAAGTCTCACCTCATCCAGTGTGGTCCAGGTCTCTGAATTTTGAAAGAACCATTGGTTCCGGTTCTATAGGTATTCCAGAGTCATCAGAGGACCATCCGAGAACCCATCAGAGAACCATAAGTTCTGGTTCTTTGGAAAAAATTTCAAAGAACTGGTGGTTCCCATTAAAGTTATCCATAAAGTCACCTTCTCTTTCACCCCCTATCCCCTCTGCTTTCACCCCCCTTATCCCCTCTTTCCGCAAAGTAAGGAAATTCTATTAAATCTCACAGTACGAAATGCTGCTGAAACTCAGCACTTAATGCACAAGGTTCGAGAGTATTTAGAATAGCTGTACAGGTAGTAGCAGTGAAAATGTATGTAGCAGCAGTGGAGGCGCTCAGGAAGGAAAGAGGGGGTGAAACTCAGTTTGGTGGAAAAACTAGTTTGGATCCCAGTTACATTGTTTTTGCAAATTTTCATTTCCAGTTGCGCATTTCATGCCTTATTATGACGAAACTGGCCATTCTTGACCCCCTAATCGCTTGACTCTACGGATAACTTTATTATCTCAAAAACCTTTAAAGAACCAGCAATTAAGAGTCTTCAATTATCAAGGTTTTAACAGGAAGAACTAAAATAATAAACTAACCCTAATGATCTCCCATTCACACAAAAGGGATAAAAATCTAGAAACTCACTTGGCAAACATTCACATGGCATTTGGGTTAGAGGGGGGTAAATGTGTTGGGATATCTTGATTGACGCGCTCCCAAGTCACGGGGGTGAAACCCACTTGAGGGTTTCACAAAGTCAAGTTGCGGAAAGTTGAGACTTGGAGGCACGCTCCCGGCTTCCAACTTTAGAAAGGGGTAGAGGGTCGAGTTGGGAGCCCAGGGATAAGACTAGAGAGAGGACTTAGTAGATCAAGCACGAATCTGCATCAAAACAAACCACCCACGTGGTTAGTTCACATTCCGGAACACCCTTGGGTGTGGGGACAAGCCACGGGCACTTCGGACCACAAGACTCACCACGGCCCGGACTCGGGAGTATGCCACCACCATACTCCCTATAGTATACTCTGCGACGCCCCCTGGGGGCTACATCCAAATGGCACAAATTCCCGGGACTCCCAAGTTGGAGTCCCGAAATTGTCCCGAAACTGTCCCGGGTGGAGTCCCGGGACTTAGAGAGCTCATAACTCCTGACTGCAAGATCGGATCGCAACAAGGTCTGAACCAAAGTTGTAGCCCTCGTCGAGATCTTTCCAATGACGTATCGCACTCTCCATTCGGAGGTTGGAAAAGTATCGATTCTCGACTTTTAGTGGTCGGGAGTCAAATTGCCAGTTTGACTCCCGGCCCTTCTATTGCCCATAACTTGGGCGAAAGATGTCCAAATGCCCAATGCGAGGTGTTTTGGGTCCTGCTGTCGAGCTCTGAACATTCAGGAGTCCCGGAGGACTCCAAATCCCCAACTTTTTCAAGTGTTGAGCTTCACCCCCACACTTGGCCAAGTTAGGGTTGCGACATTGACCCCATGAATAAACATCTTAGTTGTTTCTAGATTTGGGATCAAATTAGGGTGAAATAAGGAGGTTAGTTTGACCGCTTAATTTCAAAAGGTTAAAATACCTCCTCATGTTCACAAGAGCTTCTAATGTTGTTCTTGCCAGCATACTCTCTTTCATGTGAGAGAGCACGCAGAATGGTGGGCAACAACAAATTTTTCAACCTACACAAATTGCCCAAAATTATTTGACAGAATAAAAGCTTTCCAACCTCTCAAAGTTTTTTGAGCATCATAATTTCTCCAGAGTGCCCAACATGTTTTGGCACAAATGAAAAATTTCTTCAACCTTTATAAGGTGCCCAAAATTTTTGAGCATCAAGATTTATCCTTACAAAAATATCCTTACTAACCCTTGGTCTAAATCTAGCTTTAGGAAATGTTAAATTTGATATCGGTCTAAGCTTTGTCCCAAACTTGGGATGGAGGCATTGGGGAAACTCCTTTTGGGTGACTATAAGAGATGAAGAGTCAAAGATGGGTTCAATGGATAAGGTTTAGGTACAAGTAGGTGCAATCCAACACAAAAACTTAGATAAAATTAATTTGACATAATGCATTTCTCATTTTTTTCTTCATATGATCACATTTTATTTCATATGCATATTGGCCATAGTTGAATTCTCATCAACTATTAAAATGCAAAATTTATTTCTTCAATTTAAAAATAAAGTACTCCCTTTCTATTTGACTTTATTCTTCTTTATTTCCACAACTTTTTAAAAAATTCTCAAAGTTTTCTAAATTTCTCCCATTGGTTCTCATGTGTGACACACACATTCTCAACAAAACCTACCATGTTTTTTTTTTATCAATATTGCTAGCTAGTTCAATTTTTTTTTTAAATTCAAATTCCTTCTTTTTTATTTCTTTTTCAAAAATTTATTTATTTATTTATTTATGTTGGTATTTGAAGGTGGAAAATCAGATAGATGTTGTACATTATTTTCACTCTTTTTTTTTTTCTGAAGTTTGTGGAAAGAGAATCCTGATTATGAAAAAATGGAAGGTTTTTTTTTCTTCAAGGACCATATGCAATGTGCCAACGACCAGTTTCTGTAACTTGTGGTCTTTTTTGTTGTTTTTATTTTTCTAGGGACCATATGCAACATGCCAACCATTGGTTTGTATAACTTGTGGTCTTTTTTGGTTTGTTTTTGGGACCATATGCAACCCATCAGCTACAAGATTTCACTACAACAACTAGTGATGGTTTAGAATACATAGTAATAATTTTTCATATTAATACACAAAAAGTAATATGTATTGCCTTTGTGTATAGAGCTCATTCATATTTGGTTTTTATATTTTTAAATAATCTTCAAACTATAATTTAACATTCTTTTGAACATTGTCCAATCATCATTTTAGGAGATTTTAATATTGACATTGAAAAAAATTGCGAAAAAAAAGAGCTATTAAATTTCATGGATAAATTCAAATTAAAATCACAATTCAATAGAAGCATAATAAAAGTTGCATTTCAACTAGATCATATATGGACGAATGTCCTTGGAGATGAATGCAATTTGGTGTAAGTAAAGCCTATTGGTCATATTTTCACAAGTCAATTTATGCTACATTCAAACTATTAAACACACTTTCAATGTATAACAAAAAAACCATTAATGTTTCCATTTTTTTGAAATGTAATGTATGTGATTACATGTGTGTGTACATGTTACATTTGAACCCCAAATGGTTTCAACATTTATTGTCATGAGATGTTTCATCATTAGTACATGAAGCTTTTGTTGGTTAATAGATGTAAAAGCACTTCATGGTCTAAAGTATTTTTATTTAATTATTTTTCAAGGACCACATTACATAAAGCTTTTTCATTTGGCAATCACAAGATGGAACTTTTTTTGAATATTTCTCTTTCTTTGTAGACCCACCAACCATAACAACAAAATAGTTTTCATTAAAAGCCCTAAACCCCAAATGCAATAAACAAAAAACACTATATTATTTGAGAGTTGCCAAATGTTCAAACTTGTAAATAAAACATCATGAAAGCAAAATGGACTATAAGAATTAGTACAGAAAATCCAAGTCTTGTCCATCCATGATTACCATTCGTTTAAAACATCTTATATAACAAGTGTTATGTGTGCATAATGTGAAACCTTTTTACGGAAATTGCTTGCACATGTAGAGCAAAAATAGATTAAATTTATTTGTTCATAATATAGTTTCTTTACATCTTTACATTCATTTGTGGGGTTGAGGGAGGGTGAGTTTGTATGACTTTAAATATTGTGGAACTAAGGTTTGAATTTGTAAATATGATTTGTTAATACAAATAAAAGAAAATGATTTTTAAAGCCTCTCTTCATTTAGAAGCTAACAAATGATTGTTTGAAATGTTGCCTGACAAGCAAATGTGAAAATGCTCACACCATGGGAGCTTGCTTCATTTCAAAAGTTTTTCTTATTTCAATAACAATGTAATTGGGTAAAATGAAGTTTCTATTTTGATGATTCTTCTTTTTTTCCTCCCCACAACATTTTGTAAAAAAATAAACTAAATGGGTAGATTGTCACAACAATTTGGAAACTATGGGTTTGACAAAATTCAAAGTCATGTAGTAGCAATAGTTTAGAATAAACCCAAAAAACAACAATGTTATAATGACTAGGGGAAAAAACATCTTTTGTGAATGACCCCCCTTCAAATGAGTGAGTGGACCTTAAAGTTACACGTGCATCCATTAAGGGTGTAAGCAAAATGAAGTATGCCAATTGGTCATCCCTACTAATAAGTAAAAATAGATTTGGAATATTTTGCATTTTAGGCATTTTAGGCATTTTAAGCATGCCATAAATTTTGAGAGGTATTTACCATATTAAGTAAACCATATATGGTCATTCTTAATGTATGTTATTACTTTCATTAATTAATTTATTATCTGCAAGTTTATTACTTTGGTTGATATTGCACATTTTTCAAATCAAACAATTCAAATGATGTGTTACTAATGTTTGAACCATTATGCACCTTGATCCACATATTTTGGAATTTGAGTTTTTGGATTATGACAATGTGAAGCCCCTCAAAAGTAAATTTTCCATAAACTCATATTTGGCATCCAAAACATTTTTTTTGATATGATATGAAAGTGCATTGCATGTGTTTAATTCATTAAAACGTGCGCCCAACCCTTTCAAAATGCAACATATCAATGAAATTTCCAAATTAATTTTTTTGACCTACTTTCAATTTACTTTTTCACAACGTGACCAACTAGCAAATTTTGCAAAGTAGATTGAAAATAAATTATAAAAAAAGTTGATACAACTTTTGAAACTTTCAAAAACTTCAACATATCACATTTGATGCCCTCATGTAACTCGAAAGGACAATCTCATAAGGCATCACCTACTTTCTAATCTATTTGTCACAAACTCTTGTTTTTTTACATTTGAAGATTATTTTTCTGGCCTACTTTAGCATGTTTTGACCCTTAACTTGGGGAAATAACAAACTTTTAACCCATTTAACTTGAGTTTATAATAATGAAAACATTTCTATTGCATGTTCTTGAATTTTTTTATGTAAAACATTATTTTAGTTTAAAGCTTCTCATGACAAATCCACTTGTTAATATAGGATGGTGATCATTTTTTATTGATTGTCCAATGCTAATAATTAGCAAAATATCAAATTTTGAGCTATGTGTATATAAATAAAATTGGACCTACCTAAAAATGTTTTGTTTAAAATAATTGAAAATTGGGAGTCTTGAAATGTGAAGAACCAAGTCCAAAACTAAACCAAATGTTTTATCAAATTAGGGAGAAAAAATTGAAATCAAGTGTAGCAAAAAATGAAGATAACTACAAGTAAGATATTTCGTACATACTTGCTACTTTGTTTTCAACTTAATGTGTGAACATCCTTACAACTTATTATAAAGTAGTTACAACTCAAATCATGCTACATGTGATATTAGTAAACCTCATGAAATCAGCTTTGACCATTCAAGAACTCTAATAATACAAACCTTATTGCACATTTTTTGCCTTCCTACAATCATAACAAATCCTAACAACCTATTTATTCTAATTTATTGATCTAAATTGACCACTAATACATGATAAGGATTGTGGATTTGGTGGATTAAATCTTTTCAAACATCTTTCTTCAAGTTATTATGATCTCACTTGGCATCAACAAGCATGTCATTCACTCATAACCCAATGTTACCACTTCAATACACTTAGAAAATTTGACAAGACATAAGCACCATTGAAAAATATCCCTTTTCCCTTTAGTCCTTAACATAATGCATTACCCACATTCCGAAAGGTCAAAACAACATCAATTTCTTCTTGAATGCAAATCCCCAAGGTTTTCACTTTACACACCCAATACCCTATCAATTACAATGTTGATGCATTTTTTTGACCAACCACCTACCCTATGGATTTTTTGTCATTTCCACCAAACCTACTACTTTATTCATGTTTCCAATTTTACACCAATTTGATCTATGAACCCCAGTGCATAACACAAATAAGTTAGAGTCAAAGAAAGAAACAAAAGATATGATTGTTGATATTCCTACCAAATAGTCACCACAAAAAGAAAACAATACCAAAAGCAAAGCTTATCTATGTAGATGAGACCTCTTTTCTAGAAAGAACCAAATACTTAGCTCTTTAGCAAATAGTCCTTTTACCCCTTCATTGCATGCCCATTCTTCAAGTTCCACTACTAACGCTTCATGCCGAATCCACCATCGCCAAATACTATCAAGGGTGTTTGTCATCTTGGATTAATTCACACAACACAATAACACAACTTTCCAATGCCATTAACTTGCATCAAACAAACACACACACTCACAAACACCAAAAAGGAAAAAAAAACCCCATCGACTACCCATTCCCTTGTTGCTTTTTATTTGTGGTTGCATGGTCTGCTTTTCATCCATTAGGTATTTGTTTTGGTGAAAACACATCCACTCCATTTCATCCTACATAGGGTTGAACAATCTTTTGAAAAGGAATTTTTTTCTTGATGACATCATTATATCCCTCATTTGTAACCCCAGATCAATTTCCAACATCTTCCTTTCTCCTAATCCTAATGTAGGGAAGAAACAACACATAACTTTACACCCAAATCTATAAAATAGATGGTAGAGGATATGTTGGAAGGTAACAAGACTGCTGAAATGTTTCAAGAAATGGCAATTGTTAGTATGAAGATGAGTAATTTGGGATTAAAAGTGTAGTCATAAAAAACTAGATTACTATAGTGGAGAGAAAGAAATAGGGATTGTTGAAGTAGATGAAGGAACATGAAGGTTACGAGGAGTTTAGAAAACATACAATGATTGGAAAAAAATAGAAAATGGAATTGGAGGAGAAAATGAATGGAAAAATCTTGGAATTAACCATAGAAAATAAGGAGTTTAAGAAGAGGATGGATGAATGAATAGTTTTACAAAAGGAATGCCAATAATTTTTATAAAAAAAGGAAGCATGGAATGAAGCAAAACATGCATAATAAAAGGTGTTGATTGAATATAAACATAAGAATGAAGGATTGGAAAGATATAAGGACTTGTGATTACAAGAACATGAAACCAAAAATTAAACAATTGAGAAAATGACTATACATATTATATAAATGAAGAATATGGTTGCAAGAAAGGAGCTCCATAGATAGAAGGTAGAACATGAGAAGGAAAAAGTAGTCACGGAAGTGTATGCATTATAGAAGGAAATGATCAAAACCAAAACAAAGCTAGAAGACTTGCTAAAGAAGAATAAGGATTTGGATCCAGTGTATGTTAACAAAAAATTAGAAGAACATGATGAATTGGTATAGAATTATTTTATATTGCATAGCAAACAACAAATGGAAGGTTCTAATGTTGAACCTAATGAGTAGTGGGAGTTAGCATAAGCACAATTCAAGGAGGAAATGTAGAATAATTTGGCTACATACATAAAGGATGAAAAAACATATAAAAGACACTTATCTACTTTCAATGAAGCTTTTCCAACCTTTATATATTGTAGTCCAGATAATTCAGAACCATTTAATCCAATATAAGAGGTGGAGGATGCTAAATGTAGTGGAACACCAAAGGAGAAACATGAAGAAAAAACAAAAAATTTAAGAGGAGGACAAGATATTCCAAATGTGGAAGTTGAAGAGTAAGTATAAAAAAATCACAATAAGAAATAAAATTAATAGCTGATGATACTAATAAATGAAGGGAGCCAATTGAAGGTGTGGAATAGGTGATGGAGCACATACAAGAGGAAAACCAACAAGGTACAACAACACCATTGTTTGAAAATTTAGTTCTTCAAATGCATGCAAAAATTGAGGGCCATCTAGGAAAAAAATTTGAAGGGTAGGTAGAAATATCAACAATTCAAAATGAACATATCAAGCCACAAATAATTGACACAATGACTTGAACAATTTTTTTTATTAAAACAAGGATTTTGAGGATAGAACTAAAATGGAGGGAGGGTAATGTTACCCAGTGAATGGAAAATATTCAACAAGGTAGTGATTATTCAATGAATGACAAGGATGTAATGAGACATTTGATTAACTAAATAAGATTAAAATTGTTGATCATTTGATTTCAAACTACTTTTGGAAGGAAAAAAACTTAGGATGTAGTCCAAATAACACATCATACCCATCAATGTTAACAACCATGAAGTCCATCTTGCATAAAGTACTTTTCCAATGGATTGGAAGGTCACTAATCCTTCCCATTGCTTGGGTCTCCACTCTTGAAATTGTTTTGTAAGATTTTAATCCAACAACCAAATGCATTATGCCCAATTCCCTAAGCACACTAATAATAATTATTGACATTGAAGTTCCACCATCAACTAGCCCTTCAATAATGTGGTTATTCATTTCTACCAACATATGAATGGTCTTACTACAGGTTCTATTTATGTTGATATTCCTTAGATTGGGAACAATTGATGCCATTGTTGTGGCTTAATCTTATTGCAACAATTTGTCTTTATATGTTTTAACAACTTCATTAATTTTTCCAAATATTCCAACTCACCTAGTATAACGAGGATAATTTCCATGGGGCTCATGGATATTTTCCCTTTTATGAAATGGGATATGATCTTTGACCTCATGTTGTTGCCCATGTCCATCCCAATTTGTATGTCACCACCATCACCTCCAACTATAAAGGATTTTGACCCTTTCAACATTGGGTGTTGCATCAACTTGCACATTTATGGGTATCCTTTCTTAGTCTCCTTAACATGAGAAAACACATCATAGTTAAGACCATAATCCTATTTAATTGGGCCAAAGTAGTTGTCTCATCATCAGTAGGGACCACTAAGAAATTTGTATTAGTTCCAGTTTTGGGGCTTCAAACATTTTTTTTCAACATGTCCCATCTTGCCACATAAGTTGCACCTAAAGCCACAATTTTTTATTTTGTGTAGCCCTCCACACATTTGGCATTTTGGCATGGAGTTGGCATCTTTTGGACAAGTCATGGCTTGGTGATTTTTTTGCTTTATAGATTTGGCACCCATTGAAGCTAGTAGATGCCCTTTATGTGGCTACTAGTTGCAATTCCGTTTGTCTCTTGAAAACATTGACCAAGGAATTACCAAATACTTCTAGTAATATTTCTCCATTGTTGTATTTCCTTCGTTCATAATTTTTTCTTGATCCTCCTTGAAAGGCTCATATGGTGCTTCTCCTAATTCTCTAAACAACTTTTCTACTTTTAAAATAACAACCAACAAAGTCTCCATGTTGACATACTTTTTAACAATGCACAATTTTTTGATTTTTGGTTTTAATTTTGAAAGAAATCTTTTCCTTTGCTCCACCTCTTTGATTTTTCCCCTAGTAATTTTTTTTTCTAGTTTGTCATAATACAACTGCACCTGCTAATTCATTTTTTATTTGATTACATCAAGCTTCACCCTAATTTATTTCAAATCCACAATTCCATATTTTTACTCCATGGCAGAGCCTTCAAGACAACACAATCTATAGTTGTTGGCTAACTCTTCTTATACCACTCTTTCGCCTTTCCCCTCAAATTGAGGTGTGTTATCTTGAATAGTTTCACTTCATTGAAGTTTCTTACTTTTGCAGCCATCTCCAACCTCTACATCTAGTCAATGACATCTTCAAATTACTTTCCCTATAACAACTCATCCATGCCTTAGGGTTGGTCATCTTGTTAACCTACTGCACTTTTATTTCAATGCAACTTTATGTCCTAGTGTGGGTCATCATTTAATACAAAGAAAGACCCAACATAAAGCCATTGCAAGCCATACTACATCTTATTTTCATGTTGAAAGTTCCAAAGCCACTCTTTTTAAAAATCTTTCCCTAACCTCCTAACCAAAGCGTTGGACTCTTTTCTTGTATGTTATACCCTAACTACCTTATCCTCAACAATAAACAATCCTAACCAAAGCGTTGGACTCTTCTCTTGTATGTTATACCCTAACTACCTTATCCTCAACAATAAATAATTCATCAATTCTAGGAAAGAAAAACCTTACTTTATGATGAAGTGAAATAACAATTACAGGGATCCATATATTTCCAATTTCAAAAATTGCTTCACTTTTCTTGTGTAATTCAATATTCAATGGGTTGAACAAAGATGGTATATATATATTTCTAATATGGTGGCTAGCAATATCATCCAACTCTTGGCTCCATCACTAGTTTTTAGCTAGACATGAACTTTTGAATAAAAACCAAAATGTGATATAGTGATTACCATGTCACCTACTTGGGCTTGGTCTAAATCCGATCCCATGATGTGAATAACTCCAAATCCTTGTAATCGCAAAATTGTGGTTCCATCTTTGGGTAGAATGTAAAACTTTGAAAAGGGGAAGTCAAACTCATTCATAGCTTGAGTTTCATCTCTATGTTGTGCCTCCTCTAAATCCTCTCTTCTATTTTGGTCCATCATACTACTATTGGTGCTCTAGTTTATCTACATCAACACAACCAAACATGATCCTAAATTGCAATAAAACCCTATTCAATTCCACCAAAAGAACCAACTCTAATACCAAAATTGGGGGTGTAGAATAAGTGCCATTGGCAACAATAGTGTGCAACTTCCATAAACAAACCATGCAGATTAGTAAATGTTTTTTATTCATATGATCTTGGAAACATAGTTTTCAATGATCAACACCACATTTTTACAACTACAACATAATTTACTCTAAGAATAAACACTAGTTCTAACAAACCTTGATGACACTTGATCGAAGAAGGTGGAGGTGGATTAGACTTTCTTTATTCATTATTTTTGCCTATTGACAAGTATCATGCTTGGTCCGACTAATACAAAAACCTACAATGTCCAAGCCTTGTTCTTTTAATGATGAAAATCCCAACCTAATGCACCACAATTTCCCTTACTTTATGATTCAACCAAAAACCCAATTCCCAACCCAAAAACCCTCATGCATGGGCCATGTTAGGTATTGAATGTTAGATTTTGTCATCCCTTCTAGTTCTTTGGTTCTAGGTCAAGGAAAACACAAACATAACTACTACATTTTGTCCTACAACTTACAGACAACTATTTTTACATACGAAAAAAAGTTCTAAATACATCATCTTTTTGTAGAAAACAAAATCACACACATAAAAATTTCACAAAGTGGATTTAGCTTCTCCCTAGAGCTTCTCGCTTAAATCCTCCTTGAAGTTCCTTATTGCAATCCTCCACACAATGCTTCCACACAATACTTAACACACCAAACTCAACAACAAACTAAGTACAGAAGATCTAGCAAGTAATGGCTTTGCTCCTACTAGTTGCCATCACCATTATTATTCAATAAGAAACTGGCAAAAAGGTGATGGTTGCATCACGGTGTAGAAAGGCACATAAAGGTAAAACCCTAAAAATGTCCTACATCTTACAAGACATGCCTTTAGGTCACAGCAGGTCTAAAAAGAATGGAAGTCAAGTCCTACAGTAGCCAACCCCACCTCTACTTCTCAAGTGAGAACAAATAACCCTTGCCACCTTTGCAAACCTATTCATGGTGATTGCTTGAGAAAGAAAATGAAAAAGGTGATGATTATTGAGAGGGAATGCATTGGACATTTGATGCCTAACCAAATTGTAGAAGCAAATACATGAGGATGTAGATAGTTAGATGGCAAAGAAATAATATTGAATATGCATTTCTAATTTGGCTTTCCATGGTTATTATTTGAAACTTTAGCAAACTTAGGATCACATCCTTTTTTTCTATCCATCTTGTATCACTTTATTGCTTCACTTTTAAACCCTAACAAGGATTATAGTATTAGTGTACTACCTATAGTACCTGGGCTGGTTCGGCAGCAAGGTGCCTAATAATAATAATTTTTTTGTCATCTTCTTTTGGCAGTAATAATAATAATATTTTATAATTAGACATTATATTGAATAATGAAGGTAGTGTGCTTGAGAGTTTCTTTCAGATTTTCAGCATGGCAGGTAGGTATTTTTCAGAATTTTAGGAAAATTGAAAAATAAGTAATTAGTGGTTAACCAGCTTAGGTACTAGGATAATAGACACAGGGTGTTGAATAGGCTTGTGTGTAGGTGTGTAGAAAAAATGTTATGGCCGATGAAATTGTTGGATTCACCGATCTTGAGTGAATTTACAGTTAAATGTGTGAATAGAGTTTGATAAGTTTCTCAGAGTTTTAGAGCACCAATGAAAAATGCTGAAAAAATAAATTATTTTCAATGTTCAGCACAATGGAAATGCTAAAAAAGGACAATTATTTTCAATGTTCAGCATAATAAGAGGATTATACATAAGCCAGAAGATGTTTTTTGCAAGCCAATGGGATTACTGGATTCGGTGGTTTGAATTTTTTTTCTTAGTTATCTTGAGTGAATTAACAGTTAAATGTGTAATAGAGTTTGATGGGTTTCTCAGAATTTTAGATTACCAATGGAAATGCTAAAAAAGGACAATTATTTTCAATGTTCAGCATAATAAGAGGATTATACATAAGCCAGAAGATGTTTTTTGCAAGCCAAATGGGATTGCTGGATTCGGTGGTTTGAATTTTTGTTCTTAGTTATCTTGAGTGAATTAACAGTTAAAAATGTGTAATAGAGTTTGATGGGTTTCTCAGAATTTCAGAACACCAATGGAAATGCTTAGAAAAAGGATAATTATTTTCAATGTTGAGCATAATAATAAGGTTATGGGTAGGTCAGAAGACATTTTTTTTTGGCAAGCCAATGGGATTGCTGGATTTGCTAGTCTGATTTTTTTTCTTAGTTATCTTGACTGAACTAAGTTACAAAAATTGTGTAATAAATAGAATTTAACAAGCCTTCTATTGCGACTGAAAAGGTTGGATTTTGGGGGAATGAAAGGTGAGAAGACGAACGCCATAGTTAGCGGGCGCAAAGCTGACTTTTTTTTTTTTAATGTGGGCAAACACGAGGCCTTCTTGCCTACCGCTTCGCTACAAGACAAAGCGAGGCGCCCAGCAGCTCTGGCGCACCACCATCATCACCTTCCCCTACCCACGCAACCATCGCTGCTGCACAACCGGATTCTTACATCCTCATACCCCAAACCCACTCTACTACTGCTGGCTGGTGCTTCTTCGGGCTGGTGTTGTTGTGGAGCCTGTAGCTTCAAGCTTCATCTGGGTGGTATTCTTTTACGAAGTGACAGTGAATGGGTACTGCTTTTTTGGTTAGCGGATCAAGAAGAAAGTAGCGTGAGTTTGGTTAAGCGTTTTGGTTGTCGGGAGATAGATCTTTAGGGCGGCTTTTTCACAAAGGTGGTGGGGGACGAAGACGGGAGCTCAATCAACTACTTCCAGTGGTCGTTTTTTTTTTTGAGTTTGTTGTCTGTCTCTTGGGGCTTCTCTTGTTGCTTTTTTGCTGTGGTGTTTGCTATCATCAGCCGGGGAAGTGATAGTTGCTGCTTGTGATCGGTGTTTGACCCCCAGGAGCAGGAACAAAAAAGGTGGCAAGAACACACAGGTCAGTGGCTGGTCGCTATAAAAGTTCTCCGCTCCCTCCACGATCCTCCTCCTCCTTTTGGCATATGCGTCTTACGGTCTATGAGAAAGTTTTCCCATTCACATACGTTGTTGCTGGATCTTAGATAAGGGGTACTGGTCTCGTCACCTTTTTTTTTTTTTAGGGGTCGGGGATTGGGTTTGACTCGTGGCAAGGCCACGAGCTTGCCGTAAACCGAGTCCCGAATGCTTTTATGCCTGCGTGATTGTAGTGCTCGCTCGCTCGTTAGTGACAGCAAGGGTGTGAAATTGCCTTCTACAAAGACATGTCGTTCAGTCGTACCTGGTCTCCTCTTCACCTGTTCAAGGGAATTTCTACTAGGTCAATATACGAATTTCTGACACTTCAGCGGATTAGCTGAGATGGCGTATATAACCAGCTGTTGCATCACAGGATTATAGACCCTCAGCAATTCTGGGGAAATCAGCTCACTATGGTCGATTACTTCGAGCGTGAGAGGGATATCGCAGAATGGGGAAAAAGGTGGCCGGTTATGTATGTATGTGACTTCAGCAAAAGGTGGTGGTGGTGGTGGTGGTTGTGGTGATTGTTTGTTATGTCCTAGTCCTGATGCTTGAACCTTGTTGGGGGTTCATTCAATTTGTCAGACATTGGGACAAACTCAGAGACAGATAGACTACGAATGAAACCAGAGATTTGGCCACTTATAGTCTAAGTTGACACAGATAACAGAGATGAAGTGAATCTCATGAACAACTTTCCTTGCAATGCTAGGAGCATATGGAGCAGAGAATGTGCAATCAATTGAGTTGGCAAGAGTGGGGCATGAGAATGTTATTTCTCCTTATCCAAGCACACAGCACACACCAAGATGTCATCAAAACATTCTGAAGTTTTTAAGAGCCTAGAGGATATTGACTGGGTGTGAGAGTGGTGCCAGGGTTGTATGTGTCCACATACTCCGATGAACTGGAGGACAAGAAATAAATTCCTATGCTGGATTTTGATACAATTTGGATGTTTGGTTTCAGGGAGGGAGATAGGATTAGAGCTATGTATGTGTGAACAATCTCATTTGTGGTGAGGATGGAGAATTCATGGTTGACCTTAAATTTGAACTCACAACTACACTGACTTTGTTGGTTCATGCTCTGGATTGACTCGTGTGCAGTAGTCATTGCTGTATAACCCTGTACATATGAATTTCAATTTTGCTCAGAATTGCTCATGTGAGTGCACATTTTGGCTTGTCTACAGGTGGGACAGGTGCACTGATCAGCAGTTTGGGTTACTTGTTACTTCCCCAAATTTAATGCATTACATCTTCTAACGATTGCACATGGGGGGAGCTTGGCTTTGGGCACCACAAGATGTATGATGATTTGCAGGCAGACAATTCTTGGGAAATGTTTTAGGGGCAGCCAATGTCAGAGTCTTCACCTACCAAAGATATGTGGGTTCTTTACTGAAAGATGCAGTTTTTAAAGGCTATTTCTGGAAGCAAGGAAACACTTGTCAAATTGACCCTCCACTAGAAAGGAGGATGCGGTAAGGAGGTTGGAGAAAACAAGGAAAAAAGCACTTTGTGTGCAACGAGACAAAAAGGTCGAATGGTGAGTATCAGAAAGCGGCGTCCCAGTGGTCTGTCTCCAGGTACTTACTGAGATCTACACTTTGTAAGGATAAGAATGTAGGGAGATTGAGCAATTTTGGGTGCTTGCCTGATGCTTTTTTAGGCTTCTTTGTGTGAACCTGAGGGCCAAATTGTGGTTGAAAATTTGCCAGAGGGGGCTTGTTTCTTATCTCTTTATATCTTAGTTACAACCGAGTGATGAACTGTATTTGTTGCTATGGACATGCAAGATGATTCCATTATAAAGCAATGCTTCACCTAATCTCTGAGCTAGTTTAAGTACACTAACAAATATTATGCATGTTGATGTCAGACAAACATGGGCAGCCACAAACTTATAGAACACTACCGTTTCTCTTATCTGCAAGAGAAATGACAGTGGGCTCTGCTGAGGAATTGAAGCCTAATGAGGATATCACATCAAAACAGGTAATTTAGTGATCTTTAGTGATCTCCTGGAATATGGGCAGGTGTCTAACTAGCTATCTTCCTGTGTTTGATGAATTGCTTGACTTTTGGTGAGCACAAGTTTTATTCCAAAGTGATGGCAATAGTCTGGCAATATTGTATTGAGGTCTGAAATTGGCTTGTTTGGGTGACAGGAGGTGGGTTCCACATGTAATATAGCATCTTCACTTCCTCAACCTCTGAATCAGCTTTATGCTCCAAATCTGTTCCCAAAAGGTATTTCTGCTTATCAGTTGCCAGCAACATCATTTTCCTTGTTGCAGGCTGTTGAGAGTAATTTGTTGAGCTCAGGCCCTTAAATGGTTACAATGTAACTCATGAGACCTACTATGCATTTATGGTTAGGACTTTCTATGCCATTAAGTACCATGTCTCATGAGTGCCAGCTATCATCATGACTGAATCTTGCCATTGCTTCCAGGAATGCAAAAAATAACTTAGGACACAGATTTTTTGTATAATTGTTTGAGCAGATTGTTGATGAACTATGTACACCCATGGTTGAGAGCTGTTGAAATCATTGGGAGTAATGGCACATAATCATTGCTATTCATGATGAAGGTGATTGGTCTGATACGTTGTCAGTAATACTCACAAGATTATGACCACATTCATTCTTGTGTTGTTCATTTGGTTTTGCTGAAACTGACATAACAGTTACCTTCAAAGTGTTTATTCTGAAGCTAGAACCTGGCAGCACAATTTCTGGAGTGACTCCCACTAAGGTAGTGGGCCTTTCTTGATTGTTTCCCAATCTCCAAAGTTGGCAGAGAGTCTGTAGCCATAACACTATGGGAAGTGTTAACACACTGGACTTCTGACTACAACTTGAAATCACCACATGCAGAGAGGGAACTGAAGAAGAGGAAGCGCCAAAGGAGAAAACAGCAGGGCAACCAGGAGCCTTGTGTCATGCGAGGTGTGTACTTCAAGAACATGAAGTGGCAGGCTGCCATCAAGGTGGAGAAGAAACAGGTCCACCTTGGCACTGTTGGATCACAGGAAGAGGCGGCACGGCTTTATGACCGGTGCATCCACTTACTTTGTTTCTTGGGTTTCATGTGGTTCCACAAAGCAAGGTTGATGCAGAAAAAGGGAGTTGATCAGGGGTGGGGTGGAAAGACATACATGTCAAGTTAGCAATTTAGAGAATCTCCAAGACAAGACTTTCAAATGTGTGGTTAGGTGGGAGCTCATTCATATTTTGCTCAAACTAATGGGTGTCCCAGAATTGGATGGCATGTGGTATGCACACTATCCCAAAGTCAAGAGGGAGAAATATTTGCAATGCCACAGATGTTCAAAAGGGAGTCCTTTGCCTCTGTTGTCACATCCTATTTAGATGGATGTGAGTGCTTTACATGCAGTGGAGGATTTGACAATGGAAACACATGTCTTAGCTAGGTTTACACACTCCTGCAGACATCTGGAATCTACTGTAGTGTGCACCTGAAAAATTGTTAATAGAAGAATGCTGCCTTACAAGCACAACAAGCAGGCAAGTCTTTTAGTGAAACCTCTGATGATGACATTGAGGTGCAACTGGCAGGGCGGCATACATGTGTGGCAGAGAGCCCAATTTTGAGCTCTCAGAGGAAGACAAACAAGAGCTACAACGTTTTCAGTGGGATGAGTTCCTGGAACTCACTCGCAAATCAATTCTCAACAAAAGTAAGGTCCAATCTTCATGAGTGTAGTAGTTCTATTGGGTGTTACTTTCACTCCCAGTGTATGTACAGTTTGCATTTCTCAGTTCTGGCAACAGAAGTTGGATCTGGATGGTTTGTAGGAAGGTTTAGTCTTGCTGGCAAGGGAAAACCACCTTGCCTGTTGCAAACAGTAGAAAGATGGTGCGGTTGCTGTCTTGAACCACATCAGAGAAGGGAATATCAAGAGCTTATGAACTTTGTATTACATATCAGCCATTGGTAGACTGAACTCTAATTAGTCTCCAGTGTGGAATATCAGTATTGAAATCTCCTTGCTCATCATTTATTCCTACCACTTGGCGACAATCTGCATTGTCTCACATTTTCTTTCAGCCACCACCTCCCTGATTAAGAGATGATCTTGAATTTGTTGAAACTGAACAGGTCATTACATGTTTTTGCTACATCACTTGTTTTTTCTTTGTTGTTCTTTCTATCAATGATGGTCTATTATTCAATTGTGCAGAAAGACAACGTGCAAAGCGAGATGAGAGCAATAAAAATCAAGATGGTCCAGGAGCGGTTGATGAACTTCAAAATCCCTCATTGTCACGCTCATCATAACAGTATGATTTGACTGCTTGAAACCTCTGGCACATATGTGGAGCTGGTGCTGGATCTCTAGGATGACTTTTTCCTTTCATTCTGTCAACCTCATATATTAGCATACACATGCTACTTGGGGAACACTCTGAATAAGTTAGTTTGTTTCAGTTTGTATTCACATTCCCCATGGCAGTTATATATTGAAACACTGGAGCTGTTTACTAATCTGGTTTGCAATCAATGTGGTGATTTGGTTGGCATGCACTTATTACACTCTGTTGATAGTTTTGTATTTTTCCCACCAGCTTAGGGGGCAGTAGGGGAATGCACAAGACGCCTTTGCCTATATCGGAGGCATTCCATGTTTTGTCCTTTGAAGAAAACCTAGGCTTAGTGGTGGAATAATGAAGCCAAGAGGGAGCAATGGGGTAAGGGGCCATTCATTGGTGGCTACTTGCCCTTTGAGTTTCCATCACTTTTTGAAGGTCGCTCACCTCAGTCACCTTTCATGATGTTTGATGTCACATAAGGTGACAGGTTTGTAGGTGGGTACAACTACAATCTACTTTGCAATGTGTGTTGAATTTTGATTTTTGCAGTGTTCAATGTTGCAGCTTGTAAGATGCCAAGCTAAAAGTTTGTGAGACTCAAGTTCCTCTTCATTGTGCAGTGTGCAAGACCCACCACCCAACCTTGAGGTTTTTCAAGCTTCTCAGTTCTGCTATAATTTGATTCTTGAAGTTTGTAGTCATGACTCATGACTCTTGAATTGAATGCTAGTGTAATGTGCATTTGTTGCAGCTTACACATTGTGCTCTTGACTCTTGAGATTTTTTAGGGCAAGTTTGATTCATTTACAGTGTGATGATTGATGTGAATTAATGTCAGGGGCCAGAAAATTGGGGTCCAAGACTTGAGAATTGAGATTTGCCTCAGATATCCTTATGGCATTTGGAACAGAAGTTTTGCAATTGGAACTTGCTATGATTTTATTGCTGTGAAGATCTCTGCCAGAGTGACACATCTAGACTCTAGAGTGATGGAGCCCCACTTAAAGATCTCTGGAGTGAAGAAGTCTAAACTTTGGAGTGAGAGAATCTGAGACTAAGATGAATCATGAGTTATTTTTCATCATCTGTGAAGAACCTCAAGAGAGGCTGTTCTGGGAACTTGGGTCCTGTACTCAGCTCCTGCCTTGCACCAGGCCCTGGAACAGCCCCATTCTCGGTCCTCACCCTACACAACATATCCCTGTGAGCAGAAAATGTGCCTAAAAGCATAGCTGAAGATGATGCTCATCAAAGCCTCAACAGAACCCTCTTGAAATACAATGCACCATATACAAGGTGGGTATGTGTTGCACAAAAGACACCCATGCATGCAACGAATGGGTGCATTCCATCAGGTGCCTTCCAGACTAATGTGCACTACAAATTGCAAGGAGAAATAGAACTAAAGTCCATCTAAGGACTCCAGAATATTGCTAAAAGAGGTTTGTGTATATTGAATCTTTTTAAAAATGAAGAAACACTTTCTGGCCTTAATGGGTATTCCAGACTTTTGAGACCAAATGCAAATAGCAGCTCTGCTGACTTCACCCACTGTCCCAGAAAAGACAAAGCCCCAGTTCTGAATTTTATTACAATATGGGCCAACAACCAGTGGTAGATGATTGAAGGTAGACATTTGAGTCATAACCTAACAAAGATTGTTGGATAAGTCAAGATTTTGCGAATTGGGCAAATGTTTGCAACTCTGTAAATCCAGAAACACCATCATTATTGCAAAAGAGGAATGATATTGCTTGATTGCCAACAAGACTGTCTGTTAGCCTCTCCTCTTCCTGTAGACCTAAGGCCTCTTTGACATGGGGCCTCTTGAATCGCTGTAGCTGGCCCCAGATCATTGCTTAGATGGGGCCTCTTGAATCATTGTAGATGGCACCAGATCATTGCTTAAACTTAACCCTTCCCCAGGACACACCCAAATCTTCCACCCCCAACAGAATAAAAAAACCCTGGCTTCATGAATTCTAGATGGCTAGTTGATCAGTGAACCATTACACCCAGGTTAATAATCTTGAATAGCATCTACCATGGGCCTTCCTTGATATGAACCTGCAACTACTTGTAAGGTGGCCATGGTACCAGGGACATATTCCAGGTACCCTTCCCCTTGACCTACAGGGGTCTAACATGGTGCTACAAAACAGCTGTCAGCTTTTTTGGGAACAATCTAGGAAAACACAAACCACTACTTAAATGGGCAAAAACTGAAGAAAGAGAAAGCAATATCAGCAGAAAGAACACCTTGATTAGCAATGTATGTCATGCTTTGTTGAGATTACCCTACATGTTTACCTTCCATTCTAGTGATATACAAACAATTCAAAATACAGGTTGAGACTGTTCAATTCATATTCAAATGGTACAGGATTAGGGATGTGAGGTGCCCTGCATAGCCATGGCAATTTGGTCAAGGGCACTTCCAATGCGGTTTAAGGCACCTATATAGCCATTTCCAAGCTTCATTTGAAGATCATATAGATCCTTATGCTTTTCACGCTCAAATTGCATGGTTTGGCGGTGGCGGTTGTCTTTCCGGTCCTCTGAGAGCCGCAGAGCATCTACCATGGTCTTGTTATTCCGCTCCAATACCTCTGCTAACCTGTCAAAGCCTGCTGACTTTGAACCTCCAACCCTTCTCCGTTTCCCGGCCAAAGTTGGGTCCACAATGTCATTTTCATCACTCTCATCACCTACAGAACCTGACAACTCCATATTGCTTGCTGCCAAGAAAACATCCAGATATCAGGAATTTCAAGAGTAGTGACTAGATGCACCTTGTTATGCCCAATATGTTAAAGCATAAAGCTGAACCCACAAAGATCTTTAGTCCTTGTACCAAGCAATGCATGCCACTCAATGGGATTTAGGCACAAAGGATGTTGCATTGAATAGAATCCATGGCTTCCATTCTTCTCTGCACAGTCAACTTGAGAGACTGAATTCCTGAGATAAACATGAGTACCCAAAAGGGAAACTTCGCCAAGGTGTAACTCAGATGACAAGAAACCAGAAGAACCACATCTGAATGGAAGAAACTATGAGAGAAAAACCACCCTGCAAGACAGAGAGGCATAATGAACCAGCATCCTCCATGAGGGTGATCCAAATGATTCACAGAAGCCCCTGGAAAAACATGCATCAACCTAAACATTGGCTTGTCCTGCCTTTTATGGTTTCCATTTTCTGTAATGAAGATTGGAAACCATATCAAAACTGACCAGGAATATTAAATCTACAGGTTCTGTCTCAAGTTCATAATTTTCTACCCAGTCTCTGCAGGTTGAATCAAATTTGTGCCTTCACCTTGTTTCAGTCAATACCCTCCAGCCATGCACATATAGGTCCACAAGCTAAGAATAAGGCAATTCCTATCATTTGTTAGTTCTCATCCTCACTATAAACATACTTTACTATAAATAGCCAAGAAGCACCCTGCATAAGACATCACAAGAAATATATAGGAAAAAGGAAGGAACAAAGACAGAGAGTTATGCACCAGCTCCTCGAGGGGGTGCCAAAGAGTCGAAAAGAATTCCTGGTTCACCTGTCCGACTCTTGACATACCACTCCTGGAGAGACATAAAAACTTCCTTGTGGAAATTGGGGGGGAGTCGCATCCGTTTCTTCTCATCACTTCCCAACTGCCAGTACGAAGTGCCCCCAAGGGGAAGTTGCTTTTCATAGTCATTAACTTTTTTAAATCCTGCAGTAATGCCTTCCCACTTGTCCTGGCATTGGCCTGCACTACGGAGTACCCCTTGACCCCAGCAACGATCCTCCATCCATTTCCACCGCTCATGAGCTGACCTGTACCACCCACACTAACACAGCATTTAATGGGAACCCCTGGTCTTCCCCTCCTGAATTTCTTGTGACCCACAAATCCCAGACTTCCTCATTCATCTTTCTATTTTTCAGGCTAGAATACTTCTGTCAGATCTTTGAGGTGATTTCTGTGTACATATCAGATCTCAGATATCCCATACTCTTTTCATCATCTGCCTTTTGCAAACCAGCTATATGAAACTGGATCCAATGCAAGGCTTAAATACACCCCAGTTGACAAAAGACAAAACAAGTCATGGGAGTGATCTGGTTCATCAAGCTGCTTTCTAAGACAGCAAAACTGAGAAGCTCCAAAAGGGTCATATCTATGAGAATACAGAGAAAACTCCACACCACATGAAGCTAGCATGACAAGTGTGGTCATAACCTTAGGAGTGTGTCCCTCACAAATTGTCAGACATCATCTTCATCATGAATACTCTGACAAGCTGGCATCACTCCCAAGTGACATCATCAGCTCCTGACAGTGGATATATATTATTTGCTCAAAACGTTAGGCAAACCATTATACAAATATTGGCATTGTGAGTTTCTGTCACATTTCCAGAAACAACAGGAACACTCGTTCATGATGCTCGTGCTACACTCAGGAGACATGGTTATTAAAAAAGTCAATATTATCTTTACTCAAGCTGCAACAAGCTTGGGACAGTAAGCTTCATTCCATTTTAGCTTGTCCAAGGAAACATCTGCGCAAGGCATAGATCCCCACATCTACAGGAGGCATCCATACCGAGCTCCAGAAGCCTTGTAAGAGACATTACCCCACAAAGGGAGAGAGTGTAAGACCACTTCAAACGTTCCCGTGAAAGAACTTTTGCAAACCCAATCCTTAGATCAAAGCCAAGATGGGTCAGACTATATTTATTCAGAGGATGTTTCAATTAGTGAAGAAACTGCAATTGACAAGATTTTACCATTTTCATGTTTCACACCACTCCAAACAATCAGCACAATATCAAAAGAAAAAACACCCAAAAACATACAATATAATGCATGTACATGCCATGTGCAAATTTCAGAACAAAACGATGTAATATCATTTAAGATTGAAACTCAAATATTTATCATGTTCAAAGGTCATTTACCAATTCCATTACATGCATCAAGAGATTTTTTATAAAGAGACCTGTGCTTTTCACGGTTGCCACCCTTGGACTGACGTTCAAAATCCTCACGCCTCACAGCTTGCAACACCTGCAGCTCTGACACAGTCCACATTCCTTTTTTGTAATGGCGAGTCTGATCATCACCCAGCATCTCTTCTGGCACAGCCTCCTCAACATTTATTGCATCCTTGTTCTCCAAGGCTCCTGGTGCATTTTCATCGTGGCGAGCCATGCCCAGAAACATATGGTGGTGCCTGAACAGGTGTCTACCTGTACTGAAAAAATTCAAAAGACCACTAGTTAATACAAGAGCACTCACAATCAATCATCAAGAAATCTGATAGAATGATCCAATGCAAAGATTCATACCTATGAGGTTGCAGAGAAAGCTCCAGAACAGTGATTTGAAGTTAACAAAACGATGGGTGCCTTCACAACCGATGCAAGAACTTGTTAGAGTCATATGTGATGCAAATCAGAATTGATTAGCAAGTTGCTAAAAATATTGTACACAGTGAGCAGTTTTTAGACATCTGTTTGTGACCTTGAACTGGGCTTACTGAAGATCCCCCCAAGAGCTAAAGTGGCGTGAAATTGAATGGTGCATAGATTCAGATCAAAAAGTCACCTGAAATCTATCCTCTTCTGGAAATAAACATCAGTTCTCCTGAGATTGCAGGGTGGAAACCTGAAATTATCAGAGATTACAAACTCACAATTGCTAATTTCCTTCCTAAGAATGATCTTCCTGAGAGGCAGCCAAGACCAAACACTCGGAAACCTAACCCTAAGAAGAAAGCTCATAGACTCCAGTGAGAAGCTTGTTGGTCATGCAGCAGAATTCAACACTGAAAGCAATGTGGCATAAAACAACTCACCAGATTATAGATCGCAGATCATTGCCCACAAAAAAGCATAGCTGAAAGTAGCATATCCTAGCAAGGACCTTCATTTGCTTCATGGCACACTAAAGAGCTTCATATGCTGCATTACATGCGAAACGATACAAGGATCAGTACCTATTCATTTTATTCATTATGTCACCAAGTCCAGGAATAACAGACCCATGTCTATAAACTAGTAATGTGTTACCTACCACAAATAAGACCAGGATACTTCAAGCAGAGCTTTTTGTGCCCAGAAATAAAAGGTTAACTATGCCAAGAAGCCAAATCTATGGGGGGGAACATGCCCTCCATTCTTCTGCTTGAATTTCAGAAACTTTTGACACCATTCTGCATTTAAAACGCTAAACCATCCATGCAAGAAATTCAACCTCAAAGAGAAGAAAATGCTCCCCCATGGTAAAATGCTACAGTGAGAGACACCGGGAGAATTTCACGAATGTACCATGTTAGGCCTACATTCTTGTTGCCATTCCTTGGCCGGACTTGAATCATATTGTCGACAAAGAAAATGGCCATTTTTTTTCTTCCCCCAAAAGCGGATACAAACTCAACTGAAACACCTACGATCTTGCTTGCTCTGCAATAATGGGAAACCATGAAGTAGGGCTGCGAAAAACATCCATCCCAACGGAGAGAACAAACACACGTTCGAGCTGCCCCACAAACACACACCCGGCAATCAAAAGAGGGCACAAAAGAAGAAGAAGAAGTCGAAGAAGAAGAAGAAGCAGAAGCATCAAGCAAAGAACACGAAACCGGATAATAACAAAGTCCCTAACCCTAGAAAAAACCCCAGAAAAAAGACAGATCCAAGCTCTACCAACGATAGCAAGTTAAGAACCTCTATTATTTACCTCTTGCTACTCCGATTTCCGCTTGTCTCTTGCAACTTCGCTTTTCGGTTGTAAGCTCCGCAGATCCTTCTTCATCATCGTCGTCGTCGTTACCTACACGACTCCCGTTGCGCTGCTCGCTTAGGGCGGGAGGGGGGGGGGGGGGGGGGGGGAAGAAAAGAAGGGGAGGAATCTGTGTCCGTGCGCGGAAACGCGATTGCAAGCCCAATGGCTGCGCGGCAACAGGACCCTCCAATACTCAAGGGGCGCGGGGGGCGAGGAGTGGAAGGAGGGACCCGCCATGGTTTGCTTACTTTACCCTAAGGTTAGTTTCATCATTGAAACGCAGTTTTGTGAAAACATGAAAAATGAGTTGTTGAAAATCATCATTAATTAATTAATTATTGCAGTCTACATGGGGTGTGTCACTACACTATGGCCTTGTCATTTACAATTAAAAAAAGTATCTTAAGCCAAAAAGAAGAATTATGGAAATTCAAATATTTCACCATGCAAAAATATAATCTTCAAAAAAAATCCTCTAAAAAGAAACCAAAATCCTTCAAAATATCATAACTCGATTATAACTAATCTCAAGTTTCAACACAAGCCATAAATATCATCTTTTTAAAATCCTCATACAAAAAAAAATAGACCAATTATTACCTAGAGGCCAAAATCCCTTAAGCTACTATAATAACTCTATAATGAATCTAAACACAATATCCTTCTTGCCTTGGCAAGAGGCAAGGCCAATAAATCTCACTACTACTCATATGACAATAGGTAGTAGAAAACTGTAGATCATCAAAATTAAATTAAATTAAATTAAATTAAATTAAAAACGAAATTAATGATTTAAAAAAAATTATTATTATTATTATTTGTTCTTTCAATGGGGAAGGTGAACCCTACTAATAAAGAGGTTAGGATAAGAAAGTCAAGACCTACAAGACTGGGGCTTTGAGAAAACCCATTTACTTAATTACAAAACCTCCTCCTCCCATGATATGATATGATCCATCTCTCTTGTTATGTGTTTGTGCTTTGTCCAATTCAATCCAAATTTCGAGCAATCATTTAATCCTTCGACCTATTTCATTTAATTGTCTCTCGTTACTCTGTCTTCTTGTGTACGTGATACTTTAGCCCCCTACAAACTGGGGCCAAGAATGGATGGATGTAGAAATTTATTTGCCAGAGCTAGCTATACCAAAAGATAGCAAATCACAAAAAAGCTCCACATAGGATTTGGCAAATGCTACAGGACACACTACCTACACACATATGATTCACAATGTTGTATTTGCAAAAGGTACCATCTAGCTATGCAAATAGACATGCAAATCATCACTTATATAAATAAAAAAATGTATTCAACTTATCATAAACTCAATAGAGCACACAATGATTTCTTTTGTTCATGTCAAAACTTATTTCATTTTTAAACTTGATTTTAAAATGTGTATTTAAAAAAAATACTTTACCATGTATTCACCCATATGTAATGGCTCCACTCTTGCAAATTAAGGATTACAAATTTGCATACAAATTTGCATGACTTGTACATCTAGACTCGTCCTTGAGTGCCTTGTAATTGTCTTGAAACACTCTCTCAAATTGTTAACCAAAAATTACATATTCACTTTTTGCAAACTATATATTGTCAAAACATGAAACATCACCAAGTACATCAAAGCTCTTCAATGTAACATCAGTAAACCTGTAATTCTCTTCAAAACCTTGGCAAAGGCTTAACTTCCAAGAGTTATGAGTCAAATTGGCAACCACAGCTTGCTTGCACCTTTTATCTGGTGCACAATGTCAAGCTTGTTGAAAGACGACCGCATTAGCTCAAATGCTTTGTCTAAAAGTTGTAGCCATACACCCAGAAAATTACAGAAGCAACACATCCAAAGCACAAACCATTGCATAATTAGTGAGTTATAATGTTCATCATCTCACAAATGCAAATCTCCATACCAAAGTTGGCCAACTGATTAGTCACAGAGTTGCATATTCATACATTCCATAATGTGTTAGCTTCATGACAATCCCATTTAGTCTACTAAAGCTAGAGAAAGAATCATGATCATAGTTATTAATGCAAATGTTAAATGCTAGTGCATGAGTCATAAGGTCTTAAATCTAACTTAATTGACCTACTGCTTTGAAAAGATAGTGTCACAAGTCTAAAAATTGGGTTCTTCTAAGAAAACAATTCTTAGCAAGATTTGTGCACTTCTCCTGGACATAAAGAGTCAGTCCTATGAGCACCGCATTACCAAATTTAGTTGAATATAGATGGACCATAGACGATAATGGCCAATCTAACACTTCCAATATTGGCTGGTGTGGCATGAACTGAGTGTCTCAACCTCACACAGGACATTGCCAACATTAAAATGCATTGCTAAAGAGTTCAAATTTGACAATGTTTACTGCTGGCAATTCTGCTTGTAAAGTGCTAATTTACACTCAAGCAAATAATCAGGAAAGCGTGTGTACAGTTTTCAGCTAAGGATATGACATATAACATAGCACAACTATCCCCCTTGAAACATTAAACCCTAATGAATGTGCTCCTGCATAGTTAGATTCAGAATTGACACATTGGAACGGGGCAAAAGGCCTGAAAAGAAAGAGTGTGATAGGGTAATTGCATTGGTGAAAGATCATGAGTTGCAAATATATTGTGCCACAAGTTTAGAAAGTCACCAGCGTGAACGACATTTGGAATGTGCCTTTCTTCTACTCCCCTGAGATCCTTGGTACTAGAACAATATTTTCAAACTGTCTGCTGAGAAACATGTGAGCATTTTAGGCTCAGACAAAAATCTAAACTGAGAAGGAGAGAAGGAGTTCACCTAAATAGAATAAGGTTTGCTTATAAAAAAATTTGAGCTTTGCACTACTACACACTACTAGTGATAATCAATTATTATTATTATTATTTTTTCTTATGTTTTCATATGGTTTTCGATAATTCATTATTATTCATGTTAATGTCAAATTTAATTTAAATCAATGTACATTCCATGGACATGAAAAAACATATGGTAATTCAATTTTTCATATCCATGTTGGTGGATAGGGAAAAGGAATGAAGTAGTTATAAAACTAAGGTAGTTATTAAGAAAGGTGGGAGATAGTTATTAAGAAAAAAATGAAGTAGTTAGGCTTTAAAATGAGATAATTATTACTTTTTTTTTTTGGAATGGTCCATGGATGATCATATGAAGGATTACAAAAAATTCCCCATATATCAATTTCAATTATTCATCATTGGAATTTAAATATGTCACATTTTTGAAATGGACAACAAGGATGTTAGGTATTAAACTTCAAGACATGCACAAAGAGGTCTTTGACATAATGTTTTTTGAGAGGTTTATATTTCTCAATTGCATTTTTTAATAATTATTTTAAACATTTTTTCATGAGACTAGTGTATTTTCTAAAATTTTATTAGATCTATCTCAGTGTGCTTTTCAGTCTGTTTTTGTCATGTAGCTGAAGTGGTTATCATCCATAAGACGGTTTAGCCAAATTTGGCTATAATCAGGATACGAAAGTAACAAAGTTTGAGCATCCTTCACAGTTTTTGCTAGAAACCTAATGGAGAAAATCTGGTCATTTAAGAAAAATGATTTTATTTTTCCAAAAAAAATCAAAATGCCCAAAAATACGGTTTAGAAAGTGAAAGAAAAGCATATTTTTGGGCATTTTGTTTTTCTATTTTGTTCCTATGATACCGTATGAATACTTGTTGGGTATCATGAGAAAATAATTATTTATATTTATATATTTTTTCCTATTGGTGTTTTATGTTAGGGTTTAGGGTTTAGAGTGGGGTGTTCCTGAAATAACTGCCCCTTGGCTTGGCCTTGGGTGGGCACTTACCTTTGGGAATGCCCTACTTGTTCAGCATTGCTGCACATGTTAAACACTCCAATCAATTTTTTCAGGTTTAGGGTTTACAATTGGGGGATGTGTTTACAATTTTGCACAAACGTGTGCCATTTTTCGGTAGGGCAAGGATATTGTGTTTAGATTCATTCTAGAGTTATAGTAGCTTAAGGGATTTTTATAGGCCCTTAGGTGATATAATATTAGGTCTATTTTTATATGAGGATTTGTGAAAGATGATATTTTGGCTTCTACAATTTTGCAAAAACGTGTGCCATTTTGCGGTAGGGCAAGGATATTGTGTTTAGATTCATTTCTAGAGTTATAGTAGCTTAAGGGATTTTTATAGGCCCCTAGGTAATATAATATTAGGTCTATTTTTATATGAGGATTTTTGAAAGATGATATTTTGGCTTCTATTGAAACTTGAGATTAGTTATAGAGTTATGATATCTTGAAGGATTTTGGTTTCTTTAAGAGGATTTTTTTTATTCTTTTGGGTTCTTGCATGTAACCTTCCTGAAGGTCATATGCTGGCAGACTTTTCAAAACATAACCAGTTCCTCTGTAGAAATTGGTGATGTGGCATCACCCCATTGGCAGAGAGGTCACACGTCACAACCCATATCTGGGTCGGCCAGAAAAATGTGCTACTTTCATCTCCACCCATCTATTTATCTACCTACCTTCTCTTCCACCTTCCTACCTACCAACACTTTAGTAGGTACCTACCAACCCCCTCCTACATGGCTACACTTACCTACATGGTTGCCATTCCAATAGACCTCTATTAGTCAAAAACAATGAGGAAAGAATAAAATGAAGGTATTGCATGGAGCTTGGTCTTGTTCACTTAAGCAAATAACTAAAAGCACAATTAAAATATTTGTCACCACTAGTATAAGGGTATTACAAATAGACATTGGCTTTAACATAATGTTTTTAGTTTGTTTTAAGGGTATTTTATGAGCTTTTGAAAATCTAGAATATGTGAAACCCCCCAATGAAAGTATTGCAAGATGTGCTTAGAAGGTGTTTTTCACAACGGGGGTATCGCAAACTTAGCTCATATGTCTAGGGAATATGGAGCTCTAGTTTAGTTTAAGCACATTTAATGGATGTCGTATGTAGGTTCATACAATAATTAGGCCTAGACTGAACAATTTGATTTGCTTGTTTGAATGGTGTACTTAAGCAATGTGGATTAAATTTAGCAATATTATGTTTTTATAATTATTTATGTTATTTAACATTAAGGTTTTGGAGACAATAATCATTTATGACTTTTTGCACCTTTTAAGCCTAATTAAAATAGTTTTTATATGGATTTTGGGGGGAAATTAACATTTGTAAATATATGTCACAAGATTTATTTATTTTGTTTCTTTTAAAGAAAGTGGAGAAAGGCTCATGTTGATAGACCAAACAAATAGGTAAAAGACACACCATGGCTTCCATTCATTTGTTTGTTTTATTTAATTAGGGCTCCAAATCAAGGTTTAATTAATAGTTATAATTTTTGGGCATGTGTAAATGATTGTATAATTATTTGAGTGTTTGACATTTACCATTGTAATTATTTAAAGTTTAGGGCTTAAGTTCATTTGTTTAATGGTATCCATGTTGATCTATTTAGGCTCAAGGTTTCACTTAAATTGTGTTTGATATTTGGCTTTAATAGTGGCTACTTGTATTTTTCTTTTAGAATCATGTGTATTTGGTTGTTTATAATTATCATGGTTCTTGGCATCCACCATTGGAATTATTTAAGGTTTAATGTTTATTTTTTAGTGACATCCATGTTGATCTATCCATGGATGTGTTTTCATTTAAGTCTAATACCCCATTGAGCATCAATGGTTTCACCCTTTAACATCAACGGTACAATATCCTTTTTTAATAAATGTTTTTCATCTTTTTTTTTTGGCTTTTACTTAGGACATTTTGCTCCCCCTTGGATATGGATGGTCATTGAAATATCAATTTGAAAAAACATATCACATTCAAACAAAAAAGTCCCATGGTTAATGTGTTATTATTGTTGCATGTGGGTATTGCACATTTTGATTGAAAGCCCTACATATATTGAATTGATTGTTTGTCGGAAGATACAAAAGTTTTTTTTTTGCATAAATCTAGATGGCCATAAGATAGGTACATGGTTTTTTTTACCATTTGTGAACTATTGCTTGTTTATGTGTTATGGTAAGGTTCATTTGTAAGATTTAAAGGTTTTGTTGATTAGGGTTTAATGGCTTTGTTGATTAAGGTTATTATTATTTGTAAATATGTGAGGGTATTTCATGGGTATTTCAAAAGTTTGGGACTTCTACTATAAGGCTATTTTTTCAACAATTCAAACCATGGTGCAAAGTCCATTGTGCTAATCCATCAAAATCCCAACAAGGTCACCTTTCTCAAATGTTGACTTGGTGTGGAAAGATGGGCTTTGGCATGGAGGCCAAAACAAGATGGTAATTGAAATTGCATACATCCCCCATGCTTGTGTCTTTGAGTCTTTGCAAGGTGAATGAAGGGATGCAAATTTCAGTGGAATGGAACATACAAAAGAATTTGTCCCATCAATAAGATGTGAAAAATCTGATGACAAAAATCACCTTGGACATACTTAGTATGATTTGGCAACTTATAAACGTTTTCCATTAATCATTTTTACAAGCTAGGGTTAATTGTTCTTGTGTCTTTTGATTTGATTCAACAAAAAATTGTTTTGTAGGTATGAATGTGGTTATGGGTTAAAGGACTATCGTGAAGACCCCAACCACATGGGGTTAATCAAATGTAGTTGTTTGGCCCACTTTTCCATCAAGAGGCTTTATACATGGTCCAATGTGATGGAAATCACCTTTTACCATTGGACTCACACTTGAGCCAATGGAGATCCTATTCATACTGCATGTTGACTCGTGGTCCACATCACAAATGTTAGCATATGCTTCACACATGTCCTACAAATTGAAAGATTTTATATGGATCCAATTAGGGTTCGGGTACACCGTGAAACAAATCTATGACAAGCACAAGGAAATTTAGTGGGCAAGGGTGAATGTAGGTGAGTGGATGACATGATATGACTTGCTAAGATTCCAATATATGGCCTACTTGAATTGGAAGCAGAAAAGGGGCATTTGGTGCTTGCATAAAAACCTTGCACTTTTAATTTAGTCATGGGTTTGTGCTTCTCCAAATGATGTTTTTTAATTTCCAAGATGTAGGTGAAATGAATGGGATTTAGGTCCCATTCACCATAGGGATCTAGACATTTGCCATCTTTAGGCCATGTTCCAATTTGGTCACAATAGCGTTATTTATATGGATGCCACATTTAGCAACAATGATGTGAAGTACCACCTATCCACATTGATGGCGTTTGATTTTCATCACATAGGGGTGTAAATCACTTGGATCATCACGAATCAACAAATATGCGAAGACTTGGTGGAGTGATTAAGTGCCTTGCGGACAAAGCTCCTTTCATATATGCAATGTTGGAAACCATCATGTTTCATTGTGGATGATGCCCCATAGAAACCTTGAGCATTGGGGTAGGTTGTCAGTAGAAAAAAAATTTCAATTTACGACTATAATTTACAACTAAAAATAAGTTACAACCAACATGTATAATTAAAATTTCATTAGTTGCATAACTGAAGTCGCATGCAACATCTAGATGCAAATGATCAACATGATGTCATCACATTCCACATGGATGATGTATATGGTCAACATATACACCTTCATCCATTGAACATTCATATAAAGTTTGCACCTATGTTATAACCCATTACAAAGTGCCATGTGGCAACATAATGTTTTTTAAAATTTTATATTTTTAAATTACATATTGGATCTTCATCATCTATTTTGGATGGTGTTAGATCATGCCAAATGGCACAATAAAATTTTGCCACATGGCATGTTATTTGAATTTTGGCCAAAATACATTTAAATCAATAGTTAAGTAGGTATGTATGTAGGTAAGTAAGTAGGTAGGAATGTAATAAGGTAGGAAAGAAGGTAGGTAGGACTATGTAGGTGGGTGGGTAGGTAGATATGTAAATATTTTAATTTTATTTTAGGTTTAGCCTTTAGGGTTAAAGCCTCTTTCATTAGCTCATCCCAAATTACGCATGCTTCTAATATAATGATGTAAAACAAAACATAATTTTTATATAATTTTATAAGATAGAAATGGAAGACAAAACATATGGGATAAATTTTTTAGTTGCAACCTAGTTTGCAACTAAGTTGAAATTAAGTTGCAACTAAAAAGTTTATCCCATATATATATATATATATTCAAGTTTGTAAACTACATATCTAATAGGTAATTTACTAATTAACCAACTACCTAGGACTAATTGATTAACTAAACATTAAATAATTGCTTACCCACTTTCCAACCTACCTACTACTTATTACCACCTATTAATTAGGTAGTAACTAGTAATAGCATAAACTATTTAAATTATTACATAAAATACTAAATTATTAAATAATAGAAAACGTAATTAATTATTATATTTAATTATTTATTTATTTTAGATAAATAATAATCAGTATATTACTACCCATAATAATAAAAAATTACTATGAGTAAAAATTAAAATATTTAATAATTTAATAACTAAAATAACTAATAATGAATGAATTTCTATTAATATTAAATTAATTTTATTAATAAAAATATATTTAAAATAATAAATTAGTACTTAAGTAATCATTATTAATTCATAATTTATATTAAATAATTATTAATTATCTAGCCAAAAAAATATTAATTAAGTAACTAACTAGTAGTAGCATAAAATATTTAAATTATTGGATAATATTAAATTTCAGTAATTAATAAATCTAGTAAGTAATTTAATTTAATTTTATTTTTAATTATAAATTATTATTGATAAATAGTTATGTATTAGTAATAATTTCTATTATTATTAATTTATTATTGCTATGAACTAATTAATTAACTTGTAATTAGTAATAACTATTATTTGTATTAAATGTAGTAGATAGTTCTACCTACCTAATTATTTAATTGTTTACTTATCAACTTGCCTAACATACATAGTCACAATATAATCAAAATGTATATTGAATATACCCTAAATATAATATAAGTTAAATTTTAAATATTTAAATATACTTTTAATACATTCTAAAACACATTTATATTTGTGGGGGCCTATTATTGTCAACTTAGTAAGTTATTTAGTCTTTCTAAATATGACATGTTTTAAAACCTTTTTGTTATGGATGCATTACAAGTTGCATGGTGATTTTTCACACATACTCAAATTATATCATGGGTTGTAAGTATGTTGTGCATGTCCAAAGATTGGATGGTTGGGCTTTGACGAGTGGCACATTCCAATCAAAACACGCAAGTTAGCATAGAATTTTATCATGAAGTTCTAAAGTGTTGGTTTTCTCTTGAGACCAAGGGTTTGAAAGGGCGTAACATTGATTGGTTGGTGTGAAGGCTAACCACAATAGTGGCATGACATTATATGTACCAAGTTGAAATGAATACACAAGGGTTCATTAAAAATAAGGTCATGGCTTGATTTTAGCTGCAAACATTGACAAAGTTAGTCGAATTCCACACATGATGTGATCCCACTTACTTTTGAAGGGGACAATGGTGACAATTTGTGGTGGGTGTGACGCCAACAACATCCTAGTGTTACTTACAAAATTTGTGCCCCCTTCATTGAGTACACAAGTTGCACTTGTGAATGGGCATTGCAAGGTAATTTTTACAAGCATCAGGTTATTATTCTATTGACTTGTACCAATCTTACATCATAAAATATCATTGAATGTTGTAGCACCAATTTTGGAACTCATTGTGGTGGTTGGAAATCCATGTTTGTCGACTCAACATACTTACAATAATCTGATGATGCATTTGATGATGAAGATTGCAACCAAGATCATATTGATGAGGTCGGCATTGTTGACATTGGGGGGTGTGACCATGGATGAGGATGGTCCCAAATGGATGGCTCAAATGTTTGATGCAACTCCTTGAAAAAGTGATGTTGCATGGTTGCACAATTCAATGCTTGCACTCTCTCCACACTTAGCAGTGATCTTGGCCATGGTTTCATGCAAGTGAACTAAGTTTGGAAAATGTTAAAAAAGTACTAGCGATTTACCTACATATAGATTTGTAAAGCACCAAGTTTATAAGGGGTAGGATTAGTAAGTTTGTTGCGCAAACAATGAGAGTAAAGCCATTGAGTGAGCTATAAATTTGGGTCCCACCCTAGTCAAAAGTAGATCTGCAAATCTCCAAGTGCTTTCTATGAGTAGGGTAAAGCCCACCCCCTTTAAATCCCATCCCATGGGCTTAAACTCGTGTAAAGCCCACCCCCTTTAAATCCCATCCCATGGGCTTAAACTTGTGTAAAGCCCACCCCATGGCTTTAAACCATGTAAAATCACCATGTAAAGCCATGGCTTCACACAATTAACAGGGTACTTGCGTAATTTTATGTGGGGTGGGCTTTAGCCTAAACATAGAAAACACTTGAAGATTTGGAGTTGGAAAAACTCAGTTACTAGTAGTTGCTAGTTCCTGGATTGATGAGGCTCCAGTTTCAAACTTTGGTGATTCTCTTTCTGCAAAATAGAACATGCACAGAATTTGAACCATGCAACTCCCCAAAACAATCTATGGTGCTACACATGAGTTCAATGAGGGGTGATTAAACTCCTGCCTAAACCACCGAAGAGACTGATTTTTGGTAATTTTTGCTTTGGCCCTTTTGTGATTCAACTCCCTGAAAACATTTTCCATGCATTTTGTAGTTCAAAGATGCTGAGTTCATGGCTATGGAATAATGCAAGTATGATGAATTCATCCAAGAATTTTTACTGTATGTGACACCATGGAGGTTTATCCACCAAAAGTTGTTGAACATATGAAAATATTATCAATTTTGTAATATTCTTGCAAATATTTTCACTATTACAAAATTTGAGTGCAATTCATTAGTCTTCATTAGTCTTCATCCTCGTTCATTAGACCAATGAATTTACTGCATCTCAGCAGGTCCTGTTCACTGTGACCAGTGAATTCACTGATAATCCAGTGAAATCACTTTACATACAGGGACACCTTTTGTTTAATATTTTCCTCAAGAAAATGTGAAAATTCCTTGCTTGTGCATATGCATTGTGCAATTACAATAATTGTTTCTGTGTGGGACATTTGTGAGACGAGCAACCAAAAGTTCTGGAAATCAAAACATTTTTTCTTTATTTAAAATTCCTGAATGTTTTCTTTGTGAAAATAAAATTTGAAACTGCCTTGATTGTGCACACTCTGGGTTTACCATGATATGCAGTTGCAGAATTTCTGCAATTTGCCCAGAACTTTTTCTGTTTTCTGCCTGATCAGAAAAAGGAAAAGAAGCTTGGCTTGCTTGAAGGAAGGAATGGGTGAAGGAGATGGTGATGCAGGAGCCCTTTGCACAGCCTGATCAAACAGGAAGTGCAGCATGGCGGAAGAGTTTTGATCTGGAAAGCCCTGACTTAAATTTTTTAGTTATAAAGCAGGGTAGGTTATGCATGATAATAATGCAGCCTCAAAATGCAAAGGCACAATTCCTTTTCAAAGGCACATTTTTTCCTTTTTTGTCCCTTGTGATATGAGACACATAAGTATCTGTCGGGTATAGCTGGGGACAATAAAATAATATTCTAATTATCAAGTGAGATAAGGCCCTGGCCCTTGTGAAGGACTTAGGAAAATCAAGGCAATATAGATTCCATCTCCTGTGAACTCTTTAAGCATCATCCACACTTAATGTTAAGTCAATGGTAGATATTCTTGATTTTGAGTGTATTCACATATGTAATGTTAGGTAGCATTGCTAATAACATGACTTCCTTGTTAGCAAGTGGTGCTAACTTGATGTTAGCATTCGTTAACATTTGCGATAATTAATGTTTCAGATTAGGTTGTGAAACTTAGATTTTAAGATCTTAACTCAATGTTATGTAAAGAGATTAAAAAACAACCCTTTAACTCAATGTTAGATGTTCTAACTCAATGTTAGTTATATTTATCATGAATTGTAATAAGCTTGATTGAAATAATCAATCTTGATTCTGATTACTAAACATTTAACGTTACCAGGATGGTGTAAATCCACTATGACAAAAGTAATTTGCCTAATCATTTCATACCCTAATTTAGCTTAACACTAACTCAAGTGTGAATGAACATCAAAATTGTTGACACTTTAGTCAGGGCACTGGATTTGAAGCAGTGGCTCGTTGTGACGCTGTGGTTGTGGTGTGTGACCATGAATACTTAGTCCAGAGATGACAAGCTGGGATGGTTTCAATGTTGAAATTGGTGGCAGCTACAAAGTTTGAGGGCATGTAGAATCTGGTTCCCTTGCTCTTCCATCTATGGTTTCTGGATTAGGGTTTAAAGGACAGTGGTAACTTAATTCTGCAGTTCCCACAACATTTAGCTATTCTGATTTGATGATTTCTTTCAATTTCTGGCTGAAAAACAACAGAGATGCTCATGATTGAGAAAGTATGTGTATATCTTGCTCTCTCATCTGTCTATAGCTTGAAATTGGTGTTGAGTCATGTTGATGATGATTCTGGATGAGGGACCCTTAAGCTCTCAAATCAACTATGTTCTTTGCTTGGTAGGAAGAGAATGGTTGGATGGTATAATGACTAAAGGAGAAGCATTCTGTTGCATCATTGTATAGGGTCAGTATAGAATTCATGTACGATGATGGTGAGAGCAATCATGGGAGGGCATATAAGTTCCTCTCTCCTCTATAGTTTTGGGTTTCATGAGGAAAGTCAACTGTTCAGACCAACAATGGTCCCTATAATTCTGGGCAAGGATGCACAAGCCACGGAAACTTATGTTGATAGTGAAGCAGTCCTTGAGGTTGGATTCACATATACTATAGAAGTTGTTTTGCCATATGGGTCACGACAGTGTCATCCCCTTGCTGAAGGAGATTTTTAACATTGGTTTGGAGCAAAGTGAGGAGGGTACAAAAGTGATTGCACACATATAGGTGAGTGTGTTTCAAACTTTTTAAAAATCCATCAGCCATTTGAGCTTGAACACAGTGAGCTTTGTGTCAAAGCAGTCATGAAAGCCATGTAAAACTGTGATCTCCAGTGACCATGAGAACTGTTTTCCAAACTGGAGACCACAGATCACAGTGAGTTTTTGTGTCAAACTAGAGACAAAAATTCTAATACTGGAAGTGAAAATGGAGATGGGCAATTGGCTTCCTCTGGATCAAAATTTGTGCTGCAGACTTCTTACTGAAAATTGGTTTCTCTGGCAAGGGCAGTTTCTTGGACTGCAATCATTATTGTGTTAGTTTTGGCAGTGCTGGGAGTGATGCAGTGCTTACCTTTGAGGTGTTGTTATTATTAAACTCATAGACAATATTGTCTACCTGTGTGCACCATGGCTTGCTGGTTTTTTTCAGTACACACCACATCTGCAAACTACTACACAGAGACATTATGCTTTGATAAGAAAGTTCAATAGCCAATTTATGTGACTGTCTGCATGGATTCTACATCATATATAATAGAAAGCTCTGTTGACAGGGAACTGCAAGGAGGCAAATTACCTTACACTAGCACAAAAAAGTCTGAAATCATATATGATAAAGCTCTGCAGGGAGGGAATTGCAAGGAGCTAAATTCACCTAGGCTTGCAAACACTTGTCTGAAGTCATCAATTGTGATTGGAACAGTGACAAAGACTAATTCCTAGTTGGATTGGAACTGCAAAGAGGCAAATTCACCTTACACTAGCACAAAAAGTCTGAAATCATCGAATAGTGAACGGAACATTGACCAAAGACAAATCTCTAGACCAAAGACAAATCTCTAGTTCCATCTGACGTGACATTTCAGTTCAAGATCCTGAATAGAATTGTTGAGATCTGCCTTGAATGCTGCAGATCCAGCAAATTTGTGTAAAGAGAAAGTATACTGGACTGTTTCTGGGAAAAATGGGTTACTGCACTTGTAAATGAATTGGTGGTATTCATGGATCCATGATGTTTTTCTGCCTCATATTTGTAGATCGGTTGCAATCTTGATCAGCAATGTACAGTCATTCATCTTTCCTTCATTGAGAATAGATGGGCACAGGGAGCTGCTGCTGCTGCTTTGATAATGTGATCTAGATTCAAAGAAAGAGTTGGCAGTATGTGTTGTACACTTATATGACATGATTTCATGGAGATGTCAATACAGTGCACCCACATTCTGAGGAGCTCAAGAGGGAAAAGCGCCATTGGATGCCAAAGTCTGAGCTACATGTGGACAGAAACAAACACAGTGGTAAAAGATGTCAGAGCCTCATGCTATTCTTCTTTT
>Ga0209208_10000893_pt1 | contig 40665 bp, 21 predicted proteins | sample S1TSphfallax_3_FD_187694 | JGI IMG/M metagenome (GOLD analysis project Ga0209208, IMG submission 187694) | Host-associated microbial communities from peat moss isolated from Minnesota, USA - S1T2_Fd - Sphagnum fallax MG (SPAdes) (version 2) | ecosystem: Host-associated > Plants > Peat moss >... | reverse complement strand
GGGGGGGGGGGGGGGGGGGGGGTCATTGTTTTTGACCTAGGCTATTGGCAAAGGCATCAATTGTGGGGACAAGGTTAGTAAACCTTAATTTCCATTTTATTCTTATTGTGTAATATACATATTGCCAAGTTTTCTATTGACTACAAATGGTGGCCTTGAGAGTACAAATACTTGGATTCTGGTCCAGTAGACGAACCAAATTTTTAACAGTTAAAAAAGATGAGTAGACAAGGTGCTCTTACCTGACACCTCCTCCAGGGAAAACAACCAGGCAAGTGTTGGAATGCCGCCGCCCCCCTGGCCGGAAGATTTTAAATTAGCCACATGACTCTTTAATACGTTTGTACTGCCTTTCTTTCTTTTTTCCCTGACTGCCCATTTTCCAGAACAAGATGTATCCGATGCTGCCCAGAGACACTTTGGGTGCAGTTATGCAGGTTTTGGGTCTCTGGTAGACACAACATTACATCGGCCCAAGGGCAGACAAAGACATACCTGCAATAAAGACATGTTGCTGATTTAGCTCCTTTCCCCATCCTCTCCCCGCCTGCGTCCCCCAAGAAGTCCTTTCTTTCTACCTGCCAACCACCTCTCCGCTCCTACCCTGTTGAAAGCTTTTCAAGAAAAAGTCACAAGGGTACAATTTCCTCATTTCCCAATAACAAACATTTTAAATAAAAAAAAGACATAGATATCTAACTTAGGCAGCTTCTAAGCTTTAGTGAATCAAATTGATTAACTGGTCCTCAAGTATCCCGGAGGTGTTCATCTTCATGACAAGAATTTTATTTCATGGTGCTAAGGCTAGGGTTAATGTTAATGGCAAGCTTTCCCAGGAGTTCGTCATCTAGGGACAAGGGTGCCTAGTGGAACCTGACCTATTTTTTATTATAAATGAACTGGTGAATGTGACGATTAAAGCTCAACAACCAGCAGGCATGGAAGCTCCATGGGATTAAGCTTCCAAGGAGCAATAGTTGATAGTTCAATATGCCCACGATACCAACTTTACAATCAAAGCTATGTGAGCTGCCATTAAAAGATTGGCCCTATTGCTAGATACATTTTGTTATGCTTCTAGACTTGAAATTAACACAAATAGTGGCCTTCTATGTCGTAACCCTAGCTTTGGGCTCGCGACCAAGGCAAAGGGGTTGCAAGGGTGCGGGCAAAGAGGAAGCCCGGGAGTCACATCACATACTCCTAGGAATGTAGGAAAGTGTGAGAGAGTGAACTCTCACACTCCCAAGACAACTCCAACTTTAGGAGATGGAGTCCTGGTGGACTCTTGAAATTTCAGAGAGCAATTTCAAGGGTCAAAACTCAATGGTTTGTGGCGTTCTTTATATCATTGGAAAGCTACTGGAACGTAGATGTTTAAAATGGGCTAGCATTGCTCATTTGGATATCTGAAACACAAGTTATGGCTAGAAGAATGGCCTGGAGTCAAACTGCCAATTTGACTCCCGACCATAAAAAGTCGGGAATCGACCCGATTTATTTAGTTATAGACAACATGCGACATACTGTTCAAACCGCACCTTGATCCGAGGTCTACTCGCAAAGTTATGGGGCTCCAAAGTTGTGGGAGTCCCGACTAGCGTGATTTTGGGACTCCCACTCGGGGATCCCGGGAGAGAAAAGCCATTTGGATGTAGGCCCCGTGGAGAGGTCTAGAGTATACTATAAAGGGGAAGGTGGTGGCTTCCCCCAAGTCCAGGCCGTGGTGAGTCTTACGTGTCCGTGTTACCTGTGGCTCGTCCTAGCACCAAAGGTGCTTTAACTATGCATTAACCACCTTGTGTGGGTTGTGTGCAAGCTCGTGTGAGTGAATGAAGCTTGTCAACTCTTCCTAGTCCCATCCCGAAGCTCCAACACGCCTTTCTACCCCTCAAAGTGTTGTGAACTAGAGAGCGTGCCCCGACTCCTTCACCTTCCGTTGTCTTGTACTTGGACTCACTTTTGAGTCCTTCAAGGAGTTGGGAGTGCATCATTTTGTAGAGTGAGACAAGGCCATGATCAACCCAAAAGTTTAATTAGATGTGGGATTTGTTAGTTTTTGTATCCAATTCTTAGGGACCCCATTTGAGCTATCACTTGATTTAGCAAATAATTTTCTAATGGAGAAGGTTTGACGTAAACCAAAGTTTTGATCCTCTACCAAATTTTTCTTACATAGGTGGGTAGTACTGATTATTAATATCTTGTTATTGTCTCTACGTACTTCATTATCATTTGGGCGGGAACCAAAAAAGGAATTGCTAGAATCAAGTGTTAGTTCTTATACACACATAGCCAAGATACTTTTGTGTTAAGGGCTTGCAAGATTTGTAGAATCTAGATATTGGAGGAGGTCGTTCACAAAATTAGATTTGTTCAAGTTGGTGTGGTTTTGGGGGGTGACATTGATTCCACAATCTTGTGTTAAAGGACAAAGCTCATGATTAGAACTTGCGGGCTTTACGTTTTTTATTTAGAAATGGATCATAATGATTTTATGATATGTGTTCAAAGGCTTATGAACATTAGGTGTGTAACTTCATAAAAACACAATGTCCATTGTTGTTTGTAATGTTCAATGTAATGTTTTGAGTTCCTTGAATCCTTTTGGTAAGTAACATTATATATATTTTTCTATGTGCATTTCACGACCACCAAGGGTTGTAATGTGCATTTTTGTTATAAATGTTTCTTTTGTGAATCTTTAGCAATTTCATGTTCAAACTTATTTATCATTTTAATGTTGTTGAGTGGGTTCATAATGTTGTTAAGTGCATTTAGGTTTAGACCAAGTCAATCCTTGATTTAGATTTTGCAAGCTCATAACCTACATTCTGCCTCTAAAAGAGCTTATAAAATTAAAAAAATGTGAGCATAAAGGCTCAAGGCATTTCCAAGACAAGGTGGGTTGCTCACCTTCTTTCAAGCTAAATTAGTAATAGATGCAAAGGGCAATGTGCACTAATTGTGATGTTCAATTTGCTTAGAGGTTGAAGGCAAGGAAAAAAATTTAATCTTCAAACTTGATAATTTGTTGAAACACATAAGTAGGTGCAAAGGTAAGGTCACCAACCAAGGGTTTGAAGTTGGGTATTTTTACTTCAATTTCAAATGCCAACAAATATGTAATGAAAAGATTTGCAACAAGTTTGAATGTCCTTCCATTTTAGAAAACTGATTGTTTATGAATTTTTACATGAGAAGAAGCAAAAGTTTGTCTAATTTGTTATGATTTACCATCTTTTATCTAGGGGTCGAAGTGTAAGGAGTGTAAAGAACAAGTCTTTCAAAGCTTCAAATTGTGTCATTATCTTCAAACAATGAAAGTGTAAGGAGTCGAGGCACGCTCCCTGGCTCAGAGCACTTTGGGGGGGTAGAGGGCCGTGCTGGAGTTGTGGGATGGGACTAGGAAGAATTAACAAGCTTCAACTATTCACATGAACCTACACAAAACCAACACAAGGTGGTTAGTGCATAGTTGGAACACTTTTGGTATTAGGACGAGTCACGGGCAACTCGAACTCATAAGACTCATCATGGCCTGGATTTAGGGGAAGCCGCCACCTTCCCCCTTATATTATACTATGTGCCTCTCCACAAGGCACACATCCAAATGGCATTTTGTCTTGGGACTCCCGCAACTTTGAGGACCCATACCTTCTCGTGCAAACCTCGGATTGAGATGAGGTTTAAAGAAAAATTGTAACTCTTGTCGAGAGCTTTCCAACAGTATGTCACACACCACCTTCACACAAATAACTCAGGTCGATTTTTGATTTTTAGTGCTCGATAATCAAATTGCCAATTTGACTCCCGACCCTTCTTTTGGCCATAACTTGTGTTTTAAATGTCCAAATGAGTGATGCGAGTCCATTTTAGACATTTAAGTTTCAATAGATTTCCAATGATATAAAGAACTCTTCAATCCATGAGGTTTTGACCCCAACAATCACTCTCTGAACATTCAGGAGTCCACCGGGACTCCAACTCCCAATGTGGGAGTTCCCTTGGGAGTGTGAGGGTCTATTCCCTCACACTTTCTTGCACTCCCGAGAGCATGCAGCCTAACTCCTAGGCTTCCTTCTTGGCCCGCAACCTTGCAAGCCCTTGCCTTGGTTGTGAGCCCAAGGCTAGGGTTGCGACAATTGAAGTCTACTTGGAATGTTGTAAACATGGAAAAATATATATATGTTAGTGCAAATGAGGTCATTGTGATTGAAAACATTTTTTGGATTTGTTTATGTTTGTATGTCATTTAAGGTTGAAAAATGATTTCACTTTTGGTTTATGTGGGAAAAATGGGTGTACAAGGCACTACAACAATGTGTTTTAGTTGATGTTGAATGAAATAGACACTTATGTGGGCGTGTCTACTATTGATTGGCTCCATTTATAATTGGAGTGCATTGTTTTGTTCATCAAAGAAACTTGGTAGTGCTAGTGTTCTCAAAATTGAGTTTGGTGGTTCACTCGGAGGCTTTGTTTTAGGCTTTGTATGGGTTTTTTCCTCATTCACTCAATTTTTTTTTTGAATTCCAAAAGTCATGTGATGTGTTCATTATAAAAAAATTATTGTTGTGAAGACAAGGTGGATTAACATGTTGTTTCTTGCCAAATGTGTTATGGAAAAATATTGGTTTCAAATTATGAAGATGCATGTCAATCATGCAAAAAATAACATCGATAATGAAATTTGAACCTCTTTTGTGATTTGGAGTTGATTGTGGGGTTGCATGCCATTTGCCACTTTGGATTGTATGCACATGCTAATCAAGTTTATTCAATCTTGGGATGATTCTATGTGTGATTTTATTAATGTGGTGAAGGTTTACCAAGTTGAGTTAATTTTTTTCACACTGATCTTTACACAAAATTCAATGACCCAACTTTTATTGAGCTAAACATTCTTGAAACATTCATTAGCAATGATTTGCCCATGAATTGGTGTGCAAACTTAAATAATGAAAAAGTTAATTGTCTTTTGATTGAATTTGTGGATTTAAAATATTCTATCATTCAACGTTGCCTTATAACAAATGAAGTGAAGTTAATGTTGAAGTTAGGCTTTTGAATTGTGTAGGCTCATGTGAAAAATTATTGTGAGGATTTGCAAAGTCTTTGGTTTAAGAACTACAAGGCAAATTCTTGGACCATGACCTAATGTTGACTTTTAGGTGCGATTACCTTAATTTTTGAATTCATCACCCCAATGATGTTGAAAATATTTTTCACTAGCATTTGCATATCATCAAGGTAACATATTATGATTTCAACGCAAGGTGGGAAATGATTGGTTTTGGTGAAAGCTTTATTTGATGGCCATGTTTTGAATTTGTGACATTTCTCTTTTAAGATGACCATGACTACAAATAATGTTTAATCCCCTTTCTAATGGGGCAAATTGCTTTTCTATCTATTTTCCCAATTTCAATATTTATTTTGAATTTTTTTCCTTAGTCAATGTTCACATAAGCTTATGAATGGTAGTCCTTTTTGTTTCAAATTTGTTTTATTACTTATGAGCTTCATCATCCTTGGTGTGCAAGTTTATTGGTCAACTATGGAATAATATATATTAAAGCATGGAATGAGTTGTATCTACTTGTTTTCTATTTTTTTATTTGAACTTGCAATTTGGTCACACTTCAAGGTTTTTGTATGTATTATGTAGTTTGCACTTGTGCAACTTTTTGGCTTGTTTTTTAATCTTGTACTTGTGGTTGGAATTTGGGGGTTGGGTTTGAGGTTTTGGGTGCAAGACATTGTTGTTGCACATGGGCAAAATCTCTCTTTTGAGATTGGGGTTCAATTCCTTTAACAATGATTCAACCTTCAAAGTTATAATGAAATTAAAAGGTTTCAAAAATCTAGATTTTAGCATGTTCATTTGCATGTTGATTTATGTTAATCATTTGTGAAGATTTCCATGTGTTCATTGATATTTAAGGTGACATTAATTGCTAAAGTATGCATTTGTCTTTGCTTGGATAATCAAAGTGCTTTGGAGAAATAACTTTGAAAAATTGCCAAAAACTTTCTTTGAGACAAACCATGATAGTCAATTTTTTCATCTTCAAAGTGATTCAAATAATCATATCATGCGCTATGTTTAGTTGATTATAACCAAGATAAATACTTTGCAAAATTGAAAAAAATTGTAGTCTCCAAGGGTCTTTAAGGGAAGAGAAGGGAGGACATTAAATACCCCTAATGATCACCATGTTTGAATTGGGGATGTAATTAAGGGAGTAGGACATAAAACCCATCAATATTATTAGACTACTTTCAATTATATAAATTTTTATGATCATTTATTTATATTAAACATTTTGGCCAAACATTAATCAAACCTTGCATAAAATTGGACAAGGCATTACATTAATGTCCAAATAAGATTTTTTAGGAGACATTTAACATCTTATGAAAAGAAAAAAATGAACAACCATGTTGTCATTGTTAGGAAAGAAAATCTACCAAAAGGTCAAAAAAAGAAATAAAATGCAAAGTGATAAGAGAGATTCAATTTCTTTTGGTCTTGTAACATCATGCTCATTATTGAAGGGAAATGAAATGTTAAATATCCTTTACTGATTTTTATAAGGCATGGTTTTGCATATAACTATGTTGTGCGATTCTTCATGTTTTGCAAAAAGGACATCATTTAATGTGTTATGCATGTTATGTTGTCCTATGTTGAATTCAAACCCAACACCTTTCATGAGAGAGAAAATGCCAACTAGCAATACATTTTCAAGTATTGAAAACAAACATTTAAAAATAATATTAAACATATGTTGCAAGGCAAAACAACCAAACCTTGTAACAAAAATTACATTTTGAGCATTATCGAGAATTTTTTACATTAGATAATGTTTGTTAAGTGTCATTTAACATCTTTTTGGAAAATGGACAATCTTAATTTGATAAAACATTTTAGAAAGGAATGCAATTGTGAAATAAGAACTATGGCAATTCCTATTATTAAGCAAGGTAGTTGTTGGCATTGGTCATATGGAAGAGACCACACATGATATAGAATTTGAACATTAAATTTTGGTTTGAATTTCACCCAACGTGTAAGTGACATTTGAAACTATGTGTGCATATGATGGATGGGCATGTTCCATAAAAGTGCATGCATTTAAATGAGAAGTTCTACATCTAGTAAGGGAATTTTTTAGTTTGAATTTTGAACTTGCCATAAAGACCAAAGTCATTACAAGATGAATTGCTTGTTTGTTTTGTCACATGGAGATTTCCCAAATAAAAAAAGTCTCCATTTGGGAAATGTTTTTTGAAATTTTTTCACCACAATTGGACTTTAATGTTTGTTTTGTAGCATTTTAAAAACTAGTTTTCTTACTATTCAATCAAATTTTCAGAACCTATTGCCATTTGATACTAATTCCTATTTGAGATCAACAAGTTTTGGTGCAAAATTTTGCCAAAATGCTGAAAATAGAAAGGGAGTATTTTGTCATAACTTCTTATTTTTCTGGAAAAATCACCAAAATTCCCCCCAAAAAAAAACTTTTTTCCCCACATTGAGATTTTGATTTCAGTTTGGTAGCATTTAATTTTTTAAAGAAAGACTCTTTAGTTGAGTGATTTTTTGGGGTGTGGATTTTTGTCACATGACAGGAAATGTTATTGGAAATTTTGGAGATTTTTGTTTTAAAAATGTAAAGTCGACTAATTTTGCTAAAGTTTTGAAAAAATTCATCAAATTTTCGAAAGCGTAGAATTGAAAAGAAAGAAACTTTGATTTGGGGTTCTAAAAACCTGTCCCCACATAATGCTAAACCCCTCTTGGGATGCTACGCAGTAACATGACAACAGAGATTGAAAAGGCATCACTGCGTGGGATGCTAGCCAATCCTGCAACATCAGAAAATTGAAAAATAAATTACTGGGGCACACTAGTGTTCTCTAATTATTGTTGTTAAAATATAATAAGAAAGGACAGCAAACAAACTCTGTCAATGAAAGGAAACGATGGAGCAAATATATATTGCAATCAATTCTCCTCCCTCATCGGCAGGAATGTCATTGAGAGGAAAGTGGGTACGCGGGGAGATCACTGACAACTTTTTAAATTGGAACAGTGCTGATTCTCATGGAAACCGGGTTGGCAACAGATTGCACTTGAAGCAAACATGATAAATTTGAAAGGTAACTAACTACTATTCAAAATTCCAAATATATTGTCCACAAAGTTAACAAGTATCCAGAAGAATATTTTACTTTAGTAATCACACTGGGTCCACAATTTGCAAGGATTCCTACCTTTTGGTTTGAGAACTTGCTTCATGTAAGGACTGCTTATTTCACGGGGAATCTCCCCCCCAAAAACTTTGTGCCTGAGAAAAACATCCAGAGTAACCTCAGCCAACAGCGCAACATCCGCGATGTATGGACGGTAGGTGGGCAGGAAACAGTTTTTCACAGGATTCCACCTCCCTAACTAACCATGGTGGTTAGATGAGTTTCTGTCTTACTGCCTACCTTCTAACAACCAAGTAACCCTTATCCATGTAGTAACCATCTCCATGCGTCCATACACCTATTATCCACATTCCTCATAACCTATCCTTTACCACCTATACCACCTATTATCCTACCTGCCTCATGACCTATCCTTTACAAGATGGGTGAAACGGGACATTAAGGCCATGGCGCTTCACCCGACAACTAAGTATTAGCACACTTCCAATAAATGCTTGCATTGGTGGCTGTTAGTTCAATCTGGCACAAAAAGACAAGCCTTTATTATATTATAGTAGCAATACTAATCAGCAAACAATTGGTATAGTTCCGCATTTGGCTTATTGGTTGTTAATTATAGTGTTGGCCAAGCATATGATTTATCGTATACCAATCCTCCATGTTATTTCAGCGACAAGTTGTAAATGTGTCATTTGTTTTGAGGCAATTTAGTGTGAGTTTTGACGCACGTAGTCCTCGAGTAGACCAATACCAAAAGATGTCATGTTTTGGTGGCGGCCCAATGCTAGTTTCAATGCCCAAAAGCATTACTCCCTGAAACATTGTGTCTACTAAAACATGCCAACTTTCGGGGCCCATCACCACATGTTTCAATGCCCAAGCAATGAGGCAATTGAAACCTACCACCCATTGAAAGGTGTCAAGTGGGTGGCCCAACACAAGTTTCAATGCTCGGGTAACTTGAGCCCTGAAACATATCACCAACCAAAGCATGTAAAGTTTGGGGAGTTATGTTTTGGTGCCATGTGCCCATGCTCCATGCAAAACCTGTCCATGCCCCATCCATGCCCCATTCATAGCACATTACACTTTTTTTTTATTTTCGCATCATTGTCGTGTATTTTTTTTAAAAACTCAAATCTACCACTATTGTTTTCATCATCGCTCCTTTGTTGTAGATGTTAACTTAGGGTTTTGATATCAAAACAAGCTCATGGCAATGTTAAAGAACCTTTATTTATTCATTCCCATTATTTTATATGTAATTTCTTTCTCTTTCATTTTTCCTTTTGAAACACATCTTATGCATGAACAATTTTAAGAACATGTAACATGTCTTGTTTTACTTGTTGAAGCTTCTTATTGTTTTCAAGTTCATAATGATTTATATATTTTTTCTAATGATTGACACATTTTGTGGCAAAGGTTGAAAACTTGCACACTAAATATTTGCTCACAAAATAAATGAATTGTATTTTTATATCGTGTTCATTTTTTGCATTGTTTGTTTGGGTTTGCATTGTCTTGTTTTTGCTTGTAAGAAAATTTCCTCAAGGCCTTTAACATGTTCCTGTAGAAACTAGATTTTTTATACACTACAATTTGTTTCACTTTAAGTTACAACTAGTTCATAAAAACAAATACAAACAATGTTACTTGTTGTATTTTTTCCTTAAGCTTCTTGAATCTAAATCCCATATGAGTTCACAAATTATCATTTAAATTTTTTTGATGTAAAGTTCCGACATAATAGTTTACACAATTATAGTTTGCGTTCCAAAACTTAACAATTTATTAAAAAATTCAAACTAGATAAAACACTACAAAATGCGTCTGTCATGTTTCAATTTGCAATTTAACCACCCTTGTATGTTCAACAATATAGTACTAAATATTACAGTCCAAACATTTTTGTGCATGTTCTTGTTGAAGTAGAGTTTTTAAGTTACATTTTATTTTATTTTTTGTAAACATGTTTTAGCAACAATCGATTGACCCATTTAGGAAACTATTTTTTTTTAATATGGATGACAAGTTATGATCTTGTTGTGCTCCTCCCTTAGTTCTTAGTTGTTCCTAGATAATGTTTTGGGGTTATCCCATGTTACCTTCGAACATCCAAGTGCATTCGGATAAGTCTTGCAAAATGTAACGCTTCGATGAACTTGCAACATTCCTAAACAAGTCGTATGATTTTTCTTCTTGTTTCGAATTAAGTGAGGTCCCCGATGGAATTTAACACTTGAAACATGGCCAACTACACTAGCATGTATAAATTACATGTTTCAACATGTTTTTAGAATTTTTTTTTGTACACATGTTTCGACTATAAAGTTGCATGATAATTTCAAAAATCATTTGATCTAGGTTTTTAGAACCCATGTTTTTAATTAATTTTTTAAATTTAAATGTGTTTTTTTTTTAAATTCTAATAATCAAAAGGAGGTTCAAGTGTAAAAGACTTTAAAGTGATCAACCAAATGCAAGTGGAAGTTTGAAGGAAATGTTATGGTCTATCCCATACATTGCTTTCAAACATCCAACTACAATTGGTTGACCTTTATTTCCAATACATTTTCAGCAAAGGATGATTTTTTATGTTATTGCAATGCTCCTCCCACAACCATTGGGTGTTCTTGGATAATGTTTGAACTTGATCTTGGCCTCAAACATCCAAGGGCATTGGGTGAAGTTCTCTAACTTGGTTACATCAATGATTGTCTTGTATTGATACACAAAGGTTGTTTTTGTTCATCTTTTGGGTGAAGCAAGGTGGCCCCTAGAATATGACATAAATAATAATAATAAACATGTTTCAATTAAACAAAAGCTCAGAAACATGGTAGAAACATGGCATAAAATATAGAAAGATGTGTTCCGAAACTATAGGAGTAACAAAAGTTTTAAATTTACAAAACATGAAAACAAAAATGAAATATGATAGAAACAAGTGCTCCAAAACTACACTAATAACAAAAGCTATGAATGTACAAAACATGATAAAAACAAGATAGAAACATGTGTGTTGAAACATTGGGAATAACAAAAATTAGGAAAGTATGAAACATGATAAAAACATGTGAATCTTCAAGAATAACAAAAGCTATGAACATACAAAACATGATACAAAGAAGACCAGATAGTAGAAACATGATATCCCACAAGAACAATTGAAACATGACAATTGTGTGTACGAAACTTGGATACTAAAACATTATGTTTGAATTGCATTATTTAACATATTTTGAAACATAACATCAAATGATAAGAATCTTGGAGGTCCTTGATTCTCTAAAAACTTGGTATCACTATTTTAACTTATATTGAACCATCTTTTGCCACATCTTTGCCATCCATTGACAAACTTTCCAAAGGGACATCCTCTATACAAACAAATTGGAAGTTGCTTATCATAACAATGCCCACATCACAGTAGTGTGCCTTCGTATTACTTCAGGCGAATATTTTTTTATTTATGTAGGTCACATGTAATTGATAAAGTGTGTCAATTTTTCATTAGAAAATCAATCAGGCATGCAATTGTAGTGTGGCATAACCCATAATGTGGCAAGTCTTTAGTCCTCTTACAAGTTATATTCTTGAAAATTCACATCTCTTACAATAGGTGGAATTAATTACATTATGGACCAAAGAGTTGCTAAAGAATCTTGATGTCGCCTTGGTGAAAAGCTTATGCAGTTTAGATTGAGGACTACACGGGACCTAAAATAACGATAAAATATATGTCAGATGTAATGTTGCTTTTAGAGATTTTACTTGATGAATAACTTGATTTTTATTCTCATGTGATCATGGTAAATGAGGTTCATGAATGAATAATTCATGCATTGAATATTGACAAGATTTGTGGTTATTTTTTCAATTGCCCCATCTTCACCATTCCTACACAAACTTTCATAGATTCCCTACACAAGGCTACTTGAGATTGATTATCTTGATGTTGCCCTCATTACACTAATGTGAATCCATTTCACTGAAGGTGACATTTTTTTCTTATCAAGGAAGGAGGTGATTGAAAGAGCTTGTTAGATTTTGTACAAAATAATTAAAGGATTAGGTCTTAATGTGCTAAAGCCGATCAACTTGCTTGTCTATAATGCTTTTCTAAGGGAAATGTAGACATGTAGTTTTGACCCAACACCTCTTGGAACAACGTGGTGTGTGTTCCCAATATTATAGAGGCATCTCTTACAATTGATGGAATTTACTTTGTTATGGACCTCAGGTTGGCAAAACAAAATGTATACAATCCAAAGCTTGGGATTGACTCCTTGGTCATCGATTCCATTTCACATCAAATAACACATCCATTTAGTCAAACTTGACTTGGTAAGTGTTATCGACTTTACACATGGAAAGTGCATATCGAGACAAGTTGCACTAATGAATTAGAAATATGACATATAAAATAAATAAATACTAACAATGACTACCGATGTCCTCCAAAATTGTGTTCCCAAATTGTACACAAACCAAAATAAATAACAAAACATAACCTAAAAAACCTTGAAGCCTTGCAAAAAGAATCATGAAACCTATACACAAAAACCTAATGGCATTACCTTGAAACATAAGATTAAATGAAACTTGGTGTTATGCACACCATGTAGTCATTCTTATGCATTTTAAGTACATACCTTCTTTAAGCGTCAAGATGAAAAAGTAGTTTAAGCAAAACCATATGATTGATACAATTTCATAGCATACAATGTATCTTGGATCAAGTGACAATACACACCTAGCAATATCATATAAAAGCAAAAACATAAAATAAGAGTAATTAAAGCACGATTGTTATCACAAAACTTGGAATTTGACCATGAAAAGAAGAAATAGAGGCATGGACAACATGACACAAAATTAACAAAAACCTATACACATTAATTGTTTGGACAAGGAACTTGCACAAAAAGTTTTGAAACATAACACGAATGAACAAAAATTTGCACAATAAGTTGCATTACAAGAGTTGGAATAAAACACAAAATCAAAGGAAAGTTATATTCATTGATTGTTTGGATTAGAAATTTCAACTAAAATGTAGAAAACAAGTTTCAAAACATAAGATGAAACGAAGAGAAATTTGCATACATCGGTTTGAAACATAAGACGATGTAAAGAAAAATTTGCAAAACGAACATTGAAACATAAGATGATATGAACAAAATCCTACACATCATGTGTTGAAACATAACATGGTATTAAAAAAAATTACACGCATTGACTTTTTGGTTTCGAAACTTGAAATGAAACTTGCATAATAAGTTTTATAATTTATAGGATGAAAGTAAAGGAAATTTGCATAAACAGCTTGAACTTTTGAGTTTAAAAACGTGGGATTGTTGTGGAATGGACAAATGGAAAAAATGAAAAACATGATCATTAACAAATGGTAAAATGAAAAAGTGAAAAAACTTAGAGGTTTCATTGTGTTTGAAACCTATATTTTCCACACAGAAAAAACAACAAGAACCTAGTTGTTCCAAATAGATGGCAATCACTTGACATTATTTTTCCAAATTGAAGGTGATTACTTGATATTGAAAGGGTTTAGTATGACGATGCAATTTCATGGTGTTTGCACAACCCTGGACAACCCAAACTGAAAAGGTGCAATTATTCAACATAACGGACTGTAGAACCAATTTATGTAATATATTTTAATTTATTACTCCAAGAATGGACAAGAGAGTTACCCTGTATTCGTAGAGAATCAAGAAGTTTATATTCATCCTAATACACTATTCTAGGCAAAATTTGACTCAATCATGACCAAAAACATGGATGGAATAAAAAAACACCAAGCTTGTTCAATTTGCACCAAGGGTTTTTTAAGATATTTGATAAGACCAAATTGAACAAGAGGAAATGACATGATTGAATCAAACATCTTTGTGATCACTACGATGAAACAAATTACAAATTGAAAAAAATCAAAATCAAATCAAATACCACATTGAAATTAGGTTGAAAAAAATCAAAAACTTTCATATGAAACATGACATCTAGAAACATAGACTTTGAGATCCTTGAACATAATAAAGATGATGCACGAAAAAAAACATACACACCTTAATGTTGAAACATGATATCCAAGAAAAACATACACTTGCAAAACATGAAACATCAGAGACCATTACTTTTAAACTTTGCGCATGAAACCTTTCAAAGTCACATTTCATTCCACTATTAATGAATGATAAGTAACTAGAACAAAAACATGCCCCTACAATTCCATTAAGATAAGAAACATGGGTTTCATGTCATTGTACTTACCTCATACACAAACATTTATAATCAAAAGATGGCTTTCAATTGCTTTTCAAATGCATTATAAATTTCAATAAATCGCAGAGCATATATCATTCAACCCACATTGTCCATGTTTAATTTCCTTTTGGACTTAATGTTTTCGAGTGCATCTAGTAGGTGTAGATTTTATTTTATAATTTTTTTTTGCCTACTTAAAGCAATACAAATACAAATTCAATCATTCATTCCAACAATTACAAACTATAGTTTTTATTGTTCAAAACAATTTTGGTAGACTATTTTCATGCAAAATTTTCATTACAATTATTGTTCATTCTCCTCAAGTTCAAAATTATTCTTGACAATCAGAATTTGTGGTCGTAATTATAGTTAGAAATCCAAAAAAAGAACACAACAATTACAAAGTATGATCAATGTTTCCTTGTCAATTTCACACTACTTTTTTCATTCAGAATTGAACATATAAAAAATTTGTAGTCTTAAAAGTAAAAATCAAAAATGAAAACATGAAAAAATTGTGGTTTCCAATACCAAAAAAACTTTGAACTTCATATTGTCTCCATGTTCCAACTTCAGTAGCTCTTTAAGTCTAATTATGTGTAAAAAAAACTCTGAAACTCTATCAAATTCCAAAAGTTTTACATCCTAAGTTATTTTCATTCCAAAATTAATTTGAAATCAAATAATCAACAATCTTAATCCTATCCAGCTACTCAAATATCTTGTTGCTTCCTTGCCATTCACTAAATAATCATTACCTTATCAAATCTCTTCCGTTCATTGGGTAACAACATCTCTATGGTTAAGGAAGTCATGCATGCATTTTAAGCCCATTTTGTGATTGTTGTTCAATCCCTGGAACTTGGTCATGTGTATTGGGTGGACAAACCCACGTCATAATTCTACCAATATTGTCTCTTACCTTCTAGCTACTTGCGTCAAATTAGCCAAAAAATGTTGCATAAACATGTTGTTTTCATTAGTGTTCAAAACTAGTTTCAATATGAAATTGCAAATATTATTCTCCAAGTTAGGGGTGCTTTAGGGATCTGGACTTGTTTATGGTGTCTATTGTAAAAACAATATGACGATTGGGTAAGGACTTAGCATCCTACTCAACCCACTGTTCACAGTTCCTCTTAATGAACCGTAATATCGTGCAATTGTTCCTTCTACAAGATGGGGACGAAAGAACATTAATATTTTAATATGATGTTTACATGTTTCCTTTTTACGACTTGAGACATTCACAGCAGGCCCATTCCGATTTCGAATTGTAATTCTTATACTTCACATGTTCATGTGTTAATGAGGTGACCATTGCATATCCACCATCTTGATTAACAAGGTGATTAAGTTGTTTAAGAATTCTCTTGCATGAGTAATGACATTAACAATAAATCATTATTGTGTTATGTTTAGGACAAACCCCTAGTTCTTTTTCAAACTTTGATACCAATAGTGTGACAAAAATCCCCCAATAGCTTGTGAATGCATCAATCCACATGTTTTCTAAATAGTCGTGACTTTGTCACTCTCCATGTTGCTTTTAGGTTTGCATGGTAGCTTTCTATGACAACATTAATATCATGGCTTGTGTATGGGAGATTGTGATTACCCATCACCCACATTTCAATATTTGTGTAAATACTTAAAAACATACATAAGTTGCACATCACACTTCACAATTTCAATGAAATTCACCCATGTTATAACATAGAATGTTACAACAAAATATACATTGAAACATAAGCACACAATACATACCAATATGAAACATGCCCTCAAGGTTACAAACTAAAACAAATTGACACATAAACCCATTGAAACTTAGCTAAAAAACATAACATACACTAAAAAATTGAGGTTTTCAACTAAGGTTTTGACTATGTTTCAACTACATTTTGAAGTTGAAAATGTCACTTCCAATTGTAAAATGTTTTTTACAACTCAAAATGACATTTTCAATTGCCTACCAAAATAGTTGACAATGTTGAGTCGAACTCACAACACAATCAAAACCTGCCTACACGTGTCAATTTTTCAACCAACATCGAGGTGACAAGATTTTAGTTGAAAGCGATAGACTAGTTTAATTGACAAAACATTTCAAACTTCTGAATGAAGTTCATCCACCTTCATCCAAATTTCAAAGTTGAACTTTCAACTATTTTCCAATTTTAGGAATTGTCATATGGGGTAACCTCCCATTGGATGAACTTCATCCACTAATAAACCATGACGTCATCAAAGAATGAGTTGAAATTTCAACTACATTATAACTAGGTCATCAAATTGTAATTTCAATTATGTTACAACCAGACCAATCAAAGAGTCTAACCAATAGTTTGTTGCCATGTGGCCCTACTTAAAATTATGTATAAGCAAAAAAATTAAGCAATAGTTTGTTGACATGTGTCCCTACTTAAAATTATGTGTATCTACTTTATGAAATAAATATTTTCCTACTAGGCCTACTTATTTATATAGACCTCCTTAACCTAAACTTAGGTAGGTAGGTAGGTAGGCCTAGGTAAATAAGTAGATCATAGTGCTATTTAGGCTTAGGGTAGTTAAATAGGCTTTATATAAAAAAAAATTTATCACATGGCCTTTAAGGTCAAACCTTTCTTATCAATTTGTGTTAGGTGCTAACTTCACCTTTTGAAAACACTTGGTGCACTAGTATGTGATGCACTCATGGATAGATTTAGCTATGAGTCCAAAGGGTGAAAACAACAAAAGGATAAATAGTTGGGGCACGCTCCTTAGCTTGCACCACTTTGGGGATAGAAGGGATGTTGAAGTTCCGAAATGGGGTTTAGGACGAGTGACAAGCAAGTCAATTACTCACACGGACCTGCACAAACTAAACAATAAGTTGGTTAGTGCATAGTTGTAGCACTTTTGGTGCATGGATAAGCCACGGGCAAACATGGACTCATAAGATTCAGCACGAACCGAACTTGGGAGAAGCCACCACCTTCCCCCTTATGGTATTCTCTATGCATGGCCACAAAGCCAACACCTAAATGTCATTTTGCCTAGGACTCCCAAGTTGGGGGTTTCGAAATTTCTCAAATTGGGACTCTCGCGACTTTTGAAAGCCCATAATTTTTTATGTAGACTTCCAATTGATGTGAGGTTTGAAACAAACTTGTGGCCCTTGTCAAGAGCTTTCTAATGCAAGTAAATCAGGGTGATTCTTGACTTTTAGTGGTTGAGAGTCAAATTGGCAATTTGATTCCCGACCTTTCTTTTGAACATAACTTATGTTTTAAGTATCCAAATGGGTCATGCGAGCCCATTTTAGACATCTAAATTCTAAGACATTTCCAATTTTATAAAGAATGTTTCAATCCAATGAGTTTTGACCCATGCCTTCTGAAAATTGGAGAATCCATCAAAACTCTAACTCTCAAAGTGGGAGTTCACTTGGGAGTGTGGGGTTCATTCCCTCACACATTCATACACTCTTAGGAGCATGAAATGTGATTCTCGGGCTTCATTTTTGGCCTACACCTTTGCAAGGTTTTACTTTAGTAACAAACCCAAGGTTAAGGTTGCGACAATATGCATTTTTGTAAAATTTGTAATACCACTCCCTTTTATATGAAATTATGTCCAACTCACATGTATTACATCATGCACAAGCAAAACAATTTGACTCGAACATCAATTCATTTAACTACGCATGATTTGGAAAATCGTTCAAGAAAAGTGTTCGAACAAGTTAAATCCTTAGTTGAAAAATAAGCATTTCACACACCAAAGGCTATTGCGTTGGCCATTGCGTAGGCTATAAATTAAAAAATTCTCTTGGAATACTTGCTATACGAGGATGGACAAGGGCCAATGGAAGTTCTTAAAGGTGACAAGCTTTGCCAAATGATGGACAAGTTCATAGCTCCGTCTTCTCCCAATGTCCGGAATCTAGTTGCATCCTTTAAGCATTGCCCATGGGATAAAAGCTATGTTTCAAGCATTTTCACTTTGAAAGCCAATAGTGGTTACTATTACATTTAGGATAGTTGTTTTCCATGGCAATAAAAAATAAAGAAAGTGTTTCTATTCAAGATGTCTATGCATGGAAATGGTAATGCCTGTAATTTAGTTAAACGGATGTAACGTGGGGTCAACTTCCAAATCACTTATATCATGTAAAACGTGTTGAGGGTTGGACAACACTCACCTACCATATGTATGATTCTTTCTATTGCAAGGTCATGACAATTATAATATGTGATATGTAATTTAAAGACACGGAGGCTCAATGTGTAATGTGGCAGAATCTAAACAAGGTGATGGCCAATAATGGTGTTCCCAATCCAAACTTCAAAGGATTCATGGCCTATAATGATTAGGCCAATTGGAATGTAGTTCAAATTGTGTATGGTAGCGGAGATCCAAGTGAATCAATGGTTGACAAAAAATGAATTTGTTTTTTTCACTAGAGTCCATTGATGGACAAACACACAAAACAATAGATCAATCCAAAGTTGTGAGATAAACATAAAACATTGTGTTATGAATTCAAAAATGCCATTTCTTTGGCAAATGCTTGGTATGTAACAATCTGCTATTGGTGGTATTCCTCAAGGGCAACTAATGAAGTTAGACTTCAAAAGTTGGACAATTAGCTCAATTTTTGGCACTTTTGTGTGAGATAATGGGGAGGATTTATGATACATGTATTGTTTTCAACTCTCGCACACATATCTTCTTTCACCCCATCTTCTTGACAAGTTCACATCTACAATACCAATCGTTTTAAAATAACATAACAAACAATTTTTTTCCTTGCATAAAATTTCTCTGAAAAGGCTTGGAAACATGTCCATGTGCAACCTTTCAAAGATAGTGCACAATGTATGGCTTCAATAGTTTGGGAAAACGGGAGCCTGCTTGTATGTTGCAAATTAAATGACTATGTTCGAACATTCAAACAATTGAGATTATATTATCATTTCAAGCAAGGTAGTCAACCAAGTCAAAGGCATGATAAGAGTGAGCTACTCTTATGTAAAGCAAACCAATTTGGAGATTTGACGCAACTTGGAAACGTAGTTTTGAAATATTCCCCAAGATTGGTTTGCATAGTTAGAATCACACATATGGAAGGTGAGGATTTCTTAGCTCCTACAAACAAAAGGGAAGGATCTTAGTCCACAAGCTTGCGAGCATGAACATGAGCAAGTGCGCGTGAGTGCATGAACATCACCAAATCTTTTTAAAAATATTCTGTCCATGTCGATATAATATTTAAATAATATTCTTTGACACATAGGGCATGATCTTCGTTGAAGTAGAAGAATATTTTGCCACGTGTCCATGGATGAATGATCTTGATGGATGAAAAAAATGAATTTTATTCTTTATGTTCCCAACAAACATTTTTTTGCAAAAAATTGAACAAAAGACACTAGTAGAAAACCCCCTTTTTTTAACCAAAAGTTTTCATGACGCACTCCCAAGTCTCAGGTTGAACCCACTTGAGGGTTCAACTATGTAGAGTTGCGGAAAGTTGGGACTTGGAAGGTGCTCCCGACTTCCAGCACTATAGAAGGGTAGAGGGGCGTGCTAGAAGTATCGGGGTTAGACTAGGAAGAGGGATTAGAAGATCAAGCTTGATTCTGCATCCAAGAACCAACCACAAGAGGGTTAATTCACATTCGGGACACCCTTGGGTGTTGGGACAAGCCACAGGCACTTTGACACACAAGACTCACCACGGCCCGGACTCGGGGGAAGCCACCACCTTCCCCCATATAGTATTCTCTGCAACGCTCCGCGGGGCCTACATCCAAATGACTCTTTTTCTTGGGACTCCCAAGTTGGAGTCCCGAAATTGTCCCGGTTGGAGTCCCGGGACTTTGGACGCTCATAACTCCCGACTACAAAGTTTGATCGCAACAAGGTCTAAACCAAAGTTGTAGCCCTCGTCGAGATCTTTCCAACGCCATGTCGCACTCTCAATTCGGAGGTCGGAAAGAGGTCGATTCCCGACTTTTAGTGGTCGGGAGTCAAACTGCCAGTTTGACTCCCGGCCCCTCTTTTGCCCATAACTTGAGCTACAAATGTCCAAATGGCCAATGCGAGGCCATTTTCGATATCTACGCTTCAAGGCCTTTCCAATGACACCAAGAACACCTCAATGCGAGGTATTTTGGGCCTTGCTGTCGAACTCTAAACATTCGAGAGTCCCGGAGGACTCCAAGTCCCCAACTTTGGGAGTGTTGGGTTTCACCCCCACACTTGGCCAAAGTGGGGTTGCGACATTTCAATTACATGACATTTGCAACTATGTCCCAATTGGATTTTTAAAATTTTAAAATAATTTATGATAATTACCAATTAAGTTGATTCGTTTACTACATTGGAATATAGTTGAAACCATTTTTCAACTACATGGTCATTTGCAAAATATTCCAGCATTGATAATGTCTCCAAGTTGAACTTTCAATGGTAAACAATGTGAAGCATGTTTCAACTAAGGGGTCATTTTTGAAATATTCTTGGCATCTAAGTTTTTTAGTTGGCACATAATCAAGGCATTGACTAATGTTCAACTATTTTGGATGATAAAATGTACTAAAAGATGGATGAAATACAATCTTGTTTGTAACTATCTCTTTCAACTAGGTTAAACAACTAATAGGTAACTTTAATTTTATACATATAATATTGTAATATTTATTTAAAATTATGATAACATTAAATTACACATATATTTTTTAATAGATTAATGGTTTTTTTGCATATAAATATTATACTTTAACTTCAAAATAAAATTTAATTTCAAAAAATATATATGTTAGTACTAATGTTTATGTTCAATACGCGTGTAATTTATTATTTCTATGTAGATCATTACAACATATCAAGTGATGACACATCATTACTAATATTGTGTAACTATAATTTGTATTCATTTTTATACACATGATATCTTAATATTTGTTTAAAATTATGGTAAATTTTCATTAAACACTATTGTACCCTATGTCATTGGCCTAAGTTTGAATGCATTCAATTGAATTTTCCTTCCAAATCCCTTTTTGCAATTTGTTTGAATTTCCAACAACAATACGTACCCACCAAAAATTCAATAATATTGTTCACATTTTAGGTCTCAAAATTACAAAATCAACTTTATTAAATCAAACTTGGTGAGGGTTTTCCAACAATACCAAGAATACCTCCAAATTCCAATATAGTTTTCAATCTTGGTTTTTCAAAAAATTCAATGAAAAAATGGTTCAAAATCAATACATTCCACACTATAGCTCCAAACATTTTAAATCAAATCGTTACACGCCTATTCATTGAGATTTTTTTGATGATAAGTTCCATAGCATAACCTAAAACATCGTGGTTTGGAAGATATCATTATGATAAAACAAAACAAACTACCTTACTTCATGGATAACTTAATAATGCAACATGTGTTGTTGGCCCCAAGTGTGAACACACTCAACTCATTTTCCTTTCTAAACCCAATTTGTTATAATTTGTTTGAATTTTCAACAACAAAATTCATTCAAAATTCAATATTTACCACACCTTAAGTATGAAAATTATGAAATAAGTTTCATTAAATCTAACTCAATGATTATTTTCCAACAACACCAAGTACACCTTTGGTTTCGAATAAAATTTTTATTTCCTGGTTTTACTAATGTTTATTAAGAAAATGGTTCAATAATCAATAACCTTTGCATTGTAGCTCCAAACATTTTCAACCCAAGTCAATGCACCCCTATTCATTTTTAGGTTTCCAATGATATCAATACATTATACAAAGTAATTTGGTTTAGGAAATTTCAACATGATAGAATAAAACAAAACAAATTATCTGCCTTCATTAATAGATTAAATTATTTGTAAATTATCTTTGTATAAAATGAATCATTATGTATGATCCAAATTTTTTTGTGCACCCAAATAATAAAAATTGATTGAAGGAAATTTAAGGAAATTCTGAAATATAAATTTGTAATAATGTGCATGTTCAACACACCTAATTATTATTTATATGTAAATTGGATTTTGGTTTACAACATATCAAATAATGATACATAATTAATATTTTATGTGGAATTATAATTTTTATTAATATTTATAGACATGGAATCTCAATATTTGCTTTAAATTGCAATAAAATTTCATTAAACATTAAATTACATGTAAATTATATTTGTGCAAATGAATATTTTTTTATGTTGCAAATATTTTTTGTGAATCTAAATATTATAATTTAATTTCAAAATAAAATTGAAAGAAATTTTGAATATGAGTTTGTAATATTGTAAGTTATATATTATTTTATTATTTATTTGTAAATCAAATGTTAATTTACAACAAATCAAGTAATGATACATAATCCATAATTTTGTGGAAGTTTAATGTTTATTCATTTTTATATGTACGATGTCATAATATATATTTAAAATTATAATAATTATTCATTAATTATTAAGGTACACATAAATGGTTTTTGTATACATGAATGATAACATGTATGATGAAGTTTTTTGTGCATATAAATATTACACTTTAATTTGAAACTAAGTTTTTTTAAAGTCTTGAAATATAAGTCAACTTAATAATGTGTATGTTCAATAAATGCATAATTCATAATTTTTATGTAAATTCAATTTTAGTTTACAATATATCAAGTAAGGATATTTAAGTAAGTTTTTCTGGAATATGTTCAATACATGTGTAATTTATTATTTCCATGTAGATTAAATTTTAGTTTACAACATATCAAGTAAGGATATTTAAGTAGTAGTTTTTTGGATTATGTTCAATACAAGTGTAATTTATTATTTCCATGTAGATTCAATTTTAGTTTACAACATATCATGTAATGATACATAATTAACATTTTATAGAATTTTGATTTTTTCCATTAGTTCCAATTATTTATTCATTTATTAAAATTCCTTATTTATTTATATATAATTAAATTATAAGAATAAATTGTAAAGATACTTAATAAATTATCATATAATTTCAGAAATTATTGTTATTTAACACTAATATAATATAAAATATTATTCTTATTTAATATTTACTTACTAAGACATTTAATAGTTCCAACATGTTAGATAAAGATACAAATAAAATGATTCAATAACTAGCCTAACCTAACTATTAGTTACAATATTATTATTAATGTTTCTTTTGTAGTTGTAGTCAATTATTAATTATCACAACATTATAATAATTACTGTAATTAAAATATCATCTAAAATTTATTATTGACTATTTATATTTGAGTTAATTCTTTGTTTTATGAAATTTTAATAACATTTTATAATGAATTTCGAATAAAAAATCAGTGCTAATTAATTATTTAATAGATAAATACATTTAATTGTTGATTTAAAAATAATAATCATCATTGTATTATTTAATAAGTGATGATAATATGTTTAATTATTTAATTATACAACTATATGGTTAAAAATAGTCGATGAATAAATACTATAAGTAATTAAGGTAAGTAGCTAGACCTAGGCTAAGTATATTTTTATTTGAGGTCTAGCCCTAACTAAGCTTAAACTAGCTTGTAGAATTAGATTACAACTATTTAAGTTGCAATTAGGTTGTAATTGGGTTACAATTAGAGTAGACATCAAGTGGTACTCTATCATCAAACACTCTCAAGTTTCCCCTCATTTCAACACCAAATTTAATATTTTTTATGTCATTGGAAGCGCAAAATAAAGAGCTATGAATGTTCTTTTAACCTCAAAAGCATAGGAACAAAGTAGAAAACTCAAGAAGAAAAAGAGTGATGTTTTGTCTCAAATTTTGTTTCTAGACCCCCCTTTCCTTCCAGCAACTATATCTTGTTCATTTTTCATTCATTTTGAGCGATTTCAAAGGCTACAAATGTGATACCTTAGAATTTATAAAACTTGTTTAAAGTGAATTTTTTAAAAAAAATAGTTGAAGAGCTTAAGCTTCAAAATCATACTAAACATTTGTAAAAAAATCCAAAGCACAACCCCCTTCACTTTGAAAGGGCATATCTTGCTCATTTTCCATTAAATTATAGCGATTTTTTATAGATTTGGACATGCCAAGTGGAGGACTACAAAATTGTTTTAAGTTTCAAAAGGAACAAACCATGGACAAGAAAGTTATAATGCTCCAATATTAAGTGTTCGGTGATAGGTGTATTTACCCTCGGTCACAACTAAAATCTTTATCCCATATTGTTTGGTTTCCATTCCATGAATCCAAACTATATAAAGGAGTGCACTAGGATTGTTGGAGAACACAATAAACATGAAAATCTAATAGCCATTTGGGATGAGCCAATAAAAAAGGTTCAACCCTAAAGGCTAAACCAAATGAAATAGGATTTCATTTATTAATTGCCATGTGGTTTAGGTCTAGGCCTAACATAGGTGCCTATATCTAGCCCTAACTTAAGCCTAAATTAAATGGCCTATGTTTAGGTTTAACCTAGGTGCTTAGGTTTAGACCTAACCTATGCTTAACACCATGTGGCTTAAACTATTGATGTGGATGTGTCATGTGTCATTTAATTATTTGTTGACCTCAAAATTATGTTCATGCCACGTGTCATTTAAATATTCGTTGACCCCACATTTTATGAATGTGCCACGTGTCACCAAACCAATGGCCAAATGTTCAATTTACATAGTTGTAACATAGTTAAAATGTTCAACTTACATAGTTGCAACCTAGTTGAAATTGTAATTATATTTTTGGCCGATGTCATGTTTAGTTCATGGATGAACTTCATCCATTAGTTGAATGTAGTTGACAACATCCTTCAACTATATTTGGTAGAGCAATTTTCAACTAAATTGACAAGTAATGGCATGTACTGGTTATTGTTGCGGTGTAGACATGTGGCATACACTTTCAACAATAATTCCACTTTCAACTTGTACTTTACAACATTTTTGGTTAGTAGTTGTAAAAAATATTTCCCAATTGTAAAAAATAAATTGCAACTATATGTTTAATTTTTGACTTTGTTTATAATTGAACAATATTTGAAAACATAGTTGTAAAAGGGCGAGGGTTTACTAATGAGAAACAAGGTTGAAACAATTTATTGTTGGTTTCTTTCAAAACAAATTAACAAATGAAATGTTCAAGTCACAATTTAAAGCCATATTTCATATTTCCTCAATGTGAAATATATTCAAATTCTATAACATCTAAATTGTACAAAATGTTAAATTAAATCCCATAGACCCACTAAGAGGTACGTGCCAATTTGAGCACTAAACTATTCACAACCAAAAGGCATGTGCCCATTAGGAACAAATACAATATGAAACAACCCACAACACTAGTTCAAGTTATTTTTTATTTTCATTCACTCTCTCAACCTCTTGTGTCTAAACCATTCTTGCTACTTGCATAATCAAATTGCATTTTTTTCTTATATTAATTATTTGCCCAATCTGTACAACAAGCCTCTATTTTACAATGGAAAGAGGAAAATTGCCACCAAATTTCACACCAAACACATTGGAATCAATGATTGAATATCAATTTATCTCAAGCATTTTGGATAGAATATGTGAAATGATAACAAAACCTTGGGAATGTCCAAAAGATGACACTTGGTGACTCCCCCTCGAGCATTTGCTGGAAATCGGAACATGGGGAACATAATGGAAAAGAGCAATTGAAAAACAGATGAATGGGCGGCTTGGCAATGGGCGAATGCGAAGATAAACAAAGAAATTCTTGCAATACTAAACAAAATGTAAACATTCTGAAGGAGTATATGGAAGACTGCCACTAGGTAATGTTTACACATGCCATGGATTTTTTTAAGAATGTGCAAGCTTGAAAAAGTCGATTAAATTTTATTTTTTCATAAGTTTATGCAATAATTTGTCGATAGAAGATTTAGTAATCCTTGGAAACTTGCTATCAACAAAATTATTAAAACCTCAAAGATGCAATTCCAGGCAAGTGAGCTTGGTTGCCATAAGATTTAAGGAAGTTTTACAACAATTAGTGAATAGTTATATCACAAGGTCGACCCCAACACCATGAAACGTGTTTGATAGTTGAAAGAAATGATGAATCAACAACTGAAAGAGAGAAAAAATACCATTATTTGCAATAAATTGTGGAACAATACAAGTGTTAAAATGAATAGTGGTTGAAATTGAACATTGAAATTAATTACTGAAAAAATCAACTTGAGACAAAACATCATAAAAATATGATAAACAACTACTAAAATGTCTCACAAGCACCACCAAATTTTGATATGTTTCCGATGGTAAAAAGAAGAGATTTCAAGACTATAGATGTAGATATGCAAACAATCATTGAATGATGGGGATATTCTAATTGCTTCCAATATTATAAAATATATGGGATGGTGATTAAAATGTCTATGACAAAGTTTCTAAGTAGCTAACCATGAAAACAATGTACATGTATGGAGGATGTTCACAAGGAAATTCATTAGGCCATCAACCTAGCCACATGGCTTTCACAGGGTGAAAAAAACAACAAATTAAATACCTCCAATATGTGTAATCTCTAGTTCCAATATTTATAACACACATCAATTAAGATATAAACATGTTTAGATTGTTCACATGATTGTTTAATAACTCTCACTAGACATATTTAAAGATATCTTGTATATCCAAATATCAATTGAAGTTTGGAAAATGTTTTTAGTGTTTCATACTCGATACGAGGGTCTATGTAGGAGTGCAATGAAGTATAAAAAAATAGTTGCCAAAGGGCATGAATTGGACACATGACATGTAAAAAAGAATGCAAACAAACAATGGCATGAAACCACTAGGCCCAAGGGTCAATGAAGCGATCACCATTACATGTTACACACACCATGCATGACACAAGTAGGAAACATAATTGCTTTGCCAATTATAATGTTTTAGTGTAGTCAGCCCCATCCAAATGGTCTAAAGAAAATTAGACAACTTTGAAGAGAACATTAAATGTAGTGATTTAAGAGCAACCTTATAAAAATCTAGCCTTTGGGAAATGTTTACAACTTGTAACATTACATAATTTAGTATCTTTTGGTGAACTTCCAAAATAGTAATAAAAGAAAACAGGCTTTGAGTTGAATTGTTCATTTGCACATGTCACAATATCCATATCCTAAGCACTTTTGTCGAACACCAAAAGATTTCGAGTGTTACCCATCAGTAGAAAGAAAAGAGTTGAAGAGTATAGATTTAAAATTCCAGGCATAGGTTGGGTATTAGGCATCATTTAACCACTTGCAATATTACAATATATACGAAACAATGATAAAAATGTTTTACTTGGAGTTTTTGAATAGCTTGTGACAACCTCTTGGAGACAATCCATGGCCAACACAACCGATAAATCAAAATTATAGAATGCAATTTCACAAGTAGTGTGACTACTTGCTTAGATTTCAAGTTGAAAGAAGAATAAGCAAATCAATCTTACTACGAAAGTGGATGAGGAATGCTTCTAATGCAAAAGATGATGCATATGAAACAAAAGTATTCACTTACAATAGAGAGTTGGATGTTCTAATATGGGCCAATTTTATTACTAGAATCGATGTGGAAGAGGAGAGCTCCCCACCATATATAAAAGATGTAGTGAGGGACTTAGAAGAGGAGACGACGAATTTGGTGGACACCACCCCAACGACTACACCATAGTTTGCAATGAATTTCCATGAATTGAACGACCACCAATGGCACCCGACTCAGCTCAATATGTTTGAAACAAAGTTTGGTGATGCATTTGAAATTAACAATAATTGTAAAGCATAGCAAGAAAAGTTAACAAATCCTTGTAGATAAAGTTCATTGAGGCTATGATGCAAAATATATATATTTTGTATGAAGAAAATGCTTTTTGCAAAGATATGCATTTTTTAATTAACACAATAATATGTTTACTATCTTTGAAAATAGCTAATAAAAAATGCATAGGTTAACTAAAATAGATGATACTATTAATTTCAAAACAGGTGTCACATTTTGAGATATTTGACAAAAGTGGTATTTCAAATTTTGCATTTGATTTCCTCTATAATAAAAAAGATTTAAAATAATTGATTGTCATGTACAAGGTACAATAAGGCATTGCATGAGTAATATTAGAGGATAAAAAAATAGCTTGGTAAGATGAGTTGGATTGAAAAATGACAACAAATATAAACAAAATATATAATGATAAACATCCATCCAAACATCATAAAGAAGTTAAAAGAATTATGAAGAAAACTTTAAAAATTCTTGCATTGAATCTAGAACACTTGACCTCAAGCTACCTTCTACAATCAATGGTCGTAGAAGATAGTCAAATTGAATGCGACGACCACTTTAAACCAAACAAACCTCCATTGCAAAAGAATTAATGATGGGAGGAAATCAAATATGCATTTTGTAGCAATTTAAACCGTTGAAAAGTTGAAAGAACATTGTTAGAAAGTCAAGAAACATTCCACAAGCTTAATCAAAAGAACTGTGGAGACCATTGGCAGAGACTTTATAGTCCTATTATGGGAGCTTCAAAACAATAAATATGAAGAATTAAAATGAAAAGGATGACATAACAAAATCAAAAAAACATTTTCAAGATGTGTATCAAGCAGTGAAATATTGCATCGAAAGAGCTAAACTTGGTTTTATCATAAAAAATGAGGTGGAATGTTTAAGTGAAATTATCAATTTATCAGAGACTTTACATTCAAAACACACGAAAAGGTAGCCATTGCATATAAATGTCATCATTGAAAAACATTTTCTTGAATTTTTTGAATAGGTATATTTCAATATTAATTTTGTAAGGATTGATAGCCATGTTTAAATATTTGTGCATAAATTGAAAAAGAGGTTATGGAACATATCAGAGAATTCAAGAAAATGGAAAATCAGAATTTTTCCTACTGATAGAATGAACTTGTTGGTTTAAATGCCACATGAAAAGGAATCAAAAGAGTATTTCACTCTGCCTTAGAGCTTGGATTCACATTGGAAGATGTTGTGAAATGGGAAATTGGATGGCATAAAAGACTCAGAGGAACAATTTAATGAAAACATTTATTTCAATGTACAAAATAAATTGTTACAATATGGGACAAAATAGAGTTGATGAACTCCTTGAAGTTGACCAATGATCACTATTTTTGCAATCCATTAATAGTAGTGGATTATTCATCCATTATTATAGATAGCTTCATAATACCTCTGAACTTGTTGCAAAAGAAAACTATATTTGAGATTTTTTTAGGTTTTGATTGCCGTGAACAAATTTTTTTAGATTACGTAAAATATATATTTCCTCACACCTTGTTGATTTGACTCCAAATCGAACAACTTGAAAATGTAACTAGCTTAGAAAAGTTGTTTGATCAAAAACTAAAAAACTACCAAAATTATTTACAAGACTATTATTCTTTTATAAAGAGGCCACATGTATAAGATGCACAAGAGAAAGGAGATTTTGAAGAATTCATGCAAAAGGATTCGAAGAGTTGTCGCTCTAAGAAAAATAAATAAATGGAAAAGTTGTGTCTTTGTTAAGTACAAGCAAAGTACAATCAAAGGAAAAAAGAGTCCAAAAACATCCTAAACACTAGCTTCTCTCACTTCATTATTAATGAATATCTCAACACCAGGATGGTAACGGGTCCTAAGCTCTAGAGACAAGGGGATGGTACATAAATCCGCCAATGCAATTGTAGAAGCCTCAACGTATGAAGGCAAGAGAAAGTTTTGATGTAGACTTTAAAGGAAATCAAGATGTGCAAAGAATGGCACATGTCATCTTCTTGATTCGTTGGCCTCTCTATAGACAAAAACTAGAACATTAAAAAAAGCTAAAATCGTTGAAAATTTTAAGTTACATAAGTAAAGGGATATGGTTAGATTTACTCATAATCGAAATTAATCCTAGTTTTTTTATGGATGGGAGAATTGTCATAAAGGTTGAAGACATGCTTAACAATAGTCTTGCTTGATTATGCATCCAAAAGTGGCTTCAAAACTTCATCTAAGATCTCTAAATTACACTCAAGTGCAAGGATTAACCTCCCAAGTGCCCGACAAACACGAATACTATTCCTTGTAAAAATAATCAAATAAAGAAGTTAGAAATAAAAAATATTGTTGAAATAACTTTAAATCCAAAACAATAAGAGAAGGGTGAATGCAAGCACATGTCTCATAATTAAGGTCCACAACTATAGAATTTGGTGGCGAGCAAACATTGACGAAAGCTTGCAATGTGATCACATGGAACTCCTTTGCCACCCTAAAAACCCATCCAATTTGGGATCTAGTCATTGAGGTCACATCGATGTAGTTGTAGAGGACATCCATAGCTTCAAGATTAATACCCCTCTCAACCAATTCAACAAAAGGGGCAGAGAACTAAAACCTTGAGGAAAACATGCACCTAAAGTTGGATCCCTCACAAGAAAGGTGACACAACCTACAAGAGTCTACAAGAAAAAGGCAAAATTCAGGTCAATCCTAACTTTGAATGAAAGCAAAATGCAAAGACATATATGGATAAAGTGAGATTTGTGGTCCCTGAGAAGATGGATCCTCACCACTCATTTGGGGGCTTGAATTTACAACAATCCACTTCATGCGAACCTTCAACTGGTAGGTTTCCAAGATGGAACAAAGTTCCTTCAACACGCGTGGGTCATCAACATTCATGATAATGATGACCCCTTTATCAGATAAAAACTTGTTTGCAAAAGACACAACATACTCGATAAAATTATCCATTCACTTGCTTCAAGGAGGAATTAAAGATAGTGGTTCAAAAATGTGCGAAATCAAAAAATTGGATGGTACATCTACTAGAACAAGGTTAACCTTGTTCTCATAAGACACTTGAAAAACACAAGAATTTACAAAAAACATTTGGCCAAATTAATGCAAAAACAATTCACAATGAATCCAAATAACATACAAGAGAAAAAAAAAAGTTGTACAAAAAGTTGAAATAAGCTTTTGGCATTCAATTTTTGGTGCCAAGCATTGGGTTTGCGGTTTTCAACTTTCAGTGTCAAAAGTTGAAGACCCAAAGGATTGGACTCTACGTCGTCAACTTTAAGCACTAAAAGTTGGAGACCAAAATTTGAATGCTCTTGGATTTCAACTTTTAGCATCGAAAGTTCAAGGCCCAAAGCTGGGTGTTCTTGGCCCTCAACTTTTGGTGCTAAAAGCTAAAACCCATTAACTTTTAGCAATCCACCGATTCCTAGAAAAGAAAAATTTGTCTTGACAAAAGTTGCTTGAAAAACCTTAATCCAAAGTCTAAACATCAAATTGTGCAAGGAAATACCTCCATGTAGTCTCTAATGCCTGAATGCTCATGTAGCCATGCCCAAGTCTGGATCCAAGAAGTAAGAATTGAAGCCCAAGAGACATTCATTAATTTCACAATTGAATGGTAGTCCATAGAACTAAAAATCAATAAAGGAATGAACAATTGAATTCTCTTCCTAATACTTAATGCTCTTGCACCAAGGGTAGTTTGTTCTTGTTGTCTTATTTGGTGCACTTGCCGAGGAGAAGAAAACTCTTAAATGTCTACAATCACGTCATTTACATCGGTTGGGTCTAATGGAAGTCATTATAATTTCTTGAAAAGATGCCACGGCTAAACCAAAATCTGCCTCTCTATGGGATTGAGTGGGAACATCTTCCTTGTCCTACATTTCTAATCTGAACTCCTAAATTTATCTTTTTCCCCTCCTTTGCCCCCTTCCAATCTCTTCTTGCTTAGTGTCTCCTTCTCCAAGGCTCCAAGTCCTTGAAAAAATCTTGACTCATGTTTTTCCTAAATCTCAAGGTGTAATGGAGGAGTGTTTCCCTTCAAACAATCAAGATACTAACCACAATCCAAGAAATGTGGAGATGTCCAATCTTTCAACATGTCCTTCCTATACATTGTGTTATATGTCTTTGGATCTTTCCATATTTCGAGGAGTCTTGGAATCTCATATATGGCACCCCTTTGAGAAAGCACAAGATAGAAATACTTATAGTGGTCAAAAAACAAAACGAAGTTAGTGGTAATGAAATCAAGATGACATTGGAAGATTAAAATGTAATTGATAATGGATGATACAAATGCGAAATGGCTAGATAAAAAATCACCTATAAACCACCCGTTGAAGGGCTTTTGTCCCACTGATTTGTTGTTGCTCCAACTTATTTATCTGAATCCCATCTTTGGACTTCAACTCCTTGAAGAAACAAGTTTCCTAAAAAAAAACGTCTCCATTCTTGAATGTAGTTTGATAATGTAAGCAAAACTTCAAACTCCAAAAGCTGAATGGAAATATTATTGATGGTGGTAGAATATAGTTTATGTGCTGCCACCTCCAACTATAATATGTTGAATGTTAGTTTACAATCATTTCAAGGACAAAAAAGAAGAAAGTTTCATATGGGTAAGCATTTACCTAAGACCAAAAAATTGCCTTATGAAACCATTTATCAAAAGTTCCATTCAAGAATTCATGTTTTGGGAATTTCATTGCTTCCTTCAACACACTAGAATGGTTCTAACGTTTCAACCAAGATACCTTTACTTCATTCGTGACTTGTGTAAAAGCTATAATTTGTAGCTTCTCAATGAACATTTTTGGCTTTGACTTCATATCATAGTGGACCTGAATATGTTTCAAGAACTCAAAAACCGGGAGCAAGGTCGCAAATTGGCAAATGTTTTGTGAAGGTGGAGGTATGATCCTTCTAGACCTAATCCATCACCTTGTCCATAAGTGCATGTAGTTTAAAAGGTGACCTCAATTTTTCATCCAAAACTTCCTCATAATAAAACTTTATGACAACGTCCACTCCTGAAAGCTCACATTATTCACCACAAAGAATAGATTTTTGTAAATCACATGTTTTAATTTTAAAAATTGACAAATTCAAATGGAAAGACTAAGCAAGAATCAAACCTTGTACATATAGTCATAAACATTATCTAGTGACGCACTCCCAACTCCTTGAAGGACTCAAATGTGAGTCCAAGTGAAAGACAGCGGAAGAGGGAGGAGTCGGGATGCGCTCCCTAGCTCACAACACTTTGAGGGGTAGAGGGGCGTGTTGGAGCTCCGGGATGGGACTAGGAAGAATTGACAAGCTTATTCACTCACACGGGCCTGCACACAACCCACACAAAGTGGTTAGTGCATAATTGGAGCACCTTTGGTGCTAAAACGAGCCACGGGCAACACAGACACATAAGACTCACCACGGCCCGGTCTTGGGGGAAGCCACCACCTTCCCCCTTATAGTATACTCTACACCTCTTCACGGGGCCCACATCCAAATGGCTTTTCTCTCCCGGGACTCCCGTAGGACTCCTGCGTGGGAGTCCCGAAATCCCGCCAGCCGGGACTCTTGAGACTTTGGAGCCCCATAACTTCGCGATCAGACCTTGGATCGAAGTGTGGTCTGAAGCAAAGTTGTAGCTCTCGTCGAGAGCTTTCTAACGGTATGTGACACGTCATCTGCAGCCAAGTAAATCGGGTTGATTCCCGACTTTTTCTAGTCGGGAGTCAAACTGGCAATTCGACTCCCGGCCCCTTTTTTTGGCCATGACTTGTGTTTTAGATGTTCAAATGAGCAATGCGAGCCCATTTTAGGCATCTACGTTCCAAGATCTTTCCAATGATATAAAGAACACCACAAGAAATTGAGTTTTGACCCCTCAAATTGGTCTCTGAAGTTTTGGGAGTCCACTGGGACTCCCTCTCCCAAAGTGGGAGTTGCCTTGAGAGTGTGAAGGCTCACTCCCTCACACTCTCCTACACTCTCGGGAGTCTCTGATGTGACTCCCGGGCTTCCCCTTGGCCCGCACCCTTGCAACCCCTTTGCCTTGGTCGCGAGCCCAAAGCTAGGGTTGCGACACTTATGTCATAGAGTACTAAGTCTTCCTTGACTCGTTCTCACATCTCTTGTAAACATCAAGACTGATCACATCCTTAAATTAGACCAATGGAATCATGTTGATGTTTTAGATGCAGAGGTAATCATGCATTAAACTAGGCTTCACATGATCAAATTTGATAAACCTAGGGGTCTAAAACAAATTTGACAAATAACTTCAATTTCAATGCACAAAACAAGGAAAAAAAAAAGAATAACAAAAATAACGCACTCCCAAGCTCCTTGATAGACTCAAAATGCGAGTCTAAAGTGAAAATAATGAAAGGATAATGAATTTGGGCATGCTCCATGGTTCATAGCACTTTAGGGGTAGAAGGGCGTGCTGAAGCTTTGGGATGGGGTCTAGGACAAATGAAAAGAAACTCAATTATTCACACAGACCTACACAAACCACACATCAAGTTGGTTAATGCATAGTTGTAGCACTTTTGGTGCACAGATGAACCACAAGCAAACACATATTCATAAGACTCACCATAACCCAAACTTGGGGGAAGCCACCACCTTCTCCCTTATTGTATAGTCTATGCCTAGCCATAGGGCCAACACCCAAATGTTATTTTGTTCCGAGACTCCCAAGTTGGGAACTTCAAAATTTCCCAAATTGGGACTTTTACAATTTTAGAGGCTCATAATTTTTTTTTGTAAACCTCCAATTAAGGTGAGGTCTAAAGCAAATTTGTAGCCCTTGTCAAGAGATTTCCAAAGGTATGTGGCACATGACTTGCACGTAAGTAAATCAAAGGTAATTCCCAACTTTTAGTGGTCGGGAGTCAAATTGGCAATTTGACTCCCGACTTTTTTTTTTGGCCATAACTTATGTTTTAAGTATCCAAATGGGTCATGCGAGCCCATTTTAGACATCTAAGTTCCAAGAAATTTCAAAATGATATAAGGAATGCTTTAATCCAATGGGTTTTGACCCTTGCAATCGGGCTCTAAAAATTTAAGAGTCCATTAGGACTACAACTTTAAAAGTGGGAGTTCACTTGGGAATCTTAGGTTCATTCCCTCACACTCTCATACACTTCCGGGAATATGAAATGTGATTCCCAGGCTTCATTCTTTGACACGCTCTCAAGTTCTTAATTAGACCCAAGGTGGGTCTTGAGTTACTCAAATAACAGAATTGTGAGGAACTCGGGGCACGCTCCCAACTCTCAACACTAAAAGGGGTAGAGGGGCGTGCTGAAGCTCTGAAATGGGACTAGGAGGAGTGACAAGATTTAGTTACTTACTTGAACTTGCATCAAACCAACTAATAAGTTGGTTAGTACAATTTCTGGAGCACCTTTAGTGTTGCGACAAGCCACGGGCAACTCTAGACTCATAAGACTCACCACGGCCCCGACTCGAGGGAAGCCACCACCTTCCCCCATATATTATTCTCTATGCCTCCTTGCGGCACCCACATCCGAATGGTTTTTTGTCTCGAGACTCCCAAGGAGGAGTCTCGAAATTGCCATGATTTGGACTCTCGTAACTTTGTGGGACTATAACTTTTTGCTTAGACCTCTCATTGGGATGAGGTCTGAAGCAAAGTTGTAGCTCTCATCGAGAGTTTTCCGATGGTGTGTTGCACTCCCCCTGCACGCATCGGGGTCCGGTCGATTCTCGACTTTTAATGGTCGGGAGTCAAACTTCCAATTTGACTCCTGGCCTTCTTTTTGCCATAACTTGTGCTACAAATGTCCAAATGCCTGATGCGAGCCCATTTTCGACATCTACACTTTGATATATTTCCAATGATATAAAGAACGCCCCAATGAGAGGTGTTTTGACCCCTGCAATTGAACTCTAAAGTTTTGGGAGTCCCGGAGGACTCCCAAGTCCCCATTTTGGGACTGTGAGTCTCATCTTCACATTCTCTCAAAGTAGGGTTGCGACATTGTGAAGCAAAAACTCAAAGTTGATGACATTTTCCCTCAATGTTTTGATGTTATTGCATCTTTTATTTTCATTGAACTATTTAAATCTTCCTCGAGTTAAGATTTGACACCCTTTCTTTTGTTGTTTGAATTGTTGAAAGGCATTCTTTTGTCTGATGGCTTTTATTCATCAAAACCATCCACCCCTATGGGGAGTATTCAATTTGTTGTCTCTTGCTTACATGCGATGGTGTTGCCAGGACAAACCTCCAACAAATTGCGGACTTTGGATTATGATAAAAACCCTCTACAAAAAGTCCAATTCTTGCCAATTGCTTTCTATGGGGACATCTTGTTTTATCATCGATGCTTTCAACTACTCACAACCTTTCCCAAATGCAAGGCATGGACAAAAAATATGATGGCCTTGCATGGTGTAAGCTGGTCACAACCAATATAACAAATTCATTTGGGCTTAATTTTAGGAAGGCTCGTTGCTTAGGTCACTTAAAGTGTGTGTAAGATGAATATGAAAACTTTGTGCGCTCAACCTTTCGCAATGAAATATTTTGGTGTAGTGAGTGCGTTCAAATTCCAATCTTAGGTCAAATGATAATGATTCCATCTACTTCTTTGTTTGGATGCAAAATTTGTGATACTCCTCCCTTTTGTGTTGCAGAATGTAGTGGGCAAATTTATTATGTTGTGTGTAGACTTCAATATTTGTCCAGAACGACAATTCATCTTGGTGTTCACAACCATCTTGTTGTGAATGGAAAGCGTTGAAAGTTCATCCAAGGACCAAAAGGTTGATTGTAGAGGAGGTGGATCGCAAGCTTGATGCAAATATCTCTTCAATTTCTTTTAGTGCTAGTAAGACCTTCTTGGCCAGTTACTTGTTTGATAATTCTAGTGATGGCAAAATGGAACTCCTCAAGGGTGAGTAGCTAAAGCACATCTAGGATAAGTTTTGTGAATTTAACTCTCCCAACATTCATAACCTTGTTGCTTCTTTCAAGCATCATCCAAGAGGTGGTTATATTAGTAACATCCTTGAATTGAAGTTTGAAAGTCAAATGACTACATCCAATAGTGTTATTTCTTAGGACAAGTTCATGGACAAAAGGTGTTTATTTTCAAGATGTCGATAAATGGTGTAGGAAGTGGAGTTAGCCTCATCTCACAAATGCAACTTGTAGGGGATTTGCAAAACGCTTGGATCATGTTTGATCATGCAAAACGCATTGCTAGGTAGACAACTATGGCTTGTCATGTGTATGATTTTGTCTATTATAAAGTGTTGACCATTTTGGTTTGTGATATGCAGTTTGAGGACACCGAAACTCAACAATTTATGTGGACAAAGCTTATTGAAATGATGTTGAAGCATAGGTTTCCAAAACCTAATTTCAAGGAATTCATGGTTGATAATGCACAAGCCAATTGGAATGTATTCAAAATTGTTTATGGTTTGAGGGACCCCTATGTTAGGATGGTTGATAAGGAATGCACCTATTTATTCCATTGGATTGAATCATTCAATAAACACACCAAGCAAATGATCAAACTGAGTTGCAAGATGAACATAAGGTTATTTGCCATTAGTACAACAATGCCACATCCCTTGGGGATGTTGATAGGTCATTATGCTTTAATTCGTTGTTGGTGGCTTTCATTTAGGGTTGCTTATGAAGTAGGTGCCCATGAGCTGAGCAATTGGCTTAGTCTTTGGCATTTTTATGTTAGACAATGGGGAGGTTTCATGGTCCATGTGAGTACTTATTCTTTGAACTTCCTATAGCTTCCCTTCTCTTCTGTGCATTCAAAATTATAAGATGTCCATTTTCACTAAACTTCCATTTGTAGTCCATCTTTTTATCCATTGTAACATTTCAAAATATTCTAATGCTCCATTTCCTTTGATCTATAGAAGTTTAACAATGAGTAATGGGCAGACATGCCCACTTGCAATTTACCCAAAATTGTGCATAACATTTGGTTGTAGCAATTGGGGAATCACGACACTTGTTTGTACACAACAATGTTTAATGATTATGTTTGAGCCTTCAAACAATCTACATTGTATAGAAAATAGTTGCAAGGGGGTCCAACTGGTCATGGACTTGATAAGAATTAATTGTTGTTGAGGAGGACCTAACATTCTACTAATCCTACTAGATTAACAATTATTATGGGAAATTACACGTTCAAATATTCCTTCTCTTATTGTGTTCCACACCTTGAAGGGGAGGAGGTTTTTGGGTTTACTAAACAACCCATTGATTATTGTCGCAACCCCACTTTGAGGCAAGTGTGAGGATGAAACTCGCACTCCCAAAAGTGGGAACTTGGAGTCGTCCGGGACTCTCGCAACTTCAGAGCTCAATTGCAGGGGTCAAAACACCTCACCTTGAGGTGTTATTTATATTTTTGGAAAGGTCTTGAAGTGTAAATGTCGAAAATGGACTCATATGAGCCATTCGGACATCTACAGCATAAGTTATGGTCGAAAGAAGGGCTGGGAGTCAAACTGCCAGTTTGACTCCCGATCACTAAAAGTCGGGAATCGACCCGACCCTAGTGTGTGCATGTGAAATGTGACACACCATTGGAAATTTGTTGAGGAGAGCTACAAGTTTGCTTTAGACCTCATCCCAATTGGAGGTTTAAGCTGGGAGTTATCAGTTCCCAAAGTCCTGAGAGTCCAAACCGGGATAGTTTCGGGACTCCTCCTTGGGAGTCCCGAGACAAAAAGCCATTTGGATGTAGGTGCCGTGGGCAAATGCAGAAAATACTATACGGGGGAAGGTGGTGGCTTCCTCTAAATCTGGGTCGTGGTGAGTCAAATGAGTCCATGTTGCCTGTGGCTTGTCCTAACACCAAGAGTGATTCCGAATGTGAACTAACCAACTTGTTAGTTGGTTTTGATGCAGGATCGAGTAACTAAATAAGTTGTCCCTCTTCTTAGTCTAATCTCGGAGCTTTTAGCATGCCCCTCTCACCCCTTTTAATGCTAGAAGCTAAGAGCGACACCAAGTTCTAACTACTTTCACTATTTAACATAGTTGGACCCTTTTTGGGTTTAACAAGGAATTTGGGGGCGCGTCAATTATTCTCTTGGTGTAGACAATGATTTTCATCATCTTGACCATGTGAATTTCTCTCATCCACAAATAACAGTTCTTAATGCTCAACCCAATGTTGTAAAAAATTAGGCGTGTAACAATCACCATGTGGTTCTAGTGCTTCTATACCTTTGATATCTCAAGATGGCTTGGAGTTGAAAGAAAATATTTGTGTTGATGGCCAATGGCAGATTGAATGCTACCCACCCAATTATGTAGTTTGATGTTATGTGTTATAGAAAACCATGGGGCTTGAATATAATGCAAATATCAACCTTTATAATATGTAAGTGGAACTCCTACTCCATGTTACTCAAGATTTTGGGTATAATTTCATAGAAGATCATTCGAGCACCATATGCATTGGTTTTTTTGCGATGGTTTGACCTATTGTGTTGATGGGACAATGCAAAAATATCCAATTGTTAGGCCTTCAATTCCAACTTTATGGCCCATCTAAGAAGAGACTAATTTAATTCGAAAGGAAGTAACAATTCTAAAAGAAGCAAGGTTTTCCTTTCACCCCAATCGTGTTCAAAATTTATTTAGTTCCTAATAATCTACTTCAAGAATTTTGCATGTGCTTGCTATGAGTGTTCATAACATTGTGCGATCGACCAATGCAAGTTGTTGGCCCACAACTTGTGGTGGCAAGAAGGTGAGTCAACCTTTCGTCTTCAAAATAACACAACAACACGCCAACAATTGGGAGGTTGACATCTTACTTATTCAATGCATTGTTTTCCCCATGTTGATGTCCCCTTGCCTAAGTATGGATGAATTTATAATATTTTTTCAGATGACCAAGGATACAATGTGATTATTGGTGACGCACTCTCAACTCCTTGAAGGATTCAAAAATGAATTTAAGTACAAGATAACGAAAGGGGGAAGAGTTAGGGCATGCTCTTTAACTCACAACACTTTGAGAGCTAAAGGGGCATGTTGGAGCTCCGGCATGGGATTAAGAAGAGTTGACAAGCTTCACTCACTCACACGGGCCTGCACACAACCCACACAAGGTGATTAGTGCATAGTTGGAGCACCTTTGGTGCTAGGACGAGCCACGGGCAACACGGACACACAAAACTCACCATGGCTCGGACTTGGGGGAAGCCACCACCTTCCCCCTTATAGTATACTTTGCACCCCTCCACAAGGCCCACATCCAAATGTTTTTTC
>Ga0209208_10000892_pt1 | contig 40672 bp, 37 predicted proteins | sample S1TSphfallax_3_FD_187694 | JGI IMG/M metagenome (GOLD analysis project Ga0209208, IMG submission 187694) | Host-associated microbial communities from peat moss isolated from Minnesota, USA - S1T2_Fd - Sphagnum fallax MG (SPAdes) (version 2) | ecosystem: Host-associated > Plants > Peat moss >... | reverse complement strand
TTTATTATTTATTTATTTATTTATTTGCTATTTATTATTTATTTATTTTTCTTTTTTGCAAAGTAAGTCAGTGGGGTCACTTGTATAAAGTTCATCTGGTGCAGAGAACTGGCTAAAAGGCATTTTAGTTAAGGTAGGAGGAGGAGCTCTGGCTGGCCCCATAGCCAGATTTTTAACCTCTTTATAGTTGCCCCTAAATTTTAATTTCTTAGGGTGAAAAGATTGTGGCCTCTTCTCTATACTGAGAGGTGCTAACAACATATGGCTATTGTTGAAAAATCCTTAAAAAAAGCTTTTTGGCTATTCTGGTATTGCACATGGGGTTTTTTAGGTGAAAGTTTCAATTTTCTTTTTCCTCATATATGGTTTTTTTTTTTTTTTTTTTTTTCAGGCAAATTCTAGTGTTAAGGGGTGATCACAATTTTTTTAATGGATTTACATGTGCAAATAACAATTGAGAAGATTAGATTGAATAAATAAGTGAACCATCAAATTTCACAAGCAAATCCAAGCATTTGCAAGGTAATTGAACTCTTGAAATTGATCTTTCTAGCACAAGTGACTTACAAAATCAAACCAAGTTAATATATGGCATACATGGCTTGCAATTTCAAAATTCCTAGCAAAAAGAAACCATTGCAATTAGATTTTGGAGAGTGAGTAGACCATGTTGGTAGAATGGAAACCAAGGTGTGTGGTTTGTAAAATGACCATCGAATTCAACATAGATAAAAATATAAGTCATCAAGTTTCTACATTTATAGAAACATGCACACAAAGCTCTTCAAACATCACAGAACACCACATGAAAACCCAATGGCACCACACAACATAAAAATTCATAACCTTTAAGAAATCGTAATTTGTTTGCATATGTAAATTTGGATGAATTGTCAATCAAATTTCAACAACTTAAACTAATTTCACATCTTTGGAGAAATTAAAAATTACTATTTGAAATGTTGTTACAAGATGTCACATTATGGTTAAAGGATTAATGTCAAAAGATGGTGCCATACATTTTGTGACATTGAATTTCATTGCGAGCTTGAACATGCCTTGTTTGCAATCAAGATCATTAACATTCAGTAATTCAAAGACCTTTTTATCTTGGCCATCCACCCATTGGGTTTTTTCCATAACAAAATGTAACTCTGATAACCTCAAAGTGTCCAACAAATGATGCATTAAAATCTGGATGAAGGTAAATACTAGGTCTCAAAGCTTCCATGACACCATGGGTTGGAAATCAAATTTCCAATTTTTGAATCAAAGCTTTTATAATCCTTGCTAAAACACACATAATTCACAGATGTGCATGAACATGAAAACTCAATTTAAAAAATAAATACAAAACAAATTGAAAACTAGAAGAAAACTTTTTAAAAAAAGTTTGGACTTTGAAAGGTATAAACTTATGGGTTTTTACTTTTGCATTAGTTTTTCACCAAGGATTCAACAATAACAAACATGTCTTCAATCACAAATGACTAGTGGGTGCTCGTGACCTTCGGCCACTGTGAAATCCCCCGGTTTCTTTAAACTTGGTTTCATCCATCCCCTTAATCGAGACGGACAATAGCTAAAAGAAAAAAAGCTTCCCCAAAATCCGTCGCGTCATCAAGCCGGATGGACATTTCATCCATCCCCTTAATTGGGATGGACAATAGCTAAAAGAAAAAAAGGTAGTCTTGGTCAATACAAAAAAAAAAAAAAAAATTGATTCTGGGCTGTCCAAGGCCTAAATATTTTTTTTTTGGTCTTCCCCTAAATCCGTCCCATCATCAAGCCGGACGGACATTTCATCCATCCCCTTAATCGGGACGGACATTAGCTGAAAGAAAAAAAAGGTAGTCTTGGTCAATACCAAAAAAAAATAAAAATAAAAAATTCTGGGTTGTCCGAGGCCTAAATATTTTTTTCTAGTCTACCAAATATTTTGCCTCAAAAAATCAGACTGCCCCTGATTTCTTTTTTCTCTGGAGTCAGTTACATCTAGGGAAGTTACATTTGGGGAAGCTCCACAGGGAACGGGCAGTGATTGGAAGAATCGTCCAGGCATTGCCCACACAGACAAACAGACACCACTGTTGCTTTTATATATAAGATGGCAACATAGTTTCCAAATCATGATGTATTGCACAAACATGTTGGCCATTCAATTCAAATGCCAAATGTTAAATTTTGTAATTTAAGTTAAGTATCCATTTGCATGTGGATGCTTTCATGTTTGAACTCCAGTGAAGATTTAGAAGGCTTAGAAGTTGTTTCCAGTGAACTAAGAGTTTGGATCACAATATATATTATAGATGTCACCTTTAAATACCTTGATAATTGTTATTGGATCATACACAAAAATGTATTGAATTTGTGCAAACTTAATGAAAGCATGCACAAACTCCAATAAAAGGCAAATTGCAAGTGAGTCCAAGCAAAACCTAGGGGTCATAAAAACGTTTATAATTAAACTTGGTTTGCTAGTTTGTAAGGTTGTCCAAGGCCATCTTGATTAGTAGAGTTTTGTATTTTGCCATCATTTGTTTGGCAAGGTTAAGAATTGAGATCCATTCCATTTTCACATTTTGAATGATCTTGTTCCCTTGTTTCCATGAGTTCAACTAGTCTTGTGAACTCCAAATTTGTCTTATGAATGCAAAGGTTTGTAGCAAAATTTGAAGCCAAATCATTAGAAGCAAATTCAACAAGATTTGCATTGCCAAATTAGTGTGATGAGCCATACAATGAACCCTTATTGAACGAGGAGCATAATTATCATGGATTTGCTTTGTGACACCAATTTTGGTGCCTTGAAAAACATTGACACCAAGTATCCCAAACCAAACAAGCTTCTTGGTAATTTAGTTTCATGGCAAATCACCACCTTTAATCACCATGATAATCATCTTTGCCAATTTATTAAACTTTAATTCTTTTAGCATTTGGTCCAAAGATATGATAATTGGGATTCTTATTTAGTTCTCTACCACATAACAATGGATAGACCATGATTGGTTATTAAGTATAGATACTTCATCATAACTCAAAGCAACATAATGGGTAGTCCCACTACAACTTCAGTTGCCTACATCGTTTTTTGATGCATGAGTTCTATCATTGTTTAGCTTGAACTATCAATTTAATGTTTATTGTTGTTTTTTTGAAATGACAAAGAAGCCAGAGAATGGTCTCAAGGATTCATGGGACAACTTTGTTACAACAAATTTAACACAATGACAATTTGAATAACTTTTTTGGTTTCCTTTCTAGCCACCCGATTGCCATTTTGACAACAACATTATTTCAATTGTGGGAAACAAACTTTTGATGATTTTTGGCATGTTTACACACTTTTGAATAATACTAATCCTTTTTCTTCACTTCAAACCTTACATTTTTTCTTGGCTTTCTTACGCCTTGCATGTTTATAAAAAAAATCCCAATTAAAAACAAACAATTTTTCCTTTCTTTCAACTTGCTTACAAATTTTGCATTTGACAATGTGAAAATCTCCATCTACCCCTACACACAATTCAACCCATGGGAGTTTTACAACTTAAGGCTTTTGAAATTTAACCCATGGACATTTTGCAACCAAAGGCTTTTGAAGCTTTTTGGTTGAATCACAATTTTGTTTCTTGGTTGTTAGTTTTAACAATATGGGCAAGAAGGGTGGCAAAATGATTCATTCAATGACATAACATTTTCATTGTGTTCTAGATTTAGATTTGTAAATGAAAGATTATATTTGTTTAGAGAAAAGAAGGGAGGGGAAAATATAAAAAGACCATGACAAAAAAAAAACATTGGGATTTAAAATGACAAAATGTTTATTAATAATACATTTCCTATTAGAATAAAAGTATTTGAATTTGTAATTCTATGGGAGTTGTGAAGGCATTATGAAAGAAGATTGAAACTAAATGAAAATGGATAAAAAATAATTTGAAAAAAAACTCTCAAGATTCACCAATGAAACATTGGGTTTATTACAACAATTGAAAATTACATTTAATGAGATTGGAAAAAGAGAAACTGGAAATCCTTAAGACTCACCAATGACACAATTGGATATATTGCAACAACTTTGAAGTTACATTGAAAGAAAATGGACAAAACAAAATTTGGAAAAAAAAACCTCAAGATTCATTGATGGAATGATTGGAACTATTGCAACAACCTTAAAATGACAATGGACAAAAATGAATATGGAAAAAACCCTTCAAGGTTCACCAATGAAACAATTGGGTTTATTGTAACAATTCAAAATTACACTAAATGATAATGGACAAAATAAAATCTAGAAAAAAAACCTCAAGATTCATTAATGAAACATGTTTCGTTGCAACAAAGTTTTGAAATTGCACAAAATGAAAATTGACAAAAGAGAATCTAGAAAAAAGACTAAAAACTCACCAATGAAAAATGAGAACTATTTGTAACAACTTTGAATCGCACATTACCTTTATAAAAAATTCAAAATAAATAGCAAATGAAGAAAGAGGTTGGAATACACCAACTCTTGCAAATGAATCGCAAATGCACATATGGTTTTGAACTATTGTAATGCACAACCCTTGGATAAACTGCATTGCACATGCCAAGGACCTCCCCAAACCCTTACATGATACATGTCAAGTCTTTCAAACTTGCATTCACCCTTCAAAATGTTTGCAATTTACCTTTTACACAAACAAAAGAGATTGGTGGACACTTTTTACTTGGATTGAAAAGAAGATTACAATTCATAGTAGAGAGTAAAAAACTGTGTGAAACAAATCACCCAAAATCATCATTGTCCATTACTACCTTTGTCTTACATATGCATCAAAGTTGACACAAAGGTATGGTGGAGTTATGCAACATATGAAAGCCAACATAAATGATAATAGAACAGAGAAGTGTGAGACTTTGAAGACAAGAATCATACAAAACTTCAAAGCACAATGCTTGAATGCACATACTAGTTGTAGCAACATAACTCTAACATGCTTGCAATTGTTCAATGGTTGTCTTATTTAAGCACAAAATCTTGAAAACTCTTGCAAGGAAATTGCAAAAACTCAAGGCCATCAATGGACTTGAAGAAATCATGAAGCTTGGATATACATTGTGATACTTTGCTTTTACTTTACATTGATGATGGACCTCAAAATCCTAAACAAAAATCCCAATGTAATGACATTCATGATTTGGCAACTATGAAACACTTTCAACTGAAGTACAAATCAGATTCGCAAGAGAAGAGAAGCTTGGGCAAGTAGGCAATATGATGAGACGAGGTTGGGTTCATAGGTGGCAAGCTCTTGCACACATTGAGTAGGAACATTGAGCAAGTTGGTGTTTAGGGTTCTCATGAATGGGTTCATATTCAATGGCTCTCATATGGCTCTCTTTGGCAAGCTTGACAACCTGAGGTGTGGCCACATCCTGGTTTGGCAGGTTAGAACTGTTTCAATTAGTAAAAACGAAACTGGAACCAGACCTGATTTTTGGAACTGGAATCGGAGCTAAAATAAAACCTTTTAAGAACCAGAACTGGAATGTCAAGAACCGGCCAACACTGGTGTGTACCTTCTGAATCCTCTACAAGGAGCTTCACTTATGCCTGCCTTCTTATGACAAACCTGGTCAACTTATAGACTACATAAACCCTAACAAAAACCTCATTGTATCCATTGCTCCAATAAACTAATGTATGTCAGGCTGTGACAATTGACAGTGTTTGTTGGGTAGAAGTGCAATTATGGGTAATGCAAAAGAGTGGTTATCTCTCATGTCATTTCTGCAGACTATTGCTTTCCTCCCTCCCTCTTTTTCACCCAATCAAGTTTGGTGGGTTTCCTGCCGTTTCTCTTGAACAAACCCTCACACAATGTTAAGGTCTGGTGTGGCAGATTATGTCATTTTCTTGATCACATTATATGACATATCTTTCTGTGATTATCATACGCCTCTTATAGTGACCAAAATGTGTCTGTTGAACACGACTGTTTTTCTGAACCATTGGATCTGCCAGTTTTTTTTGGTTCCTCCAAAGTTCCAGTTCACCATCCAATTATGGCCCCACATGCCAAGCATAAAGGATATGTGAAGCAGCTGCCCATGTTCAACATTGTTGCACAATTGCCCACATGTTATGAAAATGCCAACTTGTTAGGAAAATGTAAAGAACTGGTAGAATTTTTTGTAGTTTATGTGGAGGGTGCCTTACCAGATCTTTACACCAGGTAAGGACCTCAAATGGGCTGTTTTAAAAATTTGGGTCCCACACTCAGCTTGCACCTCGTGCCTGGTCCTCATTCCCAGAATGGCCCATTATCAGTCCTTATGCTACAGTTTGTAAGTAGCAATTCCCTACACCTTGCAATGCATGAACACTTGCAACATTGGAAAGTGCATCATTAGGAATTTTGGTAAAACTATTTGCCATAATACCTCACTACGTTGTATGTGCGGGTTGCATGCATTCAAAAGACCAGTTGACCATAAGAAGCATCACACTTGATGTGAAGGTTGGGAAGTACGAACATGGCACCTCAAAAGTTGAGACAAGGCTTCTCTCCCTTGCCACATTCGGTTCATCTTCAGACCTTGATTTTGCAAACAGCAATCACAACCTGAAAGTCTTCTGAAGCTTTTGCTGCAATTCTCTAGGACTAAAATGTGTGGTCTTAGTCACTGTGCTATTTGATTTGATGTTTTCAGAGTACCAAATCTTGTAGAACCTCAAAGCTTGCCTAGTGTATATATCAAGGATGATTATCATGCCATATTGCACAATAGCCACTATGATTGCATAAAGTCCCCCACCAGGGTTGCATGGGACTGTACAAATTTCATAAGCTCTTAATCAAAAGCGATCAGAAAAAAGAATTGGGTGGCAAGAGAAGGGGTCTATCTTTTGACCTTTCAGAAATTACACAATCAGCCTACTAGCATTGTGAAAGATAACTGAGATTCTGAGACGCTCCCAAAACCCTAAACCCTTCTCCTATGTATCAACATGCTAGGAACAGACCAAAGATATTATGATTAACTTGATACTCCATCGGAGCAGCATTTGGAAGACATGATTACCTTGAGATACTATTTATCTTTCCATCCTCAATATGTCCTTGTGTTTCCAACTTTGTTGCCATTGAGTTAAGGACCTGAGAGCAAACACACACACAATCAGCTGCTTGATTGGTCTCTTGCTAAACAAACTCTTTTAACCTCAATTGACTTGCAGAGGGGAAACATGGATTGCATTTTCACAAGATTGTCACAGTGTAGAGCCCTGGTGGTAACTATCTCAGTATCCATTACTACAAGAGATTGCTCTACAGGAGATGGGAGTTTCAGAATAGTGAAAAAAAACCCAAGACATCGGGTTGCCATCAGATCCCACTGATGGATACGTATTGTGAATGTGGAGAAAGCTCATTTCCTCCAGTTTGGGACCATTTGAGTAAATATATACACTGAGATTAGAATATAAGAGTTGAAGAAACATCAACACCCAAGGTATTGAGTCTTGTAATTCTATACCATTATGTAGCTCCATCAAGAGCTTGAAATCTATGTTTCAAAAGGACTAACTGTGTTGCAGTAGTCCATGTGATTTACCGACTTCACATACAGCCATTATGGTAACAAAAGCCCACAGAACAGCTTTCATCGCGGGATTGTTAGCACAGTGTATGTACATACATGAATGCACAAGAGAGGAAAACTGAGATTGGGTCTATACACTTACCAGATCCTTCAGTTATGCTGGAAATGTTTCTATAGTGGACTCCAGATGACCCTAGAAGGTAGGGGTACCAAACTTTGGCCCACCGTTTCTGGGTGCATCGCAATGGTCTCTCTCTGTCCTGAAGGCCAGAGCCAACAAACAAGATAAGATATTTGAGGAATTGATATGTCCAGATTACATGGTTTAGGGTTCAGGTATAGAAATGTTTCTATAGTGGACTCCTGACGCCACATGACCCAGCTAGAATGTAGGGATAGCAAACTTTTGCCCGTGGGTATCTCTTCTTTTGGTGCATCGCAATGTCTCTCTTCTGAGAAAGAGTGCCGGTGAAAGAGAAGAACCAGAGAGAGAGAGTCCTTCTCTTTCTTCTTCTCATGGCGGTGGTGTTGCGAAGGTGTCTCAGTAGCTGGTATCTTCTGCTATCAAGAGAAAGCGTACAACATCGTAACTCCTATTCTCTTGGCAGCCTCCGGGCTCCACCGGCATACCGGAAGCTCTCTTCTTGTTCTTGTTTCTCTTCTACTTCCAGGAGCCTTGCACACAAGCTTCATCATCTTCATTGTAGTACAACAAACCCTTCTTTCAGCGATTTCTCTTCACTCCCGGCGTTTCCTGCAGCAACACAGATCAAGGCTGTTGTGAGTGTTTCTAACACACCCATTTTGTCCATCAAATCCTCGGAAACCAAGAACCTAAATTCCTTCAGCGGCAGCAGAAGATGATGTTCTTGTAGAAGAGATGTTCTTTGTAGCCAATTCTGCAATCTATTTTGCAATAGGAATATAATGTGTTTTACAAGAGTAAACACATGGGTAAAGATCCTCTTTGAAACATGGGTTGTGGTGGGTCTTTACTCTTTGCTAGGTATGGAAATCCAAGCTCCTCTGTGGTAGTTTTGCTTACCCAATGCTTGGGTGGGTGGGTGAAGAATCTTGTCTCCAAGGCTTGATTGTCTCCAATGACCCTAAACCCTAAACAACAAGTGAGAAAATGACTGTTTGTGTTGGCAATTTGTTTGGCAGGATGTGGGTAGGGATGTGTGGGCTGAAGCTGAAACCTGGGTGGTTTTTTCGGACCTTCATCTGAGCCGGCGCACATGTGACGTATGCATGGAAGTTCTTCAAACAGTGTACGAAGAAGCTGTTGCACAGTATGATAAGAAAAACTCACCCATTTGCAGGAGATTTTGTTTTCAGCCTTTTTCTTCCTTGTTCTTTTTGCCTCCAAAGTATGCTGTAAATCAGTAATGAGGGTTGCAAGACAATGTTGTCGCTTCAATCAATGGGGCAATGCAGAAAAGCAGGTATCATTTTCTTGGGAGACTTCTGGCATTCAAGGGGAGCACTCCCGGTTGAGCTTCTGAACATGGCAATCCTCCAGCTCCAGACATGGAAATGCCCTGCTATTTTCATTCCTGGAAATCATGACCAGGTAGGTAGGTATGTTCCCTCTCTATCAGAATTGTCAACTAGTGTTTTTTTAATATTTTAAAAAAAAAATTCAGATGGTAAATTGCTCTCACTGTCCTCCTCCCCATTTTTTTCACTTCAGGGTTTAGGGTTTAGGTGGCAGTTTTTTTTCAGTCTTTCAACATGGAAAACTTCTCTGAACTGATGAGGATGGGACTCACTCTCTTGTAGTATAGCTGTGCTGTTCACATTTTGCTTGTTTTTATTAGTCAAGCTGTTTAATGGGTTTCATGTGCAGGTGAATGTGGGAGGGGAAGTCCATGCACTTCAAGTGCTGGAAGCAGCCAATCCGTTGATCAAGGTTCTGTCAAGTCCAGTCGAGTACCTGGGAGCTTTGTGGTTGCCATTTCGGCGTGACCACAATCTTATCAAGGAGGCTGTGCAGCAGTCTGGTTCAATTAAAGCCATCTTTGGCCACTTGGACGTGGTCAGCTTGTCTTTCCATGCAGTCTTGACTCCCACATTTTTTATCCTTTGCCTAGAGCATGCATATCTGTATGAAAACCTTAGGGTTTCTTCTGCCAGATATCTGCAGAAAAACCCTAATATAGGTAGCTCTGGAGGTTGTGTAATTTGCAGATACATGCTAATCTAGATTTGAAGTTGTAAAACTTCTCAAAGAAAATGTGGCTCAAATGTGCCTAAGTAGACATTTATTGCTGGAACTCAGATTGTGGGTATTGTTGAAATGAGTCCTCTTTTACCATGAAAGTTAGGCTTTGTTCATTGATCTCTTTTTTGGGTTGGGTTCAAGGTGGGAGCATTTCTGAATGAGGCTTGCCAAGCAAAGGAGGGAATAGAGGCATCGATTTTCCCAACATGCTTGCCTGTGTATACCGGCCATTACCATAAGGCACATGTGGTAGAAGGCACTCAAATTGAGTACATAGGTTCACCTTATCAAGTCTCTGCAGGCGAGAGTGAGCAAACCAAGCATTTCCTTGTTCTCAACAGGCATTGGCAGGCAGGTTTTCCATACTGATGTTTGATCTCATATTCTTCCCAAACTTGTGATTTCACTGCAGTCTTGAAACAAATCCTTGCCTTCTTGACTTCCACTTTTTGTTGTGCAGAAAATTGGAGAAATCCCTGTGAATATAGGTCCACGGCATTTTAGCATTGTGCAAACTGAGGAATCCTCTCACGAGATTGTCAAGTGTGCTCGGGCTGGTGATCGAATTCGCTGGCATGTTTCCTCCAATACTTTTGATGATTCAGTCAAGTCACAACTGGTATGTGATAACCCTCAAACGCTCCAGGCATCCTTTAAGCTTCAGTTGTTTTCTTTTGAGAGTTTAGATCGTCTGGGGATATGCTGGGACTATGGATGATCATGAGGAGGCAGTAACATAGTGTCAAACTGGGAATCCTGTGCACTACTACCATGTTTGAGCCGTGATTTGCATTGCAGGAAGAACTTCAAACTAGGGGAGTGCTAGTTGACCTTGTTTTTCCGATTGTCACCTTCAGGCAACGCATCAAGGAGGCTGAGCACCTGGTTTGTTTTTCTTCCTTCTAGGAATTTTCCATTTGCTGCATGATCCCAAATTTGTGAGGTAGGTAGGTTGGTGACCATCTAAAAGAGGGCTTAGCCAAATTTGGCTACAGGTTAGAGAGGAAGGCAGAAAAAGTTTAGGAATCCTGCTATATGTTGGCAACATGCTAGAATGTATTGTCTAAATATGGCGACATGGGCCCATTTTTCCAAAAGAAAACCCTTTGTACCATTTGCAACTCCTTTTTATTTGTTGCTAGAATGCAAAATTTTGCCAATTTTTTTCTTTACTGGTTTGGACTTCATCTAGTGGATAAAGATGCTTGGCTTTGACCTTATTCATCTTGTGATCATATTAGGATGCGTATGGATTATTTGAGCTTTATGCAAAAAGTGTGGAAATGAGCAAAGATGTTACAAGGATGGCTACTGACATACTTCACAGCTTGGACCTTCCTGCTAAACTTATTCAAAGGCGTCAAGGTGTGTTTTCCTTACTGCATCACTCTTTATGTGTTCTCACTTCAGTAATGTATTCTACTCATCACGTGTGGGCTTTCTTTTGTCTCTTCCTGAATTTTTAACTCATTTGGATGTTTGGTTGTTTTTTCTTTAACAGTGGATTGCAAACTAGAGAGCGTTGAAATTGAAGCCTTTGGGGCATTCTTGGGGCCTGTGAAATATCCCCTCACAGATAGAGGTGTCCGAATAGTCTCGGGAAAGAATCTTGATTCCATGGGGGCAGACAGCAATGGTGCTGGGAAAAGCACTCTTGTAATGGCTCCTCTTTGGGCTCTCACAGGTAGACACAAGATTCCATTTTTGACCAACAGTTAAAGTGAAGTATGGTTTCAGAAGACTTTGGGAGTTAACTCTCCTGTGCACTGGATTTTGTGAACATTTGCACTAGGTCTCACATGAAGCAGATTGTGGGTGCAGGTTCAACAGATGTGCGACCTGACTCAGTGCGTGGGTTAACTGCTTCAGAGGTGGTGCATCACAGTGCCAAGCAGGCACGTGTACGAGTGGATGGAACGATCAACGGGAAATCTTTTACAGTGGAGCGGAGAGCTGGCAGGTCAGTGAAATAGTACTAGAGATACTTATCTATATACCCTTGATCAATGGGTATATACTTATGGCATTTTCTGAAAAGGATCTTTGCATTTGTTTTGCTTATGGCATTTCAAGTGGACCCACAGGAGATCAGGACTGAAGTTCATATTGGATGGAGAGGATCAAACTTGTCAGGAAATCCGAATGACCCAAAACCGCCTCAATGAACTCATGTAATCTTTCTCATCTTTTTTGCATATCTGTGTGGTTCTTGTTCTTTTGTGATGGGTGGGGATTTTCATCTTTCTAGTCTTTTCCAATTTTCAGTAGTATTCTGCCATCAAGGGATTTCACCAAAACCCAAAACCCTTCCAAAAGTACTATCTGGGACTGCTGGTCGGTGTGTCCTTGGAACAGAAGCATGTCCAGGATTATTAGGCAGGAGAGGGTTTCATAAACACCTTACGTTTGGGGTGAAGCTCTAATCTCAGCAAATGATGGATCAAGATGGAACTGATTGGCATTTCCTCAACATTGCAGAGACACCTCTGTACTATACCGAACAGTGTTCCATGGACAGCATGGTGGTGGAGGGTTGCTGGATGCTTCTGACAAGGAATTCAAGGTTTGCAGCATTAATCACTAGATGGGTTGAGTGTCTAGATTGGAGCTAGCTTGTTTTACATACATCACTATATTTTGCTGCAATATGGAACGCATGAATCAAATGCTGTAAAAGAGAGAGACACAAACTAGTGATGAGGTGTTTTGTTGCAGGAGGAATTGAGCAAGTTCATGGCAATGGAGGTGTGGGCAGCTGCAAAAGAACACAGTGCAAAAGCACTTCGCAATAAGCGCACAGATGTGGAGCACCTTGAGGGTGCATTGCAACAGTTGGCTGAACAACACCAACATTTGAAGATGAAGGTTATATCCTAAAACCTTTCTCTTTGAGTTCCAAGCAATGAAACAGGTCTCCAGTTTCAGCCTAAGTAACAAATCTTCCTTTGACAAGAACAGGTGCATAATAAACCCTAAACCCTACAGATAGCATAGTTGGAACACTGTTCAGTAATGAGAGGACTTATTACCAGACAATAAAAGAATTTGCAGTGTGAATGCAGATGACCGAGCACAAGCAGCAGTCACAAGAATGGGACACTCTCAGGTGCAGAGTTTTACTGTTGTCTTTGCAGAGCTCTATTTTAAAGAATTTCTGGGCCTGGGTACTTGCCTCCTTGAACAAGTCCTCAATATATATATATGTGTTTGTGAGTATACAGGGGTGAACAAGTCACAAAATGTGAAGCAGAGCTGTACTCTGAGGAACAGAAGCTACATGGAGCAATGGCAGATTGTGCACACCTGTATGGACAGGTTGCGTCTGCTGTGTCAATTTGGGGGCTTTTAGGGAAGGAGCTTCAACAAACACTCGAAGATGGAATGGGTTCTTCTTGGCCAGGGCTTGATCAGCAAGCTGCTGGGAGTTCCAAGAAAGCTGATGCACAGCTCTTTGAAACTCTCTTACAGAAACAGACAGAGTTGTCTCACAAGGTGACAATCCTTTACAGGATAGGTAGGATGACAAGCCTTTAGATTCAACTGGATAGATGCAATTGGGTCTAGTTGAGTTATCAGGGGGTGCAAGCACAGTCTCACAACTTAAACCCTAAAACTTGTGAACATGAGAGATATGGGTGGTCCCTCAGAAGCCTTCATGGTTAACTAGCATAAGCAGTCAATGTTTGTGGTAAATTGAAATTGCTTATTCTCACCCAATAGTTCAGCAAGAAGCTACTTGCAGCTGTCCTCTTTGGTTTACAGTCTTTTGTGTGTAAATTGTGATGTGGTTTGTGGGTGGGCCCAGGTGAGTAGTGCAAAATCTATGACCATAAAGACAAAGGCAATGCTGGATGATTTTCAAAAGAATGTAGCAGGGTCACAAGTTTGTGACAAGTGCTTGCAACCCATTGATGCTGCCCATTTGTCCCAAAGCCTGTTGAAACTTCAGGCTGACTATGATCTTGCCCAGAAAGAACAACAACTTTTGTCAAAGGTAAAGTTCCATGTCATGCACCTCAAAATTTGAACTTAATGGGAATGTGGTGAGTACTTTTAGCCTCCCAAGGTTCAGAAGCTCATCAATTACTTACAATGATCCTGGCTCTTAAGAGTGTTTGCAGATCCTGAATGCATCCAGGATATGAAAAGTCCCCATTCAGAAGTTGGGTGGTCTTAACATCTAACACAGTTGAAAAATACTTAGGTTAGCTTTGGATTGGGTAATGATTCTGCTCAATCTCAGATCAGAAGGGACACAATCTCTTACCATTAAAGCAAAAAATTCTGCTTAGGGTTAAGCATGGAACAACAGATGCTTAATATGTTTTCTTCAGTAGCATTTAGGGTTTAGGGTTTAGTACAATTCTTTGTGAAGTGTGGCAGAATTGGCTGTATAGGGTTTGAGGTAGTCTGGAGGAAATATTTTCTACAGGTGAGATTGGGTCTTAATGGCTAGGATCTGAATATTCACCAGACGGCACCTAATCCACTTTGTGCCCATAAACCCTAAACCCTAAACCCAAAGCATCAAGGAATAACCCTGAATTTTGAACCCTGGGAATTTGATGTGAGTAGGAGCACCAGCTGAGTGAGTTGGAGGTGAAGCATGAGCGAACTGTCATGGAGAGGAGAACTGCAGAGCTGGAGGAAGCTCAGGCTCTGTTCAAATCAATGTCTGTTAAGCTACTTGCGCAGGTTTGTTTTTTCAAAAGAGTCTGCTGAGAAGATTTGAATTCTTGGGTGATGAGATCCTTGCTCAATTATTGGCACTGTTGCTCCCAACTGCTCTTCAGCTTAGTCAATGTGTTTCTTAAAATGCAGCTGAACAAAGTTCAACGATATGTATCAGCTGCACAAGTGGTGTTGAGTAGCACTGCGGAAGCTCTTCTTTCAGCACCAGAGACTGCAGCTTTTCTCAGTCCTCAACAGGACTGGTCAGGAGGAGTTCAGTCATTGAGTGGCATCAGCAAAGGGTTCAAAGATTACACCCCAGAGAAAGATTTTGCTTCTATGGAGAGGGAATTTTTGTATCTTATTCAGCAGCTAGAATCTAAATTGAACAGTGGAAAGTCTTGGAGAAAAAAAGTGGAGTTGCTCAGGAGTAAGTGCAACGAGGTAAAGAACAGGAAGAACCCATATGAGCCAGAGTATGAAGTCATTTCCAGATTATATGCCAAGGCTGAATCTGACATCTTGGAGAAGGAGTCACGGCTTTGCCTTTCAAGACAGGAGACTGAGTGGCTTAAAGAGATTGATACAAGCTTTGGCTTGACTGGAGTTCAGGTGAGTCTTCCTTGTTTTTCCCAAATAAAGTATGCTGGAGGCTTAACCTAAACTGTAAACGTGGACTGGAAATTCATGATCTGAAAGTTTTGGGTTTTGAAGGAGAAGCTAGTTCCACCCACTATCTCATACCAAGCAGTAAGGACTGTCTTTGGCAAGGCTGTTTTACATTGATAGAATCTAGGAACTGGGAAAAGTTTCCTTTTTTTGAAGTATCAAATAAAAATCAGTTGGTTTGCAGAGTTACATATTGGAGGGAGCTCTGGCAGATGTACAAGAGAGAACTGCCAGGTATTTGGAAATGCTTTCGGGTGGTTCCTTGGGACTTCTACTGCGACCCACCAAGCTGACCAAAAGTAGTAAGGTGAGTGTGGAAGCTATCGACAAAATTGCAGTGGTGCGCCTTTCAAATGGTACACTTGAGAATCGTAGTCTCCGTCAACTCAGTGGGGGTGAACGCAGGCGACTGGTGAGTTCCTTGATCCATGTGTCTCCCTATTTTTTTCCTCAGTGGTTAGCACAAAAGGAGGAAGATCTGGATCCTGTGCCTTGAAAAATTGGGGTCCCAGAGCAAACTATTAATGGTGCAGATTTTTGTGGAGAAATTAAGACATTTCCTGTTCTGTTTGGTTCACACTCCTTGTCTGCTTGATTTATCAAAGACACTATATTGTGCATGTGATGCTGCTGGTCATGAGGGCTTATGAGGATTGTGAGTAGTGAACAGAGAGGGGAGTAAAGCTTAAGGGTGGTTGGGAGTTGCAGGCTTTGGCATTGGCACTAGGATATGCAGATTTTGTCTCACAAAAGGGGGGACTTCAGTGCAATCTCCTTGTTCTTGATGAAGTTTTGCAGGTATCCTCCCCAACCTATCCCCTTTTTATTTGTTTATGCAACGTGGTATGTTGGAGATTATTGACAGACATACAAACAACATTAGTGACTCGGTGGTGACACAGGGTTAGCTCTAAGAGTGCTACCTGATGACACTAAACCCTAAACTTATTCCAAATCCCATAATCCATCATGTTCCCTAAGGGACGGAAAATGATGAATAATGCAAATATCATAGTTGGTGTGAAGTTGATGTGGTGCGTGGGTGGGAGGGATTGCAGCACTTAGATGGAGAGGGACAAGCACGGGTGGTGATGATACTCAAGGGTTTACCACAGAGCACAGTGCTAGTAGTATCGCAAGCGCACAGCTTGTTGGCAGGTACATTTGACCTTGTAGATTGGGTAATCAAACAGCATGACACTGCAACTGTAGAGCTTGCAGAAGTGTACATGGGCTAGCAATGTGCGTAGCCATGAAGGTTGTTTCTACAAGATTACCTCTAGAATACATGATAAAGCCCAAAAGAAATTATAACACTTTAATCATTGAATTCACAGAGACACAAGTGCAGAGAATAGTTAGAATTGCTGCTGCTGCAGCTTAGCTTATCTGTGTTCTATTTAGAATGTTTGTCCAGTTACTGTAACCCGCTACTGATAATTGGCAATATTTATTGGAATGTTTGTAGTATTGAAGGAAATGTGGGAACTGGCAACCCAAGTTTGAATATCTCAAATTTCAAAACTTTCCAATGCAATTGCACATTGTTACATGATTTCAATCATAAAATCTTCTAGATCAATGTCATCTTCCTCTTCCTAATGTTTGCTTTTCTAAAGTGAACATGAAAACGTAAAAATGGAGGTGTGACAACATTCACTTCTATAGTTGGAAGCTGAAATTGCATGTTGAAATTTTTTAACAACTTAATTTCTTCGGCAACCTTTGCAAATTGTGTTTGTCATACTTTTGACATCTATCATGTATGAAGAAGTCATGTGCAAATATTTGGCATTAAGATTGACATTTAGAATCAACTTTAGGGTTTTCACTTATTTCAAGTAAAAAAGTTTGTACCTTGAAAGACCCAACAATTTTCATGCGTGTGCATCATTTTAATTCAAACAATTTTCACTACGCCACATCCTCCAACATCCATTCAAGTATGCACTCCAAGAGGAATTTCATTCCTTGACCTATTCAACAATCAAAGCACACTTTTACAATTTGAACAATATTCAATGAACTATTTGTCATTGTATTTTCTAAGTGCACATGTGTAGGGACGGTAATATTTTAAACTTAATTAAAATAAAGAAGAATGTCATTATCTACCAATGTTTATTTATATATGTGATTATTATTATTTATAACATCATAAAATTATTTACAAATGAAAAGTATATTGGATTATATAAATTCAAATACCTTGTCTATTTGTGAAGGTTTTCGAAATAAAGACAATTAACTCATTTTAGATAAAATTGATCTCCAAAGGAATAATCAAATATCTTATTTAGAGTTGACATCATTTTCGTGAAACATAAATGGGCCCATGTGATGGCCTTCTTTTATAACATCCTTTGATTATGTAACCTTAGTTGTGTATCATCCATAAGTTATAATGGGTTTTCAATGGATGGTGCATTGGTGGGTGTTTTGTCCCATATATTAGTTCCTTGGTAACCTATTGTGTAGACCTAATCCTAGGTCCCCTTCCTTTGCTAAGTAACTACTATGTAAGTGGGTTAGTGTAATATGTAGCTTGGGGGGGGAAATGTGAGTGCTTATTAACTATAGTTAAGTAAATAATTCATTTGGTGGTTCTTAGGTAAGTAGATGCATGTGGAAAGTTAAGGCATGGCTAACCACAATGGTTAGGTTGAGACATGGATACACTGAAAAAGTATTTTCTATCTACTCATCCATCCTACATGGTTTTTTGGTAGGTGTTGTTGTTTGGCCCTATCTCACCCAATGAAATCAATTGTAAAACATTGCATCCATGCAAAAAGTGGGTGTCAAACCTTTGCTTCTCTCTTTGAAATCATTAATTATTATAATAACAAAATTCGAAAGGAACTAATGAAAGGAAGTCATCCTTCATTTAATTTCAAGGTTTCTTTCTACACATCAATTGCAATTTGATTGCTTATGTCAAAAGTTGTGAAAAGTCATGTGAAAATTAAAAAATCAAACAAAATGTGATGTAAGGTGCAAGATAAAATGCAAGGAGATGTTCCAAGAAATTACCTTGGTACCTTGGCCAATTCGACACTAATTATATTATTTTCAGAAATGTTGAAATTTTCGAAAATTATTTCTTCCAAATCAAAAAATATTGTGAAGCAAAATAATGGATATTTAAGAATATTCCATTTGTTGAAATGAATGTTTCAAAAATTAAATTATTCGATGGACATGTGTTGAAATGGCCAAGGTACTATAGTAATGTTAATTGAATAAACAACCTTGTGGAAAACAAGGTCATTTTTTGGATCAACACTAACTTAAGGGCATTTTATATGAGGGTTCAAGGGGGAAGGACCAACAAAATGAGCAATCCTATTGGTTGAAAACCATAAATTGGACTTAAGGCCTTTAAAATGAAGCTAAAAGGAGAGCTCAAGGTTTGGAGAACCAAGATGGACGCTAGGGTCCAAGGTTGTCTTTTTCATTGTTTTTGTTGTCTTTCATTATTATTATTATTATTATTTTTAAGTTAAGATTGTGCAAGAATGAAAAAAAAAATTGTGGTTGAAAACATTGTTGAAAGCACACTCACCATTCCATTTTTTAGTGCATCTATTGTTGACACAATTGGATTTGTAAATCAACACAAGGTTGTTGCTTGAAGGATTGCATTTTCAGCCCTTGCAAATGCACAAATGAAAATGCTTTAGAAATGAGGACAAAAAGCTTTGTTCATGGAGGGTTGAAGCACCCATTTTCACAAGTTGAAGGAGATTTGAATTTATAAGAGATTTCCAAATTGGTTCCCCTTGGAGAAATGGAGTTTGAATTTGCCAAAAATGTGAAGAAACAAAGTAAATTCCAATTTACTTGAAACCCTAGTTGTGTTTGTTTTGATACAAGATTTTTTTTCAAATATGAAACCTTCTTCTTTTTTGGATCTAAAAATTTTGAAAGTGAAAAGAAAAGAAAACAATGATACGATGTGTTGCCATACTTAAAACTAAAAATCACCAATATCTTGTGCATATACTCATCCATTGTGTGTAGTTAGACTAAAAACAAGGAAAAAAACATGAGAAAAATGAGCTGGGAAAAGAAAATGTCAACTTAATGCTCTTTCACATGTGAATCCCACAATTTTACCAATTGGACCCTAGTTTACTAATACCCATGTTTCCATTGTTGTTGCCAACATCAAAGAGCTACCAACAACAATAAAAAGGAATTTTGATTGTTCCTCGTCATCACCATCACATGTATTTACTACTAATGTGAAGTGGGTATGACGTCTAGATAGAAAAACCCAATAGGCATTTGAAGGGGTATACATTTGAAGGTGGAGGTGAACTTGGAAAAGATCAAGACCCATATCATACCTAGTTATTATAAAATTCATAGACTAGCCTCACCCTTACATTCGACACACACAATTTTTTCATAACGATAACCATAATCAACCTTTGAAAAAATTCAAGTTCAACACTATTTGTGTGTTGTGTGTTCATCTGTTTAATTGATTGTTGTGAAAGTTGCAACAAGTTCATCATGCAAAAATTGCATTAAGTGAATCAAGCAAAAGCTACATGTTGTAAAAAATTCATTAAAACTTTTAAGTTTTTTTGCTTACCCTTAAATCCTAAACCTTATGTTTGAGTTCCAACTTCTAATGTTGGGTTTCCTTTCTAAAGCTTGATTCTTAACAAGTTTTCAATTTCACCTTTTCTTTAGTTTAATTCTCAAGAAAGGTCATCATTGGGTTGTATATTGCAGCACATTCATTAGCATGTTTTCTCTTTTGTTTCCCTAAACCCTACACCTTCCAAACATTCAAATTACCTTGTTTTGGGTTTCTAATTATGTTCCTAACTTTTTCACTTGCATCATGGAACTTCCAAATGGTCTAGTTATAGATCTTGTTTTCAGTCCTTCACACATTATTTTTGCAAGTTCTGTTAGCAAAAAGATGGAAGGTGAAATTGCCAAGGCTATTAAAGTTGTAGAAATTGCAAAGCATGCAACTAAGGAGCATCTTGCTCTGGAAAAATAATTGAAGGATTTGAAAAAACAATGTGTGGCATGGAAGCCACATAGCTGCAACTTGGTCACCTAGGCTTTTTATCAAGTGAACAATAACCAACCTATTGATCTTACCCAAAACCAAATCATGCATTGTATTGTTTGTCACCATTAAACAATCAATCTTGAAGTCCTAACCTTACACATTAGAAGTCAAAAAAGGCTCATAGCTTGCCGTGAAGAAACACATTGAGGTGGAACAAAGCAACTTGTTAAAGAGGTATGTGGAAGAAATTAATAAATAGCCTAGACCTGCACTTATATGTCAACCATCCACTAAGTGCCCATGTATTACCCCAAGTGCAATATCTAGATTCTTTTCATCCACAAACCAATTCAAAAAAGATAATGATGCACATGTTAGATTCTTGGAAGATGTAATGTTATATGTCATTAAAGGTTTTTTGCCCATGAGGATGGTTGAATTTGTTTGATTGTATGGCTTATAGGTTATGCCCAAGGGTTGTCTTCCCATCAAAAAAGGTTTTTGTGAAAGAGGTTTTGCTAGCCTTGGTGGAAAATGATTTGGTTACATATGTGCAACTTGCATTGGCTAGCTGCATGTCCGCCATATGCACTTTTGATTTGTGGATGTCTATATATAGGAACACATGATATATTTGTTGTGATTGCCAACTTTATTTTTAAGAAATGAGAGTCTAAGCATGTGACAATTGGTTTATTTGAGGCCATTGCCACTAATGGTGTAGCCATGGCTCCCAAGCTACGGGAACTTCTTGACACGTTTTCTTTCACTAATAATATTTTTACATATGTGAAGGATGAGGGGGCTAATTTGCAATTTTGTGCAACAACTTTTACTTTTGTGGTGTTGTGTAAGACTTTGGGCATGTTGGAACTATTTCATGGTTCTTGCTTTGGACATGCCTTATCCAAGGTCTACAAATATGTAACAACAAATGAAAAAGTGGCTTAAGGACTATCCATTACATCTATAACGAATGCATACGTTGATATGCAAAAGTGTATTACATAATTTTAAAAATCTAGGAAAGTAAGGCAAGTTTGGGAGCAAATGCGCATCTAGATTGAATCCTAAAAAAATATGCATGCCTATGAAGACCAAATATGCTTCTTGCCCATTTAAAAAAATATTTTTTGTTCAATTTCTTTATTTGTTTTCTATAATTTTTTAACTTTTTGTTCTTTCTTATTTATTTATTTATTTTTATAATGTTTTTGGGTTGTCTTGCATCCTGAATTTGTAACAAGGATTTTTGTGTGTTTTTTTTGGTTACTTGCAAGTTTGCAAACCAAGTCTTGCTTTTCCAAGATGCATTAACCTTCTGAGGTGTTATTGCATTATGTTATAATATATAAACAATGGTTTTACAAAGTTACATACCTTATTTTGGGACTTGGGTAGTGCGTGAAGCTTTTGTGAAGCTTTTGAGTCTTGTTGTCATTGGTTGTGTTCTAAACCAAAGTTGGGGGCATTGTCTTCTTAGAGATGCCTTATAGTACATCATTTTTGCATATTGTGAACTTCACCAAAGCTTTGCATTTGTGATTATTCCTAATAGCTTGGTGGACCTAGTTAACAGGTCTGATGTAGCAACACGACTTTGATGCTTTGATTCATGGAAAAGAATAAAGTCTTGACAAGTTAGAAAGGGAGGAAGTATTACCAAGGTACAAATTTGCTTCATCTCCTTATTATAAAAAAGAACATGAAGATGAAAAACTAAAAAAAATTGCTTAGAATTTTAAACTTCATATTCTTTTGTGGTTGAGCAATAAGCTATAACTTAGGGCATCAAAATGTTTAGAGGAGTTGAGTTGATACTTGTAATTAGATAAGAAATTGTCCACATTATGTGAAACTGTCTTTTACGAGTATATTCTAACCAGATTTGGATGTCCATTAACCATAGTTACATATCAAGGAGTACATTTCATTAATGATACAATAAAACATCTAAGAGAATAATTTTTGTTAAAGCATGTTAATTCAACTACCTATTATCCATGGGGAAATGGACAAACAAAGTCTACTAACAAAATCATTGGTAGATTATTAACCAAATTAGTCAATGAAAAAATAACAAATTGGGATGAACATTTATCCACAGTTTTGTTTTCATATAAGACTATTTACAAGGTGGCAATAGGTTATACACCTTACCAATTAGTTTATGGTTTGCATCATTTAATGCCAATAGAATATGTTCTACCAGTTATTAATGGGACCAGAAAGATGTAGAACCAACTAGAGTACTAACAATTAAAATTATAGAACTAGAGAAGTTATAGGAGAATAGATTAGAGGTTCAAAATAATGTGGGAGCAAACTAGTGGAATATATTTTTATTGAGTCAGCAAAAAAACATAGAAAAGAAGTTCTAATTTGGAGATTATGTTTTATGGTTTCCGAAGGGAGAAAAAACACATTTGGGAAAATCCGAGAAAAGATGGTTTGGTCCATTCAAGGTACAATATTTCTTACCCAATAATTATGTTCTTCTTGTTTTTGTTAACAATTTTGAACCAAATCCAACATTGGTCAATGTGAACAAGTTGAAACCATACAAATATGTGGATCAGACATTGAAGGGGATTTAGTGTTCAAAGGATCAGAAGTCTTTAAAATCCATTGATTTAGATCACATGAAAGAAAAATCTGATGAAGATTTAGAAGATCAAAACAAAATAGAGATTATTGGGGTTGATCATACAATAGTACTAGAAGAAGCCTCAATAAATCTAATGAGTCAACAAGTTATGAAAGAATTCAAAAACCATGATTACATAATTTCACGGCCACTAGATTATGGGTTAGATAAGTTTGTCACATCAAAAGAAAACTTGTTGATCTAATGACTCAACATAGGATAGAAAAAATATGTAGTGTAGACAACACCACGTCATTAAATTTAGAGTTGTCACTAAAAAAACCCAGTGCCATGTCCATAGTTCCTAGGTGAACATGCATTAATTATAGCCCATGTTGTTGGAATGAATTTTAACAAGAGACGACATGTGTCAAAATAAGAAAAAAAGACTAATCATTAAACCTTAACCCTGAGGTCGAAAATGAAATGTCACTTCATGAAACAAGATGATTTCATTTTAGAAGGTGGTAAACAATAGACCACCTCTTCATTTTTGTTTCCAAAATGATTGTTGAAAAAAGTTTTGCGGAAAATTTATAAAGACAATCTAAAGAAAAATTATAGAAGTTGAAAGAAGAGAAATAAGAAAGATAGAGAAAACAATAGAAGTTTGCAAATATTTTGCCTTTGCAATTTAGGTCTCTAGAAATAGGTCCACATTTTCCTTCTCCTATTTATTCTTCTTCTTCCTCTCAGAGATCTTCTTTGACATCCAAGTTTGAGAAAGCTTTTGAAACAATTTTTAAAAATGAAAGAGATTGCAAGGAAACTTTGAGGAGATATAATTTTAAAAAGCCCTATAGAAAGGTAGGTCCTAATGAGCAAGTTAGTTCGATTTCCATTTTTTGATCCTGAAGAAGAAAAGCAGAAGGATGATTTGCAACAAGAACAAGAAGCGCCATTACATCAAGAGGAGCCTACTCATGATCAAATTCCAGAAAAAGTCCACATTCCCAACAAGAAGCACACGAAGAAAACAAATTAGCAAGCAATGACAGTAAATTTGCATGGGAAGAAGGTGAAGATTCACCAGGATGATAAGGTTAGGTACATTTTTCTCTTACAAAATAGAGTTATAATAATAATCTAAAGAATATTTTGCTTTGCACAATTTTGGAGAGGAAGAGAGAGCTTGGGCAAACAAAGCTAGATTGGTAGGTTTGTTTGAGGTTGAGTGGAAAATTCCCCATCACAACATTCTGGTTGAATTTCTGAATAACTAGAAGTTGGATTCTGAATATAACAAAATCAAGGTTAGGTTGGGGGAAGAGCAGAGAATTATAAACAAACATCTGTTGGCAAAAGTTTTTAAAATCTACTAGACAAGAGAGACAAAGACAAACCAAGTAGAGATGTTAAATGCCAGAGTAGCATTGGCAAACATAGTTGACAAAGTCCCAGGTATTAAAACACCAATGAAGGGTGGGTTGTAAAAAAGATGAAGTTATAGTATGTTAATAGAATTGCTACAATTTTGCCCATTATATACTAAAAAGATAAGGTGCAATATTTTAGCAATAAGTTTGCCATGATGATATCTAGAAAAAATCATGGAAAGTCAATCAATTGGGCTATAATAATGTATTTTCAATTAGTCAAGTAATTGAACAATTGGGAAAAGTGTCAAAAAAACATGATTGGGGGAACAACCAAAAGAGAACCAAAAAAGGATGCATGCCATTCTATCATAATTTTAGAAGTTATGTTTCAAAAGTGGTTTCCACTAGAAGGACCAGAGCCATAAGAGAAAAAGCAGGCAGAGTAGCCATAGGAGGACAAGAGAAGAAAGGAGATTTTGAAGGAAAGGTTTAAAACAAAAAGACTTCTAAACCCTACACACATCTCTCCTAAAAAGAAAAACAACTAGATATTAGGACAACCAAAATAGTAGTTATGATGTTTAAATCTAATGACGATGAAAAGAGGGAGACTCTACAAAAGAAGCAAAGAAGACAAGACGATACTACAATGAGGGGCAATATTAATCCTCAACAGGTAGCATAATTGTTGAGGAAGCAATAGCAACATCATCGGAAACAAAAAGAGAAATCCATATCTCTTAAATCTAATCTAAAACCATAGATTTTTCCTAAATAGGAGTAGAGATTAAATGGGCAGAAGCATTAGAGAAGGCACAAAAAGGAACCAGAATTTCAAGCTTAGCAAATGTTAGAAAAGTAGATAGAAGACTTGGACTTCAATCCACCATAAGTACAACAATGTGTTATAATACCACATAATAATGAAGGTATGCTACTTTCAAGACCAAGTTTTGCAACAATAACAAATATATTTGGAGAAATTTGGATTGTACACAAAAGTTTGAATTCTTCATGAACAAGTTCCAAAGGTCAGACTTTTAGGTTTCATATAGTAAGGTTTATGTAAAAGCTAAAACCAAACTTGGATGAACATAGGATAGTTGTTAGTATGTTTTAATAGACAACAAAATATTGTGTACAAATGACCAATATTCTACTTAAACTTTCTAATATGGAAATAAAAAATAAGCAGATCATAGAGGAGAAGGATATATCTGTCTAGAATCTGTAGGGGGCTTTGGAGAAGGAGCAAAAGCTCAAAGAAGAGTTGTAAGATAGAAATAGTGATAATAGTCGAGTATTAGCAGAACTACAAGTAGCTAGACAAAGATTAATAACATGGAGAAACACAACAAGGATCTAGAGAACATTAGAATGGAAAGGGATTCTTTGTAGGCAACTTCAAAAGAGATAGATGGCAATTACTTGAACTTGAAGGCAAAGAAGGATACTCTAAGTGTAGAGCACAACAAACTTCATACAAACTACAAGAATATGGAGTGGACTCTCTTGAAGTAGCAGAAGGAGTTGAAGGAGCTCATAGTGGACATTGGTAATGTATATCAAGCCAATAATAAGGTATAAAGGCAATTTGACCAAAGGCATGCATAGATGGATATAAATTTGTAAAAGTAGATGGCCTTTAATGAAAAGTTGTAAAAACTTCTACATGAAGCCCAAAGAATAAAACCTTTCATTTATGATAATTTATTAAGAGAAAACAATGAATTCAAGAAGCATAATACTTTGCTTTAGGTAAAACTCAAGGCATTGTCGATGGAAGAAAAAGATGTAGATTTGTGGTGGGATGTAGTGCAAGATATTTTCCAGAAAGACATTAGCAAGGTTTGTAGAAAATATGAGTGAAATGAAAGGCTATACAAGCACATGATATTTCATATGGAAAAGGTCATGCCATCATTTGAGTATGAACCTTTAGTCTTTTTCTCCAGAACTTGAAACTTCAAATGAAGAAGAAGACAAAGGGAATACTAATGGTGCAGGACCATTACGTACAAAAACAACAAAGGAGGAATTAGGAGACCTCAGAGGAGGGAAGGATAGCCTTAAGAGAAAGGTTGGTGGTAAGAAATATATGTCAGAACAAATTTTAGAACAAATAAAATCTATTTTACAAGAGGTTAGTTCTAAAAAACATGCATTTCCAACCACATAAATAGGGGAGCAAACACAAACTAAAGAACACAAAATTCAGTGAGTTCATTAAAATCAAATTGAGCTTGCATTAGAGTTGCACTATAAGGAGCAGATTTAAATTACATCAAATCTATAATCACAAGTGACATTAAAGATGTAATCACGTGAACAAACAACAACACATCATCAAACAATTGCACAATTGTCAATAGAAGCACCAAAAGAACAAAAACAAAGTTTGTATACAATAGAAAATTAGATGTTGCTTCAATATGAAATATAACAACCATAGACAAAGAAAACTTTAATATAGATAATTCAAATTGTAGTGCAACAAGAATAGCATTAGATTTTTGAATTACAAGATTAGAAACAACATTAAATTTAGCTTTCTTAAAATACTTTTTGACCTAGAATTTCAAAATGTAATTTGAAATATGGGTGGGGTAATGTTAAGGGAGTAGTTACTCATGGTAATAGATAGTTAGTATATTTTTACTTACCTAATTACTATTTTAAGAATTATTAGCTTGATTACATAATTTTTATCACTATTTGAATTTGAATATAATATAGGACTATTTTCTTTTGATGAATATCTTTGGAGAAGAGGAAGAGATGAATCATTGTAGAACATTGAATTTTGATGGAGTATGAGACAATAACATTTTGTTTTCTAGAAAAACTTCACTTCCATAGCCAGAGTTGTTGTTTCGATGTTTTTTTAACATATTTTCATTATTGGATTTTAATTCTAAAATAGATATGAGTAGATTTGAATGAACATATTTTATTATTATTAGTTTTATGACATGTTTCAGTCTAGTTTTAAATCGTAAAAGATTAAAGATTCTATATTTACCAAGCAATTAAACAAGTATAAGTTGGGAATAACAGTGTTGAAGATGTTTTGTTAAATGAAGGAGTAAGTGTAAAAATCATAAAAGAAAATGTCAGAATCAAATTAGGTTTACCCAAATTAATACCAATTCCATACCACTTCAGAATGGTAGATCAGAGTATGACCAAACCTTTAGGAATCATAAAAAATTTAAAGATTCAAATACATGGTATGCCATATGTAGCCACATTTATTTTTTTGCAAAACAATGTGGTAGATTCTAGCTATTCCATGTTGCTAAGAAGACCTTGGCTTAAAAATGCAAAGGTTACACATGATTGGAGGAATAATGTGATTACTATTTAGGGCAAAGGAACAGTCAGAACAATATCAATTAATAAGAAATTGGGAGCATAAACTAAAAGGCCCTAAGTACTTGTTTGTTATGATTTGATGGAAGGTTTAATAGATGAGGAGGAAGATCTAATCTTTGAAACAAAACCAAAGTTGTTCTCAATTGGCATAATCACTATCTTAGATGAAACAATTTCATTGATAAATGTTGGAATTAAAAGATCTGAATCAATGGAAAATCATAATTAAAACAAAACATATTAGATTAAATAACAACGCAAGCAATGGTTTCAACAACAAAAACAATAGAATTTAATGTCAAACCAAAGACATCATTGGAAAATAAAGTCTATTTAAAAACTTATTATCATCATAGCCAAGCTAATATTGAAGTGGATGAAACACCAACCAAAATTCAACTACATAATCTTCAGATAGCATGTTGGACTTTGATTGAAGAACAACAACTTGTTAAGTTGAATCTTGGCACATAGCCAAATCCACAATGCATCAAAGTTAATGCGTAATTAATAAAGGAGACGACTAAGGAGCTTTTGTTCTTATTCAAGGAGTTCAAAGACGTGTTTGTGTGAACTTACAAGGATATGAAAGGCATACCTCCAGAGCTATAGAATTGAGTTAGACACCTCAATCCCACCAACACATCAAACAAGGTACAAATTGAACCCCAACTACATATGTTGCAACTATCAAATAAGATATTAACAAACTATTAGTAATAATATTCATTCAACCAATAGAGGAGGCTACATGGTTATCACCTATAATGGTAATACTTAAAAAGAATGGAAAACTTAAAATTTGTGTAGATTTCAAGAAGTTGAATAAGGCAACCAAAAAAGATCCCTATTCTTTACCATTTTCTAATGAAGTATTGGACAATGTAGCAGGTTATGAAGCCTATTCATTTTTAGATGGATATTCAAGATAACATCAAATTTATATAGCCCTCGAAAATAGATACAAAACAACTTTTGTAATAGATTGGGGAGCTTTTGTTTGGATGGTGATGCCATTTGGTGTAAAAAATGGGCCACCAACTTTCTAAAGAATAATCAATAGAGCCTTCAGAAAGTACTTAAACTAGTTCATGAAGATAATTTTAAATGATTTCATGGTTTATAGTGATATGGAGAGTCATTTGATGAAGCTTAGATTTTGTTTTAAAAAATGCAAATAATATAATGTCATTCTTAACCTTTAAAAATGTGCCTTTTATGATATTTTCAAGCTTTTAGGGTGAAAAGTTTTCAAGGAAAGAAAAATACCATACCTTAAAAAGGTTCAAGTAATAGTTAATATGAAAGTATCAAACCCACAACAAACTCAAATATTTAATGGTATGGCTTTATTTTTTTATAAATGTTTTATCAAGAATTTTGGTTTTATCATGGCATTAATCACAAAGTTGATGAGGAAGATAAAACCTTTTATCTAGACCACCGAGTGTCAAAAAGCTTGGGTTCATATCAAGTAAATATATATATGGAAACACCAATTTTGATACCTCCAAATTGGCAGGTGGAGTTCCATGTGTATATAGATGCATCTTTACTGGTAGTAGTTGCAATGTTGGCACAAAACTCAATTGGTAAGTATGATCATCCTATAGTATATGCCTCTAGATTGTTAAATAAAATAGAACAAAATTATACTACTATAGATAGAGTAGCTTTAACAATGGTTTATGTTTTACATAAGTTCAAACTTTTTTGTTGGGAAACATATTTGTTTTTTTATGTAAACCACGTGGCTTTTGTATATCTAGACCACAAACCACAGGTGTTTGGAAGGATAACCAAATGGTTGTTATTATTTTTGGAATATAAATTCACAATAGTCTATAATCTAGGTAGAACACATGTGGTAACTAATGTTTTATCCATATTATCAGATAACTCAAAACCATTGGGAGTCCTAGATCAAATTATAGATGCATCATTATTTTCTATAGAACCTATGTGGATGCAAGAAGTGAAAAACTACTTAAAGACAAGTTAAATGCCACAAACTCTAAACTTAACTCATAAATAGAAGTTAATTAAAAAGGATGAACCCTTTATTGTAAAAGAGGGAAAATTTTACAAAGTGGGACAAAATAATAGATTACATAGATGTTTGACCACCTCATAAGCACGATTTGTGTTGAAAAAACTACATAAAAGAGTGGCAAGAAAACATTTTGCTACAAATATTACTGTAAAAAAAAAATTGGATTCAGGTTATTGGTGGCCAACTTTATTCCAAGATATTCATGAATTTTATAGAATTTGTGATAGTTGTCAAAGAACTAGAGGACTAAAAACAAAAAGTTTGGCTAATTTCGTAACAACAATTCCAAAGGAACCCTTTATGCGGTGGAGTTTAGATTTTATAGGTCCAAAAAAACCAACATGAAGACTAACATGAAACATATGTATTTTGGTAGCTATAGGTTATGCAACTAAGTGGGTAGAAGCAAGGCACTCAAAACCAATATTGTAGTAGTCACAACCAAATTTTTGTATGAGTGTATTTTAACCAAATTTGGATGTCCTCTGACCATAGTTATAGATCAAGGCATACACTTTATCAATAAGATAATTAAACATCTAAAATAACAATTTATGTTAAAGCATGTTAGTTTTATTACTTATCACCCATAGAGAAATGGATAAGTAGAGTTTACTAACAAAGTTATTGATCAATGATAAGAGAATAGATCAAGACGAACATTAGTCCACAATTTTATTTTCATACAAGACAACTTACAAGGTGGCAATAGGATATACACCTTACCAAGCTATTAGTGGAGACCACAAAAATGCAAAACCCACTAGAGTACTACCTACCAAAATTATAGAACTAGAAAAGTTACATGAGGATAAATTGGAAGCTCAAAACAATGTTGAAGCAAACCAATGGAACAAATTTTTGTGGAGTCAACAGAAAAATACAAAAAAAAAATTCCAACTTGGAGATTATGTTATGTGGTTTCCCAAGGGAAAAAAATCACATCTAGGCAAATTTAAGAAAAGATGGTTTGGCCCATTCAGGGTATAATATTGTTTTATCTAATAACATTGTTCTTCTTGTTTCTATTCATAATTTTGAACCAAATTCAGTATCGGTCAATATTAACAAGTTGAAACCATACAAATATGTGGATTAGAGGGTTTTAGGGTTTAGGGTGCAGGGTTTAAGGGTTTGACATTGAAGGGGATTCAAAGTTCAAAGAATCAAAAGTCCTTAGAGAGTATAGATTTTGACCACAGAAAAGAAAAATTTGATGAAGATTCAAAAGATGAACCTTAAACCTTAAATACTGATCAAATAGTCACATTAGAAGAAGCCAAAGTGAATTTAATGAGTCAGCAAGCTATGGTACTACTCAAAAACCATGAATACATAGTCTCACAACTAGTAGACTATAGGTTAGATATGTTTATAACATCAAAACAAAACTTTGTCAATCTAATGACTCAACACACAACATAATCTTTTTGTAATGTAGATAACACCATGTCATCAAAATTAAAGTTGTTATTAGAAAAACCTAGTGCCACATCTGTATAGTTGTTAAGTCATCAGGTATTAATTGTAGCCCATATTGCTATCAATATGAACTCAAATAGAAGTTGACAAGTGTCAAAAAACAAGAAAAAGGGACAAATCATTAAGACATTAACCCTAAGGTGGAAAGTGAAACATCATTACATGAAACAAGATGATGGCATTTCTACAATTGATAAAGAAAAAAATAACTCTTCATTTTTGTTTTCTACAAACAAATTTTTATCGTTTTCCATCTCCAGAATGAACACAAAAGAAAACAATATTGAGAAGTTCCAAAGACAATTTAAAGAGATTATAAAAATTGAAAGAAGAAAAGCAAGAGAGATGAAAAGAACATTAGAATTTTTTCAACATTTTGCTTTTGTAGTCTAGGTTTCCAAAGAGAGGTCCACCATTTCCATCTCCTACTTATTATTCTTCTTCTTCTCAAATGTCTTTTTCATTGCTTAAGTTTGAGACAACTTTTGAAATAATTAGAAAGAAAAATAAAGATTACAATTTTTTTTGGAGGAAGTTTATCTTAGGAAGCCTAATAGAGAAGTAAGCATGAATGAATAGGTTAGTCTAATTTTGATTTCTAACACTGAAAAGGAGCGGGAGCGGGACGATTTGCAACAACAAGAAAGACCATTGCAACAAGAGGAGCCTACATAAGAGCAAACTCCAAATAAGGTCTAAACTCCAAACAAGAAGCTCAATTAGAAAAGGACTCAACAAAAAATGACTAGCAATCTCCAAGGAAAGAAGGTCCAAACTTCACAAGATGATGAGGTTAGGTATATTGTCATTTGTACATAGTAGGATTCTAATAACAATCTAAAGAACATTATGCTTTGGACAAGTTTTGGAGAGGAGGAAAGAAATTGGGCAAACAGAGCCAGCTTGGTAGGCCTGTTTGAAATTGAATAGAAGACTCCAGGTCATAATATTCTAGTTGAATTTTTGAACAATAGAAATTGGATTTTGAACACAACTAAATCAAAGTAATGATGACAAAGGAATAGAGAATCACAATAAACATTTATTGGTAGAAGTTTTTAAAATTTGCCATATAGGTGAGATAGAAGTAGATTAGGCAAATATGTCAAGTGCTAAAATAGCTCTAGCAAACATAACTGACAAGGTTCCAAATTCTTACAATACTAATGAAGGACTTGTTGTTAAAAAAATGAAACCAGAATATGTCAATAGGATTGCTAGAATTTTGCCCATTATCTATTAGAAAAATATGGTGCAATACTTTAACAACAAATCTGCCATGATGGTCTCCAAAGCAAGTCATGGAAAATCTACGAATTGGGCTACAATCATGTAGTCTTAGTTGGTGAAAGAGTTGATCAAATGGGACAAATGTCAAAAGAACATGATTGAAGGAACTGCCAAAAGAGAACCCAAGAAAGATGTATGCCATATTCATCCTAAGAAGGAAAAAAAACTAGAAACAAGGACACTCAAAAGAATAATTCTAATGTCTCAATTTGATGATGATGAAAAGAGGGAAACTTCGTTGAAGTGGCAAAATAGACATGAGGAGTCCATAATGAGGGAAGTGTTAACCTTCAATAGGCAACATAATTGTTGAAAAAAACAAAACAACAACAACAATAGAGACCAAAGGAGAAGTCAATGTCCCCTAGGTCAAACATAAAACCATAGATTTCTCCAAAGCAAGATAAGAGATCAAATGGGCATGAGCAATAGAGATGGCCCAAAAGGGAACCACAATCTTAAGCCTAGGAGGAACCATAAGAACAAATGCTAGAGGTAGAACCATATTTGCCTGATATGCAACAACCTATTTTAGTACACAAAGTTATGAAAGTATGTTACCTTCAAGACCAAGTTCTACTACAGGAACAAACATTTTTGGAGATATTTGGACTTCACACAAAAGTTTAGGGTCCTCATATACTAGTTCCAAGGGACAGACTCCTAGATCTCATACACTAGGGTTTGTATAAAGATTAGAAATAGAGTTGGATGAACATAGGAGAACTAACAATATGTTTCAATAGGTAGAAAAATACAATACATAGATGACCAGCATTCTTTTCAAACTCTTTGATCTAGAAATCAGAAACAAACAGATCATAGAGGAAAAGGACAAATATGTTTTAAACTTGCAAGGAGCTTTGGAGGAGTAGAAGCTTAGAGCAGAGTTGCAAGTGAAGTAGAATGAAAATGATGAAGTATTGGCACAATTGTAGATAGCAAGACAGAAGATCAACAACATGGAAAAACACAATAAGGATTTAGAAAAAATCAGAAGGGATTCTTTGTAAACAACTTTGATACATACAGATGTCAAATACTAAATGTTTAAGTTAAAGAAGGATTATTTCAGTGTGGAACATAATAAACTTCAAAGAGGTTACAAGAATATGGAACAAACTCTCTTAAAATAGCAAAAGGAGTTAGAGGAGCTTAGAAAAGAGATTGGTAATGTATGCCAATATGAGGCAATCTAAACAATATAGAGGCAATTTGAGTAGAAGTGGGTAGAGATGGATAGAAACTTGTAGAGGTAGATGGTTGTTAATGAAAGGTTACAATAGGTTTTGGAGTAGGCCAAGGGAATCAAACCTTTCAACTATGACAATGTTTTTAGAAAGAATAATGAACTCAAAAAGTAGCATAGTCTGCTTAAGGTAAAACTCAAGGCATTGATTATGGAAGAGAAGGATGTAGATCTTTGGTAGGATGTAGTGCAAGGTATAGTCTAGAAGGATGTAGGAAAAGTTTGTAAAATGTTTGAGAGAAATAAGAAGCTTTAAAGGCATAAGATATCCCAAATGGGAAAGGTCATACCATTATTCCAATATGAACTTCTAGTCATGACCTTAGATGAAGAAGAAAAGAGAGGATAGATTGATGGTGTAGGATTGTCAAGGACAAGAATAGAAGAGGAGAACCAACAAACCTCAAAGGAGGAAGAGATAGTTCCCAGAAGGAAACTAAAGGTGTGAAATATGTATCAGAACAAGTTTACAATCATTTGAATTAATTCCACAAGCGGTTAGTTCCCATGAGTATGGATCTACAACTACAAAAATAGGAAAATATATACAAATTGGGGAACATAGAATTAAGGAAATACATGAGGATCAAATTGATCCAACATCAAAATTACAACAACATGAACAACCTTAAATCACATCAAATTTGTAATCATAGCAATAGATTTAAGCAACATCAGATTTGCAGTCACAATAATAAATATAAATCACATTAGAATTACAGTCATAGGAGCAGACAACAATAGATTAGCAAATAAATGCACAACTACAAACAAAGGTATAAGAAGTACAACAACAAATTTTGAACACAACAGAGAATTGGCCTTTGATTCAATTAGAACAATAGTCTATACATAATAGGCACAAATAAATCAGACTATAATACAACAAGATCGACATTAGAATTTTAACCCATAGGATTAAAAACAATAGATTGATTCAATTTTTTTACATTATTTTGATCCAAAATTCTAGGACATAATTTAGAATATGAGTGGGGTAATGTTAAAGGAACAATTATTTATTATAAATAATTAAGTAGTTAATACTTATTTACCTACTTACTTTCCTAGGATTTACCAACTAGTTTACATAATTTTCATCACCATTTGAATTTGAATTGATCATATGACTGTTTTAAGGTGATCATTTTTGGCAAGACATGGGGATCATTGTAGAACATTGATTTTTGGAAAGTATGGAATAATAACATTTTTTTTTCTTGGAAAAGCTTCAACTCCATAGCTAGTTTTGTTATTTTGATGTTTTTTCCCATACTTTTCATGATTGGATTGAAGTTTTGAATTTAGATATGAGTAGATCTAATTGAGTAGAATTTTTTAGTGTTAGTTTCATAATATGATTTAGTTTAGATTTTGATTAGAATATAGAATAGGAATTTTATATCTACCACCTTGTGCATTTCAGATGTCTAATTTCAGCACAACCTTTTAACAACCTTTTATTTTCCATGGGCAAGTAGAATAGGTTTTCTTTTATGATTACACACAAAACCTAAGGTGGAAAGTAAATGTTCTACAAAGATGCCAAGTCTTGAAAGGTGGTTTGGGAAAATGTGGAGGTCAATAGAACCCGTTGTTAACACAATGGATCATGATGTTACACATGTGTGTAGGTTGTGCTTGTGCATGTCCTAATTACATAACGACAATTATCATTTGGTTGTGTTTATGGTGTGCCTAGAATAGATCAAGAAGAAAGTAAGTAAATGGGTTTGCCTAGGGTTTAATATACACCAATGTTGGTATGGTATATAAGGTCATAGACTTGTATCAATACTGATATCAACATTAGTACTAAATACCAAATTGGTCTGGTATGACCTAAATTTGGTACCAACTTATTCTATATACTAGGCATATACCTACCTATATTAGCCCAAAATCAATATTGAGCCTAATACCAACACTAGGCTATTATAAAAAAAATAAAAAAAAGCTAGTACCAGTATGGGACTTGTATCAAAATAAATTGATACCAAACCAACATTGGTAAACACCCTAAACCCATTGAAGTCGAATTAAGTGAATGCATGGTTGATGTTTGTGCATGGAATGAAAAGGATGTTCATGAATCAAATGGACATGAACAAGAGGATGATGATTTTTAGCACCTTGAATCTAACGAAAATGAAAGGGATACCTCCACTAGTAGAAATCAGCTAAAATGTAACCATTCCATTTACAACTACATCCGACTTGTAATTGTTTACGACTAGATTTGGGAATATTTGCAACTACAAGCCCAAATATCAACTATTTTGGTCATTTTCACAACTATGATGCAACTATTAAAAATTTCATCCTATTGGTTGGATTGATTTTACATTTATTTTCATCCATTAATAGGTTGATATGTCCCATTAGTCACAATAGTCACCAAATTAGTTGCATCCTAAAGGTATTCTACAATGACATAGGGGTGTATTTTAATGTATGTACTGAAATTATATATATAATATATATATTGTTCATATAATGAATCTCAAAATTAAATATTTAAACATTGAATTTTATTCAAATTTGAAAATTGTTATTTCAATTGCTTAAAACATTATTTGAATTTCAAGATTTTGATTTGAATATGATATTCTCAATTTAAATTCAAAAAGGCTTATTTGATTTAAAAATTGATATTTGAATGCTAATTAAATTAATATTTTTCGGATCCAAAAATTAGTATTTCAATTCAGAAAATAATTAATTGATTATAAAAATGGACAATTTTAAATTTTGAATATTTTAATATGAATATGAAAATTTATGTTTCAACTCTGAAAATTTTTCATTTAAATTTTAAATAATTGTTTAATTTGAACCTGAAATTTCAATTCCAAATTATTATTTTGGATTCTCAAAATGAATACTTCCAGTGTGAAAATATTAAATGAGTCTAAAAATGGACATTTCAATGCTGAATATTGTTATTTGAATCTAAAAATTAACATTTCAATTTTGGAAATTGTTATTTAAATTCAAAAAACTTATTTGATCTAAAAATATATATTTGAATTCTAAATTATTATATTCAAATTTAGAAAATTAGTATTTCAATTCATCAACATTTTGATTAATTTTTATTTGAACTTGAAATTTGATATTTGAATTCTGAAGTTTTAAATTTAAACTTTAAGAAAGTATTTGACTTGAAAGTTGAAATTTGAATTCCAGATTATTATTTTGGATTTTAGAAATTAATATTTCAATTTAGAAAATTATTAATTGAGTCTTAAAATGGACATTTTAATTTTGAATATTATTATTTGAATATGAAAATTGACATTTTAATTCTGAAACTTTGTATTTAACTTCAAAAAACTTATTTGATCTAAAAATCATATTTGGATTTTGAGTTACTATTTTGGAATCTTAAATTTATATTTTAATTCAAACAATTATTGATCGAGTTTTAAGGGTTTTTTATATTAGTTTTCTCCATAATAAATCACTTTTATAAATAATTATAAATGATTATGTTTATTAAATCTAAGTTACACTAAATAATTATTGTTATAACATAGATTTGTATATTATCTAATTTTTATTTTTATTTTAGAAGAAATTAATTAATGTGACATTACTTTAAAATCATTTCAATTACTTCAGATAAGAATTAATTAGTATGAACATAATTATTTTCTAATTGAACATAATTATTCACACTCTGTATTTTATAACTTCAAACATGAATTAAAATTTTGGAAAAACTATAGTGTAGTTAAAATAATTATTTTACTGACTTTAATTTCACGAATTATTATATATATAATTAAAATTTTTGTGATTAATCATCTATGACAAATATTTTATAGTAATTATAGTAATTGTGAATATTAATGTTATATGTGATATTTCAAATTGTTTTAAATTTGTTCTAACTACACATGTTGACCTAAAACACCAACCATTTTCATTCACATGTTTGCACCCAATTTGAAATTTGCTTGAAACCAAGATTTATTGTTTTGCCAAGGTCCATCACTTCTTCTATAACTTGGTGAACTCAATCTTCTATAGTCTTTTTATTTTTTTACAACAAAACTTCTTCACTTCTATTTTTGCAAAATATCATTTGAACATAGGATTTAGCCTTGATTGGTAAGGTTTCATCATCATTTAGCTTGTTCACAACCACAACAATAGAGTATAGAGTGGTTCTAATTAAATCAAAAATATCAATTCTCTACACCCTACTATTTTCAAGCTGGAATCAATTTCCACAATATCTATTACATTTTCTATATTCATAGTTTTTGTTTTCTTTTGTGTTGGTGTAGTTTATTTTGTGTGGGGATGACTAATTATTCCATAGATGAGGTTGAAGCTAAAATTGAATAAGCCTTTAATAATTCTTACAAAGAGCTTAGACGACAAACCATCACCAAGAATGAAGTAAGACTTGTTGTAACATTACAAAGCGCAAACAAGTATTTTCTTATGCAACAACAATGTTTTCAATAGACTTTGGTATAACCAATTTTTTTAATGCAATGTGACTATTTTTTATTGAAATGAACTTAACTCTGGGTTTCATTTTTGTTAAGTCATTTTTGTTGCATGTGTGTTTTAGCTTTAAAGAGCACATTGTTGTGGTTAGAGCATTGGCAAAAAAGACACCCAAAAAAACCCGAATCCTATAATAAGCAATTATAAGACTTCATTTGAACCTCAAAGGTGTAGTCGTTAAATTGTTGGTATGCAAGTGCATGATATGGTAGAAGACAAAAGCCTGAAACATTTTGTTGCCTTTCATATCAATTTTGAAGATGAGGATGGTGAAAATTCAAATTTGAATGAAGAATGCTACATCCCACATGGGTAAAAGCACATTACTGTGGACTTTTTTGGAAGTCATAGTGGTAGTTTTTTTTTTTGAGTGAATCAAATATTGTTGCATTGAAACTTGGAAAAAATGGATGAAAAATTGAAACCTACATTCTAATATTTCAAACCCAATTTTATTTATCAAAAGGATAAATGTTCAATTCAAGGTGGACTTTGGAAAGGATGGTACATCCAATGTTATAATCCAAACCACCCCAAAAAAATTATCATTATGGATTTTTTTCTTCTAGTAGAGTTGGAAACTATATTTATAATTTTTACCACCAGACATTGAAGTACCATAACACTTAAGATGGAAAAATTAAGCAAAAAAAATCTCTCAAAATTTTTGAGATTGAAAATGAAAATTTCAAATTTGTAAAATCCATTTCAATATCTAAATTGATTTTTTCAAGGCCCATATTTTTAAAGGTCTTAATTTTTAATTTTTTTATGGTGGTACGAACTTGGAAATGGAAAAATGTGTGAACTTCAACATCATTTTATTTTTTTATTTTTTAAATCATTAGATTTGGATTGTAAAAATGGACATTCATTTGCCCTTTTTGGGTGAGCGTAATGTGCATTTACCCACTTGATGAAGGAATCAATGATAGTATAGAAGATGATAACATTGAATCACCCAAACAGAGAAAAGTTCTAAGGAAGTCACCCACTAAGACTACCACAAATTTGGTACTATTTTAAATTGGATTTCGAACCCTCTTCAATCTCACAAATCTCACAACCATAGAATAGTTAGGTCTAACTTGATGCAAGTCTTGATAAAAATAATAATTTGATGGTTGAATGACATTTATGTTTAGGGTTACTTGTTCTCTAATTCTAAACACTTAAATTATTTCCATATTCTTGAAACTCTAGAGGAAAAGTGCAAAAACATGTGTTTTACTTTTATAGCACATGTATGTTTTGAGAATTGACGTTTGTAGGTTTTTTTCTTATTCTAGCCATGGGCTATGGTCTCTTAGGGTGCATGGCATAAGTTGGGGGTTATCCATAATAATGTTATCATCTTGTCATCACCACAATCATTGGAGACTTACCCACCATCTTTCATATCTCCTCCCAAGGGTGGTTTGTTGTAGACATGACCACCACCTCTTATATCTTGTCTTCAAGGTGGTTTGTGTTTTGAGAGCCTTGTAGTTCAACTAGCGCATGCCCCAAACCCACCCACTACATTTCATTCCCCCTTGGGTGGGTATGTAGTTTGACATCCTTAGAAATCAACCAATGCAAACCTTCCCACCACAAGTAACCTTTGGTCATCCCTTAGGTTTGCATAGTTCTAACATCCCTACCCCCCATACAAGCAATATCCACCTCCACCTTTTAACTATGTGCTATATTTAGCCCAACATGGTCTTGCAACTTCATACCCACTTATTGAAGGGCAACAACCATACAATCACACAATATTGAGGACGTTCCAATCCATTTTTATCCACCTCCAGATTAATATTTGGGAGGGATTAATATCTCTAGTGTCACAACCCCACTTTGGGCTAAGTGTGAGGATGAAACTCACATTCCCAAAAGTGGGGACTTGGAGTCTTTCGGGACTCCCAAAAACTCAGAGCTTGATTGCAGGGGTCAAAACACCTCGCATTGGAATGTTCTTTATATAAATGGAAAGGTCTTGAAGTGTAGATGTCCAAAATGGCCTCCCATGATCCATTTGGACATCTGTAGCCCAAGTTAGGGGCAAAAGAAAGGCTGGGAGTCAAATTGGCAGTTTGACTCCCACCACTAAAAGTCAAGAATCGACATCTTTCCGATGTCTACAGAAGGAGTGCGACATGGCATTGGAAAGCTCTCAAGGAGAGCTACAACTTTGGTTTAAACCTCACTCTAATCAGAGGTCAGAGCCAGGAGATATGGGTTCCCAAAGTCCCGGGAGTCTAACCCGGGACAGTTTTGGGACTCGTCCTTGGGAGTCCCGGGAAAAAGTGCCATTTGGATGCGGCTCCCACGAAGCAACGTAGAGAATACTATATGGGGGAAGGTGGTGGCTTCCCTCGAGTTCAGGCCGTGGTGAGTCAAGTGAGTCCAAGGTCGCCCATGGCTTGTCCCAACACCAAAAGGGTGCAGAATGAACTTGTGTTGGTTTTGGATGTAGGACCGTGTAACAACATAATTGTCCCTCTTCCTAGTCTAATCTCGGGACTTCTAACACACCCTTCTTACCCCCTT
>Ga0209208_10000891_pt1 | contig 40686 bp, 30 predicted proteins | sample S1TSphfallax_3_FD_187694 | JGI IMG/M metagenome (GOLD analysis project Ga0209208, IMG submission 187694) | Host-associated microbial communities from peat moss isolated from Minnesota, USA - S1T2_Fd - Sphagnum fallax MG (SPAdes) (version 2) | ecosystem: Host-associated > Plants > Peat moss >... | reverse complement strand
CCCACCGCCCCCTCTAAGCAAATAATTCCACAAGTAATTATGGAAATTTAAATTTATGGAAACATGGTAGAGGAAATAATAATAATAATTCAACCAAAATGATCAAACTAAAGACTTTTTTACCAAAAAAATCTAAATCTAGTCATTCAAAAGTTCATAACTTTTGTTTGGTTAAGATTTTTTTAACATAGTTTTTGGATCTAGGTTCTTTTTAATGTATCAAAAGTCCTTATACAACATGTTTAAGGTGAAAGTGATAAACAAAAGTGATTTTATATGGAAGTGCAAGATGCCATAACTATCCATATGTGTGCATTTCAAAAGTCCATTATTATATGTTTGGGGCATATTTGTTACATAAAATTGACATGTATATGTTCAACTTCAAGTTGACAATTTAACATCACTAGAAAAAATGGCAAATTGATGATTTTACTACATGTTTATTGATTATCAATAATCAATTGTACCTTGCAAAAAACTACAATGCAACACAAAAAGTGATCTATCCTATGTTGGATTGACCTTGTAGCTATAGAATTAAGTTAATTAAAAGAAAAATACATCATGCCCATAAATTGAAGGTTCATGATTTGAGATTGTAACCTCTTGCAAGTAACAACGTCCTTGTTGAAACAATATTCTTGTTGAGAACAAGCCTAATGAAAATGTTAGAGATGCATTTGTGGTTTTAAGTCTTTGCAATGGAGAATTTGACTAAGAAAGGCACATGGTGAAGGTGTTCAAAAGGTTGTTGGAAAAATGGGAGTTTGACCATAAGAGGGCTTAAGTGAATTCAGTCAAAAGTTAAACAATCTTGGAGCAATGTTGTTGAGAAGCAAAAGGTTTTGAAGCACCAAAAGGTGGTGTTTTATGTAGTTCCAGTTGATGTGGAATGGCAATAAATGCCTTGATGTGAAACCTTCCCTTTGTGTTTCGATGCCACATTAAAGATGACAATTCTTTTTCATAGCCTTACACTATCTCAATCTTGCCATGTGCATTTTGTAATGTGGGTTTTGACCCAATGTGGGATTGCAAGATGAATTCCTACACACATGCATACCATTCTTGGTGTGTAGTCACCCATTTTTCCATCCTCTTTACATTGTTTGTTCAAGGGGTGTAATGAGGAGATGCATCTAGATAGGTGGACATTCAACAAAATCAAGAAGCCAATTTTGGACAAGATGGGTGGAGTGGTAGCAAATTCAGATGGGTTTGATGTTCTAGGCTTACACAAGTATGAAGGTGAGTTTCACTTCATCGTCTTTGATCTTCTCGATTTAGGGTTAGATGTACTTGAATTTTAAGCTTCAAATTAAAATTGTAGAGTCCAAGTGAGAGTTCAGAAGTGGAACATATTTGCAAGGCTTCGAAAATTATACAAAGTTTTACAATTTCCCAATTTCTTCTCAAGTCTACATACTAGTCCCTAAATTTGCCCATGTAATGTTTACAAGTTCAATAGTGGTCAAAGATGAACTTGTGATTACTTGTGGAGTCTGTTTAATTCCAGAATCTAAATTATTTATTATTTACTTGTGTTCCATGTTGCTACACATAACCAAAGATGATCAATTAACACACAAAAAGAATTGATTTGGTGAAAATTAAGTTCCATTTGAATGAAAATATTGAATGACATTGAACACAATTTTCAAATTGAATTGAAAAGAAATAGAATGCAAATTGGTGCAAAGGTGTTGAAAATCTACTCACGACAATGGTGTTGAAAAAACAAAACTTTGAAATGACATACCTTACCTGAAGGTCAGTTTTTTTACTAAATAATCCTCACAACAGTGAAATGGAAATTGTGAAAATATGAAGTTGACATGTTGAAAATCATCATAATTATCATAGGCTACATTCTGAATAGTTTCAATACTCATATCGCAATTTTATAGTAAACGATGGAAAGTTATATAATTTCAATTTTTAAAGACGAATTCATTTTTTGGAAAAAAAGAAAATATTCATTTTGTCAACATGGAAACGAACCTAGGCTATGATATATTAAAAAAAACACCTTTCCATTCCTCTTTACCTGAGAATTAGCTTAATAGATTCCAATTCGGATTTGCTGAAAGGTCAACTTATGGAACCTAAAATTGTCCTACCTAAAATCATCAGATGAATCATCATCATTCAATCAATAATCGTATATAATAAGAAATACATATTTATTCTGATTAGTTTCATGGGTATCAGTCATTTATATTGCCATGATCTGGGCCAAGTGAAAGGGCAAATGTCAGTTTCAAGGTGTGTTCAGTGCATGTCCGAGTTGAAAGCACTAGGCAAACTGGGTTAACAGATGGATCATGCAAACTGGCTGCAAGTATTTACCAACATCTGAATATGCTTGAAGAATCCAACCAAGCCCACATGCAATCTGGTCTCTCACTGTTGTGAATCTGGTACACATGTGAAGGAGTCATTGCAGTTATAGCAGCTATCATAACAAGCGGAATACAAGAGAGTGACCTCTGTCACCTTCATGGACTTGGCTTGAAGAGCTGGCAGGCTTGACTAAGTTGCATGCATGATTGAGTGCCCAAGAAGACCAGGGCAAAGTTAACTAAGGAAATGAGGGGAGATCCTGTTCACATTTCAGTGATTTCAAGCTTTTCCTCAAGAATCAAGTTTGAATTTTTTCCTTCCCCTAGGGGTTTCCTGATCCTCTAATTCCCAAATAGTACTAAAGAGGGGAGAACAAACAATAGAGTTTCTTTGAGCACAAACACATCATCAATGTTTCATGTTGGTTGGTTCCAACAAACAGCTCAAGAGTCTCTTATCGCATGATACACTAGGTCCTAAGCCTTGCATGATTTTGCAAGATGCTGACAAATTGATGCTCTGATCCCATACAAAGTTGACTTCTGTTTAATATCTGTACAAAATAAGTGCCCCATGTTCAGGAACATGTGCACATCATTGTGATCTCTTTGTCATGCTTGCTGCACCCACCCCAAAACCAATTTAGCTAGCAGAATTTTACCATGTACACAGGTTTCCAGGTCAATAGCATACCTGGGCATGATCCTTTCACTCTTTTGAGTGCCTGAACTTAGCTAAGTTGAGAATCTCAGGTAAGCATAAACCACTGTATTTTTTGCAGACCAAAAACTGGACATCTATCATAGCAGCTGTGCAGTTGTCAATGCACCCCATTTCACTGGAAATCACAACTTTGCACAATAAACAGCACATCAGCCACAAAGATGTGAGAGCATCAGTTCAGTTCCAGAATACCAACCTCAATATGGCAAAGAATGGTGTTGTCTGAAACCTGTTGCCCCACCTCTATTTTGCACCCTCGAACCCACCCCTCTACAGGAGCTTTCACCACATGCTGTTCCATAACACATCACAATTGCTGTCAGTCACCTTGGATTGCTCTGAAAATTTATGCTGCCACCTGCCTCCCATATTGATGACTCATGGATGTAATTTGACCACATAAGCCAGCATACCTCCATCTTCATGGCCTCCAAGACTAAAATTGCATCCCCTTTCTTGACCTTTATCCCATTGTCAGCAAACAGTTTGACTACCCGACCAGCCATAGGAGCAATGACAGCACCAGGTGTCTGAACTTGGTTCCTCTCATGCTGCCCTCCTGATGACCTGTGCTCTCCACTCAACTCATCACTTGTATCAAACTGGGGCATAGGTACTGTGAACTGGTGATGCCGCTCCCCTTCCCACAAATCAACATGACTCACACCTCCCTGTTGCCAACCCCATGAGCTTTAGTTATTAAAGCATGAGTAGTTCCATCAGTTTTTTTTGGCTTCTGATGAACAAAAAAGCCTAAGTAAAACACTGAAATGAAGGAGTACCTGGTGAAACTGAACAAGACTTAAAGATATAGACTTGTTGTTCACATGAAGTCTGTACTCATGGCTGTCACTCTCCACCTGCTTCCCTGTAATACAGATCTTCTCCAAATTGTGCCCCTGCATTCATCAACTAATGGGTACTACAGAAACAGCAAAATCTCTGGCTCAAAATATGCATAAATCAAGGTTGACAAACCTAAGATTTGAATGGAAACATTAGGTCAAGCATATGTAAACAGTGACCTGTGACATCACTACTGCCAACCCCAAACTTGAAAATCAAAATAGGAAGTGGGAACTCATTTATGGTGGGGTCATACTGTCTAACCTAAACACCTAACATCCTGAGGTGATATCATAAACTCTGAGACTCTAGTGATGGCCCAGATTGTTACTAGATCAATGAGAAAGGACAATAGCAAGCATGGTCAGAACGACTGAGAAAGCAAGCACCTCCACAGTGTAGTCTCCCAACTTGCCATGTGTGACCCTTAGAGCAAGAGGTACAAGAGGTATATCCCCAGCTTCTGGCTTCCAGTCAAAGTGCAATATGCGAGAATACTCATGATTGAGACGAAAGCCTAATTCAGAGTTCCAAATAAACCCTTTACTCCCCATTTCCTTGCTTCCTGCATCCAGAAACAACACCAGATCCAAGCTTATGTCAGTCATTGCTAGTCAGCAAAATGCAACCTTTAAACTAGTGTCACCTTATCAACAACTTCCCACCACAAAGCTAATTCATTTCCAGTAAGTGTTACACTAAAAAACTATGAACAAATGTCAAAAGACCACTGAGGAAACATTGAAAAAAGGGTAGAGGTGCCATCTACAGATTCTGTACTGTTATCTTTACTATCATACTTCCATGTATGGTCATTCATGAACCAAAATTTTCTAAGGCGGTTTTACCAATGAAAACCCATCAATCAAGGTCTCCACTGAAGAAGCATGAAAACCCTCTGGCCCTTTGATTTGCTTTGGGCTCAGAGAAAGAAACTTTTTTAATAAAGGTGTGTACAGTTTCAGAAAGATCTGTTACTCAGAACTCATTTCCTTCAATAGCACAAGGTGAAGAGATGGAACATTACGTGAAGAAGTAGTGCTAATGGCCGCAGCAGCCAAAGCTGCACCAACTCTGGTTTCTTGGGGCACAGCATCATCTTGCTTCACCAAAGGAACTGGAAGTAGATCTGGCTTGAAACGCTCAATGAAGTGCGTGTCCACGTCACCAGCAGCAAAAGCATGATGGTTTGCTAATGTCTTGAGGAACCCAATATTGGTGGGCAAACCTGAAATCTGGTAGCCACCTTTCTATCAAAGCCTGCATAAACTATACTTAGACACATGACAACTTCAGATTTGTGCACTAAAACTAGCACCCAATCATCTGTATATATCCCTGTATTGGAATTTCTTGCTAAGGGGATAGATCATACACAAACCTGAAACTTGGTCAAACAATCATGAAGTTTGATCAGTGCTGCTGACCGATCCTGACCCCACACTACAAGCTTGGCAATCATGGGATCATAGAAGACACTCACAGCATCTCCCTTGCCTACTCCACTTTCAACCCTGACTGCAAAAATCCAAGAAGCTTTTCAAGCACATCCTGAAAAAAATTGGGTCAAAGCCTCGATAGATACCTTGTATGGTCCTGAATTATCAGCTTTTCAGAAACTCACCAGTGGATGAAATAGCAGGAGGGTGGTAGTGATGCAACAGCCCAGCAGCTGGCAAAAATCCCTTGGGTACATTCTCAGCATATATACGTGCTTCAAATGAATGCCCTGGTACAATGACAAAAAAAGTTAAGCATCAAGAAACACAGGAAGATTCACCATAAGAAACCTGAAGTGGATCCATTTGCACAAATAAGCTATGATCTTCACTCAGCATGGCAGCTTTGTAGTAGAAAACATACATACCTGAAAGCTTGATCTGGTCTTGCTGAAGGGGAAGAACCTCCCCACTTGCAACTCGGATTTGCCATTCTACTAAATCTTGCCCTGTCACCATTTCTGTGACAGGGTGTTCCACCTGCAGCTCAGAAACATGGAGTTCGTAAAGGTCCAAGTCTTATCCAACAAATTCAAGCCTACCAAATATTCAGTACGCATGATCCTTAAAGAACAAATCCTTGAATCTGCTGAAGATTCAAAGAGCATCAAAAACTCCACAGGTGTAAATCAAACAAGGAGTGAGATTGCACAATAGCATAATGGTAAAAGTTTTTTTTTTTTTTTAATATCAAGCAGGAACTTAGAGTGACCTGGAGCCGTGTGTTCATCTCCATGAAGTAGAAGTCACCAGAGAGCGTATCAACAATGAACTCCACCGTGCCTGCACTCTCATATCCCACTGCCTTTTTCCAGATGCCACCCCAGGCAGGAACCAATATAAGAAACTTCAAGGTTCTAGGCTGCCACTCCCATTTTGGCACCTGATTTGACTAAATGTGTGTTCCAATGAGACAGAGACAAGAAAACAGTGAGGGAATTGGAAACCTTAGCTGCATTGACAGCTGCCTGCCCTATACGTTGGCGAAACTCTGACGTTATATGCGGCTGCACATATCCCACCACTCCCTTCATTACTTCCCTGTAATGTGCTTTCACAGTTGCTATCCAATTGAGTCACATGGAATCAAAACTTATCTTTTCTAGAGTTCAGAAGCTTACTGCAGGGGCCTCCTCAATAATCTTTTGGTGCCGTCTTTGCACACTGCAGTCACGCTCATTCAAGTGGACTACATTACCATGCTTGTCTCCAAAAATCTGCATATTCCAAAACCCATCACTTTACTGCATCTGCTACCATCAACCATCAACTAAGAGTTCACTGTTAGGTTGTTACTTGATACAAGTGAGGTAAACATTTGTATGGCCCTTAAAGAAATTCAAGCTTCAAATAAAGGAAATTCAGGTCAATGTCACCTGCACTTCAATGTGGCGTGGCTGAGAAACATACTTCTCAATCAGCACACGGCTGTCACCAAATGCAGCTTGAGATTCCCGTTGTGCACTTGCCAGGCTTTCACTGAACTCTGATTCACTGTGCACAATCCTCATTCCCTGCAAAGAGAATCAAACTGGCACAGATTATCTCAACATGTCCCATAGGAAAAAGAGGCAGGAAATAGCTGAAGTGAGCACGCAACAGACCTTTCCACCTCCACCTTGAGTTGCTTTGATGAGCACAGGATAGCCAATGCGATTTGCCTCAGCTTGTAGTAACAATACACTCTGATCTTCTCCATGATAGCCTGGCACCACAGGCACCCCCGCTGCACTCATCATTGTCTTTGCCACACTGCAGAACCATCATCAACCAAAAGACCTGTGTCACACAAAAAGCTCCCACACCTAATCCTCACAGCAAATGGTGTTGCCTTGCTGCATTGAGATACATCATCAGACTGTACTTGACATAGCCTTGTGGTCTTCGAGGTCTGCACCCCAATTCTATAAAGCAAGAGGTAGTTTGAGGAAGATGAATTGGGGGTGTGGGAATGGCAATAAAATGGTTTGCACAAGCTTTTCAGATTTCCTCTAGAGCTCTTGCATCAATCAAATCTGGACAGTTCACCTAAGTTTACACCCCACCAAAACTTAGGGCTTGTGTTCAGCTTTCGATTTGTCAAAATGAGAAAACTGTGCAGGAACAAGATCTTTGATGCTTTTGAAAAGTGTCTGACTTTGGTCACAATACTCTGGTGACATGAATATGGAAGGCATCTGCAGCAATGGATTTGGCACCGACAGAGTGAGGGAAAACCAAAGAAGATCAGGTTGTGAAGCCCCAAGTGCTTGTCACAGGCTGCTTCTTGGGTGGATGGAGTCTGTGAGGGCACCTTTTGTCACCCATGGCCTGGATGGCAGCCGAAGGTGGACCCATGAAGATGATGCCCTTTTGCTTGCACAGCTCTGCAAATTGTGAACTCTCAGACAAAAACCCATAGCCTGGATGGATAGCCTGCTCCATTTACAACACAGAAACGTCATAACCAACACATCCTCACCTGAGTCTGTAGCCTTGATGCATTCCAGCTATTTAGGTCTGAAACTCCTTACCTGAGCTTGGGTTTCAAGAGCTGCAGTGACAATAGCAGATGCATTCAAGTAGCTCGCAGATGCGGGAGCAGGACCAATGTGTACAGCTTCATCTGCATCATGCACATGCTTTGCATGTCTGTCCGCATCACTGTACACTGCCACAGTCTGCACCCCTAGCTTCTGTGCTGTTCTCATCACGCGGCATGCAATCTCTCCCCTGTTGGCAATCAAGATCTTCTTGATGCCCACTCTCTTGACTTTGTCCTCTTTGTGGATAGGTGGGACACTGGAGCTCAGAGCTCTGCAGATTTGGCCCCATTTACAGTATGGCTTTGCCATCAGTACCACATACCTGTATGCTGTGCTGCCACGTCCCATTATGCTCCCTCTTCTTGGAGGTTTTGATTGTATCGCCCTGTGAACTGTCTGATTCTTCCGGTTTGTTTTTTCTGCACCAAAAGGCTCCAGTGATGGATGAGCTTCCGACTTTTGCAAAACCAATGTGTGAGCTCCTCCTCCTGCTGCTGAACACAAGTGGGTTTTGGCTGCAATACAAGATGTTTAGGGCATTGTCCCAAATTGGACAAAGTAGCTAGATAGCTGATGTGTTCTCTTCTTCACCCAAAGCTCCACTGACTATATGGGTACCTTAGATTAGGTCAAGCTTCAAAACCACTTCCGCATTGCAACCTTCTGATGCTGTCCAAACTAATGTGTTTTCCCCAAACCTCTGCAACCAGACACCCATTGTGTGATTTTCCCTGCTTGAATCCACTTCAGCTATGATGATCAATCCCAGGAGAAGAACTGGTTCTTTATAATCCAGTTCTTCACATACTCTTTTTGAAACCTGCCGCTGCTGCTATCTGCACTGCCATTTCCCAGAACCTTTGCAACAGAAGAAGAAAGGTAGGATCATGCCTACACGTTCTAACCCTTTCGATCAATCCTGGAACCCCAAAGCAAAGAAAGATGATGGGTCTTAATGTGTTCTCCTCAGACTCATATACTTGGGTTTACTCACCAATTGCTCATGAATTCTGCAAACCCATTTGGAAACTTGATGGCTGAATTCCTAGGGAAACGACAGTGCACAATTTCTTCATGAGGAATATCCCTCCACCCAGCACACATCAGAGAAAAATGAAGCAGACACGGAAGAATAGCAGCGAAATCGATGAAGCAAACCTACCAAGACACAGAACTAAAATGTGTTGGAGGATACCATCTGGTTTGATTGATGGGTCGCTCGTTCCTCACGGAATTTTTTTTATCAGCAGCAGCACGGCATGCACGCACGCACGCTGCTTGCTTCTTATCCAATCTGACGAGGTTAGGCGGAGTACCTTGCAGGGTACCTTCACAAGGGTTGAAAGAAAGATGGGGGAGCCCTTGCTTGAGATCCTTTTGTGTAGGGTAATGCCCTCGGCCACGGGAATTACTGGAATAAGGGCCCCTGTGAGGTAGAGCTGAGGTGAGCCAAGAGGGCGTTACACAGCATAGGAATCAACAATTGCTTTCCATTTTTCCCTTGTGATACCCAGCGGGTATCCAAACAATTACTTGGAGCATTTCCTTTTCCAAAATACCCTGCAAGTTCTGCTGATCCATAATCATGCATGCACATACACTAAAAACCTGAGCAGAGGTTTTTACAAATTTTTGAGTTGAGATTTTTCTCTTTCTTTTCCAATTTTGTGATGTAACCACATTGGTGATCATCCACAAGAGGAATTAGCCAGATTGGCTACAGATCAGAGAGGAAAGTAGAAAATCTTAAGAATCTGGTCATAGATTTTGGGATGTGCTGAAACGTAATGTTATTTCCATATTTATATTTATATTTATATTTTATATTTTTATATTTCCATTTTTATATTCTTTTATACTTCCATTTTCAAAATATTCAAGGACCTCAATACAAGTGCCAAAGGTGAGGATCTCTCCTTCCAAAATAGAGTTTATGCTTAATTTGGACTGTCCATGTAACAACATTTCCATGCATTTGTATTATTAGTTCATGTGTTTTTCTTCTTGTTATCTTACCAATTAATGGTGACCCATTCAACATATATTGATATGCATTGTGAATTTGTCCATTTTGTAGATAACATGACTTGTGTCAAGCTTGCTTCCAAGAAAATAGATGTGTTACGATCAAATTGACCAACCATTGTTTCACCCAAGGTTCACTGATTACTTCACAATTACTTCATAGATGTTCTGTTGGCCTCCTAAATGTGGCTAGATGCTCAAGTCCACCGTAGGTCATTGAAGTTGTATGCAAAAAAACACGGTTAAGTTTTTCTTGCTGCTAATTTACTTTTGTTTATTCTACTACAAATGGAATGCCTAGCTAATCCAATGTACTAAGCCTACTAGACTTTTCCATGTGAAGTTTTCACCATTGGGGGGCTTGGTGGTCCTTATCATGGTGGAAAACTAGAGGCTCACCTTGGAAGGAACATGCTTGAGTTGGGTGGGAAGTTGGATGTTTAATTTGTGTAGGGTGTGACAATCTTTGATGGAACTAAAATTGCACCTAGCATTTAGTTCACCAAGATATGGCGTTTACGAAATTGTGCTTCAAGTGCATGGACACCACAAACTCAACTTCTACATGTTGGTGGGGATGAATTGGGGTCTATATATGTAGCAACATTGAAGTTGAAGGAAAATTGGATCAAATGTGCATTTTTATATAATTGCAATTGCCACAAAAAGGATTGGCTCCAAATAGTGAAGTAGAAGCATTAGTGGATCTTGTGGCCCTTGAAAGACCAGGTCACTATGGATAGTGTGGAGTAGGTGATACTTTTGGTTTTTGATATACCTATTGAATTTAAAACTACGGTTGTTGTCAAATCTTTGCTCATAGGTCTTGAGAGAATTTTTAAAACAAATCTTCCCAACATTTCCAAAGATTTTTTGGTGGTTTTTGAGTATAGAGACTTAAATGTGTTTTTTTTAGGTTTTGAAGGTGGGCTTTTAAGCAACCACTCCTAAGGCTCCTTAGAAATTGGAAGGGCTTATAGAGTCCAATCTCTTGTTCAAAGATCAAGATGATGAAGTTGAAAGATTCAAGGGTGAAGATTTCATGACTACATGAAGACACATTTATCAATAAAGTTATTGAGTATGCAGATCCAAAGTTGTTCAATTACAAGTGTTATTATGCAGCAAAATGGGATCAATTGTTAGTGGGCATCTTTTGCTTCACCACAATTTTGTTACATTTTATATATAGTTGAAATATCATGACATTCAGGTAATTAGAAATGGACCTTGTTCAAAAGAATTTCATTAAAAATGTAACATTAAAAAAGTCAACTAGAGCTTATATTACCTTTGTTGTTCAAACAAAGCCACATGGTCATGGAGATGTGCACATAGTATTTCATTATAGTGGACTCCTTCTCAAGTGGTACTGCACTTTCACAATGTTGGAACTACATGTAATTATTTGTAGTTGAACAACCTTGATGGCTTAAATTAAGATGAATTCATAGCTTGTTGATGTAAATGGTAGTTTTTCATAGACAAGCAAAACCACTAAGAAGATGAAATGTTGATGCAATGTGGGTGCTTGCTTTTCAAGGTGAGTACAATATGCACCTACGTGGCAGGGTGTCAATTTTTGCACATTATCACAAGCTAAAACATCTTGTGTGAAATAATCACAAGGTTTTTCTTTTGTTATCCTTTTCTTCGAGCCATACTCATGCAAAAGGATACAACTAACAATGCCATTCTTCCTACATCTACCAATGATGGATATTTGTTGATAAGAGAGACACAAGGACATGAGGGTAATGGATAGTCATAGATACTAAAAATTACTAAGCGTCTGAATGTTGAAAATTTCAATTTCTAAAGGGTAGTGAAGAATCTGATACCCTCAAAATATGGATACATCTCGATGCTCTAAATGTTAAAATTAAATGAAAAAAAATTGGCAAAATAGAGTAGGCTTAAAAGTTGTGTGGCTTTCACTATGCTCAACCTATATTGGGTTAATAATCATTATGTGGTGGGCATGAAGACATGTTTGTCACCAAGGATCTAAACATGGATGGTGTGTGTGAATGGTTGGATCCACAAATGCTGGACATTTGGTTAGTTGATGCCCCTATGAAAAATAATGTAGAGGATGCAATGAATGCAATATTTTTTCTTCTATGGTTTGAAAATCACAACCTATGACTTCAACATTTACATATCATATTGTTCCTTTTCAAATACCAATATTTTTTGTATGATGTAGGTTCTCCTTTAAGGTTATTATAACATGTACTAGAGGTATTATCAAAATATTGAATGTAATGGTTTTCCATTTTATCAACCTTGTACTTATGCATATTTGAATACAAAATAACCTACTTAAATGTTAGATTGATTGTTTTGTTCATATCAATGTCATGTTTCATTTTCTTGAGTGGTTTAGGCATATGTTGTTTGAACTATTTGTATGGATCGATATTGTACCCAATGTATATTTTGTTATTGTTCTCACATCTAATGCTATACACAAAATGCTATTATATGTTGTTTAAGGAATTTTTCATTTTTTTATGGGTACATTGCATTTATGGACAACATTATTTGCAACTAGATTTTTCTTGTTGTCTTTTGATCCAATAGGTCAACCATGATTTTTCTTTGGATTGGTTGGGCTCTCCTTTTCATGAGTATCAATTGGATTAACTTGTTTGTTCTCTTCTTCATATGGTTCAACTGAAAGTAATGTTTTTAAAAAACACTTCAAAGGTTGTCTTTCTACAACTTTTGTTTATTTATTATTAAAATCATCAAGCTCAACTATTTCTAGAACATGTTGGGCATTGTTAGATTTTGGATTTTTGAACACTTGACTTGACAATGAAACTTGTTGGTTGATCATTGATTTTTTTATAGGAGATTCCACCTTTTAAGGGGAAATAGCAAAAGGCAAGATGTAGATTCATCTTTCACAATTACATCCAACTCTTGAAGAACATTCTCCATGGTTCAGTAGGACAAAGAAAAGTAAAATGCCATGTCATTCTTTTTGTTAAATTCAAAGTACATACGTTTGAAGTGGTATGGACTCAAAGTCCCATTGTAGGTAGACTGTATTTCTTGACGAATGAGATTGTATGCATCTTGCTTATTAAAATGAATGTCATCTTAGTTGTAGTTGATATTCAATACATCCATGAGAATAAAAACATGACTTGAAATTTGCAAAAAATGTTAACAATTGTAGATGAGACGTCTAATCCTAAGTGACTAATTATATGGGGTACTCATATGAACATTCACATTGTCCCCCTTTATGTGATTAGTTTCAAATTGTACCCTAAATGACACAATAAATTTCTTCATTTGTATATGGACACTTCTTGACGAGGGAACTAAATTTCAGATTTTTACATCATTGCATAGTTTAGTGGAAATTTGTTTTCAAAGGACTAGGTTCAAGCTAAGAATGTATGAAATTTCGTGTTATTTGGATGTCAAACCTAGCAATTGTTGTTGGATTGAAATACTCATGCAAAGTAGTTATTGTACTTGAATCTATCATGTTAAGTTGGGTTCTATGTTGTTCAACATTGTATTTGAAGATACTAGTGTCTTCCTGATCTGGAATTCCACCTTCAAATGAAGGCTAGTTGTGCCCAGTGTGCGAATGCAAAATGGTGTATAGAAGTGATCAATGTAAAAATGAGCACAACCTTTGAAATTGACATGAGTTGGGAAGTGAGTCCTTCAATGCTTTAAATTTGTAAAAATTATATTGTAACCTCTTAGTTTGATGGACTACTTTAAACATTTTCATCAAGACATATTTTCAAATTATGTTTGTGTACTTTTGTTGTTAAATCAAATTTTGCCATGAAAAGCAAGGACTTTATTGCAATAAAACTAAAAATCAGATTGAAACATGTTATTTTGATCAAATATTAAGTCATCTTTGTTAATAGGAGTGTGTGGAGCTTTGATGGAAATCTATTGGTGCTAACATCAAAATGAAACAATATATGTATTTTTTGTAACAACTTGGTCAAAACTTGTAGTTGGCCTTTGTATGTAGAATACTTAGACATGGCAAATAATTGTTGTGTGTTGAGATAAATATTGGTTTTTTTTGCAGCCAACTATCTATAAACTATTTCAATTGTCCATAGCTTTGAAATGATTGTTTGGTTTGAAAATCTCGACATCCATAGTTGTCCAAAACTATTTTTTGGACTGTGGTAGCACACCATTGCTTTTTTTATGGTGATATTGATGCTTTGTTTGGTGCCAACACATGAAATTGAAGTGCAAATTTTTCTATTTGAAGCACAAAATTTAGTTTATTTGAAAAACTTGAAGCCATGATTGCAAAAATCAAAATCTAACTTAGTTATTTGTCATGTTATTTCATTTTTTAATACACACTGAAATGGAAGCTGAAAAGATGGACATTGGAAAGCCATAAGGTGTTTAGTTCTCTTCATATTCTTAAATAGACAAACCCCTTTGGTGTTCCATATTATTCACAAAAAGCCTTCAATTTTTCAGGGTGTTACATCTAGAAATAATTATATGTCTTATGGTGTTTTGAATCTACTAAAAATATTAGAAGTCCAAAAGGTTTAAGAATCTATATATGAGCACAATACATATGTTCATTTTTAAATGTGACATTTGTGATAAAACCTTACCCATTTGTCTTGCATTTCGTCCTCTTTTTTTCTAGATATTTTTTCAAGTGTTTTACTTTTGTGTGTGTTCATTATCATTTATCAAATCTTGTGGGTTTGTGAATCACTTTCAATCTTTTGAACAAATCTAGGATTCAATTCAAGTCTTTTAATCAGCTGGGAATTATTAGTAGTCTTATCCAGCTTATTTTAATGCATGTTTTGTCTACTTATTTCCAAACAATATACCATCAGGAAGTTTGAAGGAAAATCTTGGAATATTGATCCATCTCTAAAGTAGATGGTAATTGTAATAGTTGCAATGGTTGTTGTTACAACCACACTTAGATGTTTTTTTTAATTCCTTACCATGGCAATCACTCAAAAACATAAGATCCTCAAAATTCTTATGCAAACATGATCATTTGGATAAAACCACATATTAAACAATTGCCCCTTGAAAGGAAGCCTATCATCCAATAACATATTTTGGAAACCATAGAGTGAATTCTTGAAGATGTTTGGACCACATTTGAGATTATCTTATTGGTGGGTGGAAATATTGATTGCATTTCCTTTGTTGGCAATGGTGGTTGCCCCTTGAAAGGAGGCCTCTCATCCAAGAGCAGATTTTAGAAACCATAGAATGAATTCTTGAAGATGTTTGGACCACATTAAAGATTATTTTATTGGTGGGTGGAAGTATTGATTGCATTTCCTTTGTTGGTAGTGGCAATTGCCCCTTGAAAGGAGGCCTATCATCCAAGAGTAGATTTTGAAAACCATAGACTATGAACATGACAACCACCCTTCCCCTTCTGGCTATTTGAACTGACCTAGACCCCCTTCATAGGTTCCTCTTCAATGTCAATAATGTTATTTACACTCGGCTTGACATATCCACCCATAATACCACCTTGAAGTTGCCCTAAACTCTTAAACATTCCACAAAACTTCACACCCATCAGAATAGAATGAAGTTGTTTTGAACTCCCAAAGATTTCACAAGACTACACATTTAATCGCGTCACCTTTTACATTGAAACATACCCAAAAAACTTGCCCATTGCATCTCCAATGGCGACTGTAGGAATAGGCATTTGCTTGAAACCGAATGGTGGTGGTGGTGCCTTATCTTCCACAAGAAAAACTTTTTAAATTAATTGCTTGTTTGGACTTGAAATAGAAGGTAGAACATGACCACATGTATTATTCCTTAAAATTTGCAAATTTTTTCCACGTTTCTATGGTGTTGCAAATCCTTTTCTAAACCATTGCCATAAAACAGACCAACATACAACAACTTATTGCTAGATGTTTAATGTAGATGTCCTTTGCTTTCTTCTTTATGGCGTTGCTATTAAGAACTTTGAACCCTTGTAGAAAACACTCACAACATTCGGATGAATGGGTTTCTTTTTCATGGGTAAGTTTCATCAGTGATCACTAAAAATCCATTTTGTATTGTGTTCTTTTTATAGTAAAAATGTAACTAATTTTTGAGTTTTTTTTATAAAATTCTACCAAATTTTCCATAACACTAGACTTGAGAAAGAAAGAAAGAAATTAGACCCCAAAAAAAAAATCATGCAAAAGTTATTAGTTAATTAGTTAGTTATTATCATCTTTATATTTGTGCAATCAACAATCTTTACTATTAAGAGAGACCCTAATCTTATCTTTGCAAACTTATTTTTATTTTGAACATTTGATTATTCAAGTTCAAAAATCTTCTGAACGTTTTTAAAACGTGAACTTTAATATGAATTTTTTATATCAATTCAATGACAATCAAATTTTTCCATTGTTAACATGATATTCACATTTTAATGGATATTTAAGTATTCAAAATTTAATCATTGTATGAAATATTCACATGGTTTTTGACTTATTTGAACTACTTATGAACTAAGTGGCAATATTATCATCCATGTTACAAAGATCGAAATGTGGTGCCTTATCATTGTATTATATTGATGTTGTGGTGTGCATACATGAACATTCAACAAATCACATCTTCATATTGGTCATATTATCTTTTGAAATATGTTATGAAATGTGAACCACAAGGCACTATTAAATTGGATGATGTTAATGTAAGAAGTTTGAGATTAGTTGATGCAACCCTTTTGCAACTTTAATTGTTTTCAACAACAATAATAGCCAAACCTATATTTCTAGCTAAAATAACCCTTTCATATTTACAAATCCCAATCACATAAAAAAATGTTGGTGTAAAATATGTTGATTCAAAACTGCCAAACTTGCGTACAAAAATGGTGATTAAATCCAGGATACTTGAATTTCATCCCATTGACATATATTGTGCGTGATTTTTTAACATGGGTAAATACACATTTACAAAGTATTGGAAACAATTTTCTCCACAACAACAAGAATTGAAGAAAAAAACATGTTTGGGTAAAGACATATTAGTAAATTTTTATATAAAAGTGAACACTTAGTGTGGTTCATAAACTTCAATCTTGGCAAACATGTTGAACCATGTTTTTTCAACATATTGTTAAACAATGTTGTTTTTTTAAAGAACGTGAATTGATATCTCCCACAAATCTAGTAGGATCATATTACCATTAATGTTTTGTTCATGGTATTGTGAAAACTCTTAATTGTTTACAAGACCTCACATCTAAATATGGAAAAAAAAATAAAATGATGATGAGAAGCAAAATCAGATATATAACAAGCTTTTGGAGAAACATCCTTTTGAAAATTCACAAAATTTACCAATCAATATTAATATTGATGTTACATGTGACGCACCCCCAAACTCCTTGATGGACTCAACTACTAGTCCAAATGTGAAGACATCAAAAGGCGAAGGAGTTGGGGCGCAGTCCTTAATTCGTAACACTTTGGGGGTAGAGGGGCATGTTAAAGCTTTGAGATGGGACTAGGGAGATTGACAAGTAATTCACTTATTCACATGGACCTACACAAACCAAACAACAAGTTGGTTAGTCCATAGTTGGAACGCTTTGGTGCACGGACAAGCCACGAGCAAACATGGACTCATAAGATTCACCACAACTCAGACTTGGGGGAAGCCACCACCTTCCCCCTTATAATATACTTTGTGCCTAGCCACAAGACCAACACCCAAATGTCATTTTGTCCCACGACTCCCAAATGGGAGTCCCGAAATTCCCAGAGTTGGGACTCTTGCAAGTTTGGGGGCCCATAACTTTGTGTGTAGACCTCTGATTGAGGTGAGGTCTAAAGCAAAGTTGTAGCCCTTGTTGATAGCTTTTCAATGATATGTTGCACACCACCTGAACGCAAGAAAATTGGGACAACTATTTACTTTTAATGGTTGGAAGTCAAATTGTCAATTTAACTCCCAGCCCTTCTTTTGGCCATATCTTGTGTTTTAAGTGTTCAAATGGGTCATGCAAACCCATTCTAGACATCTACGTTCCAAAATTTTTTCAATGATATAAGGAACTCCTTAATCCAATGGGTTTTTACCTTTGAAATTGCTCTTTGAAAATTCGGGAGTCCATCGTGACTCCAACTCCCAAAGTGGGAACTCACTTGGGAGTGTGATGGTTCATTCCCTCACACTCTCCTACACTCCCGGGAGCATGAGATGTGACTCCCATGTTTCCCTTTTGGCCCGCACCCTTCCAAGCCTTGCTTTGGTCATGAGCCCAAAACTAGGGTTGTGACAACATGTGTTGGATCACAAATTGGTCTAGTTGATCTAAATTATTAGATACATGATGTTGGTGATTCTTTGGAAAATAAGTTTCTATCACATGAACAAATGCATATATTCAACATCATTTGTTCTAAAACAAATGGTTTGAATGTCATTTCAAGTACATAACTTATTTCATTTTATTTCATTTCAAATATTAAAATAACTACCATCTAAAAGTTATGCATATTTCTATTGCATGTATGAAAGATATATTATGGTAATTAATTTTTATATTTGTATTATAAAACAAAAATTCTATAAAATATTATGCATATTTACTAAATTTTATAATCAATTATTCTTATAGCTATGCATATTCATTATTTGTGAACATATTTTATGTTAAAAACTCCTGGTAGTGGAAAGACATTTTTCATTTGATATTTGATCAAATACTATATGTTATTGAAAAAGAAGGTATGTATACTACAACAACAAGATGTGCAACATCAAGGCTTAATTCAAAAACTTCAACCATCCACATCACATTTCATGTACAATGCAAAGGATATGTTTGGCCATTATAAGAATTAAGTGTTGAATTTCAAATTTTCAAAGAAACTAACATCATGATTATTGATGAAATGTCAATGATGACGAGTACATTGTTGCAAAGTGTTGAAACTAAACTACGGAAAATTGAAAATGATACAAATGAAACATATCATTTTAAGTTAATGATTTTGGTGGGCAATCATGTATAACTTCTAGCAATATGTCATTGCCATCTATCAGACACAAAAAATTATTGCCAAAAAATTATGTTTATAATGTGATTGATGGGAATTCTGCAACATATCATACTTTGGAAACTTCAATAAGACATGTTGAAGATCCAAAATATTGTTCTTTTTTTAACATAATCCGTTGTTGAGCACCAATGGAAAAAGAAATTTCATCAGTTTTGAACAATTGCTACATTGATGAAAATCTAATAGAATAATACATTGATGACAAAACAACAAAAATTTGCACACATCAAAAGGACGTTGATTATTACAACAATTTGATTCTTCACAAAAAAATTCCAGCTGACGAAATTTATGTTATTTAATTGGAGACAAATGCAAGGAATGTTGAACACATTCAATCTTGGGTGCAAATAAAAGATTCAATCACATGCAACATGTTGCATTGGGAGCATTGGTTATGCTAACTGAAAACATTGATTTAAAAGTTGGTGCTACAAATGGAACCATTGGAATCATAACAAAGTTGGAATTTGATTTAAAAGATAATGTTTGTAACATTTCTGTTGCACTCAATCTGTTAGGATATGTGCAAATAGTTTGGAAAAAATCAATTCAAAACAAATATGATTTTCAAAGACATTTTTACAAGACATCATTTCCTTTAATTTTAGGTTATGCAGTTACAGGGCACACATCCCAAGGTGCAACAATATCATCCAAAGTGATGATACATATTCGTGAATCTTTTGCACGAGGATTAGAATATGTAATGTTGTCTAGAGTCACAAGTTGGAAAATTTTGAAAATTGTTAACAATTTTCAACCTTCAAACATACAACCTATGTTGCCATGGTTTTTAGAAAATGTGAACATTGTTGTGAATTGAAATACTAACACATGTATCATTGTAATATAGTATGCACTATGTGCCATTCTTTTGATTGGTTTTACCAATCTCATTTCCACTCAATGCACAAATTGTGCGTATTTTTCTAGGTTCAAATCCTAGGTTGAGTTATATTTTTAAAAATTTAAAGATGACATTTCTTATAAAAATCCCAATTAACTGGCCGAATGGAAAATTTAATAGTTTTCCTTGTGTCATTATGACCTTGGTTTCATGGACCATTGGAACAAAACAAACAAACAACCTTCCTTCATGTATATAGATATTTAAACATTTCATTTGAACTTTTATTTGTTCATGATTGTTTCAAAGTTTAGATTTTTAAAGAATTAATATGAGATGTACCCACATCTAATTAATAAAATCAATAATAGGCAATCCAAATTTCAACGAGTGTTAATTGGATTTTGGTGTTTCAATTTCCAAAACCAACCACAATATTAAAACACACATTACTTTTAGAATCATTACACACCTTATAGAATTTTGATTTTTTATAAAAATATGAATTGAGATGCCCTTCACCCACTTTGTAATGTTTATTATATTTACTAAACATCAATTTAAAAGGGTCTTGAAACAAAATTTTGTTTTGTTCCTTCTTGACTATGACCATGCATTGCACATCCAATTTACTTGGTAGAAAATAAAAATAAAATGACCCAACAATTGAAAGGGGAAAAATATGAATACCCTTCATAAAATTGGGCGTTAGGCCTACCTCCACTCCAAGTTTATTGTTTCGAATAATGGCCCATAATTCACAAATGATGTTGTCAAAAAACTCAAAAAAATTGGCCATCAAACATGCATAACCACGACATATAAACCTAACACCAATAGGTTTATGGAATGTACAAATAAAATGTGATGGAACATTTTGAAGAAGGAAACATGCAAACATGAAAACTTAAACAATTGAATCAAGAATATACACCATGCAATGTGAGTGTACAATTTCAAGTTCAAAATGTTCACATGATTCATCCCTTTTAAACTTGCATATGGCATGGAAATTGACAATTAACATTGAATATGGGGTAATGACTTTTTGCATGATAAAATGACATCAATTGTAGGTGGAAGAATGTTAATACAAAAGGTTTTTGAAGTTGATTGAATTGGAAGAAAACCAATCACAAACCAACAAGCCATTGAATTAACCTAGTAACATTCAAAGAATCATTTGATGAAAAAGTGAGGTCACATATGTTCCAAGAAGGAGATTTGGTCATGGTTATATATAATGGTTATCAAAATCAAAAGATTTTCAAAAAATAAATTTCAAAATAGTTTGAACCACACATGATCAAAAATGCATTTTTCAATGACAAGACATGAACTAGTGCATCTCAATGGAAAGAAAATCAAGAAGGTGAACCATGATAAACTCAAGCATTTTGAAAGCACTTTTACAATGGTTAAATTGTTGTTCAAGAACATAACAATGTGATATAAATGTGGGGGTTGATGTAATACTAAAATTGGTTACTAAAAGTAGAATTTAAATATATAATATTGGTTACATTCTAAGGTATAAATATGTGTAGTTATAAATAGTATTAAGTTTAATTGGTCCAATGCATAAGGATCTTTTGACTATGGACCTAGTTTGGATTCATATATGGGATAGTTAACTAATATATGTTAGGCACAAATAAAAATCAATTTCTTTGACCTCACTTGTGACAAACATTAGATTCTAAAGAAAGAGCTGTCACATATTCAAATAAATGTTTATCCATGGAAATTATGTATATTTTAAATCACTAATACCTATGAGATTATGTTATTGGCCTAGAATTATTGAATGACATTATGTTTAATTGAAAGTGAATGATTCATCTGCTTTATTTTCATGTTGCTAGTTTATTGTTAATTCATGTAATAAGACGTATGTGTATAGTGAACTTTTGTGAATATTTTTTGATGATACAAAAAACTCAAGTATTATTTTGATTGTGAAATATTCATAAGGAAAGGGTTAGGTAATTCTAATGAGTGATACCCATAAGGAAAAAAATTTAAACATTCGTGGTGAGCTTCCCTTTCCCACATAAAAACTAAATTTGAAGCATATGGATAATCTTTATTCAAAACATGTAAATTTCATCTCTTTTGTTGTGTGTGTTGTGTGGGATTTTAATTCATTCAATCTACCTTGTGTTTGAAAAGACTTACATTTTAAATAACCCTTGAAGTTTAAACCCATCTTAGGTTATAGGCTCTCTAATTCTTTGAAATAATATCCTTTTAGATATGCATTCAAAATTTAAAATTATTTTCAACACAAAATGTTTAACTTTAAAGTTTGCATGTGATTAGATTTGTCCATCGTCATTAAGACACACATTCTATTACATTAAAAAGAAAAAAGTAGGGCAATTTAAATGGGCATCAAAAGTTAACACTGAGCAAAATGGGGCCAGCAAGATTGTTAATAATTGAAATGAGTAGAGTGAATGATGTAAGCGTATATGAAACATATAAAACCTAGACCAAGTTAAAGACTGTATACTATTCAATACAAAATGGTGTTTTAAGGTCCGTGGCATAACTTATTATAATTAACACAGACATGAAGACAATGGCAAAGACACTTGAAAATAAAAATAGAATTGGACACTTCCCAATTGGACACCCTTAACAATAATGTAGACCCTTTTCCTATACAAAATTTGACGATTATTTTTTTAAAGAAAAGTTAAATTCACTAGAAAAACAGTAGTTTTTACAATAGATTCCTTTGTTGAAAAAGGGGAAAATTTTGTCAAAAAAAACACTGATAAGTGAATGTTTCTACAAATAAGTATTGATTATAGATGCCCAGCTCTAGTCTCTCACAGTGACTGAGTTTACTGACTCAGTCAAAAAAACATACAAAAAAGATACAACAATTTTTTTTGTCATGACACATTTCTGCTTTTTGTTCTATTCTTTTCATTTCCTTGGGTGGGCCACATTTAAAAAACACTAGAGGTTCTTTTTTTTTTTCCTAATTTTATAACTTTTTTCATGAATTCATCGTTTTCCTTTCACATCATTTTGTTCTTCTTTGTTGTCTTATTACTTCTTCTTTGTGCTGTGGAGAGAGAGAGAGGGAGAGAGATGCATGTTTAGTATAAATAGAACTTGTCTTTAACATGAAGATTTACAAGAAGTTTCAGGGTTTTTCCCTTTAGATCAGTGTCAATTAATGGGCTATGTACACAACTTTTATGTTAGGAATGTGTCAAGAGTGGGTTTCTTTGTTTTGGGTGATGAACCAATCAGAGAGGTCTATCACCAAAAGAAAATCAATGTCAAAGTTGTCCCCCCCAAACTAATTAGTATGAATCACACTAGCTATGTACCACAATTACATTATGTCTGTTTGATTAGGTACAATTACAGGAAGACTGTTTAATTAATTAAACACTAAGTTACATGACGTTAGGTAGTGGCCCCAGGTAGGGTATCTTTTAAGGATTTTGTGATGTAACCAAAGTGGTGAACATTGACAAAATAATTTAGGCAAATTTGGCTACATACTAGATATGAAAGTAGGAAAAAAGGAAAAACCGAGTCCTTCTATATTATTGGCTACCTGCTGGAAGTTATCATAAAAATCTGGCGAATTTGGGTCAGTTTTTTGGAAAAAAATTCTTTGTATAGGTCGAAATTTGGCGAAAACTCGCCAGTAAAACAAACACTGGCCCCAGGTGTCAGAAACTGCAAAACGCACAACAAGGATGGGATAGTGTACTTGTGCGCTGCTCTGCGCTCTGCACGCGCACACGCGCACACGCGCACATACACATTTCCGCCATGTTGTCAGTGCAGCTGCAGCACCAGAGTTTCCCCTGCTCCTCTTCGGCGTTTACGCCACTGTCCGTCCAGATTCTTCGTGGGCTTTCTTTTTCATCTGAATTCGGTTGTTCTTGCTTTTCTCGTGATTTGTTGCCGCGCAAGAGGAAGCGTCCTCGTTCTGTAGCAAGAGGTGTGCTGAGCTCTCGATCCCGAGTATTTCGGATTGGCGTCATTTCTCCGATTGCCGCAGTACCAGTTTCGTGGAGCATGGAACCACCGTCGCAGCAGCAGCAACAGCAGCAGCATGTAGTGGTGTGCGGGGGCGGGGTGATTGGCGCGTGCACGGCCTACTTTCTCGGGAAGAAAGGAGTACGGGTGACGTTGGTGGAGAAGTCCGCCATCGCTTGCGCAGCGTCGGGGAAGGCAGGTGGGTTTCTCGCTCTCGACATGTGTGACGGAAGCGTCTTGCGCGGTCTAGCACGAGCTAGCTTCGGCTTGCACCAGAGCCTTGCGGAGGAGCTCGACGGAGAGAGCTATGGGTACAGGCGCATTCACGCTTTGGGTCTAGGTGAGGAGAAAATCGAACTACTTTCTTTCATGTGTGCGCACAAAAACTGTAACTGAGTACCCATCTCTTCACTCCAGTCCCTGCTACCTCATTGTCAAGGTTTAGGGTTTAGGGTTTTGGGACATAAAGGTTGTCCAAAATCTTTTCCCAACCAACCTCCAAACTACTGGTTCGGTACTGAGTCTTAGGGTGATTTAGGATCCTTCAGACTTGGGTTACCTCCCTCACAAGCTGATGTATGTCCTGTGATTGAAGCTTTCAAAAACTGCACTTTTGTACAGCAACTGCATGTGCTCTTGAACAAAATGGGGACGGTTTTCTCACTCTCGGATGATGTGGTTTGCCCTAATTGTCAATCCTTGACTTGGAAATCCTAATTAAGTTACTGTACTTTGGATGACTCATTTGTGGGCCCTCTGGATCTCGACATGAAGGCACAAATATGTTGTATTGTACCACCTGCACAGAGGAAAAATTTCATTGCCAAAGTGGTCTAGTTATGAACTGTGGATTTTATTTTGACTGTTTTGATACTGTTGACTTTTTTGATTAGCAATGTCTCTTGAGCGCTAGCCAACATCACGTCTGAGTCTTCCCATTGCTTCCGGAAAGGCAACAGAAACTCAGGACGCAGATTGTGTATAATGGTTTGCCCAAGTTTTTGGGAAGATTATTATATGCTTATCTACACCCACTGTTGGGAGCTGATGAACTCAGTGGGTAGTCATGGCAGCTCGTCACTGCCGTTCGTGATGAAGGTGATGGTCTGTCACTTTGTGAGCGACTCTCATGAGGTTATGACTGCACTCATTGTCGTGTTACCTTTAATTGTTGTTGTGGAGATTTCTCTGCAACTTCATCGATCTATCATCATTTTGTTTTGAGAACCAAAGGTTTGTTTGTGGGTAGTATTGGGGCACTGGGGTCTTTGAATTTTTCACATGGCTTGCATACAAAACTTGCCACCTGAACGTAATCTCAACCATGCACTGAAAGATGTGTTCATTTTCCTGCTTTCAGGATTCCTAACCACTGGACAATTGATGCTCTAGGTATTGAGGAAGCTAAAGGAGCTCCAGGGTATCTAAGCAAGGGACATGCAAAAGCTTCAGTCCCTGCATGGGTGGATGGGCCTGTGTCAGGGAGTGCAAAACCCATAGGCAATCCAAAGACAATGGCACAAGTCCACCCACAGCTCTTCACTCAGGCCATCTTTGCAAAGGCAGTGGAGAAGTATGGAGTGTCACTGGTGATTGGAAAGGTGCAAGAAGTGAAGCTAGCTGGGAATAAAGTTACAGGGGTGGTGGTTGATGGGGAGGTGATTGCTGCAGACACTGTTGTGGTAGCAATGGGACCCTGGTCTGGGGAAAACTCTTTGGTTTCTTCACTCACTTCCATCTCAGGATTGAAAGCCCACAGTATTGTTGTCCGCCCTAAGCAGCCTGATGCCATTTCTCCATATGCTCTTTTTCTCACGTATGTTTCTTACCTGCTTTTTTGGTTCTGTACTCTCACTATGGTTTCAAATCTCTGTCAAAATTTGAGTCTCTTCTCTGGATGTTGCACTGGAGCAACCTCTTCCTCAGCCTCCCTTTGCAAGTGAATTTCTTGTTTCTCAGGTATCTCACTGTGAAATTCCAGATCCGAGATTTCATGAAAATATGTTTGTTGATGCCATCCTGATTATAAGCTGCCTCCTGGTAGACCTTGCTCATATTGCTTTCTTCTTGGACCCAACCCAATTTTATTGCTAATGCTTGATAGAAGAATAGTTGCCCAATAGTTGGGCTACTCCTTCATGTGCAGCAGGTGCCATTGTATCCTTCTGCCATGAAGGATTCAGAGCTCTGCCATTAATGCCACAACACCTTGTGGCCATCTAATGGGGGGTTTGGTTTTGCAAAGGTTTTGGCACTTCGATTATGATATCTTCATTATCCAATACAGCTAGCTTAAATGTAGAGTCATCAGTATGGGTACATGTGAAATCATTTGGTGGTGGGATTTCTAATTGAGGTTGAGACTTAAGTTCTCAGATGCACAATTGTGACAATATAGTTATATGTGGTGCTGCCTATCTTTGAGACGGGCATTTCATTCATAGGTATTTAGTCATACAGTAGTTTCTGGAGGTTCATGATTGGGGCAGCTGTATGGTGCATGTTTTCTGTGGTTTTTTTAGTTATCGGACAAAGGAGGGGAAGGTGTTGGACCCAGAAATTTACCCACGGCCCAGAGGTGAAGTCTATGTGTGTGGCATGACAGAAGAAGTGGCTGTTCCTGACGATCCGCAGCAAATTATACCAAGGCCTGAGGCAACAGCAATGTTGCAAAGAGTGGCAGGCACAGTTTCTAGTGTTTTGGCAGATGCTGAGATTGAGGTTGCACAAGCTTGTTTCTTGCCCTGTTCTGAAGATGGAGTACCAGTAATTGGGAAAATCCCCAATGTGGATGGGGCGTATGTTGCCACAGGACATAGCTGCTGGGGCATTCTCAATGCACCTGCAACTGGAGCTTCCTTGGCAGAGCTTATTGTTGATGGAGTGTCAACAACTGTGGATTTGAAGCCCTTTGATCCTTTGCGGTTCTGCATCAGAGCTTCTAGGAGTCGATAGTATACAAATAGCAAAGAAATTGAACCCTTGATCCCTGGGATCCTTTGAGGTTTTCATCATTGCTTCTTGAACTTGATGATCCATAGATGTGTCTATGCAAGGGAATGTCTACTGCAGATCTTGTTCAATCTGCAGATTTGATGAATGACCAAATAAGTGAGGGCATTACACTTTAGGCACTGGGCTAATCCTACCTTCCTGAGTTAGAGTTCAGGCCCTGAGGGTTCGACAGCATACTATTTTTGTAAAGTCTGTTGTGGGAAAGGTTTAGACTTTAGACCAATAACGAATAAATGCTAAGACTAATTGTACAAACACTCTTTGGGACTTCCTCAGAAAAACAGATCCTTGTGCAGTACAAGTGGTGAAATGCAGTCAATGCAATTTGCAGGTCTTTGAGAGTCAACATCTTTGAGAGATGCTTATTGAAATGCAGCAAGGCTGCAAATTGGTAGAATGAATGACCACCTGACTTGGTTTGGAATAGATTTTAAGATTCCACAATAAATAATCATCAGTTCTTTTCAGAACATTTCATTTGTAACTGTTGGTCTGGATAGCACAAGTGAAAGTGCACATTTTGTTTTGTACAGGATAATTCACAAATGATGTTCACAAGATGTTTGTTCTGAGTGTTCAAATATTTCATGAATGCTGGTTGTCCAAAATGTTGCTCTGTTTCTTGCAAAGTTTGATAGAAATTGAGCTGCTAGTTTGAATATTTTCATCAATTGGGTCATCACATTTAACTATCTGGTAGCAGAAAGGTGATGATCAAATTACCAACACTAAGTTCAAGAGTCAGGTTATGGTGCAGATTGTTTGAGAAACCAAGAGAACTCTGTCTTCTTAAAATGTGGCTTGTATGGATGTAGCCACAAGCTTCTTGGCTGGTCACCCATCCAATATTTTCCAAACCTTCAAAGGTGGTTTTTAACTTCATGGCTCTGTTGGATCTTGTGTATCCATCTAGGTGCCAGAATCCTCAATTATCAATCAACAAAGTTAAACAACCCACAATCAATAAACATTTCAACCTTACAAGTTGAAACAAGAAAAAGGGTTTCAAAAAATCAGAAGGTGGGCTCTATGTGTTCTAGCAAACTATGCAGTTTCAAAGATTTCAATGTACAACACATTGTAGTATTTGATGTTAAAGTAATATTTGCCACTAGGGTAAACTATGCGGTTTCATTGATTTTGAAGTGAATGTGAATTTTATATGTGGTATGTTTCATAGTTTTAGGGTTTAGGGTTAACATCCTGCATTGTTTTTTATCAACATTAACAAAGTTTTGAACAAAATTTCAAGCAACTTGCAATGCAGCATGAAACATTACAAGCAAGCAATGTAAAATGTGTAGTAAATCAAGATGAATTCTCATGTGGATGCTAAAGCATGCACTCCTCACTAAATAATGCCAATGTTTAACCATTTATACATGTTTATTAATACCTATTGAGACTATTGTTGACATAACTCGTGCAAACTTTGTTTTGCAAGCTACTTCTTTTTTAGGAGTGTTTGTGATTGTAGCTCAGGCAAAGATTGTGTCATATTGCAATTGACACCTTGAAAATGATTTCATTCCTCTAGCACTAGAGATATTTGAATGTTTACACCAACAAGCGGACAACTTCTTTCATCAATGTGCCAACATGTTAATGAAAGGTTCTAAAGGTCCTCCTCTTTCAATTATACATGCATTTTATAAACAAAGATTGTTAATGGTTTTTCAGAGAATTCAAACTAACATTATCTTGTGTTGAATAGTTATGATGGCCAAAAAAAACCTCTTCTAAGCTTGGTGTCCTTCTAGGTTTTTTCACCCATCTCCTTTGCATGACTTGCTTCATGCTACTAGTGATGGGTTTAGGTTTTAGGTTTCATGTTTTCTCTTCTTAAGGCTTCCCATTGTGGGTTTTGCACTTTTGAGTGTGGTCCTTGCCATTTTCTTATCTTGTTCCCTTGTCATGTGTTTTTCAATCATCTATTTATTTCAAGTTATTGAAAGCATTGTGGGAGACAGGTTTGCTATGACACAAGAATGGGAACCTTTACCCTAGCCAGTAGGGTTTGGAGGGGCCTTGTAAGAATATAGTAGTTGAGCTCATGGGTATTCGGGGTCTCTTAAAAATTCTAATACCTAACAAGTAGGGTCACTTATACCCAAGTTGATAATCAAATTTTCCACGACAAGTATACCCACATTGGTAATGAAAGTCTTTATACATCTACTCACTAAGTAACCACTTATTGTCATACCTACTTGCAAGATTTATACTTCACAAGATAGGTAACCAAGGTGAAAATTAATGTCAACTCAATTGGGTTCATCCACAACCAATTCATAATAGGCATCCAATGGATGATGTGTTGTTTATTGGTTCACTTTGGTCCTTCCCTGGTTGTCAAGGTATTCCTTAAAGTTTTATTCATCACCTACAATAATGGGAGTAAAACCAAAAACCCTATAACTATGGAACATGTACTAACACCCTAGGTCAAATCATGATGGCCCTCAAGTAAGGCCCTTGGTTGAGGTCATTACTAGAATTAACAACAAATACCTTCCAGGTATCAACTAGCTATAAACTCATTTACTAAGAGGGTGTGAATGTTTAATAAAAAAACCAAGTTTTTTATAGTCTTTTTTCTCAATTTTTTTTTTAAAATTTCAAAAACCTACCTTTCTAATAGCTAGTTCTTTGATGTTTTTGAAATACCCAAATTTGGTAGATTTATAATTCTGATTTTTTTTCAAAAAAACCAGAACCAATGGTTCTTTAATTCTGAAATTTAAAAAAAAATGGAACTGCAAGTTATTTAAAAAAGTCAAATAATCACATAAGACTAGTTCAAACTTCACCAAAGTGCATTGCCCAATATCATCCTCAAAAGCAAAGATTTCACATATTTATAAAAATACTACTACTGTAACCTAAGCCAAGTGGCTTAGGTATCATAGGTTACAAGAGTGAAAACTTGAACTCGTCACCTTCACTTTGGGGTTCAAGTATTCGTCCATTGCATTACCACATTTTTTAATATTAATTATATTTAACATAAAATCATAAAGTTCAAAAAATTTAGCCCTGAATTAACATTGGCCAGCCTACGTTAACCTAGATCAACCTACCTACTAGCCTACATTTAGACCTCCCTAGGTTGATTTAAGATGAACTAATTTGTTAACCTAAGCATTCATAGGCTTTAAAAAAATTAAATTAGGATAATTATGTCACATTTAGTCACCTTCAATCACATCATAATCACACAAACTTGAGGTGGTTATAAACTTGATAAAATATCTTGTAATGAAACTACCTAGGTTGACTTTGCAAAATACCTAAATCTAGGAACTTAAGCAAGCCTACCTAGGTTAACATGTTAGTAAGGTAACCTATTTTAAGTATATTTAAACATACTAGATGTAGAAAAAATAAATAAATTAAGTAACTTACGAAGTAGCTTATATTATGAAGTAGGTTTTTATTAAATATCCTACATACATAAGTTAATTTAATAGGTATGTTAACCTAAGCTAGTGTATTAATTGTTAAAAAATCAAGGAGTTATAAGTCATTTTTTTCAAAATGACTATTAATATTATAGTCATAATTATAAATTAATAATATTTTTTTTAATACACATACATGTGCATGTGAATTCATGATTTGAAAAATCTCATGACACAAAAAATTATGGCATGCCATGACAAATATTGTGCCATGAATTAAAGACACACAAAAACATTTGGTGTCACAAATAATCATGGATTACCATAAAAATTTGTGACTTGTTGTCAAATGGCATGCCATGTCATCATCACATGGAAGATTGAATCGTTATTAATCACAAAAGACAACAATATTTTCAATTAGCTAATAAATGATATTAATTCATTAAATCAATGACATAATCATGATGTTGACAAATAGGACCACATCATCTTGTTGGCATATAGCACAGCATGTCATCATCATGGGAGATTGAATCATTATTAGTTGCAAAGGTGGATGGTTCTTGCAACCGATTAACTAATGAAAAAATTTGAAAAATAATATGATAATTTTACCAAAAAGAACCAACAAGTTGTCATATTGACTATAATTGCAAAACAATGATGCCATGTGGCACGTTGATGTCTTTTACCATTACTTAGTGATTGTTATGGTCCTAAATAATTATAAATGTAGTTGAAAAAAACAATAGTCATTTTTGTGTCTGGTTAAAAGGACAAAATTTATTGTAGTGAAAGTAAAGTTGTTGGACTTGCATTTTGATGCAAAGAGCTATATTGAGGGATTGGACATCATTTCTAACATAGTGATTGACCAATAAATGCCTCATTTTATCCAGAGTAATGTATCGGTCAATCATGTTGACTAATAATAAAATATTTTATTATCACCACAACACCAAAACATGTCTTTTACAATTGGTCCTATTTGATTATAATAATTTTTCTAGTTGTTTTTAAAGTCAATTATGCCATTTTCTAGTTGTTTTTCCCATTGTAGTTGAAAAGGACAAGTCATAAAAGACATGTTTTGGCACATGGAATGCCACATCATCATTTTGTGAAACTAAAAGTCGTTATTCTAGTCACAAAAGTCAAGGTATTTTTAATTAACTAGTTTTAATTTATTATTACAATTTCAAAAGTAATAATATATCTATATAAAATAGCCCATTAGTCGTCATACTAACTATAATTGCAAAACCATGACATCTCAACGACCTTTACAACTACATATTGATTTTTGTGACTAAGTAGTTATAATTGTAGTTGAAAAGAATAATAGTGATTTCTTTGACTAGTTAAAAAACCCATAATGTGTTGTTGTGAATGGAAGAGTTGTGGTTCCTTGGAGAATACACAACAATTGGGATCATAACAAGGGGGTCGAACTCTTTTCTTGTAAACTTACAAAATAAACAATTAAAAAAGTGGTCATCAATTCAAAAAATGCACATGATCCTTGTAATGTAATGATGGGACAAAATTGCTAAAAAGTTGTGAAAGGATACCAAGATCAAATGTACAAAAAATAACATGATGAACAAAATTAAGTGGAATGCACTCAACTAATGAAGTCCATATAAAAGGAGTCTGGAGATTCTTGCAAAAAGACTAGTAATTGTATTTATTTTCGAGAATTGTCATTATTGAAAAATGATCCATTTTTCAATAAAACATAAAATATTATGAATTGATTAAGGCTTTTGAAATTGAAAAGATTATCAATGTTTCCTTGCATGTTAGCTTGATGTAAATGCTAAAGGGAATGGAATTTACAAACCAATAACATAAGAAACAGAAGATGAAAAATAAAGACTTACAGTCACAAAGCAATCTTTTGAAAGGATGTTGAAATCTAATTGGAAACATTCAAGGCACAATAATTACAAGTTTTGTGAACTTATATAAAAGTGTACATTACTCCCAAGCAATAACTACCCACCACTAATCATGATTGATCATGCTTGTACTCTTACAACAATTACACTTGTCAACAAGGGGTTAAAAGAAAGCATGTGTCAATGTTTTCTTTCATGACATTGAATATACATACAAAAATAGCAAGGTATTCATGGATGTAATGGACGAGATCAATGTTGTTCAATCTAATATTGAATATCATGGTGAATGTGCTATCACAATAATTTGTCATTCACACATTCACCATGCTATCAAACTTGAATAATCCTACATGTCATGAATGTGTCATAAAGTAGGCACACATGCCTCCACTAATGGACTTACTTGATTTTTCAAAAGATTAAATAAATGAATTTCTACTTTGGAGCTTGCATAATTTTAGTGATGAAAAACAAGAAAATGTTCCAAAATCAAAGCATGGAATGAAGTAAGTATTATAAGTAACAAAAGAAGAAGTCTCCAAACATTTGAACTTTGTTTCAACATTTCATGCATTTCAATTCCAATTTTGAAACACTACACATCGTTGTTGCCTAAATTCACAATCTTCGAAAAAATCATTTGGTTGCAAACATTCATTCAATGTTTATAGTTCTATGGTTTATGATTCCCTACATATTGGTCTATTACAATATGTTGATTGACCCCTTACCTTCCACCCTATGCAAGTTCAATGGCAAGTCCATTCACCTTACCACCGTGTATAGTTTTTAGTTCACTAGATCTAGCTTCTAGCACATTCTTTGCTTACAATTGTTGCATCAACTCATTAATCTAATTTTTTCCCATTCACTATCATGTTTTGGAGCACATTGTAGCAAATGACATGTTGAAGAAAGCACACATGTAAATTCAAATTGATCAACTATAAAAATATGTTTTTCAATATACCAAAGTTCTTCATTGGATATTTTGATTTCTCTAGGATTCCCCTAGCCTTTCCAAATCACATTTTAAATGCATGAAACACTTGAAAAAAACTTGTGACAATTTTGTCTCAACTCTTTAAATGGCCATAACTTTTAGCCATCAAGTTTTTTTGGCAATGTGACCATGCATCACATTGTAGCTTGCATTAAGGTATTTTCAACAAGGTAAATATCACTTGATTCAAAGAAAACTTGATCCCTTAAAAAAAAAATTGAACATTTTGGACTCCTTAGGAGTTTGAATTCTCAAAATTGGAGTTCAATTTGCAAGCTCAATTTTAACTTTCATTTTAGGAAAGATGTTTTGCTATGTATCCCAAAAGTTGATCATGCACCCAAGTTAGGGTTGTGGTGTAGGCTTCAAAAATAGAATGTTGAACTCTTGTTTATTTGTTAGCTACCATGAACCACAAATATAGTGAATATCCCTTATCCTTGAATATATACAACTAAATGTCTTCATGTGAATTACATTCATTGAAGAAATTTCCCCATGTACCTTTTTAATAGATTACAGATAACCACAAGACTTTTGTGTTGTTTATACACGTTGGTATCCCCTTAAAGACATTAAAAAAAAATTCTTATTGTGAACTATGGCCGCACAATGGTGTATAACTACATATTGTAAACTTTAACAAATTGAAGGACTAATATTTTTTTGTAAATATTTTGGACTTTGGGATGCAAACATAACAATAAAAGCCACATGCACCAAGGTTGAAATCCTTTGCAAGGATTTTATTTGATATGTGGCATTCATGTGTTTTACCACATATAAATGAATAACTTGTGTGGAAAAAAATTCTTTAAAATTCATGAATTTGAAATCAAAAAATATTTTTTAACCAAATATCAACATATATACACAATAATGTCACATTAACTTTTTTTTTTTTCTATTTGTCCCTTCAATTTTAAAAATGAATGGTGCACATTTGGTAAGGAAAAAAAAAAAGAAGAAAACCACTTGCCCATAAAAACATTCTAGTTGTTTTAAACATGTGAAAGGAGTTTGAAAGATCATTGCTTAATGTCAAATTTTGAAATTGAAACTTTGCAAATAATGAAGCCCATCCCCCCAAAAAATTTAACAATCTTAATTATTGTGATCTTGTTGTGATTTTTCAAAGATATAGGGGTGGGTGCTTCCACAGTAACATGAACCACACCCACCCACTTAGGTGATTGATTATCTTGAAATATTTTCAAAATATCTTAGGAATCTTTTGTTTGAAAGTTGAAAAACATCAAATCTGATTTAATAAGATGTGATGATATATAATTACGTAAATATATATTTTAAAAACCTATGCAAAAATATGCTATGTTTAAAAAATCTCTCCAAGAATAAAACATTTTATAATGTTTAATAAACATTGGTTACAATGTTGTTGCCTAGATCTAATTGACAAGTCAACATGTAATTAGTTGATATGTAGTTGACAAAACAAACAATCTATAGAATAGGTAGATATTAATAGGTAGTTAGTTTTTGAAAATTTTGGACTATTAGTGTATATATCAGCTAATTATTTTTAAAATCATTTTATCATATTGTTTATTTTTTCATTGACATGTATATAAATAGGATTGGAGACTTTGAAGAAGGGAGGAAAACTTCTATTTTTTCATTCAAATTTTCATTGGAGAATAAAAACTTTTTATTTTTAGTTTAGTTTTGTAATTTTGCAAGTTGCATACATTTTTCTATTTAGAGTATTAATTCATAGATATGAATTCAAAAAAATCTTTTGAATGTACCTATTGTTGATTAATTGAACTTGTTTTGGAAGTAGAAAATTTGAGAAGAACTTTGATGGGAAACAACAAAAAATCCTATTAATAATTGTCATGTTAAGAAATTAAAGACTTGCAACATTAGTACAATTTTTGATCAAAAAAATGAAAAAATAAGCAATGGTTATGCATCATGCGGCTCCTATTAGTGTGAACGCATTTTGATATAAATTTTAACAATGTCCACATGCTTTGTGGTTTGTATTATTGTGTTTTCATTTTTTGGGCTTTTGTATATGGATATGGAGCACATCAATGGCTCCTTGAATATTAGCATTAACAACATAAAAATAGTTCCTTAAATTCTTCCATGACATGTAATAAACTACTCCCTTTAGTTTATTTGGATGAAGTTATTGAATATTGCATTCATTAAATGTACAAATTCACAAAGGACTACATTTTCTTATAAGAAAAAATGCATTTCATCACAAGTATTGAAATGCATGTGTTAATTGTTGTAATGAACATGCTACATTGATGTTCACTTGTACTAATTGCACACATATTTTTTGTATCATATTTTTCTCTTTTTATGTTTTAATATTTCTATAAATTGCCTCACGAATGACCAATTAAAAGTGTTCAATCTATCTTTTTTTCATCTAACTAATCATATGAAATTGATAATATTAAATATTCCACCTTGCCTTAATTAACCCAATCACTTGATTTTTGACTTAAAAGAAAATCATACATGCACAACATCTTGTAATTATGGAAAATTAACGCATCAATAATTGTTTAAAATATGTTTGGAACCTCTTCACGGTCAAATGAATTCAAAGTGTGTGCCCTTAATGAAGGATAAAGATTACAATTCAATCACAAGGATAACATTTGTCTTGTGTTTAAATTACAAGTTGATTTTATAAAATAGGATTTGTTTAATGACCTCATGATGTTGAACATATGGAGGCCCTACAAAAAAAAGGGAAAAGTTGTTAATAGTGCATCTTCAAGAACCCATCAACTACCACCTTGTTGCCATTTTGTAATTATTAAACAAAAAAATTTATGAAGAAAAAAACAAGAAAGACCATGGGGTCTAACACAAAAAATAAAAATAAAAATCTAGGAACTACATCCTAGATGAAAGATCTAAGAGGCTAAAAGGTAGAAAAAGAAAAAAACAATAAAAAAACTCAAACCTAGTTAGGGTCTACCTTACGTGGATTTTCTACTCCTTCACTTATACTTCCATTGTCCAACATTAAGGGCATCTACCCTTTTCTATTGAAAAAAAAGTGAAAATATGATCCCTTTTCCATTTCTAGAGATGATATTCATCTACCTACCACTAGTAACTACATAGTTATTAATACATTTTAGACTAACTAGACTAAGGAAAATTACCCATTAACAATTATAAATTATAAACATAAATTCAATGCAAATTACACAAAATAGATGATGCTACAGAAAAGGATACATCACAACAAATGAAGATGATGACACAAACATATGCACAACAATAGATGATGAACTCAAGGAAAAAAAGGTCACAATGGTGCAAAGGAAGACATTGTAGCAAAAAAATACATTATGGCAAAGTAGGATAAAACTAATTGATTAAATGATTTTTCATTTTTTTTCATTTTTTTGATGTCATGTTAGTGACAAGCATCCCATGAAGGGTTTCAGATTGAACGGTGATAGGTTTTAGAAACCTACCTAAACATTCAAAAGTGTGAAAGGTATGTCCACAATAAAATGAGCCAAACCCAGCTCCTTTGTCTTTTTCAAAAAGGCAAGGACTTGAAATTGGAAATTGAAAGAGCATGCAACCATTGCAAAAAGTTTATGTTTTAATCACATATTTGACTTATACAATATATTTTTATAATAAAATCTAGTCTTTTTGAATTTTATAACTTATTTTTTATATCTATCCAAGAGTTATTGAAAATAAAAATTCAGATTCTGAATTTTATAATTTATTTATATATCAATTTTAACGATGATCCAAAACCATGTAAAGTTTAATAATTATTCAATCTACATGAATATGAATTTTTTAAAGACAAACCGAGATTAATTTTGATAATTCTTATGTGACTTACTTAGGACATCATGATTGGTTACGAATGTTTAATTAGTTCTTTTTCACCCTCAAATGTTGATATAATTGACATATTTTTATATGTCATTTTTAAATGTATATTACATCACACTGTGTAGATTACATGAAAAACATTCAATCCTAAGTGAAGTTAAAAATTGACAAATGTGTTATTCAGGAGTGGTTACACTTGTAATGGTTCATTATATTGTAAACTTACCCTAAACAAATATTGCTACCAAACTAAAACCAAAGTGGAAACGTGACCCAAAAAATCTCCGAAATCTAGTGATTTCCCCCCCAAAATAAAGACAATGTGACATAATATTAATTTTTTAATTTTTATTTTTCACATTTTTTCAAAATTCCAAACAAACAAAAATGGTTGAAACGAAGGTGTTGCAAATGAAACATTGCAATAGAACATGGTGAACAAGAAAATGTTGCAACAAATGAAGGTGATGGCACAAATTCCATTACATTAGGCCAAATGTCACTAAAATGTCACTATAATGTCACTATAGTGGAATTGGTCTAATCCACACTAAAAAATGAATGGATTATGTAGTGGCTAGGACCACATTTCCTAGTAGTGAATCCAAACCCATGCACACATTGAAAAGCAAATGAAATTGGTATCAACCTTAGACATTGTTCAAGAATCCAATGCAAGCCAATGCACACATTGAAAACTATTACTTCAAATGATAGAATATTAAATGAATTGCTCCACAAATATGACAAAGAATTTCTAGAAAATTTTCCATTTAATCATGTCTTTTGTTTAATACCTTAACCCCATTTCAAATAGATGGGAGTTAAATACCCATTTCACTTCCAAAACATTATTTACTCTCTTCCAAATTACATCAATTTCATTATGACCGTTGTTAAGACCTCCACATGATTTGGATTATATAAACCCAACTTTGATTATCAATGTAGCCTACTGTCAAATAATGACAACAAAACATGCAAGTCAAAAGTAGATATACGAACTCTACAATTATTTGTTGGTCTTTAATGGTGTTCGTAGATGGTGTGCATAATATGTAGAGTATATGAGATGGTAATTGCCATGGGGTTGGTAATTCAATGTGAAGGTCATGGCCAACATGATGAATTTGATAATGGAACCCATGGTAATGACCACACATAATTGTCATTGGTCACTTGATGGAATAATTTCTTGTTGTAAAAATGGTGAAAATTGTTCATTGTCAACTAGTCATATGATAATCAAATGAGTGTGAAATATGGATTGGAAATTCCAAACCTCTTTTCTGTCACATGCACACTAATTAAATATTATTTAAAATGATCAATCCCAAAACTCCAATATATTCTATAATGAAATTTGTGAGTAGAAATGAAGAGTAAAACAACATTGATATGTAATGGAACACAACTTTGGAAGCAAACAATAATATATTTTTATGGGTTGAATAGAATTGAGAGATTGAAGCTTGCACGATTCTACAACAAAAGTAACGATAAAACCTTTAACATTAATTTAATTGACATATATGTTGTTGAAAAAATGAAAAAAACTAGAAATCCTATAAGAAATAGTGATCCATTGAAGGTAAGGGATGCCTTCAATGGGATTAACAAATAATTTGTTCAACAAAAGTGAGGGGTTGGCGTTCCCATTATATGTTTTCAACCATTTTGCCACATTTCACATAAATTCTAAATGTTCCTAGTATTAGCACAATTATTTGCTTGAGTGTTCTTTGCCAAAAGTTCTATTCCTTTATGCTACAAAATTACAAAAGTGGGTTAGACAAAAAGGTTAAACTCCACATTTGTTTTGGATAGGGGTAGGCCTACATCCTAGGGCCTCCCCTAAGTTGAGGGGTTGTACACAAGATTGGATTTTCCACCCAAATTGGACACCAAATAAGTTTTATGACTAATCTTCCATCCACATGGAGAGGTGGTGTGTTGGAAGGCATGTTCTTGTTCTTATGCATTGTAGTGAATGTTATAATTTGCGAGGAGGTTGTTGGGAGAAAGTGACTTGTGAGGAGGCTATGTGGAGAAGGTTGCTTGACTTGTGACCTACAATGTTTCCCTTGTCATTCAAAAGGAAAAGTTGCAACCTATGAAAAAATTGCAAAGTTTGTGCACTTCTATGCTTACATAGAAATGACATGTAGGTTATTCTAAAATTCCTTGTTGCAAACTCCACTATCAAAGATACTTGAGGTAAGTTTGTAGCATCTTATTTTTCCAAACAACTTTTAGAAATGATATTTCTTTTATAAAATTTGTTGGTAGAAATGGACATTTGAGGAGTTTAAGAACTTTTCTTACATCTTGAGCAAGTTGCAACATATGTTTTATTTATTTATTTTACAAATTAAACAAAACATCAACCAAGGAATGAAAATTGAAATTTAAAGGGAGAGAGTCTTTGAAATATATGCAAGATGTCATAGCCTCAAGGGCAATAGCTAGAGGGAATAGGCCTAAAAAATATTTGACTAACATGGGAATCGGACTTTCATAATGTAATGATGTACAACATGTTTTTAAATTTAGATTGTGGAAGGTTTACATGCAAATAGTGGAAGGTCCCTTCAATTGACAAAGGTGGGAAGTTGGAGGTGCTTTCAAATTCAAAGGAAAAAAAATCATCATAGTGGGTAACTATATGAATAACCAAAGCTTTGTAGAATTCTTGTCATGGTGGATCAAAAGGATTTGCCTATCATTATTTATAATGAGGGATGGAACTTTGGATGTCCACTATATATTAAAATATAAAGGCAACATGTCTGTCTATCCGTCTGTTATTACCTTCTTTTATTTAATGTCTGTCTGAAGTTACCTTCTTTTACCTTATTTAAGTACCCATTCATTGTGTAACTTCCTCCTCCTGTCCCTGGCAGCAAAAGAAAAATTCAAAACAGGGCAGGGCAGGGGCAGGGCAGGGCAGGGCGTCCAGGGCAATAAAAAATAAAGAGTAAAAAATAAGGAAAAATAAAAAACAGTGGCCGAAGGTTACAGGCACCCACGGGGGACTTCACAGTGGCCTTCGGCCACGGGCACCCACTAGTATTAAAAAAATACACATGATTCAAGGTTGCCCTTCAAAACCACCTTGCATTTGGGCCCTTTTTCATCCCCCACAACTTCTCCTAGAGTCTGAAATGTTATTATTTACAAATATTAAAATAAACTATTTTTAAAATAATTATATATAAATTGAGTGTTAAAGATTTATGGTCTTCATTTATTGCACATGGTTTTTCAAAACATTGTTTTTTGTTATAATTTTAGTAATGAATGAAATTGCACAAAATGAGGATGAAATTGATATTATCACTGAAAATGAAAAGAATAATTTCGCACATGGTTCAAAATTAGTGTATCTTATATATAATTACAAACATGGTGTGTGTGCGTGTATCTGTCTGTCCGTCTTTTACTTATCTTTTATTTATTTCCTTTTCTCTGACGTCATTTCGCTTTCATTACCTCTCTGGCGTAATCCCATTGGCTACTGTTCCCTGTGGAGTGTTTTGGGGGGTGGGAGAAGGGAGAGCCCGGTGAAGCACTGGGCGGGGG